>Ga0172380_10001616_pt1 | contig 38397 bp, 34 predicted proteins | sample Leawe162metaG_FD_119747 | JGI IMG/M metagenome (GOLD analysis project Ga0172380, IMG submission 119747) | Leachate microbial communities from a municipal landfill in Southern Ontario, Canada - Leachate well 162 metaG | ecosystem: Engineered > Solid waste > Landfill > Unclassified | place...
AAGACCGCATGGGAGACATTCAACACAATGTTATATCCCTTTCGGGCCATCGTCGCACCTGCGAACACCAATACTATCCATGATATGTTGAAGGGGAAGGGCAAGGGTACCCGATATGTCTCTCGCGATCCGAAAATATATCGCACTAGCCCGGGCCTGCATATCTACTCCGATGTCTCTACAATTCCCAAGGAAGCCATCATCAGGCGAGAAAGTCCTCCACTAGGTGTCATTGTTGATATGCTTGAAAGCTACCGCGCAGGTTTGCAGATGGTGCGCGAAATGGTCGAAACATATTCGACAAAAGAGCTGCTCGATAGACACGATAATTTGTGGCGTATTTATGGTAAAATGCGACAAGCCGCGTAATTTTATTTAGAGGCAACGCTTATTTTTTGTAAGGGGCACAATGTGTGATTACAATGAATTAGATGATGACATCATTGCGAAAATGTTGCTCGCGATGACCTATGACGCCCCCACGAATCTTGTGCCGGTGGATGAAACATCTCTGGATGAAAAAATACGATATATTGAAAGAAATGTTGATGCGATTGCCCGGCCCGACAGAATTGCCGTGGGTAATATTTTGCGCATGCACGGCCGAGATGATCTTATGAAACAATCTGCAGAGGGTTTGGTCATGAACATCAATGACATTCCTGCGTTCATCATCACTGAAATGTATAATTTTATTAGCTACAAGATTGATACACGCAGTTAGAAATTTAAAATTCTACATTATACTCTGTCACATGTCGGCCGGGGATGTTTACCATTACCTGCACCGGTCACCCACATTTGCGGCGAACAAGTTTGATATCGTTGGGGGTGATCTAGAGTTTGATGCATATCGGCAAAAAATTGGAGCGTTCGATGATGAATTAATTATTGATTTCGTCGCTGATCCTGGCCAGGTCACTGTTGTCGGCGGCAACCATACACCCACTATGTTCACGGGTGCGAGTACTGTCGATCAACAATTAAAACACATTTTCGGAGGCAACGATGAAGTCGACCATGAGTCTGATGAAGAAGTGCTTGCGTCCCTTGTTGCCTTTGAAAGTGGCTATGATATTGATGATATGATAGCTGCAGGAGAAGTTCTCGGGGGTAACGCAGGTGAATGTCCCATTATTGATATCACCGAATTTTTCAGTTAAATGCGGGTAGATTCCTATCAAAGGATTACTCAAGAAAATGTCTTACACGACTGGAGAAACCGAGGTAAAAGTTAAGGTCGAGTCTCAGAAAAAAGTCACCATCGATGATCTTATCGCAGAGGCCGCAATCATATGGTCGGTGGTCCGGTCCCAAAAAGTTCCTGCGACTGAGGAAGAGTCTCTAACTTTGGCCGATCAACTCATGACAAAAATCAGAAGAGAGCATCCTGAATTCTGTGAATCGTATCCCATCGTGAATCGGTACATGTGTCAGATGCGACAATACTGTCCGAAAGCATTTCGCGCGTGGTTGGGTTGGATCCAGAACAACCCCTGGAAAACCGAAGAAGGTTATTTGGATGCCCAGGCTGAATATGTCACCCGTCTTTTCAAGAGTACAAATCGCCGTGCCAACGCATCGCAAGTTGCCTCGGTCAGGAAAAATATCCGCAATTTACTTCAGTGTGAGCATGATACCTTCAAAAAATACAATGAGGATTTCACTAAAGAGGTTAGCGATCGGGAGGCAAAACTGGCCGAGCGTACCAAAAATGAGCTCAAGGATTTTGTCAAATTAATCGGGGCCGAAGGTATGTCCAAAGCCGAAACTATCCGCGTGGAATCATGTGTTGATGGAACGCAGGAGACCATGGATGACCTAGATATTGATGTCCCTGCGAGAACCGCGGCCGATGACCTCTTAGGATTTTGATGCAAAAATGACATCAGATTTACCAATCACGTGTCATATTTTTTTAATATCGCTAGATATACACGAATAGCGTTTCAGATGAGCGCGACCACATTGGCCTTGTTCGTGTCTATGAGCGTTGTCATATTATTGTTGCTCATAATGCTATTTCGCGATGATAAGCCTCCCACCGTGATACCGGCGCCGGCCGTGGAAGAAAAAGTCATTGTTGTTCAGCCCGAGTACGTCGACCCATGGGAAGAATCTCGTAGAAAATTCTGGTATGTTGACCCGCGAGCATATTATGCCGGCCCGGGTCAACATTATTATGGACCGCGTCGGCATCACGGTAGGCCACATGGGCGACCTGCGTCCCCCGGTGATCGATTCGGAAGGCCTATGTCAACTCCGGCAGTCTGGGCAGGTCCTGCTCCGGGCCGTGGCAATACTCCTCCGGGTGGTCATCGCGGCCGAGGTCGCAGGTAATTTCATATTAACTCTTGCGTAAAATTTGAGTTCCATGTGACCTTTATTTGAGATGGATTTGCCTTGTGAATACCCCAAAGACATCTGGGCTACCATCATTGGGCATATTGATTGCGGCTCGGCGTATAAGGCAGTTTGTTCGACCAATCATGCATTTCTGAGTATCGCAAGAAAAGCACATCCTGCGGCTGATACTGAATTTGCTAATCATTTGATAACACTGCTGACGATGATTGACCGGGGCGACTACTTGCCTCGAGGATTCGAGACCCGGAAACTATTTATTGAGTCTCCCCCGGCATCAGGTATGGTCCTCACGAGTAATCCAAATCTAACCTTGGAATTTATCGATTCCCATGAGTGGTTATGGAATAGAAATGGTCTCGTTCAGAATCCAAATATAACGACCGAATGGCTGGAAGCAAATGAAGGGAAGTTTTGTGACTATCGTGGTGGCGTGTGGGGAATTATTTCCCATCACCCATGTATCACCATTGATTATGTTTGCGCAACCCCCCATCACGCATGGGATGTTCCGGGACTATCAAGAAACCCCAATATAACCCCTGAAATCATTAATAGTTATCCTAAAATACCATGGGGCCCTCATTGGTTATATCTGAATCCTAGCATTACGTGGGATTTCATTAAGAGTCGATTGGATGTTTTTAGTGGTTGTGAAGAACTATTATCACAGTGGCCATTGCTCACCATTGAAAATGTCCTTGAATGTCCAAATGTGCGATGGGATTGGGCATGTTTGGCTGCGCACCCTAATATATCGCTCGAAATTATTGAGAGTCATCCTGGACTTCCATGGTGGACGGGTACCATGATAAACAATCCCAATATCACTATTGAATATGTTCTGGATCATCCTGACTATCGATGGAATTGGAAGGAAATCACGACCAATCCCAATATGACCGTCGAAATTATTAAGAATAATCCTGAATTACCGTGGGTGAAACGGATGATCATAAAAAATCCCAATATTACCTGGAAAGTTGTCGAGGATCATCCTGATGGTCTTCTTGGGCAGCCATGGGATATACCGCGGATGGGTCATGTATCTGGCCTAACATGGAAAAAAATAATCGAACTTGATCGCGCTGGAACTAGATGGAATTGGCGACGGATATTTCAAAATCACTTCGGAAAATCAGCGCTCAGTTCCTAAAGCGCCACGAATTGCGACCAATTGTTTTTTGACCGCGGTCAGCTCGGCGGATAATTCATTATTTTTCTGAATCAGATCCACGTGATTTTGCAGATCATCTGACATCCCCAGTCCCATAATACGCGAATTTATGTATTCGATGGCAGTTGTGAGACTGTGCATGTGTTTGAATGTGACCGTGTTTCCATACTGCACGGTGTGGGCGTATCCACTATATTGGGATTTACATCCCAGCATCACAAACTGCCATTGCGTTGGGGTATGAATTCTAAACATTGTCAAAATGTCGCGGATCGCAATAATATCGAACTTACGGAAGAGTTCGAGGGTCGCAGTCTCGGGTGATATCACTACATCATTGAAAGTAACGATATGAAAATCAGATAATTCCTTGTGCCAACGCCGCGAGTCGTATATCTTCTTATCCTGGCAATGGCATCGCGGGCTCATTGCGTCCCCCAATCCGGTAACGCCGCGTAATAATAATATTTCAGCGTGCCATGCGAAGACTTGGTGAATGGCTCGTTCAGCAATTGTGTATGCGACATCAAGGTTGTCCATGTTCGAGATTGGAAAGGGGAATTCAATTTTACGCAAAAAAATAATCATTTCTGGTCATTAATCCTACGTAAGCTTGAATAACTGATTCCATTGAGGACCACCGTATGTTTTGTAAATCTGTGATACCGCTACCCAGTCCCACGGGGTTTCAGGATGGGATAGAATCTGATCAATTGATAGATTCACATTGAGCGAAATCCTCCGCCAATTCCATAACATTTTGGGATTGGCAAGAATAGTTTGCAAAAGCGTGGGAGTGTCACACATGATTCAAAATACCATCCACACTTTTCATATTTTTTTCTACATATATCGCGGGTCGCGAGTGTCGACGGGATCGCGGTCGACATAGGCTTGGCCGCGCATGTCAAGATTCATTTTCACGGGAGCATTCGGTTGCCATCTTTCGCGACTAGCATTTTTGTGATCAACGCGCCTACGCAGGGAAGACGTATCATGCCCTGATAACATGCACCCGCGTTCGCCACCCCTCAGGCCTTCATCAATATCCTTTTCAAGAGGTCGGCGATACAGTCTTCTTTCATATGTTGGGATCTCATTATCGCCCCTGAATATCCTGCGTGATAACAACCGAGCATCACTTTCGGGTGTTGATGTTCCAAAAAGGGTAGATTCATGAGACATATAAGGCTTGTTCAATGCTTGCTTGTACGCAGTATTCTCATACATTTCAACATGATTTTGTGTCCCGTAGGCGCTCTGATCGCAAAAAGTAATGCCGGTCACATAATGATTGTCGCCGAGACCTGCGTAAGTGCCATGGCCGCCATATGCATCGCCGTGGAGGCCGCTAGGATCGTCACGCGCTTGTACGCCGCGGCCAGAATTTCCTTTCCATGTTCGCAAGATATCATTTGGTGATTTTGAGTGATGCATCACGCCGAATCGGCTAGTGGGTAGGTCGTCACCAATTGTGAACCGTGTAGGGTTGTGTTCAGTAATAACATGGTCTTGGATAAATCCCACGAGACCCCCCGCGAACTGATTATTGTAAGCCATAACCTGGTCGACCATAGTGACTCCTGGCAAGGGATCACTAACACTCATTTCCTGATCGATTCTTTGCGAGAAATGACGCATATTATCAACCAAATGATCATTGAGATAGCTGACAACCCTTTCGTCCATAAAATGTGCCATCAATCGCCGATATAGATATTGCTTGTTAATGGGGCTCATAAATTCCAAGATAACGGCTCGGGTAAATCGGTTCATTTTTATGTGAAGTATCCTGCGTAATCACTAAAGTATACAACCCGTGTGATTAATGGAGGGTTATATTTTTATATTGATCGCCATGTTTATTCTCTTTGTGGCCATTGCGGTCTTCATATCTTGGAGGGGAGCGGGCGAGACTATCATGCAGGTGAAAACCGGTGGATCGTCCAAATTACGTTTGAAAGACCTCAAAAAACATCCCCGGTCTCGATCAGAAGCAGAGGTCGTACGATATTTAGAGCTTCTGACCAATAAAGAATTTCCAACCGCGTACCCACAATGGTTGGTCTGGCGGGGTCATAATTTAGAACTTGATGGGTACAATGGCGACCTTGCGCTGGAATTTTCTGGCCCGCAACACACAAAATGGTACCCTGCGAGAGAAAAATACGAGGAATATTTTGAGCGCATCATTCGTGATATTGTCAAGGTCAAACTGTGTAAAAAACACCGCGTAAATCTCATTGTCGTTGATGCTTCCTTGCCCTCACGACACTGGCGTGCGTATATAGTCTCGCGCTTGCATGATTTTGGCGTGATTACTGATAAGCCGGCCGAGTACATACCCGCGCAAATTGCCCCTGTGTATCGAAATACGCAAATCGAGGAAGAGTTGGGACTCACCGCAGAAATGCGGGCAGTTGAAAAGCTATAAAAAATAATGGGTTTTACCACTTCAATCGCGTTGATCGCGAGATTGCGCATGCAAAATTCTGTCCAATTTTGCATTGATTTGACCAAATTCATAATTGGCAGGTTGCGCAGTACGTTTCAAGGTTGCACATAACAAATCAAGTTGCTCGCATACGGCCTTAACAGCATCATTACCTTCTGCCACGGAGTCCTCAGGTAGCCCTTGACTCTTCAACAATTCCCATTCCGAAGTTATTTTTGATTTTTTGTCAGCGGTCATCGCATCTAACACGACGGGTCCCTTATTCACAGCCGCGACACATTCAATGAACCACTGAATTCCATTGAATAGGCCATCGAGTTTGGCGGTCTCAGTAAGTTGTACAACCTTCTCAGCCATCTTTGTAACAGTTTCGGCGAGATCCATGTCAGGATTTGAACCACTATTGCGTAATTCAATTTTGAACAATCATTGCGTGGTCAACGATGGACAATTTATTCGATTATCAAGTAGACGAGGTTCGTACCCTACAGCAGGTGGCCGCAAGGCATCCTTGCATTATTGAAGGCGGGGATCCGGGTACTGGTAAAACGTATGTATTATCAGCCGTTTGCGCTGATGCTGATGCGCCGGCCTTCGTTATTTGCCCAAAACCCGTCGTTGGGTCATGGTTTAAAGTACTCACCGAGGCCGGTGTCAACATTCTTGGCGTCGCTAATTACGAACTGATTCGTAATGGAAAATTCTATGCGACCGCCGCGCAATTCACTTCCGGCCAAGGAGTCCCCTGCCCATATATCGAGGTTGCAAAGGAAGACGGTGCGATGGCCGAGTTCGCGTGGAGATTCCCGGATGGAACATATATTATTATCGATGAGGCCCATCGCGGTAAAAATAATATCACGATTGCATCACACATGATGCTCTCTATGAAACCGGTGATACCGCAAGGAGGTAATAATCGATTATTTATTTTATCAGGAACCATTACTGACAAGGTCGAATGTTTTCGCGTCGCAGCGCACTTGCTTGACATTACTCAGTACGGAAAACATGCATATAGTCGATGGTTGCGCGGACTCGCGGACAAATATCCCGGCCTGTCACAGCTCGAGGCGATTCATCATGAAGTGTATCCCGAACATGGATCACGTATGAGGAAAACCGATGAACGGGTGAGGGCCATGTTTCGAGCGAATAATATCCGTACGGAATGCGTCCCAGTGTCGCCAGATGTCGAACGCATGATCACGGAGGCATATCAAGACATCGCGGATGCTATTATGCGCCTGCGTACTAAAGAACAAGGCGAGATGTGTGCATTGACCGCAATGCTTCGTGCCCGACAGCGAATCGAAATGCTAAAAATTGAGCCGATCATTCAGTTGGCGACGGAGCATTTACTGCGAGAATCCGCAGTGATTATTTTTGTCAACTTCGACAACACTATTGACACACTTTTTACTGCGCTAGATTCAGTGGTTCAGCAGGAGTTCCAGAGTTTTATCACATTTGTTCGCGGCGGGCAGTCGTCGGCCGAGAGGGAGGCAGAAATCGCGAAATTTCAATCAGGGGAATCATGCTTGATGATTGCCAACATCGAAGCGGGCGGTATAGGGATATCACTGCATCATATTGATCCAAGGGCGAAACCGAGAGTAGCGGTGTTCTCCCCGCCCTGGTCAAGTATCACCTTAAAACAGGGCACGGATAGAATACATCGAGCCGGGGCACTTTCCGACGCCGTCCAAATTATCGTATACTGCAAGGGATGGGTGGCGCCCGCGGGTGAGCGCAATAAGAATGATACATCCTTCACTGGCGACGATGGCGCAAAAGTTGGTATCGAGGAACTGATCGCACAGGCTGTTAATAAAAAATTAAGGACCATCGAGTGGATAAATAATGGTGATGAAGACGATCTCACCCAGATTTAGTGAACTCATTCATAAATATTCTTTGCCAATTCCACGCGACAATGTTATCCAATTCTATTATTTTTCTCCAAGTTAGATTAGGATTTTGAGATACTCCGGACCAATCCCATGGGAGATCAGGGTGAGTTAGAATGTGGTCTAAAGTTATATTAGGGTGCAATGACAGGCCATACCAATTCCACAGCTTGCCAGGGTTAGCGAGAACACACTCCATAGTTATATTAGGAATCCATGAGAGATTCCTCCACTCCCATGGATTATCGGGATTTGCGAAAATATATTCCGCAGTTATATTAGGATTACATGAGATACCATACCAGTCCCATGGGAGATCGGGGTGAGTTAGAAGGTGGTCTAAAGTTATATTAGGGTGCAATGACAGCCATAACCACCTCCATGGGAGGTTAATATTGGCTAAAACATGATCCAAAGTTATACTGGAATTCTGTGACAGGTTTGAATAATCCCACGGAAGATCGGGGTTTGCGAGAACGTGATCTAAAGTTATATTCGGGTTGCATGAGAGACCCGAATAATCCCATGAGAGGTCCGGATGGGAGAGAATATTTTCCATGGTTATTCTGGGATTCCTCGACATTTTACTATAATTCCACGGGGCATCAGGGTTGGCGAGAACCCACTCCATAGTTACGCTAGGATTGCGCGAGACGGCCGACCATTTCCATGGAAGATGAAGATTAGCCAAAATGTAAGTTATATCCGATGTTCGGGAAATGCGGTACCATTTCCATCTCCAATCAGGATGTGATAACGCAAATGTAACAGTAACATTAGGATTATCGATACGATCCAGGTGAAGGATGAAATCCTCCCGGTTGTCAAATCCTCTGGGTAAGAAATCCCCTCGGTCGATCATGGTGATTAAAGTCGTCAACTGATTTGCAAACTTCGTGTCGGCAGTTGGGTGCACCTTTTTTGCGCATCCATGGCGGAGCTTATCTACTAAACAAAAGGACTTATAGTCTGATCCGCAATCAATATTCCTTGCGATGATTGTCCAAACGTCCTCCATTGATTACCGTTCCAGTGTATCAATTTTGGCAGGGTAATTGTAATTTGAAAGTATAGTGGTCATAATATGAAACACATAAGGTGGGCAAAATGCGGACCACTGTCAATGATATTTTAACTGCGTACAAGGCCGAAATTGACAAAAAACCGTCCCCGGGCGACACGCCTAGCTCTCCGGAGTTGGAATTGAGGTTCAAAGACATCAACCGCGAGGCATTTGAAGCATTATTCACGGCCATTTCGCAAGACCCATCATTTACCGATCCGGTACTTGAATGCAGCGTAAATGCCATCTCGGCTAACATCTACGAGCAATCCAAGACAGATAATACGCAATATATCCGCAAAATGATATTTGAGTCTGGATCCATCGTATCGGACACCTATGCGCAGAAAACACGACTCATGCCTCCAGCGAATGTGCCGGGATATGTGAAATACTCCGTCGGCCTATCGCGAGAGAGCGGTTCAGGATCATTTTCTGCGTCCGCATCGGCCCTGTTACGATTCAAGGTGAGGGTGTCCTTCATATATAATGAGGAGCCGGCTCCAAAATGGCGATTCGATCTGACCGCCGTTAAGCAGGGAAAATTATCCGCTTACACACCAAGTCTCATGCGAGGAACCCGGCAGAAATTATTTGGTAACATTACCGCCAAAACATTCATTACAAACCTTGATTATGACAATGTGGACCAGTTTGAGGCAGAAATCGAGTATATCGGAAAGGATTTACCGACTGCCGAGGACCTTAATGTTGCCAAGAAAATGTTCACCCTGATCAATCCCAAATATGTCATGGACATATCCTATCAAGAAGAATTGTATGCGGTTGCCAAGCAAATTTCTGATGATCCGGAGAGATTTAAGAATCCTGCCAATCGCCTTCGACAGCTCGGAAATCAAGTGCTATCATTATCAAAAAATCTGTATTATTCAGAAATTTTCCCACCAGTCGGGTACCTCGTTACTGATAAGGCAGATGGCTATCGATGTTTAGTCTCGATAAATGGCCCACGATGCCGTCTATTGCAAGCTGATTCGATGCTCGAATTTGGACAACTCGCAGATGGATCCCCAGATATTACCATTGCCGACGCAGAATATATTAAATCTACTGACGATGGGCAATCATCAGGTCCCACTCTGCGTATTTTCGATGTGATGATGATCCGCGGGGAAAACATCAGCAAGTTGGGATTGGCTGACCGGATTAAAAAACTTGGTGAAGTCGCGGACATTGTTGGAGGGATATTGAGTTCTCATACTACTCCGCCTTACAAAATTATCATTGCGCAATACATACAATTGGATGATCTTGAAGATGGTTTTCGCAAGATCGCTGCGGCAAAACGCAATTATGAGACGGATGGTCTGATTATTTCTGAGCCGAGCGCAGGTTATTTTGCAACAAAGAACTATAAATGGAAACCCTATGAAAAGAACACCATTGACTTCCTTGCGATGGCGTGCCCACCTAAGATGATCGGTCTGCCTCCCTATGAAAAAGTCCCGAAAACACAACTCTACTTGTTATTCGTTGGTATCAGTCAGACCATGCGTAACAACCTCGGCCTAGGGTTAATACCGCAATACAGTCAAATGTTTGACACGCCAGGGGAATATATGCCCATCCAATTTTCACCTTCTGCGAACCCTATCGCGTTCGTTTATCGCCATCCCGAGGATGAATTATTAGACAAAAAAATCATCGAGATGGGGCGTGACGCAGAAAATTCCAAATGGATTTTGCATAAAATTCGTGATGATCGCAAGATGGAAAAGACATATTTCGGAAATGATTTTCGCACGGCCGAGATGACATACATAAATTATATTGATCCTTTTAACCTCGAAGACCTATGGCGGCCGGCCGACTCATATTTTACGAAGGATGCAGGCAATATTTATGTCGCGGCCAATAAATTCCGGCGTTTTGCCATCTCGCTGCTGTTGAAAAACAATCTCGCGGGTGCTAAACGAGTCGTTGACACGGCGGCGGGTCGGGGCGCCGATATCGGCCGATATCAAGAAATTGGTGTGCAAGAAATACTCTGCATGGATATTGATGCCGCGGCCATTGCCGAGTTGATACGCAGGAAATACACATTAAGTCTCCTCAAGAAAAGGCACATCAAATCATGGATCGGGGGGGACGATGATGTTATTGCGACCACCGGATATGATCGTATTCATGGAATTGAATACGATAAATTGATTGCGAAAGATGTCAAGAGTACCACTATTCATACCCTTGTCGCCGACCTGCGTAAACCCTTCCCGGAGCTCCTCGCTTCGACGTATCAATTTGGCGCGTATCCCGGCGTTGTTGATGGCGTTGTTTGTAATTTCGCCCTTCATTATCTTTGCGATACCACTGAACATATAAAAAACTACCTTGCGTTTGTCGCCAAACTACTGAAAGTGGGGGGTTTGTTCATGTTCGTCGTGATGGATGGCGCGGCGGTGTTCAACCTGCTCAAGGATATTCCAAGCGGACGCCGCTGGGAATCGCGAGAAGGCGAGGTCATTAAATATGCCATCACCAAGAAATACGCCGGCGATAAACTGGCCGCGGTCGGCCAGATGATTAGTGTTTTACTACCATTTTCGGATGAATCATACGATGAACCCTTGTGCAATGTCGCGAATGTCATCACCGAGGCCACTCGAATCGGATTCTCTGTTGAACTCAACGCAAGTATGGCCGAGTTCTCCGTTAAATTCGCGGCCGCCAACAAAGCATTATCTGACCAGCTTACTGATGAGGACCGCGCATATAACTCTCTGTTCAAATATGTGACCCTGCGGCTAGTAAAGGCTCCGAAAATGTAAGGAGTGCGTGATTATTTTTTGGCTAAAATTGGCTAAAATTGAAATCCGGAGACTAATATCTGAAATGGATCTTCTTCCTGTGTTCGACACCCTCTCTGCTAATGACAAGCTTAGGACCCGCATTAGGTTAGACAAATTCAAGTTGTTCGACCCAACAAATGAACTCCAATCACCTCAAAGTGGATTTGTTACCTACTTTTCCGAGCTGCACCTTATCGGTTTTAACCCTAGCCGTGGAAGTGGCGGGCCGCTTTGGTCCGAGATACTCTCCGCGGACGGTGTACCATACACTGCCATCCGAATGGGCGATCTCTGCGCAGTATCACCAAAGGAAAACATATCTGGTTATTGGGTCATTGGTCCCGCACATGGGAAAATCATGGCTGCCTGTAGATACGCTGCTTCTCAAGTTAGCAGTTGGGATTTCTCAACATTCCGCGAATTTGTTAACAAAATTCACGCCGTAACCCCTGCCGACATTGTTTCCTTTCTCGATGAGGAATGTTCAAAAATTAGCAAAGAGCTCGCGGAAACAAAGAACAAATTGGCTGCTGCGCAAGAAAATCAGTTAGTTGCTCTGGAAGAAGCCGCAAAGTACAAGACCATGTTGACGAGACCTGCCCCCAAGGCAGTCAAGAGCTCGGTGGGAGTAATTATTAGTTCCAATACAATAACCGTGGCATTCGGTAGCAAGCAGGCGATCCGTAATCGCGGAGCATGTGTAGGTTTAACCTTGTTTGATCTTCGCACAATAAAATGTACCTATGATACTTTCTGGGAGGAAATGTGGAAAGACGAGTCCCAGATTCCCTTGCGATCCGTAAATATGGACGGGACCCACACATGGAATATCCTGCGCATGAATGAGAATGATGTCACTCGAGTTCTTTGGCGGGTTGCCAATGCTGATGCACGCATTACCGCGGCCATGAAAAAGGCGTAAGCGACCGATGATTTATTTTTTACCAAATATGAAATGATGTATAACCCTTTGAACATGGATATCGACTGTTCAGAAGTGTTAGCGAATGTCCAAGGGTATAAGTTATACCACATCGCGACCCGCGATGATCCTCGGCCAGATTTCCTGGCTTCAAAAAGCACTATCCTTGTCTATTTTCCCACTGCGCACATGTATGGTGTACATGATGTGTTAGGCAGTGACAAACCATTGTTTGAGGCGTGGGGAAGCGTCAAGGATAAATATGGCGTCAGTTATCACACGGTATCTATGTGCCCAGTGAAACAGTGTCAATCATGTGACTTATGTCGTTGCGTTACCGTAAAACCACAAACTGGATCCGTCGCCATGTGCTATGATACTATAAACGCGATGTTCGCTAAGAACGTGGCTAATCTTCCCGTTGACATATTTTATACGGTGACTTTAGTCGTATCCCAAACGATAATGGCATTACAACTCCGAGACGTCGAAAACAGCATAATTATGACCGAGAACTTAAAGAAATACAAAACTCGAGCAAGGCGTATACACAATGATATGGGTTTATTGCATTCGACAATGTATATTTTCAACTACCTATCAATACCGGACGATGGTCTCATGAATATCATTGTTGTTTTCGCGGTCAATCAAGAACTCGCGACTACATGCGCGATGAAACACAAGCCAAAAGAAGATGGCGAGTTAATGTTAAATGATACCCTGACTTTTCCTGGGATAAATCGCGAAATGGTCTGGAAATCACTCGGTGAGGAATTTCGGGGGATAACTACTTTGCAATATCACGCGAATGGGGTCGCGTTTTGGCATTGTGGATGCGTGTCGCTCGGGCGGGCTGTTGAGTTCGGGATCGCATATCATCACCTGCGTAAGAAGTATCCAGTGTGATTTTTTTGTGATAAAATTGAATTCGCCGTGAAAAATACGAGAATCATTCACAATGGACACCATTACCGATGATATTACGCACATTGTCAGACTCATTTCCGAGAATCCTGAGCTGATCGCGAAAATCACTGCCGAGGGGTACAAATTGTATGCCACTCGGGCCGCCGCGGAAACCGCCTTTAACAAGACTGACACGTCGACCATCGTCTATTTTGCCGACCTCTTGATGTATGGCGTGGGTCCAGAAGGCCAATCATGGGTAGGCCCAGGTGGTAAACCATGGGGAGTCCTGGACGCGAGAGGTTTCGAATACCATATATATGGAATGAACCATGACAACGATATTGGATGCAGCATGCCTGATTGCGTAGGATGTCGATGCGGATTTGTTCTCGCCCGACATAGTGTCGCAGACTACTGTCGCCATTACGCCGATGATAATGATGCCGAAGACGATCTCGAAAGATTCTTCGCCTTTACCGGTCTCGTAAATAATGCTTTGAAAGACCCAACCTTTGCGAAAGTTTACGCAAGTGTTAATGATACCATTTCCCAGCTGCGCAAGGATAAAGAAGCCTGTGATGACCTTAAACAATGGCTCGCTGAACTGAACTCGAGTATGTTTGTGTACGATTGCGATACCACTAATAAAGGTCGGTTGATATTGGTGGTCTTTGCTGCGAATGCTGAGCGCGCTGCAGATATCGCCATAACGAAGGGAAAAAATCCTAAATTATTATTCACATTATTGGATGCCAACTTCAGAAGAGGATACCGTGACCTAGTTTGGAAAACCATCGTCCGTGGCGACATACAGAATTCTGAATTAACATTCTGCTCGGGTGCGGGTGTTTGGAGTGGGTGGATGAGTGATGAATCTGTCGAAACATTACTTGCAAGATGCGGCATGCATGGTGGCAATGGTCGGTAGGGGAGAAATCAACGGACAGTTGGACTGAGGCCCAATTATTTATTTTTTCGATCGATTAAAAAATAATTAAGGATTCATCAAATACAACCATAGGCCGAAACAACCCATGATGATCCATGCGGCTGACATACTGATAACAAGACCCTTTGCCCAGTCTTCTTCCATTGAATGAATAATGTCATATTCAATTTTTATCCCTCCACATGACTAACGCAAACCCAATCCCAGCTCCGATGACAACCGATAAAAGAGTCCGTAACTCTTCCGGCAAGGCCATATACGCGTTGTGAAGCTCAAAGAAATCCATGTATGGTGTAACATCTCTCTATCTAAGTAAAAAATAATTAATGGGCAAGTTATTGAGGTGCACAGAGAGCCCAGAACATGCCAAATGCCAAACCTCCTCCAATGAGAATCATCACAATAGGATCCATCGCAATACAATAACCCCAATGACTATTCAACTTTCAACCCTGCGTAAAAAAATAATTAATCGGGCCTCAATCCAAGAGGGCGTCAAGAATGTCATCTGGCCGGGCAACATTGGCCCGGACAAACTCACTATTCACGACAAAGTGATTATACAGAGTACCCAGGCGCGGTACTGACCCGAGCAGGAGTGGGGCAGTAATACCGGACACGTCGTCTTGCATACTATTCACTGCGGCCTCTTCAATGGTTGCCATGGGTGATGAGAATCCCATCCTCAGAAGAATATTATTAGCCTCACGCTTTTTGAGACCGGAGGATTCAATAGAGGTAACTCGCCCAGTTCGTGTCATTTCATCTGCATAAATCGAGTAATGTCGGTGGTCACATTCGATCAAACTACGCAGGCCAATTTTAATTTGATGTCTTGCGGCTTCTACGCCTAGGGTGTGATAAACTTCTTGAATAGCATCCGTAATGATACCGTATTTATCCACAAATGGGTTCGAAAATGCGCCATCCATGTTAGTACCGGCAGTAATGATGCCCCAGATATTATCATCGCGGACGATAGAACCGTCATTATTGACCTTATTGCGAATGATTTTCTCTGCCTTTGCGGACAGAATACCATTGATACCACGAATAATGGTATCGGCAATGGCATCCTTGATTACGGCAATCATTTTAGTGGTAACATGACCCTTCACTGCGGAATTCTGAATATAAACGCGCAGGATGACATTCGCGGAGTTCTCAGGCGTATACATGATGTATGTATCTGGGAACGTTTCACGCAGTCGGGAAATGATTGCCTCGAGATCCATATTTTTTAACACGAGAGCCGTGCGGTCAATTACAAATCGAATGCACCATTTAATCAGATCACCAGGAACAGTCAGCAAGGGATTCATTGCGTTAAACTTTTTGATGTCTTGGGCTTCGTGCGAATATTTTGGATGCACAGGTTCACCATATTTTTCAAAGAAGATTTGCCAAGATGTGATAAACTGTCGGAATCGCATCATTTCAATACCATTCGCAATCTTCTGAACTGCGGCGCGGTCTCCCGAGTACTCAGGGAGCACGGGGATCAGCATCAGGGGCGATTTAAGTTTAGCTACTTCTCGGGCACCTAATATCTCTCTGGCCACTGTCATTCCCGATTTCGATGTTCCTCCGGACGCGGATCGATGATGGGCATCCAACATGTATTGCGTGAGTGGCTCCGAGAAACACTGGGCAGCAATGATACCTGCAGCAGTTCCAGGCTCGATGAGAGCTTGTGCGTATCGCAAGCGAATCTTATCCGTAATCATTTTGAGAATCGGAAGAGTTAGCTTGCGCGCAACAAGAGCATTCGGATGTAAATGCGACCTGACTGACATACATAACAACCATGAGGCAGTATGTATATGTTCCGGAACCGGCATTTTGCGTTTTTCTTGTATCTCATTAATCAACACATAAGGTATTCCTTGCGTTAAGGTCGCCACATATGATACCATTTCGGTAAGCTCTTTGGGAGATGGCTCACGCAGGTAATCTGAATGCGCCCTTGCAATATCCCCAATGATGCGATCCACATCCATGGGTAAGCGGCGTTCATCTGAGAAAGGATCTTTAGTATTCATTCTCTCCAATTTGAAGAACATTTCACGATATTTTTTCCTATCTGCCCGGATCATGTCAAACTCCGTTGGAAAATCCGCATGGGAATATTTGGCCACGAGGGCTTCATCGGACATTAGTACGGTCGGCATCTTGACACGTTCGAGCTTTCTCGCATCTAAATAATCCTCGCCATAAACTACTTGCACGATGCTTTTATGTTTGACTGCGAACCGGAAATTATTGATCAAAATGGAGTCCAGATTTTTGATGGATTTTCTATTCTGCTCACCAGTGACTGATGTAGATAGGGCTTTCGAAATCAAATCGAATCTTGCGGCTTCTGCATTATGGATATAATTGATGGGACTCATACCAGTGAGGTATGATTTTTTGATAAATCCTCGACTTGCCGGCGACGTGGAGAACCGAGGAAAGTACGCAAGGGTTCTTTTATGACCGAACTTCTGCTTGATCCGCTCGCCATTGATTAATTTGGGACCAATAGCACTCAAAATGTTGAGCATATTATCAATCTTACCCTTTGATCCGGTCGCAGTGAGTTTGAATAAGTTATTGGTATCGGTGTTAATCGCTCCAAGTACTGACTCGATGAAATCATCAAAGACGCTGAGAACATTGATCTGTCTCTTCTCATAATGTTCTTCAATAGTCTCACCGATGGGCGGCACTATCTCTCCCGCGATCAATTCATCAGTAATGAGACGCGACTTGTTGATAATATCTGCAGTGATTTTATTGATTTCTTCGCGAGCGGCAGGGGAGATCATGAGATCCATGATGCCAATAGTGAATCCATTCTGTGCCTCGAACGCAATCGCAAGTTGCTGCATATTGAACATGAGCTCGAGGGCTTTCGCAGGCCCATATTCATTATTAACGAGGTGATAAATACCACCATTGGCACCTTTGCCGATTGATTTCTTATCAAGCATACCCTGCACGAGCTTGCCCTGGTCAATGATGACCTTAATTTCTGTCGGGTCATAATTGATAAATGTGGCCCTGCTCGGATTGTACCATTCTGCGTAACGCTGAAAATTAATGGGAGTATCTTGCAATAATTTTGATATACAATCACGGCCCGAAATTATATCACCCGTGAATGCAGGTAATATGGTTGAATTCTGAAATAATAACATTGCGTGATATTTGTCCATTACAACCCCCGATCGAGTTAACTCGGCTGAGCCAATGATTGAATCATCTGTTTGCCCGATCACCGGGCTACCTGTGGTATGCGATATCAGCCAATTCGCAACCGATGCTAATTCATCAATTTCATTACGAGCTGCCGGGTCGGCGGAAACAATAATATTCATTGCGTCACCATCAAAATCGGCATTATAGAACGCACAATCAATAACATTCATGAGGATGGCGCGAATGGCGGGGTCCATGATAATTTTAGCTCGATGTGACGAGATGTTGGAAATCGCTAGAGATGGTTGACGATTGAAATAGACAATATCGCCGTCGATGAGATCACGAACAACTGTATCCCCGGGTTCGAGCTCTATCTCGCGACCCTCCACATTATTTTCGGAGTTCGTCCCGGCCTTCTTGACCTTTGAAATACGCGGATATGTGGTATTACGCAGGTATCCAATTAGTCTCCTTTTGTTATATTCCTGGACAACCTCGCGGACCTGAACTGTCTGTGCGAAAATTAGTGGGATACCAACTTCATCAATTTTGATGCGAGGGTCGCCAATGATAGTGCTTCTCATGACATCCCGTACACGTTTTCCCATCTGATTCTTTCGGAATCGACCATATTTTCCCTTCCAACGCATGGCCAGAGAATTCATAGCTCCCTCGCCGCTCGCCCGAACAAAATCATAGTATGTATTATTGAGCTCGAAGATGGTTTTTCTCATTTTCAGATCGATAACCTGAGGAATGACTGTTGGCAGCGATTCGGATTTCTTGATGATAATCTGAAGAGTTGTTGTTAGATCATCGTTGGTGGACTTTCCCCCGCCCATTTTTTTGACATCCGGCCGGATAGTGATCGGTGGCACTTTGATGTCGCCGAGGACAAAGTTTCGAGGATGAGAATCGGGATTTTTACCCAATTTTTCCATGGTTTCAACAGAAATTCTTGCGAAAATGGCTGCGGCATCATGTGGATACAATGTGTATTTATCGAGCTGTTTACCATCCTCAATGAGCTCGGCAGTAATCGCCAGAGGTTCCGTTGGGTCTTTTTTGAGGACTGGATGGAGTGTTTTACAATGCACACATCGCTTGCTAGTGGTTCGGGCGAGTTTCGATGCCTCGTCCAAGCGTTTTCCTTTCGGAAACCGGCGATACTGTGATTCATCAATAATCGGCAGGCCGCATTTGGGATTAAAACATATTAATTTGAGCCATTTTTTACCCTCATTCACTGCCAAAGGATTCCACACAGGATAATTGAGAGTGATGTTACCTTCGTGTCCGACACACCCCCGTTTGCTGTTGTAGCATGTCTGACATTTGTAAGAATGATCGGTGGTACCTAAATGAGCATCGCAAACACCTCCAGGATAAGGGGTATTATTGCGAAATAAGTCATGGGATTTGACAGATACGAACGAGTCTCGGCGAGCATCTGTGCCTCCAGTGAGTCGGAATTTAACACGAGTAATTCGACTACTGTGTAATAATCCAGTCTGTGACATGCGACTCGTAGCCGCCGGCAAGTTAATACTTAACCTACTATATATTAAAAATCAAATTTGCGCGCAAATGCAGGAGTAAATTCAATAATGATCTAAAGACAGGAATAATCGATATTATTCCCCTGCGATGTCTGACGAAGAAAGTCGAGCTGCTGACCCCATTTCTGCGTTCATTACGCAAATGATCATGTCCACCCTTGAGACATATAGTCGGATCACCAACTGGAAAAACGAAAATATCGCCGAAGAAATTCAAGATGGCTGCCAAGGCGTGCATTGGTACCCCGAGTTCTCCAATCTCAAATCGGATGACCCTCCAACATACCTAGCAGACCTGCGTGATCAACTGACCGAGGCCGCCGCCAAGTTTAAGGCCGATCTCAAGGAAGAATTAAAAATGGAATTATCAATGGAGATCGAATTGCTGCGTGAAGAAATTGCCAACAAAACGCCTATCAAACACTCGCTCGAGGTCGCTCCTGATCGCTTGCACAAATATGGCGGGATGCCAGCATTTTCGACCGAGCGATCAAAAACAGAAATTTTCTCGCGTGACAAATTGCCGATGATCGATCCCATGAAGGCCCTCGAGAACAATCCCTTGTACAAAATGGCCACCCGTAGTGTGGACCGCGCGAAGTCGGGTAAATCTACCTATACCCCTGAAGAACTTATTGAAGCACGTAAAGGGCGATTCGATGATGAGTCGATCAAGGATTTTATGACAGCCGCCGCGGGGTACAATGATGAGGATGATGCGGGCCTTTTTGATCAGGCGGCTATACGCGGACCACTATCAAATCCGTATGATGTGGCACTGCCAAATGCAAATTAAACACGTACACATTCACATGTGGATGATGGATTTCGCGAAAGAAATCGAGGACCTGCGTAAAGAACTTGCCGAAACCCGCGGCCAAATTTCGTCCCTCTGTCATGACATTGTTACCATTCGCATGGAGCTCGAAACAATAATGACGAAAACTGAGACGAGTGATAATCAGCTCGCCGTGATTACGCAGGACAACATTCTTGCTGTCATGCCGGAATTTCAGTCCCGGGTTTATGAACAGGTTGTCGCAGAAATCAACTCCACTATCGTGCCGGTCTTGGACAAAACATTGAAATGGATCGGGTACAATCTTCAGGACGGTCATGAGGTTGCTGATAACTACCGGCGGGAATTCGAAAAACAAGCCTGCCCGACTCTTACGATCACCGATGGTCATGTCGACAAAAGAGTAATTAGCCCTCATGTGAGAACATTTTTCGAACCAGATACCGATTCGGATTAAGTGAAACACCCGATATTTTTTGATCGGTATAGGTATGTGAAGATGTTGTGCGGGGTAACTATCGCCGCGATAATCATTTTGATGGTCTGGTTTCGCCGGCCGATCAAAGAATCAATGACAAAAATACGCAGGGGCGTGGGTTTCGGCAACGACGCCGATGAAACACAAGTGGCCGCTGGTGTGATTCATTCTGCGCCCATTATGGACATGACCCACACTTATTGGGATGGTACCGCGCACGTATCTTGCGATGAATGTCCCTCCCGCGGGATCTGCCCACGATGCCCAAATATGGTGTCAGAATATTTTACAAACGAACCCGGTAATTGGTCGCAAGGCGGTGATCCCATGCTACCCGATGACCGCGCAACTCCCGATGTTCCTCTACCGATGAATTTTGATGAACTTGCTCATCTCGAGGCACCATTCGACTTCGGTGATTTAGGATCTTATGGCCGATGGCCTGGACCATCCAGCGATTGGCCGGTCGATGATAGTTGTCGGCCAGAAGCCCGAGTGATACCCGGCGCCTGTGGACGCAAGGGAAGCGCCGGAAGAACACGACTTGATACCGAACGCATCGGATTACTCAATAATGGATTCATTGGTATGAGACCGCTCGGATGTCGAGGAAAAAACACGGCCGAATGCAATGCATCGCCTATAAAAATTCTGTACACTGATGTCCTCGGGATGGAAAATATTGGCCCATCGCCCGAAGATTGCCTGTTGATGGGGGAACAGAATTACTTGTACAAACAATCGTGTTGAAAATTGAATATATAGTATACTCGGTTGCAAAATGGGAGTCAGATTGACGATCACCTGGAGAGATGACCCCCGCCTGAATGATATTATGCGTGACAAGTTACTGATTGCGGCCGAAAAACACGGTCTCTTGTCCAATGTGGTAACACCTCCCAGCGCATATTCATTTCGGATACAAGTCGTCACCGTGCCATCCCCGCCACATGATGTGAAGTTAATGGTCAAACGGCGTTTTGAAAAGTTCATCAGCCGTCTGCGCGATCATGAATTGCCTCTGGGTATTGGCAGCCATATTAGCGATTTCACAGGGTAAAAATTGAAAACGATTATTTTTTGATAGGATGAATCTCATCGTAGCACCCGCCAAGTTAGTGATAAAATTCTCAACTACAGTAAACTGGGGTAAAATTAACGCAATTATGTGTAGAAATTATCGTCATGGTATGATCTGGCGAGTGATCGGTTGCAATACAATTATAATATCCGCCCCGATCCAGGTGATAGATGCTAATGGCCATTATGTCGATATCACCGCGAACACTGTGAACGCATTGCGGAATATTGTTGAACAAATATCGCTGACCGACCCCGAGATCGTAGCCAAAATCAGTTACCGGTAGTCTTGTGTTTTTTGCCCTGTGTTAAAAAAATGTGATTCTGATAATCAAGTTATAAAATGGCGAACAATGCCATTCATGTCAAGGATTTTCGCAGGGAAGTGCCCGGTGAACTTGTGGAAAACACGTGGTTTTTCCCTGCGATCACCAGTGTGAACTCACATGGTAAGGCCACTTCATGGCGTGTGTATGTCCGCATGGTCGACCTAGATGGCAATTTTATCCCCATTAAGGATGAGTATTTTGACTCTGCGCCGATCGTCGCGGCCTATGGATGGATTAATGTTGATAGTGGCCTGGTCGAGGGTAAAATCCGTGACACCGTTCCAACCATCGTGAAAAATGGCAAAAATCTGGGCAAGAAATCCGCGACTAATGTCTGGACACAAGCCCTTAGGGATGCATATGGTTTGCATAATAAGCAGTCGAAAAAAGTTGTTAACCCGGCCCGCCAGGCCGACGAGGCCATTCCTATGATGCCCCCAATGCTGGCACAATCATATTTCGAGAATCCTGTGGAATTTGGCGGTGACCCGGTGTTTATGCAACGAAAATATAACGGCGTCCGTATTGTTACGGTGCTCGGGGACGATGATGCAGTGATCATGTATTCACGCAGGAAAAACATTTATCCCGGTCTCAATTACATTAAGGCCGAGTTACAGCCAGTCCTCGCGATGTATGCCGAAGCCGGTCGTCGAGTATATCTTGATGGCGAGGTATATAAACATGGTGTTTCCCTGCAAAAAATATCTGGCCAGACTCGCCGAGAAGACCGCGAAGGTGATGTTCAATTAGATTATATGATTTACGATTGTTTTATTCCTGATGAGCCAGAGCTGACGTTTGCGGCCCGGCGAGAAATTTTGGGAATTATTTTCGATAATTTTCAGTTCGCGCATTGCCAACCCGTGGAGACTTTTCGCGTGGAAAACGCAGCGGAGGTTGATACATTATTCAGACAATTTCTCGCGGAAGAGTTCGAGGGTGCCATGGTTCGGCTCAATAGCGCTTACCGGTATTCAAACAATGAATATCATTCCCGCGAACTGTTGAAAATGAAGCCAACTCATGACGCAGAATTTAAAATCGTGGGATGGTCGACGGGTGAGAAAGGCAAGGCTGCTGCAGCCATCATGTTGATATGCGAGGTCCCCGCGACCGATGCGCGACCCGCCAGCAGATTTCCTGTCACACCCGCGGCCGAGTTACCCGACAGAATCGCGCTGGCTAAAAAAATGACAGAAATTGAGGCCAATGGCGCAACACATTTCGCAAATCATTGGGAAGGCCGGCCTCTTATTGTGTATTATGACGAAATGTCAGAGGATAATGTGCCATTGCGAGCCAGGACAAAAATGGAAATCCGCACATGGGATTAGGTCGATGCCATGATTACCATGGATGCTATCAAATGTGAGAGAATTTTGCTCTCCGAGATTATTTTTTTCTTATGTATCTCAAGTAAATCATCCCTGCGTATCTCATGAAATGCAATGTCGCCAATGAAAATCGCAATGTCGCATGAGTTCTTTTCGCAGTATTCGCAGTCCATGTGAAATAAATGGTAATTTTCATTGGGAAATGTTTCGAGCCAGGATGCACGGAAACATTTATACGCAGCAAGGTCGACACCGCACAATATATCGTGGTCAGCTAGTATCTCGGTATGTGTTCCTGAGAGCATTTCTAGGACTTTTACCACTGCGATATCCATTATTCCTGTCCTACCGGTACTCATCGCAAGATTAATCAAATCGGTCACAGGAACAATAATGCGATACGATCCCTCCATGTCCTCAATTAGGTTATCCGCGACCAGAAAGTTAGCCAGTGAAAACAATTCACACCATTCATCGGCGGACAACTCACCGAATCGGCGCCAATCGCCATAAAGATGTCTCAAACAGAGGTGTACGGTTTTCGTGGAATAATCTGACAAATCGATGGTAATTCGAGGAGAATCATGATGTATTTTGCCCACCTCGCTGCGAAATAGGGTCATGAAGTACCCACATTGACTCTTAAGGACTATTTTGTGCGCGGGTATTTTTTCATCATCGACGGCAATGTTGACATCGCTGTCCTCTGCGGATCCACACCAGCGGCTCACGTCCATTGTGATTTTTCGTGATTTTTCGTGATTATTGCACAATATTTTCAATATTTAATGTATGAAGGGCCGCTATGCAGGTAATATGTCTCGACCATTGTGGTGCCCTAGATTCCCCGGATGACAGTGATGATTATATTTACGAGGATCTCGCTCAAGGACCGGACGGAACATACACGGCCGCGTTTCCTGATGAGCATGACCTGCGTAAACATGCGCAACCGAGTCGACATCAAGGAGACAGAGGCACTTGCGCGGCATTCACCGCGGCTAACATTAAGGAGATACAAGAGAATCAGGACTGCGGTTTTAACGAATTCATGTCACCGGAATTTATTTATCATCACCGAGACAATAAACCTGCGCAAGGAATGTATGGTCGAAATGTCATGCAAATCCTACAGAAAATTGGGTCGGTGCCCGAATCATTGTACCCATATGAGGCCGAAGATGGCGCGGCATTGCAGCCCCGCGCCAAATTGTATGAAATTGCCAAGCATTATCGCATCGTGAATTTCGCGAAAGTTACTACCATTGACGGGGTCAAACGCGCGTTGCTCGAACTCGGTCCATGCTATTTACAGTTGCCGCTTTTCACCAATCGGCCAGATTTCTGGCAACCTGCGTATGAGGGTGAGAAAAATAATGGGGGCCATGCGGTTACCATTGTTGGATACACTCGGGTGGGATTCATTCTGAAAAATTCATGGGGACCTAATTGGAACGGTGATGGTTGCATTATTTTTCCATACAATGACTGGCCGAGGCATAAAGAATGTTGGATTTCAATCGATGAAAAAACAGATACAGCCGCGGTCCTCGCAAGGAAGGCAAGTCATCTGACAAATGGCCATTGTGTTGTGCACCCCAGTCATGTTAATATGCATGAAGGCACTCCGTTACCACCCGAAACCGGTAATAACACGGTTCTTAATATCCACACACCAGTGAAAAAGAAAGAAAGATGTGCCATTATGTAAAATTATCGGGATGAAATTCGCAAATCGGCAGTACGCGATACGTAGGATGGCTCCCACTGGGAAGAATATATAAAATACTCGGTGATGATCCTAACTTGCATGGGCGAGTGGTGAGAGTTTTGATGACTTTCGCGATTGTATCTGGCGCGCTGATGATATTGTGATGACTATATATTCCACCGTTCACTGAGGAGTCACAGGATAATCCTGCCGTACGCAGAGTCATCGATATCATATCATGAATGGCCCTTGGGCGCGATCGTAGATCATTCATGATTACATTTCTTCGGATGTATATTTTTCCATCGAATATCATCACTAGTTGCCGGTCGAGACCAAGACAAATACAGTGACTTGTCCCATCTATCGTTGATCCTATAGTAAGCTTCATGGACACTTTGGGAGCATTCGATTCATTTTTCTCCGCGAAAAATTGAAATTCGGCGAGAGGAATGTTGAGACTCACGCATGGATCGCCCCGTCAAACAGATAAGAATTGCCCTCGGACATCAATCGCGGGTAGGTAAGGATTCCTTTGCGGATCATGCGGCCGATTTGGCCGATGTTGGACGATTTGCCTTTGCCGAGGAGTTGTACAAGCTCGTCACCGCTGTGCAGACCACTATGGGGCAACCTGTGGAGAAGGATCCTATGCTGTTGCAGGAAGAAGGTATGTTGATGCGAAAAAGGTATGGGGATGATGTTTGGGTAAACAAACTCGCGACCAGGATCGACGCCGCTAACAACGATATTCTTATTATCACGGACATGCGTCTTCCGAATGAGTTTGAATGGGCAAAGAAAAACGGCTTCAAAACTGTCAAAATTGTGCGACCTGACAGGCCGATTGACCGTGACCCAAACCATATCTCGGAGACCGCCCTTGCGAATCACACGTTTGATTTCATCATCACAAATGATGGCACGATTGAGAAATTCCACAACCTCATAGATGACCTCATCGGAATGTTGATGATATGGTAGGATGAGACTCGCTCATGATTATTTTTTCCAATTTGAAAAATCATATGACAGGTATAACGACTCCAGTATGGACGCAGTCGATCTTTTCAGCGAACGCAGAATTCCCGTGGTCACCCTCTTACGATCCCGATCAATTCTTAAGCGACTCAGCTCTTTCAGCGAACCAGTCGCCAGATGCAATTTCGAGACCCGATCCGGGTACATTATTATCGGCGCAGGAAAGACTTACATTGACAAACATGGTGTTAAGGAGTACAAGCCCGCGGACTTACGCGGTGTTGTTGTCTTGGATCTCTACTACGTGAAGGCCGAGGACTCTGTTGTGTTGACTGAAGAACAGTATGCCGATTTCAAGAACGAATTGATCCGGGCACAATTGTAATTAATATCTCCTAATTATGATGAAATTTTTTGCGCAAAAAAACCAATCCATACGTGAGTCAATGTTACTTCCAAACATACGTTTTTTTTGTTGCGACGTCCAGTAACTCTTGATTTTCCATTATCGAGGGAGGATTACGCCATATTTCATCAGGGATGTATTCGTACCCTGGATCGTAGCAATCATCATACAAATCTGAGAGATATATCTCCTCATCGTCAGTTCCTCGGGTGATTATATAATCTGGTTGACGATCTCCGGTCCTGGTGACGACCGGCATGATTTCACTCAATATTACCAATAAAGGGGCGCGTATCCATTCACTTTTCTTCCCATTCATATCTCTCACACGCTGTGCGTCCAGCCTAATCAAAATATCAGTCTCCATTAATGACGCTTCGGAACACGGGAAGAAGAAGAATACCGTCGGATCCATTAGCGATGTCTTGTATCTATTTATTAGCCCCCTCTGATCTCCTTTATGTTTACCTACCTTATATTGAGATGACCTGATATTAACGGTGTTACTGATGACATAAATGACGTTTGACATCCTTTACCATGTCATTATTAATTCATATTTTTACACAAAATCACGCAGGTCTGTCCGTGAGACCTAGTAGTCGTTTGCGGCGAGTCATAAGGGATGCACTGCACAAAAGCGGTATGCTGTGATAACTACCGTCTCTCATCATACACCACGTGCCATTTTTGGTGGATGATTTATCTCCAAACGTTCGTCAGTGTGGTCAATCCCACGTTGGTGAAAATCACACAAGAGATATACGTCATCGCGGGGTAACGGACATGGTCGCGACATTGTATTTTGGAGGTCGCATGAACCAAATCCAATTTTACGCAAAAAATAATTAGATGATCTTTTAGAGTTGATCAAGTAATCCGGCAATGTCGGCGTCATTGGTATCAGGAGTGGCCGGAGTTGTGACGGTGTCATCGGGAGAGACTGGGGTAGTAGGCTCGGTGACTGTCGGTTGAGGGGCGGCCGTTGGAGTCACTGTCAAAGCGGATGTGAGGGAGGCAGGTGTCATGATCACTGGAGCAGCGTCATCAGACCAGCCTTCTTCTTGTCCAGGCTCGGCAGTAATGTCGAGAGCCAGCGCAGGAAGTGATCCCCATGCCTGTGAAAGGGCGGCGGAGTTCTGCATGAGTCGCATGTAATGAATGGTGGATCCTCTGGTGAAGAATAAGTGCATATTCTTTGCGTTAAGCGGCTCAGCAACGCCGTCTTTGTTGACAACGGTCGCGGGTCTGTATTTTGTTACTTCTTGAATGGTCTCTTCGCCGGTAAGAGGGTCTTTGCGGAGGACTTTCTCAATGTAAGGCTTACGGAAGTCGAGCACTTGAGTCTTTTGTCGACCTTGTAAGAGTTTCACAGGGTGCTTGTCAGAGAATTTGCTGAAATCAACCTGCCATCTGACAATGGGATCTTCAATAGGTTTTCCACGTTTTTCAGGGTCTTTATTCTCTTCGGACAAGGTGACTTGAAGAAGATCATGGCATTTTCGAGTACCAAGGTGAGGTTGAATCAAGTTCTTCCAGTGCGGGTTCAACAATAATACAGCCTCGCCATAAGCTCCGGCCTGTGAAACAACTGACTCAAGAATATCATGGGTACCATCAAATTCATTGCGTTTGTCTTGTTTATCATCCGGGTCAGCCACACCTCGCGAGAGGGTAACGTTGCGAATACCGAAGAATCCTTGTGTAGTTACCGGGCCGACTGTCCATTGTGCGTTGAGAAAGCGGGTACCTTTGTAGGCCTTATCTTCGCCTTTTTTGACGAGATTGAGGACCTTAGAGGGATCAGCTTTGACAGCGGCAAGGAGATCTTCAGCGGAAACGACTTGATTAGACATGAGCTCTTGGCTTAACACTAGACAGTTGGCTGTTTTCAATTTTTTATATGGTAAAAAAAGACCAATCATGGTCTACCGAATCGGTTAGCGCAGATATAGAACCAATTCCATGCCACTCCCGCGCGATCGAGCTCGATGATCCTTTTCCACGTAAGACCACGAACATCGCCCAATCTTGCATATTCCCAAGGAATGTTTAAAATACCATCGGGATGGGAGTCAATAAATTCCCATGTCAGGTGAGAATTCGCACGAATGAAATTCATATCCCATGGGAGGTCAGAATTAGCCATGATTTCTTCAAGAGAAAATCGTGTAGTTAGTGTTCCCCACCTCCAATCTGCATGGGGGTTATCACGAATATAGTCGATCGTCAACCTCGGCTTTAATGACGTAACTGCCTGTGACCATGGTAAATCCGGGTTAGCTTTGATAATTTCATCAGTTATACTCGGATTAATTGCGAGACCATCCCAATACCATGGAAAATCTGGATACGCTCGAATAATATCAATCGTTACGCAGGGATGTTGACTAAGTGCTTCCGGGTGATGTATAAAATCGTCCAGATTATTAACCGCGAATTCTTGCGTAAAATTGGGATTGTGAGAGGTATATGGTATGATCCATGGCAATTCTGGATGTGTTGCAATATCAGTCATCGTAATACCCGCATTCATGGTTAATTGAATCCATCCCCAGAGTATATTCGGATGTGCGAGGACATAATCCATGGTTATGCACGGGCAATGTGAACAAAGTGACCAGATTCCATCACCCTTTACCTTTGCTAGTTTTTCCAACCATGTAATGGTTATATTAGGGTTATTTCCAAGCCGCACCCAATTGTTACATGTCTCAATGTGGTTATCAATGAATTCTGTACTTATATTCGGGTTGCCAATGATACCGCACATGTTTATGTGTGCGAGAAAATCAATACCAGTTGCAAATCCCTTTGGTAAGAATTCCCCTCGGTCAACCATCACGACCAATGTTGTTAATTGATTAGCAAATTTGGTATCGGCTGTGGGATGGATTTTCCTTGCGATGGTATGGCGCAACCTGTCGACCAAACAGACGGCCTTATAATCTGATCCGCAGTCAATATGGCCGAGAATGGCTTCCCAGATATCTGTCGGGTGGTTATGAGGAGAATCCATATTCATAATGATGATGGCTCGAATCAAATTTTACGCAAAAATGAAATCATATGGTCTATCTATGATATGGATACCGTTCCAGAACTTTCAGATGACGTCTGGTCAGTCATTGTCACCCATATTGACTGCGGATCGGATTATAAGGCCGTCTGTTTGGTCGATCAAAGTCGCCTAGGTATCGTAAGGAAGGTACATCCAACCGCGGATACCAAATTTGCTAACCAATTAATGACAATAATTACTATGATAGACCGTGGCGATTTCTTGCCTCGTAAATTCGCTACCAAAAAAGAATTCTTTGACCTTGCTTGCGTAAATGGTCTTTCATTTAATCCAAACATAACCATGAATCATGTTATCGCGAACCCAGGTCTTCCATGGGATTGGAAGGGTCTTTCACGCAATCCAAACATAACCATGGATCATGTTACCGCGAACCCAGGTCTTCCATGGGATTGGAAGGGTCTTTCACGCAATCCAAACATAACCATGGATTACGTTCTCGCAAATCCCGATCGCTCGTGGGATTGGTATTGGCTTTCACAAAATCCAAACATCACCATGGATTATGTTATCGCTCACCCAGGTCTTCCATGGTACTGGCTTTCACGCAATCCAAACGTCACCATGAATTATGTTATCGCTCACCCAGAACACCCATGGGATTGGGATGAGCTTTCATGTAATCCAAACATAACCATGAATTACGTTCTCGCGAATCCTGATCGCCCATGGGATTGGTACTGGCTTTCACAAAATCCAAACGTCACCATGGATTACGTTCTCGCAAATCTGGGTCTTCCATGGGATTGGCACGGTCTTTCACAAAATCCAAACGTCACCATGAATCATGTTATCGCTCACCCAGGTCACCCATGGGATTGGGATAAGCTTTCATGTAATCCAAACATAACCATGGATTACGTTCTCGCAAATCCCGATCGCTCGTGGGATTGGTATTGGCTTTCACAAAATCCAACCGTCACCATGAATCATGTTATCGCTCACCCAGATCACCCATGGGATTGGGATAAGCTTTCATGTAATCCAAACATAACCATGGATCACGTTCTCGCGAACCCCGATCGCCCATGGAATTGGCATTTGGTTTCACAAAATCCAAACATAACCTGGAGAATCGTCACAGATCCGGACAATATCATTATTTGGGAATGGCCGAGAATTATTGTAAATAAATTTGGGAAATGATTTTTTACGCAAAAAATAAGGTAACGCCGCCATTAATTGTAAAGCTCTTTGAACTCGACTTGGGTCAATAGTCGTGTCCGGCAGCATTCTTGATCAACACAAAGTTTGTCCAGAAGTTTGCCCTCATGGATACCCATGTCGCTGATGGCCAACATGGATGGGTCGATAGTGTATCCAATAATCTTGTAGTATTTCATGAGTTTTCGCATGCGTAAGGCCTTGTAAGCATCAGCAATGTCGCCGAGGGGCATGCCGCAGAAGCACACAATGTATGTGAACATTATTGTTTTAACTTACCTACTCAATAAAGAATCATATTTTTTACTGGAATTTCTGTCTGATTTCGGCCAAGATCGCAGGGTCGAGGGTCTTGGCGTCCAAAGATCGGATCATATCCACGACAACGCTGGCGGGCATGAATTGTTCGCGTCCGAGATCGGCGACTTTAGCATGGGAGAATTTTTGGATGTTCATGAAGGACTTTTCAGGGTCGGGGCGATGAACGGGATTGTCCGACTTCTTGATCTGGTCGCAGTCATCTTTGGTCAATGGAATGTACATGAACATGGTTGACTCAACGAACATACCAATTTTCTGCAAAATATCTCCGGGGTTGATCATACTTCGAAGGGTATTTTTTCTCAATAATCGATAGATTTGAGTACGATCGGCGCCAGACGCAGAAAGGCAGTCTTGGATCATCAATTTAATCTCGCAGAATTTTCCTGAGTCGAAGTTGCGGGATTCGAGGCGAGCGAACTCGGTTGCAGTGATAAATCGGAGCTCATCATGGAGCATTTTGAGACCTCTTTCAGAGGCATACATCGCATGAGTGGCCTCGGGAAGAATGGGACCAAGACCCATAATTTTGTTGGATGATTCGAGTTCGGCATAATATTTCTCGATCTCTGCGATGGTGTTTCGAGGCTGGTATTCACGGACGCTGGCAATGGCCTTTCGGACGAGGCTGATTTTGTTGAAAACCTTCATGCGATCCGTGTAAATCAGTGCGTCGGACCCATTTTTCAACATGTAATCGACGTCGGCGATTGCTTTCGCGGCGACAATATGTCCAAGAGATGATCGTTTTGACCACCAATCTTCAATCAGAGCGTCATCAAGAAGATGTGAGCCGGCCTGAAATGGTTCGAGAAGGAGGTAGAAATCCAATTTATCGAGCGACAACAAGGGAAGGACACGTTGCCACATGAGATTTTCATCCTGGCGAATGTGCATGATGTAATACAAGAGCGATAATACGGCATCAGTGTATGGGTCGCGGCCATGATGATCTTTTTGCAATCGGCAAAGGATGTATTCATTCTCGATAATACCCGCGATTTGCGAACGCAGGCCAGGGATGGATGGCATGGGGCTTTGACTTCCTCCGGCCTTACCGCGTTTGAGGTATTTTCCTTTGGCCGGTTTATCATTGGTCACAGGAATTTCTCCCGTGAGTTTCCAGACTGCAAGGTTGGTTTTGCGGCTAGCATCCTTGAAATCTGTGTCGATCACCGCCTTCGCACCAGATTTGAAGACCACTTCTTTGGCACTGGCGCTATCAACTTCAATGTGCTGGGATGGAAACAATGAGTTGGGAATGTCATCCTTCTTAGCCATCCACTCTGCAGGTGTTTTGAAGACATCACGAATGATGAGATTGTTAAGCATTTCACTTGCCCGAGTGGCGTCCTCGACCTTATCAGAGTAGGCAAGTTTTTCGAGTTTGGCGATCCATCCCTTATCCTGGGGCCATAGAAAGGTAATTCCGGGCTTACCTTTGAGTGATGTAAGGGACATGGTTACGCATAATCCTTTGAGGAGATGGGATAGATTGGGGTCGACAGAGTCGATATAATCGGTAATGGTGCAGTGGGTTTTAAATTTATTACCTGACATACTTTGCGGGTTGCTTATACCGCGGCAGTTATACACCCTGCGTGATAAAAATTTAAATCGATAATTAAAGGCGAACTACGCAGAGACGTATTCGAGGCCTAATTGTTAATTAAAGATGAATTATGGGAGCAGTAATTGACTACCATGCAAACCGCTTCACAAGACACACCAACATTCGTTATCATCTTCGAATTTGATCGAGCACAGCAGTCCCATGTTAGTATTGTCAACGCGGCCAATAAATTACACACCAAAATTACCCTAGTTTCCTCGGAATATTTTAACACTGTCAATACATCGGCACTGGTTCGCGGGTTGATAGCTACAACCCCAGCAGGATTATGTTCCGGCGCCGCAGGTGAATGGTACCAATTGGGAATGAAAATGCCAGAAGAATTTTTCTACCCGTATCTGCACATGATCACAGATCATTTGGTGCCGGAAAAACGGCAGATCGATGCGAAAACTCCAGAGATTCCGACCTCTAACCAGCATCTGGCCTATACGGGCAAATTAGCGACACCAAAATTACACATTGTGTTCGAATTGGATCGCGCTAAGCAAAAACAAGTGAACTTTGCCGTTTTAGATGATGGCTCGTATGTGAAAATCTCCCTGATCTCGCCTGTTGATTTTGATGCGGCCATCATGTCATCTTTGTCGATGGATCTGATGACGATCACTCCTTCAGGAGTATGTGTCGGCATGATCCCCTCATGGACACAATCGGGTATGTATATTCCCGATGACGTTCTTAAACCGTATGCTGATGCTATTATTAATTATTTTACCGATGATGATGGCGACGCTCTTGAAAAGCTAGCAAAAGGAAGAAACTTATCACCAACAATTCCCACATCAGTAGTATCGGCTCTCACAGGAGGCGTGCCGACTATTCCACGATTTGCCCCGCCTGCTCCTCCTCCAACCCTTGAGCAAGTGTATCAAAATGTGGTGAAGACCTTGCGTACTCGTGGCGGACATCCCGCGCTATCGATGGCCAGCGATACGGCCGCGAGAAAACTCTACAATCACATTGATAACATTACCCGGCGAACATTAACTTTTGAAGAAAACGTGGAAATTTGCAAAAGATTGGTCGCCGAGAATGTTAGTCGCAAATTCTGAGGGTAAGAAATTTCACCATGTAATTTCCATTATTTTTTTGAGTTAAAATTTTATAGTATTCATTGCATAGCGCCCGTCGCTTTCGCCATCATTCGCAGATGGGAAGTGGGTCATCCAAACAACAGGCTATCGGCTACTGGTTTACCAGCGGACGAGCCATCTGCGAAAACAGCAAGGATGCCGAAGCAGTCGAAGAAGGTATCAAAGAGGGAAAGTATGTTTTGGTCGGAGCCAACATTCCCGAGAATTATGAACTCTGTTTCATCCTGGCGGACGGTGACTCAGTGCGCAAATATGCCCGCCGCATGAGTGACATGAAAAACCATCTCTTGCGTAACAAGAGCAAAATCGTCGCTGAGGCAGTTCGATTATCCGGTACATCCGAAACCGATGCTCACCATGTCGCCGAACACGTCTTGCCAATCTTAATTGATCAAGGTAAGGAAGCCGCCAAATTTCATGCGAGAAAACTCGGACTTGATCAACGCAGTGATCGCATTATTGACGCTCTCGATAAATGTCTCCGAGTCGAGGCCCCCGGTGCTGACCATTCTGCAGGCATTAAAACAGGTAGGGGCGAGATGCATGCCGATGCTTATCACCGAGCCGCAAAAAAGGCCATGACCACTGTTACCGGAGGTTGTGATACATGTGGCGGAGTATATTTTGGATCCGATGAACTTGACCTTGTGTCCGTCAAAGAATACGCCAATTCTGTTAACTCCAAGGCCAAAAATCAAATTATTGATGAACTTATTGCCGCCGCCGCGGGCCTCAACCTCAAGGCAGTAGGTGATGATCAGGCATCAAAAATCAAATCATTACTGGCGATTATTCCTTCCGGGCAGAAGTTTTCTGCGGCCAGCGACGCCCAGCAACGTGCTTGCGCGGGTCTCGCAAGAGCCATCAACAGCGCCCATGGTTCTAAAATTATTGACCCCGAATTATCTCCCGAAATTGTGTGTCAACATGTCGCCGAGGTGCTTTCCAGCTTGGCCGCGGGATCCCACACTGAATTCTTGGTTGTCTACAATGACGTGCGCAGGGTCATCAAGAATCTCCATATCTTGAAAAATGCCCTCCGTGACGACCATAAAGCAATGGTCGAGAAAATCAAAGCCAGCGCTGATGAGTCCCTGCCTCAACAACTCGCAACTCTTGATGATCTTCACAAAATGCTCATCGAAGAGGTCGACAGACAAGTTAGCATGTTGTCAAATTTACTCAATGTTCATCTTGCCCCTGCCGAGCGCGACCTCGCCGCCTTACTTCACCAGAGTAAGGACCTTCACGGCTACATTGACAAAATCGACGTGAAGTCCGGAACTAGCAAGTTTGGCACAGTCATCGCTAACTTGCTTAAGGGTCTCGGGGTAACTGCATCCCTGACTTTACTCATCGAAAAAGCCCTCAAGACTGTCGGCATGACCCTCGACGAATACGCAAAAAATGGGTCTGTCCAAAAATTAAAGGAACACCTCGCCCGGGGTGTCATGGACAAAAAACTCGATGATTCCCAACTTCATGAGTATCTCGAGGCCGCTGATCTTCTGTACAAAAATTTCCACCGCGCCCAGGCAATCGTTGAAGCCAAATCCGGCGCTGCCGAGACCAAGGAGTACGCCGCGTCTACCATGGACAAACGTGTGGCAGACCGCAAAAAACTTCGCGGACTTATTTTCAACGCATTTTACCGTCAAATCAATGATCATTTTGACCAATTTGTATCCTCCATTGACATTTTGACCACCAAAGTTGGTCGCGAGATTCCTCTCAGTGAACAACTCGAACAACTTCGCCGCATTCTCCAAAGAATTGACCAAGACCTTGCTCGTAAACATGGCATTTATTACGCCCTCATTGGATATTACAATGATGCTATGTCAAAATCCAAGAAAGACGCCTTCGTCGGGGAACTCAAGATGGTTAGCAATCAACTCGAGATTATCATGGAGATGCCCATGTATGCTGCCGCCAAGCAATATTTTGCCGCAGTCAATGGCCATATTCTTGCGATCATCCAGATTATTGACAAATATTCTGATGAAATTACTGCAAAATTCGGTCGTGGGGAAGAAAAATGTGTCTATCTTGAGGAATCCGATAAACATCCCGAGGACAATATTGCCACCGGTGCTTTTGAGTTCACTGACGCCATTTACGGAGGCGCAGATGAGGGTCTGGAAGCCATGCCAACACTCAAATATCGATCGACCAAAACCATCAATGATGCCATTAGACAGTTTGATTACAAATACAGAGTCGCCCAGATTCATGCCAACTTGGCCGCTACCGGCAAGGAACTCGATCATTACGCAGAAAAATACGAGAAATTAGTGGCCAATTCCGTCGCCGATGTTCTTGAAACCAAGAAGGCCGAGTATGAAAAACTACGCAAAGAACTTGCTGCTACCGACGCGAGCAAGTTAATTGAAAAATCCATTGATGAATTTGCTTCCGACACTCAGTGCGTGGCCCAAAAAGCTGCTGCTGAGAGCATTCTTACTTCTCAATGGGAGGCTAAGAAGAAGTTCTGGGCCACTGTTGAGGCCGTTGATACTTACATGCGACTCTTCACTAACGGCATTGTCAAAAATCCCAATGATGTCAAGGAAATTAAGTCAATGTTGGACAGCGTTGAGATTATTAATGACTGGTATGATGACAAAACTGGTAACGACCTTGCTGCCGTTTTCGACTTCTTCCCATCCGCTGTCGCCGCCAACAATGAGCCGGTATACCCACCCGAGTCATATTCCGCCGATGGTGGCGAAAATCACTATTACCAAAAGATCGCTGCCGAATTGAATGCTGTGACCGCTGACGCAGCCATGCCAGGAAATCCTCATCTCGTTGCTAGTCCTACCAAAGGAAAGGGTTCTCTCGATCAGGTCAAAAAGACCCTCGGAGGTCTTTCCATCTTGAAGAATTTATTGTCTGTGTTTGTCCACATCGGACAATCTTTCGGCGGACAAGAGTTACGTAAGCAACTATTCATGACTCCCGCGCAGATGTACAACAATCTTGTTGATTATCTTCAGGCCAGCGCTTTCGCCCAAGGTTTTGGAGTCGGAAAGCCCCTTGCGGCCGCCGATCTACCAGAACATTGGTATGATAATGTTGATTCAGCCATACAAGTTGTGACGTCCACAAAGTTAATGCCCGCAGGCCTGCGTGGGGGTCCCATGGATTGGACGCCCGTTTCCGCCTCCGAGCGCCAACTCCGGGAAGAGATCAATAAGAAAACCCGCAACATGAAAAAATACATTGATGCTCAGGATGGATTTTTGGATCTTTCTGCAATGGCTAACGCTGAGTCAGCACTAGCACGAGACAGGGTATCGTTGGGTAACAGGGCTCCAGGAACCGCGGATCAATTATTTGCGAGACCCGGAACTGGTGTGTTGAATTCCGGCAAAAGCCTAAATGAAAGTCATTTTCCAAGTGAACATTATTACGCAAATCAAAAATCACCACACAACGAATTGTATCTTTCTGGGACTGGTGAGCCCAAGGCCAAAGACAGCGTATTTCTCTTCAGAAAGAGATGGGGTGTCTGGATGCGATCCATTCGTGATGAACTCAAGGGTCGCGAGGGCTTCGGATTTCAGCAAGAAGACCACATGTTCGTTCTCGTGATGAAGTCACTCGCTGCCAAGATTCTCACCGTTGTCGGCACCTACGACGTATTTGACCGTCCTATGGAATACAATGGTCTCAGTCCTATTCGCATGATCCTCGGAGGTTCGCAAGATACTCCTAAGGTTGATGCTGATGCTGTCGCCCTTTACCTGCGACTCCCGTTGCTCGCCCAATTCTACCGGGGAATCTTTGGTTTCGATGATCCTCAAAATTCCGACAATAAATGGAAGGACCGTGGTGGGGAAAACGGCCTACGTCGCAATGATACCGTGGTTAAGATTTCCATGGTACCCGACTTCGACGGACCTTTCGCAGGTCTTATTCGACTCGTGTTCGGCAAGACCAAGCACATCAAGAGTACCGAATACAGTGATGATGATCTCAAAGAAATGGTTCGTGAAATCAATCTGATTCACCAAAAAATGGCCTCAAAACACCCTAACAATACTGTTATGGAGACAATTAATGAGTTCGTTGCCGAAGTCAATCGCCGATATGGTATTGTGTCGAAGTCCGACCGTGATAGTTATGACCGTGAATTCGGTCATAGATATAACTATTCAGGACCTAATAATACTGATAACATCCACCCTTATGACAGATATCAAGAAGCACCAACGACCGAAATTGCACTCTTGCCTGGCGAAGGCGATGATGAAATTGTTCGCCCCAGCCCTGCTCAGAAACTCCTTGGCGAATCATTCGATATCAGTCCCGGCAAGAAGAGCCCATGGTCCATCACTGATCAACATCGCGACCTCGTGTACAAATTCAGATGTGCCATTGACAAATATTTCGAGAATCCTCAAGAGGAATTCACCTTCAACAATGCTATTTCCGCCGCCCAGCGCAAACTCAAGGTCGAGACCAATGATGAAAATCGCCTGAAGATTGTCGCACAACTCATGCGAGGGACCGATGTCTACTCAAAGGTTGACGGCATGAAATGCGTACTTTTCCACGAAACTGTCGTCGCTGGACTCAACTCCCTCTCCGCAATTCATTCAATGTTGACCCGATTTAAGCGAGCAATTCATTTGATTGATTTCAAATCCCTCGAAAAATACATTTG
>Ga0172380_10001617_pt1 | contig 38375 bp, 28 predicted proteins | sample Leawe162metaG_FD_119747 | JGI IMG/M metagenome (GOLD analysis project Ga0172380, IMG submission 119747) | Leachate microbial communities from a municipal landfill in Southern Ontario, Canada - Leachate well 162 metaG | ecosystem: Engineered > Solid waste > Landfill > Unclassified | place...
CCAGCCGGATGTGACAACGCTTCCGGGCGGATTCACGATCAACGAGGACTTCGACTGGCGCGGGGACCTCACCGCCGTGACCGACCCGAACGGACGCAGGACGACCTACGCCTACAACAAGCGTCGGCAGCGGACGGGCGAAACCGCCGACGCAGGCGGCATCGCGGCGGCATCGAATTCCACTTTCGACAACCAGGCCCGCGTCGCCACGGCCTACACGCGCAACGGCCGCGTCGCTTCCGTTTCGGAACCCAGCGGCGACACGGCCACGTTCCCAGACGGCACGCCGCCCACGACTTCCAGCGCGCAGGTTCCCGCCAGCGGAACGCTCGTCATCGACCTGGCCCCACTTCGCGGACTGGAGGCGAAAATCGGCTATTTTCAGCCCTCCGAGGCCCGCGGAGCCGCATAAACACAGGGGGGTAGTCCTCAAAGGGCTTGTAGTGCCGACCTTTTGATGTCGACATCGCAAAACAGCGGATTCGCCGCCATCCGACCCCTCCAGTCCGCGAAGGAGGGCTAGTTCCTACGGAGACTGGAATAATCTCTTGCGCGAACGCTGTTCCCAGCTTCCACTCCCAGTCATGAAATTCTTGGAACCTGCGGTATTAATCGAGTCCCTGAACTGGCGGTATGCGACCAAACGATTCGACCCCTCGAAGAAGATTCCGGCCCCCGTGTGGGAGGCGCTCGAAGACGCGCTGGTCCTGACCCCTTCGTCCTACGGGCTCCAGCCCTGGCATTTCTTCGTCGTCACCGACACGAAACTGAAGGCCGCCCTGCGCCCGCATTCGTGGGACCAGCCGCAGGTGACGGATTGCTCGCACCACGTGGTCTTCGCAACCCGCCGGGACATCGACGCCGCATTCGTGGAAAAATATCTGGCGCGCATTGCGCACGTCCGCGGGATTCCCATCGAGTCGCTGGGGTTCTACAGGGACATGATGGCTTCCGACCTCCTGGACGGCCCGCGCTCAAAATGGGTGGGGGAGTGGGCGGCCCGCCAGGTCTATATCGCGCTGGGGAACTTCATGACCGCCGCCGCCCTGCTCGGCGTGGACACCTGCCCGATGGAGGGTTTGGATCCCGTCAAATACGACGAAATCCTCGGCCTCCCCGCGAAGGGCTTCAACGCCGTCGTCGCCTGTCCGGCCGGATACCGTGCCGGGGGAGACAAATACGCCGACCTCCCGAAGGTTCGCTTTCCGAAAAAGGACATTGTCGAAACCTTGTAGGCGGCGCGGTTCGGGCCGCGCTCAAAACAGGCCCGCGATCCAGTGCCAGATCCTGGCGGCCCCGGCCCCGCCCAAGAAAACGATCAGGACGACGTAAACCGCCGACACAGCCATCAGGAAGTAGCCGGACACCATCACGGCCCCATCGCGTTCGAGCATGCCCAGGGCGAGCAGGATGATCGCGAAACCCGGGATCATGTTCGTGAAAGGGAACGGAGGCGGGATGGGAAGGCTCAGCAGGAATGCCGAAAACGCGATGGCGAACCCGGCCGCCATCTGCGCCGGATGGCTGTCGGCCAAAACCGTCCACCGGGGGCGGAGGAACTTTTCCAGCCGCGCGTGAATCGTGATCCCGAAATGGAGTGTCCTCTCCAACACGGCGAAGGAAACATTCCGTCTCGCGATGAATTCCGGCAACCACGGCTGGTGGCGGAAGGCGATCCTCAGCCCGCAGATCGCAATCGCGATCCCGAACGGGATGGAAAGCCCGGGAAGTGCCACCGGCGACAAAAAGGGCAGGCAGAGGACGATGGCGATAGTCTGGAGCCCGCGCCCGCGGGTATGCCGGATAATGTCGGCCACCGATATCGGGTTCCCTCCCGCAAGTTCGAGAATCCGCTTGAGATCGTCGGAGACCCGGGGCGGGGGAGCGGGAGATTCGGGTTCAAGCATGGGTGGCCGACAAAGGTCATAGCGTGTGAAGCGCGAAGGCGCAAATTTTGTTCGCCTTGCATGTCGGGAGGATTCCCTGTGAAATGGCGGCAATGACAGACGAACTCGACCAGGCCGTGGAGAGCGGCTCCCTTGACAAAAAATCTGCGGACGCCCTCGCCCGCCTGACCCCCGGCTCCTATTGCCAGCACAGAAGCTGGGGATTCGGGCGTGTGGCGGAGTGGAACCTCATCGCCGGCCAGATCTTCATCGATTTCGGGACCAAGAAAGGCCACCCGATGCAGGTCGCTTACGCGGGCGAAACCCTCGCCCCGATCCCCGGGGACCACATCCTCGCCCGCAAAGCGAGGGAACCCGACGCCGTCCGCGCGCAGGCCAAATCGGACGCCCTCGCCCTCGCGCGGAAAATCCTCGAAGATCTCGGTGGGAAAGCCACCACCGAACAGGTCGCGGCGACCCTCCAGCCAGAAATCTTCGATGCCGCCGGCTTCAAAAAATGGTGGGATGGCGCGAAGAAAAAAATGAAGGCGGACGGGCATTTCCAGATCCCCTCGAAGAAGTCGGACCCGTTCGTGGTCCTCGAAGTCGCCGTGAATCCCGGGCGCGGGTTCATCGACCAGTTCCGCGAGGCCCGCCACACGAAAGACCAGGTCGCGGCGCTGGACCAAATCACCAAGGCCCTCGGGGATCTCGCCAACGAGGTCGAGGAACTCCAGGTGCTCGCCGCGCAGATCGAGGACACTGCGCAAAAGGGCCGCAAGCTCCAATCGGCGGCGGCGGTCGAAATGCTCCTCGTCCGCGACGAGATCCTTTCGCGTCACTCCGCCCTCACGCCGGGACCGGAGGCCCCGACGGTCGCCGATATTCTCGTCGGGGAAGAGAGCCGTCTCCCGGCGCTCTTCGCCAGCCTCCCCGCTTCGAAGCACCGCAAGGTGCTGGAATCGTTCGAGAAGGCCTACGGGGACCAGTGGACGGACAAGGCGCTCAAACTGGCCCACCAGGCGAATTCCCGCCTCGTCATCGAAATTTCAAAACTGTTCGAGCGGGTCGGCAAAGCGGACGTCATCCACGCCGCGCTTGCGCGCTGGATCAGCGACCGCTCGATTTCCTCGGAAACCCTGATCTGGCTCTGCAAGGAGCGCGGGGCCGGGTTCTCCGGCATTTTCAACGCGGAACTTCTCGCCGCAGTCTTCAGCGCCCTCGAATCCGACCTGCTCTCCGAGCGCCGCACCTCGCGCCTGCGCGACCTCCTCATGGACGACCGCAACCTCCTCGGCGAGCTGATCGCCGAAGCGGATCGCGACACCGTCCGCGACACGATGCGCAAGCTTTTGCTCACCCCGGTTTTCGACGACCTCACGAAGCGCTCGCTCATGGCCCGCATCGTGAAGCTGTATCCCGAGACCCAGAACATGATCACCGGAGACGCCCCGGAGGAAAAGGCCGAGTCGCTCACGGTCTCGTGGGCGAGCCTGGAAAAGCGCAAGGCCGACTACGAGCATCTCATCTACAAAGAAATCCCGCAGAACCTCCGCGACATCAACGTCGCCAAGGAACAGGGCGACCTCCGCGAGAATTTCGGGTTCAAGGCCGCAAAGGAACAGCAGCGGGTCCTCGAACGTCGGAAAATCGAATCCGAACGGGACCTCTCCACCGCGCGCGGCACAAATTTCGAGAACCCGGACACCAACCAGGTTTCGATCGGGACCGTTGTCTCGCTCGTCCAGGAGTCCGGCGAACGCGAGGTCTACAGCATCCTCGGCGCGTGGGACAGTGCCCCGGATCTCGGCATCGTTTCCTACAAGGCGGGCATCGGGCAGGTCCTTCTCGGGCGCAAGCCCGGCGAAGCGATCGAGCTTCCCGGGGACAATGGCCCGCGGCAACTCCGCATCGAGTCGATCTCCGCGTTCGCAGACCTGGACCTCCTCCGCGAGAAAGTCCACTCGCTCGGTCCGGCCGAGAGCTGAACCCGCACCGGAGAAACCAACCCGTGGCATGGGCATCTTGCCCATGCCGCACCCTCAGCCGTGCGCCTGCTGGTCGAAGGCTCTGCGGTAATCCCGCGGGGGCGTTCCGGTCCGCTCGCGGAACCGGCGGTTGAAATTTGTCAGGGTCGAGAACCCCGCCTCCGACGCGATGTCCGCCACCGTCCGTCCGCTTTCCCTCAACAGTCGGCAGGCGTGCTCGATCCGCAGGTCGTTGAGGAAGTCGGACGGGGCGCGGCCGGTGGAGCGCTTGAAATACCGGCTGAATGCCGCAGGCGACATGGCGGCGGATCGCGCCAGCCCCGGCAGGGTCACCCGCTCGCGAAAATGCCGGGCAGCATACCCGTAAACCCTGGCCAGCCGGGCTTCCTGGCGGCGGTCCAGAACCGGCGCGTAGCAGAGGCTCGCCAGCGGCCTCGCCTTCCGGTCGGCGGACAGGCGCTCCAGCAATTCCAGCAACCGCGTGAGCGCGCGCAGCCCGGACAGCCCGCAAAGTGCCTGCAGGTCTGCGACCGCCGCACGGGAAAATTCCCGGGAAAACTCCAAACCCCGCGAAGCTCTCCCGATCAGCAGCCGGATGTTCTGGAACTCCGGGCGCGCGTAAATTTCCCGTCCCAGAAACTCTCCCCCGAACTGCACCACCACCGAGTGGGCGCGGGAGCCGCGCTTTTGCAGCCCCTCATTCTGCCAGAGGTGGGGGAGATCCGGGCCGAGGAGCACGAGCTCCCCTTCCCGGAACGGCGCGATGCTGTCCCCGACGAACCGCCGCCCGCGGCTCTCCACGATCCAGGTGAGCTCGATCTCGGGATGGAAGTGCCACGGCGCGTCGAACCTCGCCAGCCGCCGCTCGGCAACGTGGAACGAGCGGTCGGCATCGGGGGTGATTTTTTCGAATCTCGCCCGCATACAGGTATTTTAAACACACAATTTCAAAAAAAATCCATGATAAAGAGCATTTAAAGCCTGATATTGGCAATCAGGCGGGGATGTTTCGGGCGGAGCGAGCGGGTAAGCTCCCCCCCGAATCGCCACGACCATGACATCCTACCGCCCCCACAAAAACCTTCCGCCGCTCGCCGGACTCTGCAGTTTTGAAGACGCCATGCGCCCGGGATTGCCGGTCGAAGAATGCGTCGGACGCCTGAAGCGGTTTCACTACTCGCTCTGGCGTCTCCACCAGATCAGCCTCGCCCACATTGCGGAGGAACCGGTTTACGAGTTGAAGATGGCGTTCGGCCTTCACGGGCATCTCGCGGCGGAGAACGACTCGGCCTTCCGGGCCCGCATCGGCGAAATGCGCGAGCCCCCGCTCGGGCTGGAAAAGACCCCGCACCCCGCGCTGGCGGTGTTTTTCGACGAGATCCTCGCCACCCCCTCGACGGAGGAACGCCTGCTCGGGCTTTACACGAAGGCCTGGCCGGCGCTGCGCGACGCCCTCCGGCGTTACATCGAAAACACCCACCAGCTGGCCGACGCCCCCTCGATCAGGATCTGCCGCCACGCGCTTCTCGACATCGAGGACGTTTGTCGCTGGGGCGGGCTGGCTGTCGCGGCGGCGGTCCCCGAGGCGCAGCCCCGCGAGTCCAAACAGTGGCTCTCCCTCCTCGACGTCTGCCTCGCTGCGGCGGGCGGCCTCGACGGGGGCGACCCCGTGTCGCCGGGCGAGCCGACGCGGCATTATTCCTCGAAGCCGTTCGTCTTCCAGGGCGAGCCGCGGCGCGACGGGCGGTTCCCGGACCCCTACAACATGGGGGTGAATGCGGAAGTGTTCCTCTACGATGAAAACATGCCCGCGCCCCCGAAGGTGCTCATGATGTTTTACAAGCGGCTGCGGGAAATCGACGTGCCGGAAATGATGTCGGGCATCATCGCCGAGACCCGCGACAAACCCTGGGGTTTCTACCGCGACTTGACCCGCCAGCTCTGGGACGAAGCCCGCCATGCCATGATGGGCGAAACCGGCTTCGTGAGCCTCGGGCTCGACTGGCCGAAGCTGGTGATGGTGAACTCGACCTGGTCGCGCCAGCTCAACGCGGAGCTGACGCCGAGGGAGCGCCACGCGGTGCTGTATTTTATCGAGCAGGGCCTCATGCCGAAAACCGGGAAACGCCACGAGTGGGAGATCAGCAGGGAGGCGAACAGCCCGCTGGCGACCACCTTCCAGGATTTCGACTGGGCCGATGAGGTCCTTCACGCGCGGATCGGACGGGACTGGTATGTTGCCGACATGGGCAGCGCGGCCGAAGCGGTCGCGTATGGCGACAAATGCTGGAGCCGGGTCCTGTCCGCCTGGAAACAATGGAAGGACGCCGACCTCACCGAACACCGCAACTGGTGGCCCGATCTCTACCTTGCCTGGTGCCAAAAAACCGGACGGAACCCCGATCCCCGAATCCTCGCGTTCGATGTCTCCTACGAGGGCAGGCGCGCCGACCTGAAAACGATCACGCCCGCATCATGAACGGCCTCGAACGCTACCTCGCCACCCTGGATGGACGCCCCGCCGACCATCTCCCCAGGCTCCCCATCCTCATGCAGTTTGCCGCCGAGCACATCGGCAGCAATTACGGGGCCTTCGCCTCCGACTACCATGTTTTGACCGATGCCAACATCGCCTGCGCCCGCGAGTTCGGCATCGACCAGATGAACACGATGTCCGATCCCTACCGCGAAACCCAGGGCTACGGCGCGAAGATCATCTACGAGCGGGACATGGTTCCCCGCTGCGAAAAGCACCCGCTCGAGGACGCGCTCGACCTTTCGAATCTCCCCCGCCCGAACCCGATGGAATCGGAGCGCATGCGGGACAGGATCGATGCCGTCAAACGCTACAAGGCTCTCGTCGGGGGCGAATATTCGATCATGGGATGGGTCGAGGGCCCGGCCGCAGAAGCCGCCGATATCCGCCGCCTCGACAATTTTTTCATGGACCTGATCGACGGGTCCCCCGACCTCGGGCGGCTCATGGACCTCTGCGTCGATGTGGCCTTGGATTTTGCCCGCCTGCAGGTGGACGCCGGGGCGGACACCATCGGGATCGGCGACGCGGCCGCCAGCCAGGTCTCCGCAGAGCTTTATGAAACCCTGATCCTCCCCCACGAGCGGCGGCTGGTGCGCGGGCTCAAGGGCATGGGTGCCAAAGTCCGGCTGCACATCTGCGGGGACATCGCCCATCTCCTGCCGGGCATCGCCACGCTGGGCATCGACGTCCTCGACGTGGACCACATGGTGGACCTCCGCGCCGTCCGGAATGCCGTCGGCCCGAAGACCGCGATCGCCGGCAACCTGGACCCCGTCTCGGCGGTCTTCCGGTCGACGCCCGACAAGATCCGCGCCCGCGTCCTCGCCTGCTACGAACGGTCGGGAAATCCCTTCATGGTCAACGCGGGTTGCGAAATCCCCAGCGCCACGCCACCCGAGAACCTGCGGGCGCTTTGCGGGCCGGTCCCGTTCCGGGCATGGTGAGAAGCACCGCGCGCTTGCAAATGTCGCGCGCCCGGCCAAGAGTGGCCGCCAAATCCGCCTTCGACACATGACGCTTTCCCACGCTTCCAGCGTTCTTCAACTCGCCGTCAGCCCGGCCATCATCATCTCCGCATGCGGCCTCCTCATCCTGAGCATGTCCAACCGGCTCGGAAGGGCGATCGACCGCGCGAGGCTGCTTTCGCGGGAGCGTCCGGCGGGAGCGGGGCCGCGCAAAAAAAATATCGACGAGCAAATGAGTGTTCTCATCCACCGGTGCTGGCTGATCCGGTCTGCGATCCTCTTCTGCTCGATCTGCATCCTGCTGACCGCGATCCTGATCCTCGCGCTGTTTATCCTGACCTCCGCCGAGGTGGAAGCGGGGCTGATCGTGGCCATCATTTTTTGCGGGAGCATCGTCTCGCTGGCGGTGGCCCTGATTTTTTTCACCTGCGATGTCTTTCTGGCCTTGAAAGCGATGGAAACGGAAATCGGCGGGGAGCAAGAAGCTGGCGGGCCTGCGCCGCGCATTTCCTGATTCTGGGTGACATCAGGATGTCTGAAAGTGTATATCCGGAAAAAATTTATATGGGTGTCGAGGAAATTATCGGCCCGGCATCGGGCTCCGTGGAATGCTGCAGCGACGGCGTGTTCCGGGTGGGAGTGAACGGCGTGAAATCGGTGACGAGAACCGGCGACGGCAAAGTCGAGTTCATCGCGTTCGAGGACCGGACCCTGGCTTACGTGAATTCCTCGATGGGATACCCGGCATATTATCCGGTCCACCCCGTCCGGCTGGAAAAGCCGGTGAAGGCCGTGCTGATGGACCTGGATGGCACGACCGTGCGCAGCGAGGAATTCTGGATCTGGATCATCGAGATGACGGTGGCGGGCCTGCTGGACGACCGGACGTTCCGGCTGGAGGAGGCCGACCTCCCCCATGTTTCCGGGCACAGCGTTTCCGAGCACCTCAAATATTGCCTCGCGAAGTATTGCCCGGAAAAATCCGTGGAGGAAGCGCGCGGGCACTATTTCCGGCACACCCACCACGAGATGGACGAGATCCTCAACGGTCGCGGTCGCAAGGGGGCCTTCAAGCCGACCCCCGGCATCAAGGAATTCCTGATGGAGCTGAAAGCGATGAAGGTCAGGCTGGGGCTCGTGACCTCGGGGCTCTACGAAAAGGCCTATCCCGAGATCCTGTCCGCATTCGAAACGCTGGAGATGGGGGATCCCCGGGATTTCTACGACTGCATCATCACTGCAGGATTTCCCCTGCGCAAGGGGGAGGTCGGGACGCTGGGCGAACTTTCTCCCAAACCTCACCCCTGGCTGTATGCCGAGACCTGCCGCGTGGGTCTGGGCATGGAGTTCGGCGAAAGAAACCACGTGGTCGGGATCGAGGACAGCGCTGCGGGCGTGTGCTCGATCCGCCTGGCCGGCTACCCGACCATCGGCATCGCGGGCGGAAACATCGTCGCCAGCGGGACCAGGGACCTGTGCTGCCACTACTGCGAATCCTTCGCCGAAATCCTGGCGGTCCTCAAAGAGTAATTTCAGACATCCTGACGGGCGGGATCGCCGAGCCCGCCGATTTCCCTCGACGGACGCCGATCAGTTGACTTGCGCCGACCTCCCGGCGCTTTTCCGGGTTCGGCCCGGTGGATTCGCGGATAACAAGCGGGATGTCCTTGGGGCGCACGAGCAGGGGGCCCTGCCAGGGGCGGCCCCCGAGCATCCATTTGAGGCAACGGGAGAAGAAGGGGGTGGGGTCGACCGGCTCCAGCGCGGTGAGGCTCGGGTTGAGCAGCGCGGCCAGGGATTCGCCGTTGGTCGCGCACACCGCGATGTCGCGGCCCGGCACGAGCCCCTTGTCCAAAATGGCCCGCATGGCTCCCATGGCGGTGGGCGTCGTGGTGCAAAGCCAGGCGGTTTCCTCCCGCACCGGTTCGGACAAGATGCGGGTCATCACATCGTAGGCGTGCGGGCCCGGGTGCGCGCGGACGGGAACGGGAGAATCTTCCAGACGCCCCGTGAACCCGCGGGCGGCCATCCAATGGCGCCATTGCCCGATGCGTCCCTGGATCTCGCTGTTGCTGGGTTGCGCGTTGATGCAGCCGATGCGCGTGTGCCCGAGGGAGTTCAGATGATCGAGGAGGCACCGCACGAATGCCGGGGGAAAAAACTGGATGGACGGGATGCCGTAGCCGCTGAAATCGTCGTCCACCACGACGAGCGGATGTCCCGGGTGGCGGAGCTTCTCCGCGACTTGCGCGGGCAGCGGTTCCGGGATCGGGTTCAGGAACACCCCGTCGAATCCCGCCAGCGCGTCGAGCAGGATCGGATCGTCCCAGTGCATGTAGAGGATCGGGCGCACCCGGCAGGCCAGCTTCGCCGCCGCCTTCTCGATGGCCTGCCGCCACATCTCAACATTGTCCGACCGGAACGTCGGCGCGAGAAAGGCGAAACTGAGATGCCTCTTCCCGCCCTGCCGGGCACGCTTGACGCGCATGCGCCCGTTGGGCTGGCGGACGACGAGATTCTCGTTCTCCAAAATCTGCAAGCCCCTCCTCACCGTCATGTAGTTGACCCCCATCTCCCCGGCCAAAGTGCGCTCGGATGGGATGGGCTTGAGCGCGTAATCGCCGTGGAGGATGCGCTTGCGGACGAGATCGGCAACCTTTTTGTAACGGGGGATAAATGCGGGCGTTGCCACGGAAGGCACCCTTTATAGGCAAAATGAACCCCCCGAAGAAAGCCAAAATGCTTCGGGCCAGGACCGCCGGGATAAAATATTTGTGATATTTTGAAAATTTTATTGGACGGCGGGGCGTCCGTCGTTTACGCTTCGGAGGTGATCTCCCCCGTAAACAAACCGAAGCCTGCCCCGCCGGGATTCAGCCTCGTGGAGCTGCTCGTGGTCATGGCCATTATCGCCATGCTCACGGCGCTGTCGGCCCCCGCGATTTCCAGCCTGACGCGCGGCAACCGGATGAACGAGAACCTGCTGGCGCTGGGCGGCATTTTCGAGCAGGCGCGGCAGCTTGCGATCTCGCGGAACACCTTTGTCTGGGTGGCGTTTTCCGACCCGTTGCCGGGCACTCCCTCCGATGGGGTCCTGGTGGCGACGATCGCAGCGAAGGGCGGCATTGATTCCTTGAACTGGAGCACGGCAGCAGTCTCCGTGGCCGGGAGCTCCGACTTCGAGATCGCGGGAAAAATCCGGACCTTGAAAGGCATCCGGATTATGGACAAGGGGGCGCTTTCGGTGACGAATCTGCCTTCGGAAACCAGCCTGGGTTCCCTCCAATCGGTCCAGCTTCAGGCATCGGTGGCGGGGCAGACAAAAAATTTCACCAAGGCGATCCAGTTTACGCCGACCGGCGAGGCGCGGGTGCAGACATTCAGCCGGTTCGTCGAGCTCGGGATGGCTCCGGTCCTTCCCGGGGCAGCGGCCGCCAACGTGGCGGTCTGGCGGCTCGCGGGGATTACCGGGCGGGCCACGCTCTATCGCCCGAACTGAGCGGGCACCCTGGGCTGCCTGCCCTGCGTCCCGCCCCCGGTTGTATCCTGCTGATCTCCTCATTTTAACCATGCAATTTATGAACGTCCACGCTCTCCCTCATTCCACCCGTTTCAAAACTTGGCGAACCCTGTGCTTCGCCTTGGCGCTGGCCGCCTCCCTGCCGGTGCGGGCGGAGACGGGGTCCCCGTTCAACAGCGATTTTCAAAAGGCCGCCACCCTGCCGCAGGGCTGGAAAACGCAGGGCGAGGTGACCGTCGACGTCGGCCAGTCGTTCAAGCCGGGCGGGCATTCGCTCGCCCTCAGGCGCTCTCTCGCAAACGTGGGCGACGCCACCGGGGCGGTGAGCCCCGCCTTTCCGGTCACACCCGGCGTGTGGGAGATGGGCCTCGCGTGCAAATCCGACCTCGTCTCGCAGGACAGTTCTTTCCGCGCTCTTGTCACTCTCGAATTTCTGGACGGTGCCGACAAGGTGGTCGATCAGGTGACGCTGGCGGATGTTTACGGCGAGAAGCCCTGGCAGGCGGTGGCCAAACGCATCGAGACGCCGCAGGGCGCCGCCTCCGCCCGCTTCCGCGTCGATCTGCAAAAAACCTGGGGCGAGTTCCGCGTCGACAACCTCTCGGCCGCCTTCGCCGCCGCTGCGCCCCGCAAGGACAAGCGCATCGACCGGATGTATTTCGTTGCCGCCGATCCATCCGCCGGCCATTTCCTTTACCCGGAGGAGCCGAAGAAGTTTACCGTCACGGTCGAGGCGACGGAACCGCTGCCGCCCGAGCAACTGGCCGTGACCTGCTCGGTGCGCGACTACTGGGGCGCGGAACAGGCCGACCCGGTCACGGTCCGGCTGGCGGACTCCCCGGAAAAAAAGGGCAACCGCCTCGCATATTCCGGGACGCTGGACTTGGGGAAACTCCCGCTGGAGATCGGCAAGTATTATGAAATCCACGGCGAGATCGAACGCGCCGGTGCCGAGCCATTCCGCAACTACAGCTCCTTCGTCATCAAGCCGGAGGCCGTCGCGAACAGCTACAAGCCGACGGAAATTCCGTTCTCCCAGCGCAACTGGGACGGGCGCATCCCCGAGGGCTTCACCCTCTCGCATCGCCTCGGCATCCGCATTATGTGCGTGTGGAGCGGCTGGGCTCCCACCCCGCCTTACGCCCCCCACGCGCCCGGCCTCGATCTGATCAAGAAATTCGGAATGGGAGGCATCTTCGGGACACCGGCCTCCGCGATCCAGACGCATGAGAAAGGCTGGGAGAAATACGACGAGAAGTCGCTCCGCGAAGGCGTCCGCAATTTCATCCAGACCTACCGCAAATCCGCCGAACCCTTCATCATCACCCTCGGCAACGAACCGCCCGCCATCGCCGAGCGCATGCCCGCGAACATCCTGGCCTACCGCGTGATTTACGACGAGGTCAAAAAGACGGACCCCACCGTGATGGTGCTGGGCACCTCCTGCGGGGCGGACGAAATGTTTTTCAAGGCCGGGTTTGGCGAATGGTGCGACGCCTATGATTTCCACGGCTACAGCGGTTCGGATGAAATCGCGAAAGCCTTCGAGCGATACCAGGAGTTGTTCAAGGAATACGGCCATCCCAAACCGATCTGGAGCACCGAGATCGGCCTGAACAGCCAGGGCGTCTCCCGCCGCGCGGTCGCGATCGACATGATCAAGAAATTCGCCTTCTTCTTCGCCAACGGCGGCGGCAACATCTCGTGGTTCGACCTGTTTTATCCCGATCGCGACGCGAAAAACGCCGGCAGCTCGAGCGAGGCGCATGACGCCTTTGACAGCCGCTACCTCCAATACGCGCCCAAGCTCAACGCCGTCACCTACTACGACCTGATCAACTCCATCGCCATCAAGAAATTTGTCGAGGAGAAGCAGTATGGCGGCGGCATCCGCGCCTTTCTCTTCCGCGACCGGGACAACCGCCAGCTCCAGATCCTCTGGAAAGACAAGGGCCGCCAGGACGCCTTCCTGCCGCTGCCAGGAGTGAAGGATGTCGAAGTGGTCCGCATCGACGGCGCGCGCCGCAAACTGAACGCCGACGGCAAGGGAGTGACGCTAACCCTCGGTGAAGATCCGCTGCTCCTGCTCTACGACGGCACCGCCCCGCTCGCCGGGGAACTCGGGGCCCCCGCCGCTTCCATTGCCGCCGTTCCGGACGGGCTCGTTCGCGGCACCGCCGCCACCTTCACCGTCAACCTTTCCGGCTCCGCTGCCGACCAGGTCAATCTGCTCGCCCCACCGGATTGGAAGGTGACGAAGGAAACCGGGGGACAGTCCGTAAAATTCACGCTCGCCAGTCCGGAGACCACCGCAGCCCGCGAGGCCGACCTGATCGTGACTCTCGGCGATGGCAAAGGGCTGAACTCGGGGGAGCTGTCCCTGCGTCCGCTGGTCACCGGCCAGTTGACCGCCCAGATCCTGCCCGTGCCGGCTTCGGGCGAAAAACCCGCCGGCGTGAAACTGCTCGTGAAAAACAACGGGACAAAGAGCCAGGACGTGACGTGGGAGATGTCGCTGGCCGACCAGATTCCCCTGATCGATGGCAAATACGAACAACCCGTGCCCGTCGTCGGCACCCGCTTCGCCGAGGCGGCGAACGGCCAGGCCACGCTCGCGGGCGGCGTCACGCGGGAGTTTTTTGTTCCCCTCGCGGACATCGACTCCCAGGCGGCCTATCGTGTCCATGCCGTTGTCACCGACGCGGCGGGCGACGCCGTCATCCGCGACAGGAACGTCGCGGGATTTGTCTCCGTCCCGAAGGCAAAAGGAGAGATCAAGCTGGACGGAACGCTCGACGGCCCGGACTGGAAGCGCGCGCCGGTGGAGAAGATCGTCGAACCGCGCCAGTATTACACCTTTGACCCGAAGCTCGCGGCATGGAAAGGCCCGGAGGATCTCTCCGCCACCGTCCGTTTCCTTTGGGACGACAAATATCTCTATGCGGGAGTCGAGGTGACCGACGACCTCGCGGGAAATCTCCAGGAGGGCGGCGGCTCCGTCTGGATGCAGGACGGCCTGCAATTCCTCATCGACCCATGCCGCGCGATGGACCAGAGCACCGGCAAATACGATTACGGCATCGGGATCACCAAGAAAGGCCCGGGGGCGTTTTGCTACATGACGGCGGACAGCGGGGCCCCGTTTGGCGAGGCCAAAGACATCGTGGTGGGCAGCAAACGGAAAGACGCGAAGACCGGTTCCATCACCTACGTGGTGGCCTTTCCCTGGTCTCGCCTCGCGCCCTTCCAGCCGGACGCCGGAGCCAATCTCGGCCTGACGCTCATCCTGAACGAGGATGACGGCAAGGGACGCAAGAGTTTCATGACCTGGTTCGGCAACGCCCACACCAAGCAGGTCGATGCCGTCGGGGATTTGATCCTGGCCCCGTAAGCCCGGCGAAGTATTCCGCCCGCCTCATTCCGGCTTTTACACCACATCCAGAAAACATGCCCGTGACCTCACCGTCAAAAACCCACTCGGTCGGCACGCTGACCTACACGAAGCCCGCCCTGATGATCCTCTTCTTCTGGCTGCTGTGGGGCGACGTTTGCTATACGCTGATGGAAAGCGTGACGGCACCGATCATGCTCAAGAGGTTCGAGAGGCTGGGCGCGATGAATTGGGAGATCGCGCTGATCCTCTCGACCATTCCCACGACGGTCTATTCGATCCTCAATCCGGTCATCAGCTTCAAGAGCGACCGCTTTCGCAGCCGCTGGGGGCGGCGCATCCCGTTCATCCTGGTGACGCTGCCGTTTCTGGTGCTCGCCCTGGTCGGCCTGGCGTTCGGGGAGCGTCTGGGCATCTGGCTCCATGACGCTCTCAACCTTTCGGGCGTCTCGCAAAATCAGGCGACCCTGTGGACCCTCGGCGTCCTGCTGGTGACGTTCACGTTCTTCAACACCTTCGTCACATCGACCTTCTGGTATCTGTTCAACGATGTCGTGCCCGAGCGCCTGCTGGCGCGGTTCATGTCGTGGTTCCGCGTCCTCGCCACCCTGACGGCGGCGTTCTACAGCATCTGCATTTTCCCCTACTCCGGCACGCACTCCACCGAGATATTTCTGGGGGCCGCGCTCCTGTATCTGGTCGGTTTCAGCCTGATGTGCCTGAACGTCAAGGAAGGCCGATACCCGCCCCCGGCACCGTATGTGGGCGGCAGGACAGGCCCGGTCGCAATGGTCAAAACCTACGTCAAGGAATGCCATTCGCACCGGATTTATTGGTACCTCTGGCTCTGCACCTTCATCAGCCAGATCGGGGCTGGAGTTGCGTTGTTCGACCTTTATCTCAAGCAATCGATCGGCCTGGACATGGCCCAGATCGGCATCATCGCCGGCACCGTCAGCATCGTGGTGTCGGTCCTCGTCATCGGGGTCGGCTGGCTGGCTGACCGCTACCACCCGATACGGGTCCTGCTGGCCGCTCAGGCTCTGGGATGGATCTTCGTGACCCCCGCGAGCATGACCTGGATTTTCTGGCATCCGGGCCCCGCCGCCACCTGGACCTTCCACCTGTCCGCCCTGCAGCACGTGCCCTTCCTTGGTCAATTCGCCATTTTTCAAATCCAGCAGGTGTTCCTGATCTCCCTGTTGATCTACGTGGGTCTGGCGGCACCCGTCGTGGCCCTGGCGACCATGTGGGATCCGGTGATGCTGATGCGCATCTTCCCCCGTGCGAACCTGGGCCAGTTCTGCTCCACCAATGCCGTCTGGCGTTCCGTCGGCGGGATGATCGGGGCGCTTCTTGCGGGCGGATTTCTGGATCTGATCACGCCGTGGGTCGGCAAGGAATGCCGGTATTTCTACTGCCCCGTGTGGTCGGTTTGCTTCGCCGTTCCCTCCACCTTCTTCTTTCTCAAATTTTACCGGAGCTGGAAACGGCACGGCGGGGACCGGGCCTATGTGGCTCCGATGCTCGAGACCGCCGCCCACCTGCCGCCGGTTCCCGGCACGACCGTGCTGCAATCAAATCAACTATGAACAAAACATCGAAGACAGATGGAACCCGTGATGCCGGAACCGACGGTGCGAAGAAACTCCGGCGAAGCGCGCTGTTCCTCCGCCTCGCTCTCTGCGCCGTCCTTGCCGGTTGGGCCATTGCCCGGGGCTGGGCGCAGGACGCGCCCAAACCGGAGGCGGCCCCGGCGGCCCCCGCCGCCGTCGGCACCCCGGATGCCGCGAAGCCCGGCGAGCCGCCCGCGCCGCCCCATGAATCGAGCGGGGCGGGTTCGCAGGTGATCTCGCTGATCAAGGCGTCCGGCACGACGGGAGTGGTCCAGATCGCCGTTTCGGTGTTTGGCGGCGCGTTCGTCGTCGCCTGCTTCCTCAAGCTGCGGCGCAAGAACGTCGCGCCTCCCGGCTTGGCCAACCGTGCCCGCCAGTTGTGGGACGCCGGGGATTTTGCGGCGCTCGAGGCATTGAAGGACCAGGAGCCGAGCACGCTGGCCCGGGCGATTTCCTTTATCGCCAAACACCGCCATCATGCCGTGGCCGACATCTCCGCTTCGGTGGGCGACCGCGTTTCCTGCGAGATCGCCAACTTCAACCAGCTGGCCTACCCGCTGGGCGTCATCGCCACGCTGCAGCCGCTCTTCGGCCTGCTGGGCATGATCCTGGGCATGGTGAACGCCTTCGCCATGGTGGCGCTCGCGGGCGCCCTCGGCAATCCCGCCCAACTGGCGGGCGGCATTTCCGAAGCCCTCGCGACAACCGCCCTCGGCATCGCGTTCGCCATCCCGTTTCTCGCCGGCTACCACTATTTCCGCAGCCGCAGCAACTACTACAGCGTGGTCCTCTCCGAGGAGGTGAACAACCTTCTCTCCGACTGGCTCATGACCCGCAAGGAGGAGCATGCGGATTAGAAACGACCAGGAGGAGCACTTCGACCTGCCGCTCGTGCCGATGATCGACATGATGCTCGTCCTGCTCATCTTTTTCATGGTGGCCACGACGCTGAAAGTGACCCAGCCGCAATTGCCGGTCGAGCTGCCGGAAAGCGCCGCCTCGCTGGATGTGAAGGTCGATCCGCAGACGCTCGTGATCGGCATCGACCGCGCGGGCGTGAAATACGTGGACGGCAACCCGACCACGACCGAGGACATGGCCCGGCGTCTCAGGAACGAAGCCGGGAAGGACCGCAGCCAGGCCATCCGCCTCGATATCGACCGCGAAACGCGCTACGAGCAGATCGTCGAGGTGCTGGAACTTTGCCAGTTCGAGGGATTGAAAAATGTCGGCTTCCATACCAGAAAAGCGAACTGAACGGACCGTCAGCGAGCAGCTCACGCGGTTGACGCCCCGCGAATGGCTTCTGTCCGCGCTCCTGCATCTCGTCATTTTCGGCATGCTCATCTGGCTGCTTCCGGTGAAGGAAATCGTGACCGCCGTGGCCGACAGGGCATCGGAGGAAGCAGACCGCAAAGTGGAGACGCCGGATTCCCGCGAGCCGCCGCAGGTGAGCCTGGCGAAGGATTCGAGCCGTGTCCGGCAGGTCGTCGATGAGATCGAAAGGGTGCAGTCCGACAATGCGGCCGACACGGTCGCGGATTTGTTCCGCTCGGAGCGGGCGCTCGACGAACTCGCGCGCGAAAGCGTCGACCAGCTCAACCAGGTGGCCCGGCAGATGGCTCCGGATGCGCCGCAGAAGGCATTGGAGCAGCTGCGGGACATCCCGGAAAAACAGGCGGCCGCAGCGCAGGAACAGGACAAGTTGACCGGACAGATCAACGCCCTGGCCGCCAAGGCCAATGAGGCCCTCCAGACGGACGATCCCGCTCAAATCAAGGCGGTGGCGGACAGCTCCGCGCCGATCCAGGGCGCGATCCGGCAATTGCAGGAAAACATCCGAAAAAACCAGGTGGAGACGGAGGAATCCCAAACCAAGGTGGCGCAGCAGCTCAATTTTTCCGGCGAAAAATACGCCGCCCCGTCCCGCCTCCAGCAAACCGCAAACGCCACCCAAAATGCCGCCAGCGACACACAGGAAAAGGGTGCCCTGCTGCAAAACCAGGCCATCGCCACGCTCAATGGCTGGGCCGCGCAGACGGAACGGGCGAAGCAGCTCGCGGACCAAATCGGCAAGCTGAAACTCGATCTCGACCAATTGGCGGCAACCATCCCGGCGGACAAGCAGGCATTCGACGCTGCGGAGGCCGCGCGCATTGCGGCGCACCACGCCTCCTATGCGGCGCAGGCCAAGGCCGCGAAGACGAAGGACGCCGCCGACCAGCAGGCGGCCGTGGCCGCGAAGCAGGCTTCCGAGCAGGCGAACGCAGCGCAGGCCGCCGCGCACAAGAAGCTGGCCCAGGATAACGCTGCGAAGGGGAGCAAGGAATGGTCGTATAACTTTCTCGAAAACGACCTGCGCGCCAAGGCCGTTGCAGCAGCCGCCGCCGCAAAGGCGGCCCTCCCCGGCCTGATCCAGCAGAGTGTCGCCGCTCACAAGGCCGCCCAAGACCAGCAGGCCGCCGCCAAACAGCAGCAACAGGCCGCCTCCGGAAAATTGGCCGAGGTGTCGCAACGCGGGGCGGGAGCAGAATCGGCGGCGACGCAATACCGGGTCCCGGTTCTCCAGCAACCGGTCCCTGACGCCAGATCCCTCGAAGGAAAAGACCTGGCAGAACTCTACCGGGAAGCCCTGGCCGCCGAGCGGCGCATCGCCGAGAAATACCGGACATTTCGCGCCGCGCAACTGGCCACGATCCGTAAGATGTCGCTCGAGGAGGCGTTGAACCAGACGCAGGTGGCGGCCCCCGGCCACGAGAAATTGGATGCCGGACTGCTTGCCGCCCGGGGCGCGGACCAGAACCTGGCCGCCTACAAAAACGAGGTGCTGAAGGCCAACCAGCAGCTGGGCGCGATGAGCACGCTGGGCGAAAACATGGTGATGTCCGCCCAGGCGCAGAAGGAATTGGCGCAGGGGGCCATCACCGTCGCCGCCCTGCCCGGCGGCCAGGACAACGACGCATTCCAAAAAATGGAGGCCGACGCCACCGCAGACGCGTTCCTCGCCGGAAAAGATCTGTCCGGCTTGATGAAGGCCGCCGCCGACGCAAAAGGCCGCGGGGAGGGGCAGGGTGCGGATCCGGGCGAAACGGGGCTTCCCGGCGGGGGTTCCGGCGGACCGGCGCAGAGCCACGACAACACGCGGGTCCCGTTCGATCTTTCCGGCCATGCGGTGCGGGGCCTGCCGCGCGACGCGCCGGAACTCCCGGCAATGGATTTCGTCAAATCCCCGAAATACGGAACGCGCCGCATCCTGAAGGACGGCCCGCACCACGCCGACTGGCTCTACCTCGACAGCTGGTATTTCATCGGGCCTTTCCCGAACGCCGGACGCCGCAACATCAACACGAAGTTTCCGCCCGAGACCGTGGTCGACCTCAACGGCGTGTATGCCGGAAAAAATGACGCCCCCGTCCGCTGGCGCTTCCGGCAGTGGGACACGCCCAGGATCATTCCCGAACACTCCGGCGAGGAAGCCCCGGCGATCTATTATGCCTACACGGAACTCTTCCTCGACGAACCCCGCGATCTCTGGGTCGCCTCGGGCAGCGACGACAAGGGGACGATGTGGGTCAACGACATCATGGTCTGGAAGAGCGGCGACCAGCTCAAGAACTGGATCCCCAACGAGGGCTACCGCAAGGTCCACTTCGTCAAAGGCTACAACCGCATCCTCTACCGCCTCGAAAACGGCCAGTTCGGCGCGGTTTTCTCCGTCATGATTTCCACCAGGCAGGGTTAACCGGCGGCGTGCCGGGTTCGATCTTTTTCCTGGCCCTGCCATTTTCTCCAGGGGACATCAGGGGGCCTGGGGTGCGAAAAAAATGTGGCATTTTGAAAATGTTATTTGACCACTGGGGACTCCCTCGCCTAGAAGGGTGGATCGCTTTCGATCCGCGTTCCGTGACGGTGGAAGGCCCCGCGCCCGGCCGATTGCCGACGAGATCCACCATGCCCGTTCCCCACGAATGCCGGCCCCCCGCAGGGCGGAAATTTTTACAAAAACCCGATAACATGAAGACAAAACTCCACCTCGTTGCCAACAACCACATCGACCGCGAATGGACGTATGACGCGCAGTTGACGCGGATGCTCACGGTGAAATTTTTCGAGGATCTGCTGGAGGCGTTCCGGAAGATCCCGGATTTCCAGTTTGTCCTGGATTCGCAGGCGGTGCCGCTCGACGACTACCTCGAGCTGTTTCCCGGGAAGAGGGACATCCTGAAGAAGCACGTCTCGGCAGGGAGGCTGTGGGCGGGCCCCTGGTATTCGGCTCCGGATTGTTTTTATCTCAGCGGGGAGTCGATCGTCAGGAACCTGCTCGTCGGCCACAGGGTGGCCGCCTCGTTCGGCAACGTGTCGAAGTTCGGCTACACCCCGTTCGGTTGGGGCCAGGTCTCGCAGCTCCCGCAGATCTATGCCGGGTTCGGCATCGACAGCATGTTTTTCTACCGGGGGGCGGACACGATCAAACCCATCTATTATAATTGGCGCGGTGCCGACGGGACCGAAGCCCGCTGCATCAAGTATCACCGCACGAATTTTTTCGACAAGGTGTTCCGCCCGGTGACGAAAAAACGGGAGCCCGTGCCCTGGGACCGGGAGCTGGATTACTGCGGGGACGAGGTGCCCTTCATGTTTTGCGACGAAGAGCACAAGCATGAACACGGTTTCGTCGCGCAGGGCCGCCACCGGATGCGGGAGGAGGGGATGGCTGATGCCATCAAGGGGTTCGTCGAAAACGAGAGCGGTCATTTTCCCGGCGGGATCGTGCTGGGCATGAACGGCATGGACACGTGCTTTCCTTCCGTCAAGGGGCTGCTCGCCATCGACGGGGTCAAAGGGCGGGGGATCGGGGGCTGCCAGTTTGTCTATTCCAACCTGGACGCGTTTTCCCGCGAGTTGAAGCGTGCGGTCCGACGGGAGCGGATGGATCTGGAAACGCATTCCGGGGAGATGCGGCATTTCCTGCCGGGATTCGGGGGGCGGGGGAAATCCGAATCCAAAAGCACGCATTTTTACCTGGCCGCCGCCCGGCCGCGGCAGAAATCACGGATCGCCCGCGCGGAGAACCTCCTCGCCAGAAACGCCGAGCCCGCAGCCGCGCTGGCCGCGCTGCTGGGCAAGCCCTACCCGGAGGAGTTTCTCACCGCCGCGTGGAAACACCTGCTGAAATGCCACCCCCACGACACCATCGCCGGGTGCGGAGTGGACCAGATCGAGGTGGACATGCTGAACCGCCTCGACCAGACGATCAACATCTCCAAGGGCGTCCTGAACATGTCCCTGCAACACATCGTCGCAAACATTGACAACACCCGGATCGGGGACGACGAGCTGGCCCTGGTGGTTTTCAACCCCTCCCCGTTCCCCCGGCGGGAAATCGTCCCCCTCTGGCTGCACATCCCCGAGAAAATCGGCCTGCGCGATTTCGAGGTGGTGGAGGCATCGGGCGGAAAGCCCGTCGCGTTCGAGGTGCTCGAACGCGGGGAAATGACAGACAGGATCTTCCGCGATCTCACGGACACCAGCCTCTACGTTTACGGCGAACTGGCCCGCATCGGCCTCGATGTCGAAATCGGCGGGCTGGGATACAAGACATTCACCGTCCGGAAAGCGAGGCCCCCACGCGCATCGGCTCCCCCGCCGTTGGCGGAGGGAAAACGCATGGAAAACGATTTCCTCCGGGTGGACATCAACCCCGACGGCACGCTGGACATCGCGGAAAAGCAAAGCGGGAAGACCTTCACCGGGCTCCATTATTTCACGGACACCGGCGACAACGGGGACCCGTGGGTGAGGTTTGTCCCCGACGACAACCGCAAGTATTCCACGAAAGGCATCAAGGCCAAGATCCGCCTGATCGGGAACTCGCCGCTGATCGCCCGTTTCGAGATCGAATACCCCTTCATGATCCCCAAGGGGCTGGAGAAGAAAAACTATGTCATGGAGGGGTATTATGACAGCGCCGCCAGTTCGCGGGAGATGGTCCCGCTGAACATCCGCTCGAAGGTGACGCTCACCAAGACCTCCCGGCACCTCGACATCGAGACCGAGATCGACAACCGCTCCACCGACCACCTCGTCCAGGTGGTTTTTCCGAGCGGGTTGAAAACCAGGAAGGTCTTCGCGGAATCGGCCTTCGACGTCGTCGAACGCGCCATCCGCCCGAACACCAAGAACGCCGATCCCAGCCTGGTGAATGGCGAAGATCCTTTCCTCCGGTTCGTGGATGTTTCCGACGGGAAATCCGGGCTCTCCATCCTCAGCGACAGCGTCAAGGGCTACGAGCCGCTCGGCGACAAAGAAAACAGCGTGGCACTCAACCTGATCCGCTCCTACACGTCCCAGATCGTCACCATCTACGGGCGCAAGGAGCGTCGGCCCGAACAGGTGCTCACCCAGGCCCAGGGGGTTCAAAAATTCCATTACGGCATCTACCCGCACGCCGGCACCTGGCACAACGGGTGCCTCGGGCAGGCCGAACAGCTCAACTGCCCGATGATCCCCGTGCAAACCCACCGCAGCTTCGGCAATCTGCCCCCGGAACTGGACTTCGTGCGCTTCGGTTCCGCCCAGCTCGCGCTCGGAGCCTTCAAAAAGGCGGAGGACGGCAACGCGGTCATCCTGCGCGTATCCAACCCGTCGTCAAAACCTCTGGAGAGCGAAATCGAATTCTTCCGCGACATCCGGCATGTCGTCCCGGTGAACCTGAACGAGGAGCCGCTCAAGGGCGGGCGCGTCAAGAAGCAGGGACGAAAAATCCGCGTGCGCCTCGAACCCAAGAAAATCGCGTCCTTCAAAATCGCGTTTCAGACTTCTGGAAAATGAAGGCGAGGTCTTCCAAATCCCACCCCCGCACGATCCACCTGGTCTTCAACGCCCACCTCGACCCGGTCTGGCTTTGGCCGTGGTCGGCGGGGCTCGACGAGATCGTCAACACCTGCGAGACCACCTGCGCGATTCTGGAACGCCACCCCGACGTGATCTTCACCCGCGGCGAGGCCTGGGTTTACGCGATGATCGAAAAACTCCACCCCGCCCTGTTCCGCAGGATCAAGGGGCTCATCAAACGGGGCCAGTGGGAGGTCATCGGCGGATGGTGGGTCCAGCCGGACTGCAATCTTCCCAGCGGCTTCGCCCTCGAAAAGCAGATCGCGCTCGGCAAGGAATATTTTGAAAATGCCTTCGGCCATTTCCCCGGGATCGCCTACAACGTCGATTCGTTCGGCCACAGCGCCGCGCTTCCCGGGTTGATGGCTGCCGCCGGGCAGACCCACTACGTGATGATGCGTCCGATGGAGGACGAGAAAACCCTGCCCGCCCGCCTCTTCCGCTGGCGTGGCCGCAAGGGGGAAAAGGAAATCGTCACGTTCCGCGTCCCCCCGTATTATTGCACCCCTGTCGAGATCACGCTGGCGCACCTTGAGGCCAGCCTGACGGCTCTCCCCGAGGGCGTGTCCCACACGATGTGCTTCGTCGGAGTGGGGGACCACGGGGGCGGCCCCACCGAGGAAATGATCGCATTCTGCCGCGCCAACCGCGATGCCATCCCCGGCGCGCGCCTGGAATTCTCCTCCCCCTCCCGCTTTTTCGCGGCGGTCGAAAAACAAAAGCCATCCCTCCCCCTGGTCACCGGCGAGATGCAGATGCACGCGATCGGCTGCTACAGCGTCCATCGCTCGGTCAAACTCGATGTGCGCCGCGCGGAGCACCTCCTCGCGCAGGCCGAAAACGCCCTCGGGCAGGACGCCACGCTCGAAAAGGAACACCGCCGCAGCATGGAAGACGCCTGGCGCTGGACCTGCTTCCACCATTTCCACGACACGCTCTGCGGCACCTGCATCCCCGGTGCCTACGGGCAGGTCGACGCGCAATTGGGGTTCGGCAAAGCCGTCGCCGACGAAGTGCTCCAATACGCCCTGCGCCGGAAATCCGCCCAGCTCCCGCCCGCCTCCCGCCAGCGCCTGGTCCTCGGCAATTATTCCGGCGCGGACTTCGACGGCTGGATCGAGCACGAGCCCTGGCTCGAGTGGACCAAATGGCAGCCCGGCTGGTCCCTGGTCGACGAGAAGGGCAAAACCGTGCCGCACCAGGTCATCCACGAGGCGCGCCACGACGCCGGCCACCTCGTCCGCCTTTTGTTCCGCATCAGAATCAAGTGCGGCGCGCGCCCCGTCCTGCACATCGGCACCCCGCTCAAAGGCGTCCCGCCTCCCGCGCCCGCACCCGGGTTGACCGTCGGGAAAATGCCCGGCGGCACCCTCTCCCTCCGGCACGGAGATCAAGACTGGCCCGCGCCGACGCTTCAATTGGCCGAAGACCTCTCCGACACCTGGAGCCACGGCCTGCATTCATTCGAGGGAAAAATCGCCGGAGAAGCAAAATGGGGGAAGCCCCGCCAGATCAACAGCGGACCGCTTTTGAACGCCTGGCACATCGGCGGCCAAATCGGAAAGAGCCCGCTCGAAGCCGAGTGGCGCGCCTACGCCGGAGAAGATTTCCTGGAACTCCGCCTCCGCGTCACCTGGCTGGAAACCTTCCGCATCCTGCGTCTCGCCTGGCAGCCGGGAGCGGGCATCACCTCGCGCGAGGACGGCATCAGCGGGGGGAGCCTGCGCCGCGAGTGCGACGGACGGGAATACAACGTGCATGACTGGACGCTGCTCAACCTGGCGGATGGCCGGAAGGCGGGCGTGGTCCTCCCCGACACCTATTCGTTGAGCGGCACCGGAGAGGAATTGCGGCTCACCCTTTTGCGCTCCTGCATCATGGCCCATGACATCCCCGGCATCCCCGGGCCCGGCCGACGCACCGTCAGCGACCACGGAGTGCAGGCATTCCTGTTCCGCTTCCACCCGGCAGGCACGGCAAGCGCCGCCAAAATGGCGCGGCACGCCCTCGGGCTCCACAGGCCCCCGCTCGTTTCCGACCTGACCCGCGGCATGCCCTGGCGTCCCACCCGCAACCAAATCGAGCGGCCCTTGCGGTGAAAAATCCCTTTGTGATCCCCGCCGTATTTCGGGTCCGACGCCCCCGGCGGGGAAGGCGCTTTCAGCCCGTTACAAAAACGACGACCTCTTCCGGTATTCCAGCGGGGCCAGACCGGAGATTTTTTTGAAGAGCTTGGATCATCCTAAATCCGGCAGTTGCCCGCAAATCACGAAACAACGCGAATAAAATCAAGAAGATAGAAATCAACAGGGCTTCACCCGCAGACCGCATCACCAAACCCGAACAGGGCTTGATTGAGTGGGACGCGCATTTGGAAATCGTCGGCCCCCCATGAGTCGGGAGCATTCGCGAGCGGTCAGAAGCCTCACCGCGAACCTGCCTTTGCCGGCGGCGAAAGCGGGATAGTCGAGGCAGCCCCCCGCATCCGGCTCGTCAGGGTGCGCGTGTGGGAAACCATCTCGTCCTGGGCGGAATACGAGGCGTGAAGATGCCGTTTGCGGCATTCGCCGCAGGATTCCACCCCAAATGGTTGACTTGCCGGTCAATGGGGGTATGGGTTTGCCTCTCATGCTGGAAATCGCCCTCAAGATGCTTTTTCGCGACCGCGCGAAATATGCCATGTTGGTCTGCGGGCTCGCGTTTTGCTCCCTCCTGATGTGCCAGCAAATCTCCGTCTTTTGTGGCATCATGATGTGGACGACATCGACGGTCCGGAACATTGGTGCCCCGGTCTGGGTGGTGGACGCGAAAGTCGAGCAGGCGAACGAGGTGATCCCGATGCGCCAGATCGAGGTCGGGCGGGTGCGCAGCGTTCATGGCGTCGCCTGGGCGGTCCCCCTTTACATCGGCATCGAACAGGCGCGGTTGGAGGATGGGTCGTTCCAGAACGTGCAACTCACCGGCCTGGATACGGGAACGCTCACCGGGCGTCCGATGGAGATGCAGTCCGGGCGGATCGAGGATCTGCGGCTGCCGAACGCGGTCGTGGTCGACCAGGTCGCGGTGGAGAAATTCCGCCGCAAAGGGATCGCGATCAAGCTGGGAACGACGTTCGAGATCAACGACAAGGAGGCCCGCGTGGTCGGCATCTGCCACGTCGCCCGAAGCTTTCTCGGCCAGCCGTATGTCTACACGACCTTCGACCGCGCGATGGAATATGCGAAACCCACGCGCAAGCAGCTCAGCTACGTGCTCGCCGGTCCGGTGCATGGCGTTTCGGACGAGGAACTGGCCGCCCGCATCAACAGGCTGCCGGGCCTGCGGGCCATCACCAAAGACGATCTCTTCTGGCTCACCGCCTGGTGGTATGTCAAAAACACCGGCATCCCGATTTCGTTCGGGACGGTCGTCCTGCTGGGCATCATCGTGGGCATCGCGATCGCCGGCCAGACGTTTTACCTCTTCGTGCACGACAACCTGCGCTATCTCGCAGCGCTGAAGGCGATGGGGGCGCGGACGGGCACGCTCGCCGGCATGGTCCTCCTCCAGGCGTTCTCTGTCGGGTTCATCGGCTACGGGATCGGGGTCGGGCTCGCGTCGTGGTTCGGCAATGTCGTCCTCGCGAAGGAGCAGCCACCGTTTTTCATGCCCTGGCAGGTCCCCGCGTTCGTCGCGCTCGTCCTCATTTTCATCTGCGGGTTCTCCGCTTTGATCGGCCTGGTCAAAGTGGCCCGCCTGGAGCCTGCGGTCGTCTTCCGGTGAGCGATCTGGCCGTCAATGTCGCCGGTGTGGTCAAGTCGTTCCCTGCGGGGGACACGCGCACGTATGCCTTGAAGGGGGCCACCCTCGATGCCAGATTCGGCGAGCTCATGATGATCGTTGGCCCTTCCGGCTGCGGGAAAACCACGCTGCTGAGCGTGATCTGCGGGACGCTCCACTGCGAGGAAGGCACCCTCGCGATCTTCGGCCGCGATCTGCGCCGGATGAAGGACGCGCAGATCACCCGGTTCCGGTGCGGGAACGTGGGCTTCATCTTCCAGCAGTTCAACCTCATCCCGACCCTCACGGCCGTCGAAAACGTCTCGGTTCCCCTGGTCCTCAACGGGGTCTCGCACGCCCAATCCCGGCACCGCGCCGGGGAAGTCCTCGCCGAGGTGGGCCTCGGGGACAAACTGCATTCCTACCCGTCGCAGCTCTCCGGCGGACAGCTCCAGCGGGTCGCGATCTCGCGGGCACTGGTCCACGAGCCCCGCCTCATCATCTGCGACGAACCCACCGCCTCCCTCGACGCCGCCTCCGGACAAAAAACCCTCGAACTCCTCAAATCCAGCGCCCTGCGCCCCGATCGCTGCGTCATCGTCGTCACCCACGACAACCGGATTTACCACTTTGCCGACCGGATCGCAGAAATGGAGGATGGCCGCGTGATCGGCATCTACGATGACCCGAAAGACTACCACCATGCTTAACAGACCATCATTTTTCATCGCCCTGATCGGCATCGTGGCCGTCACCTTCCTCGTCGCCCGCCTCCGCCACGGCGGGCCGACCCCCGAACCGCTTGTCCCGCCCCCGCAGTCCCCATACGCCGAATCCATCGGGGCGCGGGGGATCGTCGAGAGCACCAACGAAAACGTCCGCGTCGCGCCCTCGGCATCGGGGCTTGTCGAAAAGGTCGATGTCCGGGTCGGCGGTCAGGTCCGCGCGGGGGATGTGCTTTTTTCCCTGGACTCGCGGGACGCGCAGGCGGCGGTGAAAACCGCCGGGGCCCAGCTCGCCGTCCAGCAGGCCCGTCTGGCGGAAAGCCAGACGCTCGTCGACGACCGCCGCGACACGCTGGACCGCGTGACCCGCCTCCGCCAAAAAAATGTCGCCAGCGTCGATGAATCGAAACGCGATGAATTCGCCATGCAAACCGCGCTGCGCCAGTTCCAGCGCGCAACCGCCGACCTCGATCTCGCCCGCGCCCAGCTCGATGATGCCAGGGTGGGCCTCGACCTTCTCACGGTCCGGGCCCCCAGAAACGGGACGATCCTCCAGGTGAACATCCGCGCGGGCGAATACGCCGCAGCCAACGCCCCCGAGCCCGCCGTCCTCCTCGGCGATGTCCGCGAACTCCAGCTTCGCGCCGATGTGGACGAGTCGGATGCCCCGCGCGTCAAGCCTGGCTGCAAAGCCACCGCCTTCCTCAAGGGCTCCCGCGAGCAGGCGGTCCCGCTCGAATTCGTCCGCATCGAACCCTACATCCTCCCCAAAAAATCCCTCTCGGGAGAAAGCACCGAGCGCGTCGACACCCGCGTCCTCCAGGTCATCTTCCGGTTCCGGAACCCCGGCTTCCCGGTTTACGTCGGACAGCAGATGGACGTCTTCATCGAGGAAAACTGAGGCGCGCCCGCCAACAAACTGATACGGTCAAACCATGAGCGAACCGTTCCATCTGGCCATCCGCGCCACCCTCCCCCTCTTGAAAAAAATCCGAAAAAGCATCAAGCCGCTCCCCCGCGCGTCCGGGACCGCCCTCGAAAAACTCCGCAACACCGCCGCGAAACACCGCCCGGCCGCGCCCCGCCCCTCTTCCCGACCCCTGCCGACGAAAGATCCCCTCACCGGCACGAAGGAGGCGTTCGAGGCCCTTCGCAAGACCGTTCTCGCCTGTGAAAAATGCCCGCACCTCGCGCGCTCCCGCACCCAGGTCGTTTTCGGCGTCGGCAACCCAGAAGCCGAACTGATGTTCGTCGGCGAGGCCCCCGGTGCCGATGAGGACGAGCAAGGCGAACCGTTCGTCGGCAAGGCGGGACAGCTCCTCACAAAAATGATCCAGGCCATGGGATTCGAGCGTTCGGATATTTACATAGCGAATGTTTTGAAATGCCGCCCGGACATGCCCGCCGGGGAATCCGGCAACCGGAAACCGAAACCCGCCGAGATGGCCACCTGCCTGCCGTGGCTGCGCGGGCAGATCGATCTCATCCGGCCCCGCGCCATCGTCGCCCTCGGCGCAACCGCCGTGGAGGGGCTCCTCGGAGACACCTCCCCGATGCGCGACCTGCGCGGACGCTGGCTCGAATTCCAGGGCATCCCCGTCATGGTCACCTACCATCCCGCCTACCTCCTCCGCAACCAGGCCATCACCGAAAAACGCAAAGTGTGGGAGGACATGCTCCTCGTCCTCGGGAAGCTCGGCAGGAACATCTCCGCAAAACAACGCGCGTTCTTCACGAAAACCGGCGCGTGAGCGCCAGGTTCCCCCTGACCTCTCCCGGAACGAACGGCGGGCTGTGGAAAGCCCCAAATTCGCGTCACGCCAACGATGGGAGGGCGAACCTTTGCCATGCCTGCTTCCCAGCGGGTCATGCCCTGACGGGCTGCCTGCGGCAGGCTTCCCCTCCCGGCTGCCGGTGGTGTGTGAGCCCATTTATTACGGCTCAGACGGAGCTTCGCCCTCCCAGGACGGAGCTTCGCCTTCCCTCGCGTCATCGACATGTCGCGTCGAACCACCCCCCTCTCATTTCTTCCCTTACGCGGATTTTGGGAAAGCCGGCAGGCGGTTGGCACAACCGCCTCTACAACATAACCCGCAATCCGTTGGGCGGACGACACTAGGCGCGTTCCCCGGCGGCGCGCGCGGGAAGTTTTCGGACAGCCGTGCCGGAGGATCCGCGGAGACGCGAAAGCAGCCTGGCGGTCTTTTTGATCATCTGGTCGAATTTATACCGGAGGCTCGCCCGGTAATCCCGCTCGATCTTTTTCACCGGGTCCTCGTAGCCCGCATAATTGAAGAGCGCCGCGCGGTGGTCCTCGGCGATTTGGTGGAGGTGGGTGTTTCCAAAAATTGAGTCCGCGATCCGGAGCATGCGGCGGTTGGGCAGGCTGTGCGGGTTGGCCTCGCACACGATATCGAATGCCGTCTTGGCGTCGTATCCCAGGCACGTCAGGCCGATGATCGCCGAGGCGGCCGAGCGGCTCAAACCGGACTCGCAGTGCACGAGAATGGCAAACCGGTCTTCCCCCCCGGCTTCCTCCCGGTTGATCTCGTTGAAAAAGCGGATGATCTCCTCGATATGTTCCTTCTGCGGGGCCCGGCATTTCCGGAACTCCGGAGCGAGCATCTCGATGTCATCCACATCATGGAACCAGAGCTGCAGGAGCTTTTTCGCGTTCGGCGGCAGTGGCAGCGGCTCGTTTTCCGTGCCGGGGTCGGGCAGGCTCACCACATACCGGATGTCGCCGGATTGGTAGGACGGCAGCGAAGATCGGCTGGACACGGCGAGTTGCATGTCAGTATAAAGAATAAGACTCTTTCCCGGATTTCCGCCAATGTTTTCGCTTGATCCCCCACGTGAATTTCGGACCGGTTCCCGGGAGGGAGGGATGACGGTGAAAAGCGCGCGGATATTCCTGGTCCTGTCGGCGGGTCTGGCGCTGGGCGGTTGCGTCACGCCTCCTCCCACGCCGAGAATCGACCGCTCAAAACCGACCCCAAAAGTCGAGACCGGCCCCTTCTGGTGGGGGTTGGCATCCAGCGCGTTCCAAAATGAAGACCGCGCGGAAAAGCCCGGCTCCACGGGCTACTTCCAGACCGACTGGGACTTGTTTGCGGAAGCCGGGCGCGTGCCCCCCAAGGGCGACACGGCGGTCTTCAGCTGGTCGAATTTCGACCGCGATCTGGAGGCCATCAAAAAAATCGGGGTCAACCACTACCGGTTCGGGGTCGAGTGGGCCCGGATCGAACCCGAACCGGGACGCTACAACGAGGCCGCCCTGCGCCGGTATGTCGAAATGGCGCGCAAATTGAAGGCCGCCGGCATCGAGCCCATCGTGACCCTCTGGCATTTCACGTTCCCCTCGTGGATGGTGGCGAAGGGAAGAAATTCGCGGTGGTTGCACCCGCTGTATCGCGAACGCTGGCCGCTCTATGTCGACAAAGTCGTCAAGGCCATGTCCCCCCACGTCAAAATCTACGCGCCCCAAAATGAGCCGAACGGCGATCTCGCCCTCGGCTACATCAGCGCCACCTGGCCGCCCGGATATCTTCTCAGCTTCGGCACGCACGCCGCCGCGCTGGAGGAAAGCGTCTGGGGATTTCGCAAGGCCGCAGAGATCGTCCGCAGCCACAGGAAGGACGCGCTCGTCCTGAGCATTGCCGCCATGCCGTATTGGGAGCACGGGATCTTCGACCCCACCGGGGCCTACTACAACCTCATGCAGCGGATCAATTACACGCACCTCGACAGGACGTTCGATGTCGTTGATCTGATCGGTTTCAACTACTATTACACCGAGTATCCCGACTTCACGGCATTGCTCGCCATCAAACTGCGGCGTGGGCGCAACTACAGCCTCCTCGGGTGGATCATCCAGCCCCGCTCGCTTTACAAGCAGATCAAAAATGTGCAGAAGCGCTACGACAAGCCGGTCATCGTCACGGAAAACGGGATCGCCACCTCGAAGGATGTCAAGCGCGTGCGCTACCTCTTCAACCACATCCTGGAGGTGAAGGAGGCGATCCAGGACGGCGCGGATGTGCGCGGCTACTTCGTGTGGACGCTCGTGGACAACTACGAATGGCACCAGGGCTACAAGGCACCGTTCGGCATGGCGAAATTCGACCGCGACTCCAGGAAGCGCCTGCTGCGACCCTCCGCGCTGTTCTACCGCGGCATCATCGACAGCTCGAAGGCGACAAGCATCCTCGACGACGTCTCGACCGCTCCCGAACTCCCCCCCGGCTTCGTCGAACGCTGAGCCGGTTCCCGTAACAGGGCCGCCCCCTCACAGAACCACAGAACCGGACGAGCGCGATCAACGCATCCGGTTCCCCGGAGTTGCGGGTTCATCCGCATGGAGGAATGAACCCGAAGAGGAAAATAGAACCGCAAATTCTCCAATGAGCATGCCTTGTTTCTTGTCGCGTTTCTCCCCGTGCTGCTAAATTTGCGCTCGAAGGCAACAACCCCATTCCGTTCAAAAACCATGAAAACCCTTTTGCTTCCTCTCACCTCTGCGGCACTCCGGCCCGCCCGCGAAAACCCTCCGCTCAAGCGCGGGCTTTTTTGGATGGCCGCCGTTGCCGCAGCGTTCATCCTTGCGCCGTTCTCCCAGGCCGCCTCGCTCACCTGGGACAACAGCGGGACCAATCCGACCGCTCCGACCGATGGTTTTTCCAGTCTCTGGGACACCACGGCAGCGGTCTGGAGCAACGCTGCCACGGACGCGGCTTGGGTCAACGCCAACAATGACATCGCCGCGTTCGGCAGCAACAACGGCGCGGCGGGAACCGTCAACCTGGGCTCAGCCATCACTGCGGGAGGAATCACCTTCAACGCGGCGACCAGCGGCAATTATACGATCGCCGGAGGCACCGGGCCTTTCACCCTGACCCTGGCGGGAGCGACTCCGACAATCACGACCAATGTGAACGCTGCCATCAGCGCGGTGATCGCGGGGAGCGCCGGATTGACAAAGTCCGGAGCAGGACTGCTGACTCTCAGCGGGAGTAATACGTACACCGGCGGCACCGTCATTAGCGCAGGGACATTGAGCGCCGACGTCAATGCCAACTTGGGGTCGAGCAGTTCGGCTACCGATAAAAATTTGACCATTCTCAACGGCGGCACCTTTCAATGGACCGGAGGAGCCAGTGGATTCAACCGCACCTTTGTTCTCGGTGCAGGCACCGCCACAATTCAAGTGGACACCGGCGACTCGTTGCTCGCTAATGTAACGCCAAGCTACACAGGATCGGGGGCGCGCGAGCTCGTGTTGACGGGAACGGCTGGCGGAACCGGCACCCTTGGTGGTCTCCTTGCCGACGGCACCGGAGGAGCGACCTCGCTGACCAAGAATGGGGCTGGGCTTTGGACCCTCAACGGTGCCAACACCTATACGGGCGATACCACCATCAATGCAGGCACCTTGACCGTGGGCACCACTGTAGGGGCGAAAATTCCAACCGCCAGCACGGTGCGCGTGAACACAGGGGCAACATTAAGAATAGACAATACCAGTGGCCAAACGATCGGGAACCTCCAGGATGGCAGCGGCGGCGGCGGAACAGTCGCCATGAATGTTACCGGAACGACTGCGCTCACGGTTCAGTCCGGTTCGTTCAGCGGCGTGCTGAAAGATCAAAACGCTGGGACCAAGGTTCTTGCCCTCACCAAAAACACCGGCGGCACACTCACGCTCTCCGGCACGAACAACACCTACACCGGTGGGACGATCGTTTCCGCGGGCACACTCCTGATCAATAATGCCAGCGGGAACGCTTTGGGCACCGGTGCGGTGGTCGTCAACACGGGCACGCTGGGAGGGGTCGGCTTCACCTCCGCCAATATCACCATCGGCGACGGCACCGGCACGGCGGACGCCACCATCGCCCCGGGCAACAGCAGCACCGGTACCTTCACCACGACGGGCTCGCTGACCATGCTTTCGGATGCGGACTTCAAGTTCGAATTGAACAGCGGCACCCTCGCGGCAGACAAGGTCGTGGCCAATGGCGTGACCCTCAACAGCAGCGCGACCTTCTCGTTCACCGATCTCGGCTCCGGCACGATTACGCTGGGCACGACGTTCACCGTCATCGACAACACCTCGGGCTCGGCCATCACCGGCGCGTTCTCGAACCTGGCGAACGGCTCCCAATTCACTTCCGGCGCGAACACGTTCCAGGCCAGCTACACGGGCGGAACGGGCAACGACCTGGTGCTGACGGCCGTCGTCCCCGAACCCTCGACCCTGGGACTGCTGAGCTTGGGATTCACGGCTCTCTGGTGGCGCGCGCGCCATCGGCGCAGCATTCTCAGTTTGCGGTGAATCGCCCGGTGCCTTGCAATGCCCTGAGAGCTTCGCACGAAAGCATTCGATGACGAAGATTTCCGTTCTCATGGCTTGCTTGGCGCTGTTGGCGTTTCAGGGCCCTCTGTCTGGGAATGATGCGGCGCTGTCCAATCCGGGTTTTGAGAAAAATCTGGAAGGCTGGAAGGTGTCTTCCGCAGGCCCCCCTCCCTCCCTGTCCGGGCAGGCCGCCCACGAGGGAAATCTGGGGCTTCACCTTTCGGACCCGGATGCGGAAACGTCCTGCCATCTCAGCAGCGATTCCGTTCCCGTGGACCCGGGTCAAAAAGTCAAACTCGCCTTCTGGGCCCGGAGCAGCTCGCCGGTCTTCATGGGGGTGAGCCTGTCCTTCCGCACACAGAAGGGCAAATGGATTACCGGCGAGAACGACGAAAAACCTCCCACCTGCGCGATCCAAAATTCGCACGGCGAATGGCGGAGATACGAATTGGAGGCCACTGCGCCGGACGCAGCCGCAGCCGTCGTTATTTGGATCCATTCCTACAAAACCACAATCGGGGAGGCCGATCTGGATGATTTTGACCTGGCGGTCCAATGAACCCATCCCGTAAAGCTGGTTCTTTCGCAAAAGAAGGGATGAAACAATGGTCAGGCCGGAATGGCGCTAACTTAAGGTAGGGTGGGACGTCCCGGCCCGCCGACAGGCACTGGCTTTGCGAAGGCGGACGGCCCGGAAGCCCCGCCCTCCGCCAATTGATGAATAACTTTGAAACGGGTACCAGTGCCATTCTGGTCAGGGCGCCTTATTTTGAACCACTAATGAAAGAAATATGTCTGCCGCCAATGGGCGGCAGAAGAAGAGGAACCGGGAACTGGCTTCACCGGTTCGGCGAGCGTCTGCCGGGGCCATTGGCCCGGCATCCATTTCCCCTCTTAGTGGTTGAAACTCCCGTGTAGAATCCCGCCGCAGGCGGCTCAATTCATGGCCTCTCCTCTCTCTATGCACAAGAATTGCGGATGAAGCGTTCTCCAGTGAGAAAATTGCGGCGATTGTCATTTTCATTCAAAGAGTGCAAATCCTAATCACGTCGATGGTTGCCGTCCGGTCATTAGGGCGGTGATTCAACGAACGAACATTCTACCCCCCCACGAACAATGAAAATACGCTTCATCGCGCTCCGCGCAAATTCCTTCGACATCGCTTCAACTTTCGTTGGAACACCCGCCAAAGCGTGGCGCCAGCCCGTATTAGCAGGACTCTGCGCGCTTTTTTGCGCGGTCGGCCCGGCAAATGCACAAATCAACCAGACCATGCTGGATCAGATCAAGACGATGACGTTCAATCACGAAGGCGCGCTGAATACCGACGCGGAACTGCAATTCATCAAGGCCCAGATCCAGAAGAATGCGCAGCCCTGGAGCCGGAATTATGAGCGGCTGGGACGTGCCGGCTCTCTGACTTACACGCCGCACCCCGTGGCCCATGTCTCCCAGGGCTTCAGCGGCGACGCCGATGTGGGCGGCGCCGATCTGATCAACGACTCCATTGCCGCCTATGCCGAAGCGCTCATGTGGAAATTCAGTGGAAATAATGCCTATGCGGACAAGGCCGTGCAAATTCTGAACGCCTGGTCGTCCATACTGGTCGATATCCGGGGGCCCAACTGGTATCTGCTGGCGGCATGGAGCGGCGGCATCCATCCGCTGGCCGCGGACATCATCCGCGACTATCCCGGCTGGGCGGTGGCCGACAAAGCCCGGTATAAAAACATGCTGAACACGATCTATCTGCCGCTGTTAAACAAACGCTATTCCTACGGAAACCGGGAATTCGCCGTGTGTCAGGCGCTGTGCGCAATCGGCGTCTTCAACGAGGATCGGGCGGCATTCTATCAGGGCATCCATCATTGGATGAGCTATTTTCCGTGTTATGTCTATATGACCGCGGACGGTCCGAAGCCGAAGGTGGCGGATTATTGGGTCACGGAGCCGACGCTCGACCAATATTATGCGATGCACGCCAATATTTTCCCGAATCGCGCAAATTCCTGGATCGACAAGCCAAACAACCCGCAACCCGGCGTTTTGGGGGACGACAAGACGGGAATGGTGGGTTCCTACAGCACTGGGGATGCGACATCGCTGTGGAATGGGATGAACCTTTCGAACGGATTTTACCAAGGTGCATGCTCGGAAACTTTGCGCGATCTCGGGCACGTCGAGGCCTCGGTCGCGGCAATATTCTCCGTGGCCGAAATCGCCCGGGTTCAGGGTTTCGACCTCTACACCGCGGCAAAAGCACGCATGGCCGTATTTCTGGAATTCCAGGCCGGGTTGCGCCAGTTCATCAACCCAATGCCGGCCTCCTACATTGTAAAGTCACTCAATTTTGCGCCGACCTATGAAACCGGCTACAACAGGCTCTCCAATGTCCTGGGGATGAGCCTGCCCCGTACCAAGCGGATCATTTACCCCGCCATCCGGTCGGCCCAGCCCTGGGCCACGGAACCGGCGCCGTCTTACATCAACGCCGTGAACGACGAGGGCAAACATTGGCTGGGGGGTCAGGGGACCTATTCCGGCGGCTTCGAATCTTTGACCCACGGCGAACTGGGCGACGGCGTCCGCGACGGGATGCTGCGGGCTGTTTGCAGCGGCACGCCGAGCAACAAGAGCGCCTATCAGGTGGCTGATGTCTATAAGCAGAACACGACGCATACCGCCAGCTTCTGGCTGAAAGGGGCGGGAACCGTGAAATTGCTGGTGAAAGCGGGGAACTGGGGCGCCACCCTCGCCCAGGTGACGGCCAACGCCACGTCCACTTGGACCAAGGTCTCCGTTCCCAACTTCAATTCAGGAACCAACACCCAACTGACGTTTCAACTGGCCGAAGTCTCCAACACGGCCGGCACGCTCGATGTTGACAACTGCTTCCTCGGCGACACTTCGGGCACCGCTCCCGACATTCTGGCCAACTCGGGATTTCAGGGTGACACGGATTACTGGCCGGGAAGCAGCAGCGCCCCTTGGTCGGTTGTCACTGCCGCCCCGGCCATTCCCGCGAATGGTCTGGTGGGCTATTACCGGCTGGAGCAAACGACCACCGACAGCTCCGGGTCCGGCAACAACGGAACGGCGCAGGCGGGCTTCAGCTATTCGAGCGATGCGGCGGAGGACAGCTATTCCGGTCAGTTCGACGGCAGTGGCGGGCGCGTGGTTGTGCCCGACAGCGCGTCCCTGCGCATCACCGGCAACCTGACGGTGGCCGCATGGGTCAAGGCCAATTCCTACGGCAACAGCCCGAACCTGATGGCCAAAAGTTACAACGATGGATATCGTCTTTGCGCCTATACCTCGGGAGGGACGGGCTATCTCAAGCTGGTCCTGGGCAATGGAAGCAGCACGGCTCTGTTCTACGGCAACCAGCCGCTGCCGGTGGGTGCGTGGACCCATGTGGCGGCTGTGGTTTCCATCAGCGGATCGACTGCGGCAGTGACATTCTATATCAATGGCGTGGCCGGCAACATAGCCTACAACACGCTCTCGGCCATTGAGGCCGGCACTGGCCCGCTCGTGCTCGGTGCGCGTGGAGAAGGTTCCTACCAACCGGATGCGCTCAACGGAAAACTGGACCAGGTGACGATATATAACAGGGCGCTCAGCGCTGCGGAAATCCTGCAACTGGCGCAATAACCAACTCTGCCGAACAAAAGGCAAAATGCCCTCGTCCAGAAGCGAGCCCACCAAGAACGGCAAGCCCGCAGGCAACTGGCCGCGCTCTGCGGCCTATCGATCCCCCATCTCATCGCGGTGTTTCGGAAGGATTTCCATGCCACCATCTCTGCCGGGCGGATCCTAAGGTGAGACGATGCGGTTGGCAAAATCGGCGGAGGCGATCTGCCGGAAATGGCCGGTGTTGAATGTGTAAAAGCGTTCGGCCTTTTCCTTTTCCGCGACGGCGAGATGGAACAGATCGTAGATCATTCCACCCAGAAGCCCAAGTTGCCCCGCCCGTTGCTGCACCGCGCGCACTTCGGACGTGCGCAGGGCGGCCTGCCGGACAAAAGGCAAAATGCCCTCGTCCAGAAGGGATCCCACCAGGGCCGGGGGAACGGCAAGCCCTCCGGGCAATTGGGTGAGCGCCGAATGAAATTCCAACAGGCTGTGAGAATGAATCACCCCTTCGTCTTTCCCCTCTGCGCAGCGGGATAAAATCTCATCCGCCCTGGTGTGATGAGGATGCTGGCGGACGGAAGCGGCGACGAGCACATTGGTATCAAGGAAGACTTTCACAGATGCTGAAAAAATTCAAAGACCGGAGGCCCGTTGATCCCTCTCACGCCGTCCGCGCTGAAGACTGGTGCCCAGCTCCTCCAGCGTCGCCCCGGCCCCGGGCGCATCCCAGACGGCGCGCTTTCCGAGGCGTTTGATTCCGGACGGAACGGTTTGTTTCGGGCGCAGGCGAAGTTCGTGAGCACCCCATTCGGCTTCCAGAAGATCCCCCGCCGCAAGTTGGAGCCGGACGCGGATTTCCTTGGGCAGCACAATGCGGCCCGCTTTATCGATGGGAATAAGAAGGCTCATGGCATTTTTGATACCACGTGGCATGATGTATGTCAAGTAAACTGGCGCTGCGCCTCCCGTAACCACGTTCCGCCCAGATCCGCGCGTAAGGGAAGAAATGAGAGGGGAGAGGTTCGACGACCTGTCGATAATGCGAGGGAGGGCGAAGCTCCGTCTGAGCCGTAATAAATGGGCTCACACGGAGGTTCGCCC
>Ga0172380_10001618_pt1 | contig 38344 bp, 31 predicted proteins | sample Leawe162metaG_FD_119747 | JGI IMG/M metagenome (GOLD analysis project Ga0172380, IMG submission 119747) | Leachate microbial communities from a municipal landfill in Southern Ontario, Canada - Leachate well 162 metaG | ecosystem: Engineered > Solid waste > Landfill > Unclassified | place...
CGACCGAGCCGCTGGCGAGTTGGCCGATTTCCTGCGCGGCCACCTGGCTGCGTTCGGCCAGCTTCCTGACTTCCGCCGCGACCACCGCGAAGCCCTTGCCGTGTTCTCCGGCGCGCGCCGCTTCGATGGCGGCGTTCAAGGCGAGCAGGTTGGTCTGGTAGGCGATGTCATCGATGATGCCGATCTTGCCGGCGATCTGTTTCATCGCGGTCACGGTCTGTGTCACCGCTTCGCCGCCTTGCACGGCCTGTTTGGCCGCTTGCGAGGCCATGCCGTCGGTAACTTTGGCGTTCTCGGTGTTCTGGTTGATCGACGCGGACATCTGTTCGACCGATGCGCTGGTCTCTTCCACGCTGGCCGCCTGTTCGGAGGTGGCCTGGCTCATGCTCTGCGCCGTGGCGCTGACTTCTTCCGAGGCGCTCGACAGCGCATCCGCCGAACTGCGCACTTCGCCGATAATGCCTGAGAGTTTTTCGGCCATACCCTTGATGGCGAACAACATGCTGCCGTGGTCGTTGGCCTTGGTTTCCACCCGCACCGTCAAATCACCCTCTGCGATACGCTTGACCACATCGGCGACATAAGCCGGTTCGCCGCCCAGTTGCGCCAGGATGCTGCGCATGATCCAGATTCCCAGCAGCAGCAAAATCACCAGCAGGATCGCCGAGCCAGCCAGCATGTTCCTTTTTGCCATGGCTGCACCGGCATCACCTACGGCTTTGGCATCGTCGCCGTATTTCACGTTCAGGTCGATGATCTTGCCGAGTGTATCTTCTGCCTTGGAAAATAGCGGTTTTTGATCGCTCATCTGCTGGTAATACACGACAAACAGTTCCTTCTGGCGTTTCTCAACTTCCTTCGGGTTCGCGTTGGTATTGTTGCTCAAGGCGGCAATCGTTTCATTAACCTTTGCGTCGCCCGCTTTCCAGTCATTCCACTCTTTTTCGAATTGCTTCCACAGCGTGGCTTCTTCCGCAGTTTGCGGCAGCGGCTCGTAGATTTTCCAGCCCTTCTCGACCTGCTTCCACCTTTGCTCCCTGATTTTCAGCACATTGGCGTACTCGGCCTGCGCCTTGTAGTCGAGCTCGAAGAAGGCCACATAACGGTTCGCAGAGCGGATCGCCGTCTGCGCCTCGTTGACGATTTGCAGACCGAGCACCGATGGCAGACGCACGCTACCGATTTCGTCCATCGCTTCATCGACATGCCCGATCCCATTCCATCCGATTCCACCCACCACCAGCACCGCCAACAGCGCTGCCATCAGCAAACTGAAAAGTTTTGCTTTCAACGTCAAGTTGTTCATGATTATCCTTTCAAAAAATGTTACAGACTGCAAAAGAACCGTTAACCCGAAAAGTTTGTTGCATGGTTTGTTACGATTATTTCAATTCAAGGCGCGCATAAGCTCCGTGCTCTGCCCGCCGCGTTCCTTTTCCCCTGCCACCTGCCCCATCAACCCCGGCACATCAATAATCAATGCCACATCGCCGCTGCCCAGGATGGTGAAGCCGCCGATGCCGCTGACCCGCTGGAACACTTTGCCGAGCGGTTTGATGACGGTCTGGAATTCGCCGAGCAACCGGTCCACTACCAGCCCGACCTTGTGCTCGCCATACCTGACCACCACCACGTTTTCGCGCCGCGCCGCCTCTCCTTCCACCTCGAAGTGCTCGCGCAACCGCAGGTAGGGCAGCACTTCGCCGCGCAGGTTGATGTAGCGGCCATCGCCACCGGCGTTCTCCCAGGCGGCGCGTTCGATACATTCCACCACCATGTCGAGTGGCACGACGTAAACGGAGTTGCCGACACCGACCAGAAAGCCGTCGATGATCGCCAAAGTTAACGGCAAGCGGATGCGCACTGTGGTGCTTTGGCCTTCCACGCTGTCGAGGTTTACCGTGCCGCGCAGCGCGGCGATATTGCGGCGCACCACATCCATGCCAACGCCGCGCCCGGACAAGTTGCTGACCGTTTCGGCTGTGGAAAAACCGGCTTCAAAAATCAGGTTGTAGATTTCTTTGTCGCTCAGGTTGTCCGTTTCGCTGACCAGCCCACGCTCGATGGCCTTCTTCAGGATGCGCTGTTTGTTGAGGCCGCCGCCGTCGTCGGAAACTTCGATGACAATACTGCCGGCGTCGTGAAAGGCGTTGAGCTTGAGCGTGCCCTTGGCCGGTTTGCCGTGCGCGAGGCGCGTTTCCGCCGACTCGATGCCGTGATCCATCGAATTGCGCACCAGATGGGTGAGCGGGTCGCCGATCTTTTCCACCACGGTCTTATCCAGTTCGGTTTCCGCGCCGCTGATGGCCAGTTCGATGTCCTTGCCCAGCTCGCGGCTGACATCTCGCACCACGCGCTGGAAACGGTTGAAAGTCCCGCCGATCTGCACCATGCGCAGCTTCAACGCGGAATCGCGAACTTCTTCCACCAGCCGGGACATGGTGGCGGTAGATTCGAGCAAGTCGGCCTCGCCGGTGCGCTGCGCGATCAGGTTGGCGCCGGCGCCGGCGATGATGAGTTCGCCGACCAGGTTGATAAGCTCATCGAGCTTGTCGGCGTCGACGCGGATCAAATTGGCTTCGCTGCTCTTGTGTTCCTTGACCTGCTTCTGCTTGTCCAGCGCGGCTTCCATGACCGGCGACTGCACCATCTGCGCTTCCACCAGCACTTCGCCCAAGGGGCGCGGCGCGGCCTTGCCGTCGCCGTGCTGCAAACGTAGCGCAACGTCCAGCTCCGCCTGGGTCAGCGTACCGCAGCGCAGCAGCATTTCGCCGACACGCAGATCTTCTTCCGGCAGCTCGGCGATCAGCCGCAAATAATCGGCGATTTTGCTGCGCGGCGGCAGGATGCGGATCAGGCAATCTTCGCGCACGAACTCGAACACGCCTTCGATGGTGGCCTTGTCGGCATTGCTCTTGAAGCTGATCTCAAAACCGAGATAGCAACTTTCCGGGTCCATTTCCTCAGCCGACGGAATGTTATTCAGCAGCGTGAAAATGTGCTGGATGTCGCCCAGCGTGCTCATGTAGCGGATGAAGGAAAGCGGGTCCATGCCGTTGCGCAGCACGTCCTTGCCGAAGCGCAGCGAAATGTGCCACAGGTCGGTCTCGACTTCGCCGCCGCCCTCGCTGGTAAAGGGTTGATCGCGCTCCACCTGCACCGCCATCTTGGTGGTTTTTGCCGCGCCGCCGCCCAGGTGCCCACTGTCCAGATGCTGGTTCAGGCCGGTGATGAGCGTTTTGCTTTTTCCCTGGATTTCCAGCGTCGGCTCGCCGCCGCCCGCCGCCAGATGCTCGATCAGTTCCACCAGATGATCGCAACTGGAAAGCAGCAAGGCGACCAGATCGCCCTCGATGCGCAATTCGTCGTTGCGCACCCGGTCGAGCACGCTTTCCGCGACATGCGTGAAGGCGACGATATAGTCCAGCCCGAACAGCCCCGCCGATCCCTTGATGGTGTGCGCGGCGCGGAAGATGGCGTTGATCAGCTCCTGGCTGTCGGGCGTCTGCTCGATGTGTAGCAGCGCGTCTTCCATGTCCTGCAACAGCTCGCGGCTTTCCGCGATAAACGTGTGCAATGCTTCGTCAAGATTCATGTTTTTTTCCTTTCCATTGGCCGGTATCAGCCCGGCAATACCCTTGTAGGTCGGGTTTTAACCCGACATTGCTCGTCGGGCTGAAGCCCGACCTACGGCCCGACATGTCGGGTTAAAACCCGACCTACAAAACCTTACGCGTGCGAAAGCACCACCGGGTCGCCAAACACACCCGCCAGGTTGCACAAATCCAGCATGTCCAACACCGCCTGGCTGTGCGCGACGAAATGCAGCGGTTTGTTGCTGTCCGCCGCCTCGCGCTTGGCCAGCGCCAGCAGCTGCAATCCGGCCGCGTCGATTTCGCTGACATGGGCCAGATTCATTTCGATTTCATTGCAGTCCGCCATCGCGGCGAGCAGGTTTTCCTTGGTCTGCGCGGCGGTGTAGATGGTCATTTCGCCATCGATGCCGATACGGCAGACTCCTTCTTCATTTGTGACATTGACGTTCATGGTGCTGCCCCCTTCCGCCTTGCGGCATAACAAATTTACGGCATGATGAGCTTGGATACCGCCGCCAGCATCTGTGCGGGCTGGAACGGTTTGACCACCCAGGCCTTGGCGCCGGCCGCTTGGCCGGCGGACTTCTTGCCTTCGCCCGACTCGGTGGTCAGCATGATGATCGGGGTGAATTTGTAGTCCGGCAGTTTTTTCGCTTCGGTCACGAAGGTGATGCCGTCCATGTTGGGCATGTTGACGTCGCTGATGATGAGGTGGATTTTCTGCCCGTTCAGCTTGGTAAGCGCGTCCTTGCCGTCGCACGCTTCGATCACCTCATAACCCGCGCCCTTGAGCGCGATGCCCACCACCTGCCGCAATGAAGCGGAATCGTCCACCACAAGAATTGTCTTAGCCATTTGCTTCTCCTAGAAAAATGAAATTTCAGACGCGCCCGGCGCCGCTTGTGCTTTGCTGCCATGGCTGCCGTGCTCTTCCGCCATCGCATAGGTACTCTCGATTTCCTGCAAAAGCTGCTTGGCGGCGACCGGCTCGAGTCTGCCGTTGCTGTCGAATGCTTCCCGGCTTTTTTCCAGGTAGCCGGGCAGGCTGTCGATGTTGTCGCGGACATGGCTCAGTATCTGGCTGACGCGATCCTGGAACTGGAGCTGCACCAGCGACTGCGCGACTTCGTCCTTGATGCCGTCGCTTTCCCTGCGCAGGATGACGCTCGATTCGGACAGCCCGTTGGTGATCTGCCGGAAATTGCCGAGCACCTTGCCGATGGCGGCTTCCGAAACGGCAAGCGCCTCGGCTTCGCCTGCCGCCGTTTTCTTGGCGGTTCCCACTGCGGCGCTGATCGCGGTGCTGATAACTCTCACGGTTTCGCTGATCTGCTTGCCGGTGGCCTTGGAAAGCGTGGAAAGCTTTCTCACTTCGTCGGCCACCACGGCGAACCCGCGCCCCGCCTCACCCGCCCGCGCCGCCTCGATTGCGGCATTCAGCGCCAGCAGATTGGTCTGGTCGGCGATGCCCGCCACGTCGATGGCCATTTTTTCCAGCTCGATGATGAAATGCAGCAGCTCGTTGATTTCGGCCAGCATGGTTTCTTTATGCTGCATCGCATCGCGCAGCGAGCGGATAACCGCACCCAGTTCCTTTTCGCCGCTGGCAAACACGCTCACCAGCCCGCCGTCTATGCCTTCGGAAGCCGCTTCGGATGCCTTCAATGCCGCATCCAGTTTGTCCACAATGCCGGAGAAGCGCACCATCAGGTCGATGATGGCGGTTTCCATCTGGCTTCTTCCGGTTTCAACGTGGCGCACCCACACCGGCACGACCTCGCTGCCCAGCGTTTGCAAGCTGCCGAGATAGCCCGTCGTCTGGTCCCTGAAATTCGCCTCGGCATCCGCCGTCGCCGTTCTTTTGGCAGACTCAATAGCGGCAACCTGTTGCCCGGCGAGCAATAAACCTGCAGCAACAGCGGCGAGCAACACCAGCAAAATGGCGATACCAACCTGCCAGGTAAACCCGCCCAGAACCGCCACACTAATGACCCCAAGTGCTGCCGGTATCGCCGGATAAATCCAATATTTAGTAGCCATACCCTGAATTTCACCCAATTTGTATAACGCCGCTTTCGGCTTTACAGGGGCGGCATCTTGCTGGATCGGCAAGGAAGAAAATATCAGCCGATATTGAAAGTTGGGGTAGGAAGCAGATGGGGGTTGGGTAGGAGAATTCCTACAACAGAAAAATAACCCGTAGATCGGGCTACGCCCGACATCTTTATCCGGCGGGTAGAGCCCGCCCTACGTATTGCTCTATTGATCGGGAATTGGAATTAGAAGTGTGGAAACTTACCTTCGAAGCGCTGGCTGACGTGGATGCGGGTCAGAGCATCGACCATCAAGTCAATAGCCACCGGAAGCCAGGTTATCAAAGCGTGTGTATTCGCCGCGAAAGGCGAGCGGCACCATGCCGATGGGGCCGTTACGCTGTTTGCCGATGATGATTTCGGCCTTGCCTTTGTCGGGGGAATCGCTGTTGTAAACTTCGTCGCGGTAGATGAACAGGATCAAATCGGCATCCTGCTCGATCGCGCCGGATTCGCGCAAATCTGACATCACCGGACGTTTGTTGGGGCGCTGTTCCAGGCTGCGGTTCAACTGCGACAGCGCGATTACCGGAACGTGCAATTCCTTCGCCAGCGACTTCAGGGCGCGGGAGATTTCCGAAATTTCCGTGGCGCGATTCTCGCTGGCTTTGCCCATATTCGAGCTCATCAGTTGTATATAGTCCACCACGATCAAACCCAGCCCGTTATTCAGGCGGTGCAGGCGGCGCGCGCGCGCTCGAACTTCCAGCGCTGACAGTGCGGCACTCTCGTCGATGTAGATCGGCGCATCGTTGAGCTTGCCGAGAGCATGGGTCAGACGCCCCCAATCATCGTCCTGCAAACGCCCGGTACGCAGCGCGTGCTGATCGAGTTTACCAACCGAGCCGAGCATACGCATCGCCAGTTGCGTGGCGCCCATTTCCATACTGAAGATCGCCACCGGCAATTTACTGTCCAACGCGACATTCTCGGCAATGTTGATGGAAAACGCGGTCTTGCCCATACTCGGACGCCCCGCCACGATAACCAGATCACCCGGCTGCAAGCCGGAAGTCTTGCTGTCCAGGTCGGTAAAACCGGTGGCCGTACCCGTCACGTCGCTGTTATTGTCACGCCCATACAGCGTTTCGATGCGCTCCACCACCTGGGTCAGCAGCGGCGGCATGGACAGGAACCCCTGCTTGCCGCGCGAACCTGCTTCGGCGATTTCGAACACCTTGCTTTCCGCTTCATCCAGCAACTGCGCGGCATCGCGTCCGGCCGGGTTGTAGGCGCTGCCGGAAATATCGGCGCCGACCTCGGCGAGCTTGCGCATGATGGAGCGCTCGCGCACGATTTCACCGTAGCGGCGGATATTGGCCGCCGACGGCACGTTTTGCGCCAGGCTGCCCAGATAGGGCAAGCCGCCAGCCTTGTCCAGATCTCCGGCAATTTCCAGCGCTTCGGCGACGGTGATTACGTCCACCGGCTTGGCCTGTTCGCTCAGTCGCACAATCTGGCGGTATATCAGGCGATGCTCGTGGCGATAGAAGTCGCCGTCCGTCACCAGGTCGACAATCTTGTCCAGCGCACTCGCTTCGAGCATCAGGCCGCCCAACACCGATTGCTCCGCTTCCACCGAGTGGGGGGGCAATTTGATCTGGTCGAGTTGTGCGTCTGGAACGGAGAAATTTTGCATTTGATTGAGCCGATTGCCTACCGTTGTGCGGCAGGCATTTTACCCGCCGCAGCCAAAATTATGGAAACAAAAAAGGACTGTTGCCAGTCCTTTTTGTATTGCCTTGATACAGCGAAAAATTAATGTTCGCCGAGTACCGAAACGGTAATATCCGCAGCCACATCGGTATGCAGCGCGATGCTGACAGGGTAATCGCCAATCTGCTTCAAATGGCCTGCGGGCATGCGTACTTGCGCCTTTTCCACTTCAAAACCCTGTGCCGCCAAAGCCGCTGCAATATCCGCATTGGTGACAGAGCCAAACAGTTTTCCGTCCACCCCGGACTTTTGCACGATTTGCACCGTCAAACCGGCCAGCTTTTCGCCGCGCGCTTGCGCTTCGGCCAGCTTGGCTTTATCAGCCGCCACGATTTCGGCGCGGCGCACATCGAATTCAGCCAGGTTGGCTGTGGTCGCGCGCTTGGCCTTGCCTTGCGGGATCAGGAAGTTGCGGGCATAGCCGTTCTTGACTTTGACCACATCGCCCAATTGACCCACGTTGGTCACTTTTTCCATCAAAATTATCTGCATGACTGCGCTCCTTAGTGCAAATCGGTGTAGGGGAGCAAAGCCAGGAAACGCGCGCGTTTCACTGCCGTACTCAATTGGCGCTGAAAGCGTGTCCGGGTGCCGGTAATGCGCGCCGGGATCAGCTTGCCGTTCTCGGAGATAAATTCCTTGAGAATATTCACATCCTTGTAATCCACTTCGGGGATTTTCTCGACCGTGAAGCGGCAGAACTTGCGACGCTTGAACAGATTGTTGCGTGAAGAACGTTTATTCTTGTCATCCTTTTTCTTGCCTGATAGACGAGCCATGATATTTCCTTGTAATTTGAATTATGCCGCCGGGGTCACAGCGGGCTTTCCGGTGCGATCAGTTCGCTGCCGACAAAACCCGGTTGCGCGCCCACCGCCAATGATTAAACAGCCGCCGCGCCTTCTTCGACCGGAGCCGCAATAGCGGCGCCTTCGGTCGACACGGAGCGGGATTTCTCTTCCTTCATCATCGCAGACGGCACGGTGACAGCCACCTTGGTCTTGACAGTCAGGTGGCGCAGCACGGCATCGTTGAAGCGGAAAGCATGCTCCAGCTCGTCCAGGGTTTCCTGGTTGCATTCAATATTCATCAGCACGTAATGTGCCTTGTGAATTTTTTGGATCGGGTAAGCCAGTTGGCGGCGACCCCAGTCTTCCAGGCGGTGGATTTGTCCGCTCTTGGAAGTGACCAGCGTGCGGTAACGCTCGATCATCGCGGGCACTTGCTCGCTTTGATCGGGATGCACGATAAACACGATTTCGTAATGACGCATTACATCTCCTTATGGTTAACAGCCCCCCGCCATGCGTAGCGGTGGAGCAAGGTATGCGAAGCCGCCATCGGCCTCACAGGGGCGCGCATTATAGCGGAATAAGCTTATGCGTCAAGGAAATACTGGAATAATTTCTTTCGGTTGCAGCGGGTGTTGGGCAGCTTGCAGGCAGCCAAATAGACTGGGAGATAACCGGGCGGGGGCGGGTGTGGAGGGGCTGCGGTAACGCTATACAGCCCCTTCGCATCAAGCTGGGGTTGCATGGCGGGCTGATTAAACCACCAGATCGACCTGCTGCATTGTCCCCGCGCTACCGTCTTCGCGCAGGTAGACGCCGCTGCTGCGCACCTGCCCTTGCAAATCGTTGGCAGAATTTTTCAGGTCGAACGGGGTGGCGACGTTGCCGAGATACAGCGCGCCAACCTTGCGTTGCGCGAGGTTGCTCAGCGTGTCTTGACCGGCGGCATCCTTACTCCAAACAAGCAGTTTGGAATAGACGGCATCGTTTTCGTCGATCCAGTTGTTGCCGTCGCTGTCATAAGCGGCCAAGTCGGCAAAGCCGTTGCCGCTTTGCGTGCCGAACAGCTCCGAGCCATTATCGATAGCGCCGTTGCCGTTCTTGTCCAGCGCCAGGAAGCCGCTGCCGGCGCCGATGAAGGAAATATTGTCTGTCTCGCCGTCGCTGTCGATATCGAAGCTGAATTTCGTATCGGTCAGTTGTGCTGCGACACCGTTGAAATTGATGACCAGAGGGTCTTTTCTCACGCCGTCGCCTTCGCGCAGGGATATGTCGCTTTTCTGGAAAAATTCGCGCCTCATCTCCAGCGAAAGCTGGAAGCGGATCTCCTTGCCATCGGAAGTTCTGATAACGCCTTCGGCGGCAAAAGAGGTCTGCTCGGACTCGTGTATCGTTTCATGCCGGTCGTATTCCACCCCCCAGCCCTGGCGCTGGTTTGGCTCCGGATGTGCGGCTTCGGCTACCTGTTGCGAATGGGGGGTGGCGGCATTGCCATGCTTCAATTCACCCGGATTGAACAGCTTGATTTTCTGTCCGGTTAGCGCCTCGATCAGGCCGATGAGGACTTGCAACTTGGGGTCTCCGCCGGTCTGGTCGACAGCCTCTTCGCTCGCTGAAGCGGATTGGACATCTATGGAAGCTGAGGCGTTGGCGGCTGCCTGTGCATGAGCGGCAGCCTGGCGGGCGGCATCGGAAATCGTCGCCACCGTCTGTTGGCCGGCAGCCCGGCCTTCAGCCGCGAGGCCTTCAAAGTCAGGGCGCCGAGAACCGACCCAAGCGCGCAGTGATTCTTCGACGTTAACCTGTCTTGAATTTGTGTGCTGGCTGGCGAGGCCGACAGTTGAGCTTTCGATTTTCATCGGATTATTCCTCGGTTTCGTATACTCACTTTATCGGCATAAATAATGCGATCTTTAGCGCGCCCTGTTCAATACACCCAAACTAACGAGCGTGGCAGTAGCCACCCCTGATGATGAAACGTCTCGCAAGATTGCTCCACCTTTTTACCCCGAACCCTTCCCGACCTCCCCCTTGTGCGAGCATCCGCTGCGCGGATTGCCTGCTTACCCCACTTCAGGGGAGGAGGTAGGCTCTCCCCCTGACAAGGGGGAGCTGGAGGGGCTTGGGGTTACTCATCGTGCGCTTGGTGTGCTTGCTTTCGCTGGCATCCGCCACTTTCTAATCCACCCATGCGCACCAGGCAGCGCGACAAAAGGGGCAGCGCTGTGGAATAATGGCGGCACTGTTGAATTCCCCATTTATCATGCCTTCGACCACTTTGGCCACTCTGCAACCCGGCGAATTCGCCACGATCGTCGCGGTCCACGCCGAAGAAGCCCTGCATCAGCGCCTGCTCGCTCTGGGTTTTCGCAGCGGCAAACAAATCGAACTGATCCGCAAAGCCAGTTTTTCCGGCCCGTTGCAGGTGCGCATCGGCACCACCGACATCCTGCTGCGGCGCGGTGAGGCAGAAAAAATAACCGTATGCAAGGGAGCCACCGGTACATGAAACGCATCGCGCTGCTCGGCATGCCCAACACCGGCAAGTCCACGCTATTCAACCGCATGACCGGCGGCGCAGCGCGCGTCGGCAACTGGCCGGGCATTACGGTCGAATTGCTCAGCGGCAAGATTCTGCTCGGCGGCGACATGGTGGAAATCATCGACCTGCCCGGCATCTACGACCTGCACGGCTTCTCGGACGATGAGCAGGTAGTGCGCCATTTCCTGCACGACAACGTGCCGGATCTCGCGCTGGTCATCCTCAACGCCACGCAGATCGAACGCCAGATGAGTCTGTTGCTACAACTCAAGCAGCTCAACATTAATCTGGTGGTGCTGCTCAACATGGCGGACGAGGCCAAAAAATACGGTATCACCATCGACGGCAAGAAAATGTCCGAATTGCTGGGCATGCCGATTTTCCAGCTCAGCGGCAAATACGGCACCGGTTACCCGGAAGCCCTGCAGGCGATTACCAAGGCGCTGCGCTACCCCACGCCCGGCATGGCCGAGCAACTGCGCAGCCAGTTGGAGCAGGACGTGCATATCGAAACAGAAATGGCGCGCGTGCTCAAGCATGCCGTGCAAATCCCCGCGCAACTGCCGGAAAACCTCACCGAAAAACTCGATCGGGTGATGCTGCATCCGTGGCTGGGGCTACCGATTTTTTTCGCCATCATGTACCTGCTGTTCCAGGGTGTGTTTTTTCTCGGCCAGCCGTTGCAAGGCTGGATGGGCGAGGCGCTCGGCTGGCTGCGCGAGGCCGCGCTCGAACCCGCGTTTGCCGGGCTGCCCGCCTGGCTGTCCGGCCTGCTGCTGGACGGCATTTACAATGGATTCGCCACCGTCGCCGCCTTCGTGCCGCTCATCGTGCTGTTTTTTCTGTTCATGGCGATGGTGGAAGATAGCGGCTACCTGTCGCGCGCCGCGTTTCTGATGGACGCGCTGATGGCGCGCCTGGGGCTGGACGGGCGCGGCTTCGTGATGCTGCTGATGGGCTTTGGCTGTAACGTACCCGCGCTGATGGGCACCCGCGTGATGCGTTCGCGGGCAATGCGCCTGCTCACCATGCTGGTGATCCCGTTCTCGCTGTGCTCGGCGCGCTTGCAGGTGTTCGTATTCATCACCGCCGCGCTGTTCACACCCAAAGTCGCGCCACTCGTATTGTTCAGCCTTTACTTGTTCAGTTTCGCCGCAGCGATCCTCACCGCGCTGCTGTTCAAGGATAAATTTAAAAACAGCGAACCGTTCGTGCTGGAACTGCCGCCGTACCGCTTCCCCACCACTTACCAGATCATCATGCGCGGCTGGCTGGAAATACAGCATTTTTTACGCCGCGCCACCAAATTCATCATTGCCGGCGTCGTGTTGGTCTGGCTGCTCACCAACCTGCCACCGTCCGCAGCACCCGCCAGCGGCGACACGCTGGCAGGCATGATCGGCGGATTCTTGCAACCCATCTTCGCCCCCATCGGCATCAACGAGCAGCTCACCATCGCGCTGATCTTCGGCTTCGTCGCCAAGGAAATCGTCATCGGCTCGCTCGCGGTGATTTACGGCCTGAGCGGCACGGCATTGAGCGGCGTTCTGGGGCAGCAACTGGACTGGGTGCAGGCCTACAGCTTCATGCTGTTCACCCTGATTTACACGCCGTGCCTGTCGGCCATCGCCACGCTGCGCAGCGAATCCAAAAACCTGGGCTTCACGCTGTTTTCCATTGGCTGGTCGCTGGCCCTGGCCTGGCTGGCAAGCTTCGCGTTTTATCAGGGTGCAAGGGCGCTGGGGTATTGATTCCAATTTGCGTTACCCACTTTTTGAATCACACCCGCGATAGCTATTGACGGACTCAATTTTTTTTCTGGCACGGTATAATTCGCCTTCCCGTTTAAACAGCAAGGAAATATCTTGGAACTCTCAACTCGCGTACAGGCCATCAAGCCCTCCCCCACCCTCGCCGTGACTGCCCGTGCGGCAAAGCTGAAAGCTGAAGGCAAGGACATCATCGGGCTGGGCGCTGGCGAACCGGATTTCGACACGCCGCAGCACATCAAGGACGCGGCCATCGGCGCGATCAACAAAGGCTTCACCAAATACACCGCGGTCGGCGGCACGCCCTCGCTCAAGGCGGCAATCATTGCCAAGCTCAAACGCGACAACGGGCTGGACTACACGGCGAAACAGATTCTGGTTTCCTGCGGCGGCAAGCAGAGCTTCTTCAACCTCGCGCTGGCGGTGATCAACCCCGGCGACGAAGTGATCATCCCCGCGCCGTACTGGGTATCCTATCCCGACATCGTGCTCATCGCCGAAGGCAAGCCGGTGATTGTTGAGGCGGGCATCGAGCAGGGTTTCAGAATGACCGCCGCGCAACTCGCCGCCGCAATCACGCCGAAAACCAGAATGGTGGTGATCAACAGCCCGAGCAATCCGTCCGGCGCGGTGTACACCCTTGAGGAACTGAAATCTCTGGGCGAGGTGTTGCGCAAACATCCGAACATCCTCATTGCAACAGACGATATGTACGAGCATATCGCGTTGACCGATGCGAAATTCGTCAACATCCTGAATGTCTGCCCCGACCTGACTCCGCGCACCATGGTGCTGAACGGCGTATCGAAAGCCTACGCGATGACCGGCTGGCGCATCGGCTACGCGGCTGGGCCGGAGAACATCATCACCGCGATGGAGAATGTACAATCGCAAAGCACTTCCAATCCAACCTCGATTTCCCAAGTTGCCGCCGAGGCCGCGCTGAATGGCGACCAAGGCTGCATCACACCGATGGTGAAAGCATTCCGCGAGCGGCATCTGTTCGTGGTCAATGAACTAAACAAGATACCTGGCGTACAGTGCCTCATGGCAGGTGGCGCATTTTACGCCTTCCCAGATATGCGCGCGGCTATTGCCAGCCTGCACCAGCGTGGCACGATCAAGGCTGCGACCGACATCGCGCTATCCGAATACCTGCTGGAACATGGCGGCGTCGCCGTAGTGCCCGGCTCGGCCTTCGGCAGCGAAGGCTATATCCGCCTGTCGTTCGCCACGTCGATGGATAACCTCAAGCAAGCACTGGAGCGCCTCGCCAAGGCATTAGGCTGATTTCCCTCTCTCACCACTCCACACAATATACTGGCCTCCAGTCCAATCGCCAGCCAAGCTCAAAATAAATCAGGCGTGTTGTGTTTTTGTTTTCTAGGTACTTCGTGTATAATGAAAATCTGTTGAAGTAATGAAGCAGCAAACTTAGTTACTGCAAGGCACAATAATTACAGGCGCCCGTAGCTCAGCTGGATAGAGTACTTGGCTACGAACCAAGGGGTCGGGCGTTCGAATCGCTCCGGGCGCACCAATAAATCAAGGGGTTAGGCAGAAATGCTTAGCCCTTTTTCTTTTTCGATGGGGACTTTGGGGTGACTTTTCTCACCAAGCTGCTCCCGCCGAATCATTGCGAGACTACGATTGACCCGATTGCCTTCGTCCGTGATGCGGTTTAACGCCGCCACCAACTCATCAATCTGGACTACCGAGTAATGAGCCGTCATACCTTGTCGGGTATGCCATAGAATGTCAGCAATCGTTTCTTCCCGTGCTCCAGCCTCTCTCAGCCGCATTCCTACCGTATGGCGCAGATCGTGGATATGCAGATCGGGAATTCCTGCAAGTTTCCGCACTCGTTGCCATGAGTTGTTATTCATGGTTTCAATCCGGTGCCCCTGATAGGGAAACACAAACTCGGCGTGAATGCCGCGCTGCGCTTCGATGATGCTTTGAGCCACCGTGTTGCAGACCAGAACGCGACCGCGTTTCCTGCCTTTGACGTTCTCCCTTGGAATATCAAACACCGATACGCCAAGTTCTGGGATCGGAATTTCCCATTCCCATTTCAGACCACAAACCACCTCATCCCGTGCGCCCGTATTCAGGTCGAATAAAACCATCTTTGCGAGATGATCAGGCAGCAGCGGCATGATGCGCCGTTGTTCTGCCCAAGTGATGGGGCGAGGTTCGCGCTGGAAGCCTATGAGCGGCAGCATGGTGATAAGGGGAGGAGTTTCTAACCACGTTTTCCCATCCTCATCACGCCAACTACGCGCAGCAAGGTTCAAAATCCGCCGAACTATCCCAAGCCCCAAGTTAATGGTTTTATGAGCTAGCCCTTTGGCCTTCCGATCCTTTACATAGGATGCCAGCGTTCCATCGTGAATCTGATCAAGCGTCAGCTTGCCTATAAATGGCACCAACCTTTCCAGCAGATAGATGTCCTGTGATAGCGACACTTTTTCCTGATGGTCGAGCAGATATTTTGCGGCGGCTTCATCAAAAATCTTTTTGGGACGAATCCCGAAAAGATGAATCTGCCGAAGTTGCTCAAGCTGAAAAATTAACCAGCTTTCAGCTTCTTCAAACGACTCGAAACGGTTGCGAAGTCGAGTGCCTTTGTATATCCGATCGACACACCAGAATCCCCGCTTGTCTTGGCGGATGCCTGTTTGTGCTCGGCCCATGTGATACCTCCTTTCTCCACAGGCCGCTCGTTCCGATGGATATGCTCTTCCAAAACGCGGTCAAGGTCAAATCTATCGAAAATCAGCGACGTGCCGATGGGTGCGCCGGAAAGAAGCGGGCGGAAATGTTTTTCAAATGCCCGGCGCTTGATACCGAGGTATTGAGCCGCCTCTTGGCAGTTGTAGCCGCGTTTATTCATCATCGCCATCCTTTTCGCGCCTGTAAGCTTCAGCCTCTTCGGCAAGCCGTCTGGAAGCGTCCAGCATGTTTTTCTGGTTCTCGATGGTGTTGTATTTTCTGGCCTTGCCTTTTACCTTGCGCCCGACATAACTTTTGAACGGTTCGCCCTTAATGGCGTGAAATTCTGTTGCTTGCGCGAGATATTCGCCCAGCCCTTCGCCAAAATCCTCGATGCCCCTGCTTGCCATGAATGAGGTAAGGCCACCCAAGCCGTGAACGAACAGCCGCTCATCTGCTGGCAAGCGTGCTGGCCTGAAGCGCTTTAAGCGGGGTTGATCGAGTTGCAAGGCATACACCCCGGCGATGGCATCCCATAGCGGCAGGTTAGGCCAGCGATCCCGCTTGCTGTCGTTGGGGTTGGGAATGGATAGGCGCAGCCAGTCATGCGTCAGGTAATGCCACAGCGCGGCCTGTTTATTCAGCAAATCGGGCAGGCTAATGATGTCCAGCTCCTTGAGCGTCTGTTTTTCGGTTTGGAATTCCATGCGCCAAACTTTTTCGCCCACTTGCCAGCCGTTGGCCTGCCATAGCTCGAACAGATAGGTTTTGTGCGATTTGTTGACGATCTCGACAACCTTTTCATACAGGCGGGCGGGCGTGCAGATTGCCACCCATGCCGATTACCCAGCCTGTAAAAGGTTCATCCAAACGGCAATCGAAGTATTTCGCCATCAGGTTTGCGCGGGTGATCCAGTCCGGCTGCTCGATCAGGGCAAGATTGTCGGCGCAGACAAAATCCAGAAATAAATCGGCGCGGCTGACACTTGCTGCGCCGCCAACGATGCCCAGCGTATTGACGACCATGCGCAAATCTTGTTCGGCAGCTCCCACACCAACCGCTGCGAGATACTCACTGGAAATCTGGACGTGAGCCATGGGCAGCGTCTTGGACTGCTTGCGGTTGATCTTGATGAAAAAGCAGTTGTCCACCAGCACATAGGGGAATCGCGGCATCCCTTTGTCGCGGACTTCAAAAATGTGCGATCCGATGCAGACCTGCGCTAGAGCTTGCTCGGCCTCATCATCCGATTGAGCTTGGGTTTTTAGGCCATCCAGCTTGATGTCCCAATCCTCGGCGAGCTTCCCGTGATAGGACAGATACAGGCTATCAACCCCAAATCGTAGAGGCTTGAATTGCTCTGTATTGTCGTTTGAGGGTACTGTGTTACTAGGCGGCGTACCCTGTGAGCCCTCGCCGCGCGACCGTCCGTCCTCGCTTGCGCTGCGGGCGGGCGGCCTCACGGCTGCTGCTTGAAACGTTGTGTCGATAGCAGAAACAAGTGACGGGGAAACTGATGACTTTTGCTTCATGATGAAACTCCTTAACCATCGGCGGATATACGATTGTTGTTCCGCAACGGTTTTGGATTTTCTACATCGGCAAGGGGATAAGCTTCCACCCAAAAATCGAGTTTTTAAGTGGTTGCGTTTTTCTTCATGTAGGTATCGGCGAACTTACGCAGTGCTTTGGCACACCCGCCACCTGCTGTGTTACTAGAGTAAAGCCTCAATTCTTCGACAAAAAGCTCCTGGAGCTGTGCATCGGTCAAACGGGTTGCGCCCGCCTCATGCAGCACTTCAAACACGAGGCGCATTTTCTGGAAATTGGCCTGTTCACGCTTTGCCAGCTTGCCGTTTATGGCTGCCTTGAGTTTGGCGAAGAAACGATTATCTCGCAGCAACACAGCTTTGCTGATCCTGCTGCTTGCAGAGATACAGCCAGTTACGGTCGAATCAATACGGATGGCATCGAACAGAGCCTTGTCATCACCAGCGCGGATGCGCTCGATTAGTTCATTCAGAAAGCAGCCGTGGTAGAGCACACAGCGCAAAGTGTGATACATAGATAAGCCAAGCCCAAAAGTCATGGCAAGAGTAGGAAGCATTTCTTCCGCTTCGGCTTTGCTGGGCTTTATGGCATCAAAGTGATTGTCTATTTGGTTGACGATGCCGGGCAGTGCACCTATCTGGCCTGGGGTATTCACAAGTTGTTTATACCAGCCCGTCAGATGCTCCATCGAGAGGAATTTCCCGTAGCCTTCGACAATCCCGGTATTTGCCAAGGCCAGATGTTGCTTGATGGGAAGCTCGTATAAGTAACACCATGCAAAAAATTCGGCATCTTTGCCAAGAAAAATATCCTCATCCTCGATGAGCATTTCATGCGCATCGCCTGCCTCAGCGGATAACTTAGGCCACAGAGCCAAGAAGAGTCGCAAATCCTCGGCTGTGATGCCTTTGGCGTAATCGGTTTGACTCACAAGACGGCTCCCGGTAAATGCTTTTCAATTATTTAGATTGCTACTAAAGGGGGCAGCATGACTTCTGTCAAATCTATCCGGATTATTTAACCAAAATAACCCTTGCAAAAAAATATCAGCACACTAGAATTAGTCAAAATTTCGTAACTTGCTACTATATATAGTGTTTTACGCTCAATTTTAAGGAGAAGCGCATGAGAAGAGAATAGGCTCTTATGGTATCCCAGCCCCTCGTCCATAAGAGCTAAAAAGAAGGCTCGCAATTAGCGAATCCTGGCAGGGAGACTAATTGCGAGCCGGTAGGGGCCAAAACAGTCATTAACCGTAATTGGCTGGTTGGATATTGACGCTTCAAGGCTTCCTAGTCAATACCTCTGGCCGTCTTTGAAAAGGAAAGAAAGATGGCAAAAACTCATCATGTAGTTCCCAATCACAATAGTGGATGGGATGTTAAAGTTGGCGGTGGCGAAAGGGCTATCAAGCACTTTGAAACCAAGCAGCCAGCTGTAGATTTGGCTCGCCAAATCAGCAACAACCAAGGATCAGAACTGGTTATCCATAACAAAAATGGTCAAATTGGCCAGAAGGATAGTCATGGACATGATCCTCGCCGTATCAAAGGCTAATTTAACTTGTTAGCTGTACGGTAAAGACCTCGCTTCGGCGGGGTCTTTTTTGTTATACACTCGCAGAATTACAAAAACAGCAGGGCAGGAAGAAGGTGGCGGATAACTACGAGCAATACAGCCGGGAAGAGCTGCTGCGCCTGTTGCGCGAGCGCGACCGCAAGCCGAAATTCGGGCTGGTGTGGGAGCGCGACGAGATCGAGCACGACAATAGTCTGAACAGCGACTTCGTGGCGCTCGACCTCGACCCGGCGCTTTCTTGTGGCGATGCCCCTTACGAAAACCTCATCATCGAGGGCGACAACTTCGACGCGCTGCGCTATCTGCGCATGACCCACGCCGGTCGGGTGAAGTGCATCTACATTGATCCGCCCTACAACACCGGCAACCGCGACTTCATCTATAACGACCGCTTTGTGGACAAGGACGATGCCTACCGGCATTCCAAGTGGCTGGAGTTCATGTATCGGCGGCTTGAAATTGCCAAAGAATTGCTAACCGAAGATGGCCTGATTTTTGTCTCAATTGACGATAACGAATCGTTTCACTTGGGGCTGCTAATGGAGCAGGTTTTTGGACAGGGAAATTTTCTTGCGTGCATTGCGTGGGAAAAGCGTTATACAAGGAGTAATAACGCAAAGATGTTCTATTCGCTAAAGGACTGGATAATCGTATTTCGTGCATCTCCAGCGCTTTCTATTATCAAGGAAGAGCGTACCGAAAAAGCAGATTCAAACTATTCCAACTCAGACAATGATCCGCGTGGTTCATGGATGACAACTTCTTACGTTAATCCTGCGACAAAGGAAAAACGCCCCAATCTTGTATACCCAATTGTCAGGCCGAATGGGAAATCTGTATCTCATCCTACTCATGCGTGGAAATACTCTACGGAAGAGCATGAACGCCACATGGCAGAAGGGCGTTTGTGGTGGGGGCAAAATAACGATGCAACATATCCACGATTAAAGTTGTTTCTGGAAGAAGCAAAAGGAATGGTGCCCGTCGATCTTTGGACGTATGAAGATTCTGGTACAACTGACGAGGGTGGAAATGAAGTAAAGGATATTTTTGGTGAGGCCGTTTTCGACAATCCTAAACCTACCCGTTTAATTGAACGCATCCTGCGCATCGCGACCAAGCCCGGCGATTTGGTGCTGGACTTCTTCGCCGGTTCGGGCACGACTGCCCATGCGGTGATGAAGCTGAACGCGGAAGATAGCGGCAAGCGGCGCTTCATTCTGGTTTCCAGCACTGAGGCAACGAGTGAGGAGCAGGACAAAAACCTGTGCCGCGATGTATGCGCGGAGCGGGTGCGGCGGGTGGCGCAGGGTTACACCAACAAGAAGGGCGAAGCGGTGGAAGGGCTGGGCGGCGGGTTCGCTTATCTGCGCACCAAGCGCATTCCGGTTTCCCGCGTGTTCAACGACATTCAGCATGAGCAGGTTTGGCGTGCATTGCAGTTGATTCATCGTGTGCCGCTGGCAGGCTATGAAAAGGGTGCGCCGGTGCAGTTGGCAGGCAGTGCCGACGACCGGCTGGCGTATGTACCAAAACTCTCCGAGGCGGTGCTGGAAGAGGTAGCGCGAGTCGCGGGATTGGGCGGGCGGCTGGTGGTGTATTCATGGCAACCGGGGCAGATCAGGCAGCGCGTGGAAGCAGCGAATGTGGCCTTCGAGCGCATTCCTGAATTTCTGGTTTCCCGATTCGGAGGCGGCAAATGATTGTCTCTCCGAGCAGGTATCAAAAAGATGCCAAGGACAATGCGCTGTCTATTTTCCGCTACGCATTGAAGCAGATCGAGGCTGCGCCGGACGAGGCGAACCGTAAGCAGGCGGCAGCCTATAACGGCTGTGCGTTGATTCAGGCGCCGACCGGCTCCGGCAAGACGATGATGGCCGGAATGATTGCCGAAGAGTTTGCGCGTGAAGCAAAAATTGTGTGGTTCTGGTTCACGCCGTTTGCCGGACTGGTGGATCAAGCCAGCGTTGCACTCAAAAAACAATTCGGCGGTTTGCGAGTGCGCGATATTCAGGGCGACCGGCTGGCAATGGGAACGCGCAGCGGCGATGTGTTCGTTTCCACCTGGGCTGCGGTAGCGGCCAACAACGAGAAGGCTCGGCGCTTGCGGCGTGACGGGGATTTGTCGCTTTCGCTTGATTCGTTGATACCTTCATTGCGCGAGCTGGGCTTTCATATCGGCGTGGTGGTTGACGAAGCGCATCACACCTTCAGCGGGGCAACCGAGGCGGTGCGTTTTTATACCGAGGTGATGCAGCCGGAATTTACGCTACTGATTACCGCCACGCCAGACGACAAGGACGTGGATAAATTTAAGCGCACCACGGGCATTGCCGAGCTGCACCGCATTACCGTGAGCCGTCAGGATGCGGTGGATGCCGGGATGATTAAGGCGGGCATCAAGTCGGTGGCTTATCTCGCGCCAGATGATCAGAAGGCGCTGGTGGATTTCCCGATGGCGGCATTAACCGATGCCAAGGCAGTGCATGAGCGCATCAAGCAGGAGTTGCAGAATGCGGGCATCAATCTGATGCCGTTAATGCTGGTGCAGGTAGCGACCAGCGAGAAGGACGACGACGTGGCGCGAGCGCGCGAGAATTTGAAACTGTTGGGTTTCCGCGAGGAGGCGATTGCGTGCTACACGGCAAAAGAGCCTTCGGACGACTTGTTGGCGGTGGCGCTGGATGAATCGAAAGAGGTGCTGATTTTCAAGATGGCGGTGGCACTGGGGTTCGATGCGCCGCGTGCGTTCACGCTGGTTTCGATGCGCGGAGCAAAGGATACCGATTTTGGCATTCAGGTAGTGGGGCGCATTCTGCGCGTGCATCGCCGCTTGCAGGGGCGCGAGTTGCCGGAGCTGTTGCGCAATGGTTATGTGTTCCTAGCGGACGCGGAGAATCAAACCGGGCTGACGGGCGCAGCGGACAAGATCAACGCGATCCGCACCGGGCTTTCCGAGATCAGCCCTTATACGATGGTGGTGAACATCGCCGGACAGAATCAGGTGCAGATCGTGCGGAACGGACAAAGCACAATGCTCTCGGTTGAGCCGAATCCCACAGCTCAACACGACTTGGCACAAGATTCTGGGGTGGGTGTTTATGTGGCAAACGGTTCTTTGTCGGGTGCGATGCAAAACGTGCTGGATGGTTTTGTGCTGGCGATGCCGGAAGCGCAGACCGAGCAAACGCGACGGGTTGCTGCAGCACTTTGTGGCACATCAACTTTCCCCCTGAAAATCTCTGGCCTGAAATTCAAGACTGAGCGGATGCCATTGGGAACCGATGCGCTGCTGGCCTGTATCGGCGGAAAGATTGCGATTGGCGAACGCGAATTGAACGAGGGACGGCGCGCAAAAACGACGGTAATCCGGCGCGAGGAGGAGATTTTTACGCGCACGGTGACGGATACGAAATATCAGGCGCGAATATCCGAAACCGAGATTGCCCGTCGCGCGCAGCGCGTTTTGTTTGAGCCGGATTATCTCGATCCGCGTGATTTGCACGCCGTGCTGATTAAACGGCTGCAATCGGAATATGAGGCACGCGGGTTTGAATACAACGAGCACGAGCTTGATCTGGTTCTCGATTTGATCCTGGTGGCTTTCCCCAGTCTGATACGACAGGCAGCGCGAGAATGTGCGGCGCAATATGCCGAGTTGATGGATACGTCGCCATTGCCGGACAGCATTGAACTGCCATCGGGTGCGCGCACTTCTCGCTTGAATGTGTACGGCGTGATGCCGCCGGATTTGAACCGCGACGAAATTGCTTTTGCCGAAATGCTGGACAGTGATTTATCCGGGACGGTGGAATGGTGGCATCGCAACGAGCCGCGCAAGCCTTGGTCTATTAGCTTGATTTTGCCGAGTGGTGCACAGTATTTCCCGGATTTTGTGGTGAAGGTGAACGGGCGCACGTTAGGCGATGGGCTACTGCTGGCAGAGGTTAAGGGCGATCACCTGCTGAATAGCGGCGACACGCTGGACAAGGTGCTGGCAAGCCACCAGCTCTATAAACGCCCGGTGATGCTGGTGCAAGAGGACAGTGGGCGCTTTATGACTATCCGGCAGGATGCCAATGGCAAGAATGCCCCCGATCAGGTTTTCCGGTTGGATTTGATGGTGGGGTATTGATAACCGACTTCAAAACAGAAACACTTGCAGCTTTACAAGATAATGTGACTGTGCGTCTTGTTTGGTGGGCGGTGTACAATTCTTCACTTAATTTTTCAGCATTGGAGATAAACATGGCAGGCAAAGAAAAAGAAACGAAAGTGCAACGCGAGACGCATGCTGTGTACGATGAACTTGCTAAACTAGGTAAGGATTTTGCACGCTTTAACGAACGACTTCGTAGGCTGGAAGCTCACAGCAATAAAATCAATGAAGATATTGCTGATGTGCGGGCTGCAAGCGAAAAAATCTCGGCGCGATTCAGCGCAATTAAGAAGGTAAAGTAACCTGCTAATCTTGTACGCCCGCTATCAGGAAACTATGATACCCATTGTGGGTTAAGCAGACGGTTAGGGCAGTGAAACAGCCACCTCCCAGCACATAAATTCATCTCTGCGGGCGCACCGACAAGCTTGAAAACAATGCGTAAGAAGAAATGAAAAGCCGCTACGACACCGACCACCTCACCGAAGCCCAATTCGAGCCGGGTTCGCGCGGGCGTGTCCTGAAAAATCTCCTCGGCATCCGCAGCAAGCGCGCAATGGATGAGCTGGAAGCCACGAAGCTGGCGGATGCAACCGACTGGGCGATCCGGCACGTTACGGCTGACCAGCGTTTCACCGTCGCCGACATTTGCCAATGGCACAGACAATGGCTGGGCGAGGTGTATCTGTGGGCGGGCGAATATCGGCAGGTGAATATCAGCAAGGGCGGTTTTGTGTTTGCGATGGCGGCGCAAGTGCCGCGCTTGATGCTGGAGTTTGAGCGGAAGGAGCTGGCGCGATTTACGCCATGCGCCTTCGATAACCCGGAGGACGTGCTGGAGGCATTGGCGGTCACGCATTGCGAGCTGGTGCTGATCCATCCATTCCGCGAAGGCAACGGGCGTTTGTCGCGTTTGCTCTCCCAGCTCATGGCGTTGCAGGCCGGGCTGCCGCTGTTGAATTTTTCCAGTATCAAGGGCAAGCAGCGCGAGGCGTACTTTGCCGCAGTGCGCACTGGCATGGGGCGCAACTATGCATCGATGATCGAGATTTTCAGGAAAGTGGTGCAGGCCAGCAGTTAGCGGACTTTGGCGGGTTGCTTGTTGCGCGCTGGGGTAAGTGCGCGTTCCGCCGCTTTTTTGACACCTTCAATCGCAATCGAGGAAAGCACACTGGCACGCAAGGTGCGCTGATAGTCCTGCGCATTGCGCAAGTGGGGATTGTGTTCAAGTAGTGATTTAGGAGCCATGACCGCACTATAAGGGACATGGCGCGATAATTCAACAGCCACAAATGCTGCGCAATTGTGATGGTGTTGTTACAGACTGGCGAGGCCAGACTGTAGGTCGTTCAATTGGCACAACAGCGATGCTCTTGTGCAATGCGTTGTCACAGACTTGCTGCGCAAGACTGTGGTGGCTTTTCGGTGACTTGAGGGGGTATCACTTGCCAAAACAGTGCAAAAGGGGGAACGAGCGGCACTGTTACTATCAATAAAAACAATAAGTTATAACGCAAAGAGCAACTACGAACCAAGGGGTCGGGCGTTCGAATCGCTCCGGGCGCACCAATAAATCAAAGGGTTAGGCAGAAATGCTTAGCCCTTTTTCTTTGTCTGTAGTAAAAAACGTACCAATTTCCGGCAAATTTTCCGCCAAAGCTGCTGGCCTACGATCTACCCATTGCGCGAGATGCTCACTTTCTTGCTTGGTGACACCTTTGCATGAGATTCAGTGACACTAATTGGCGATTAACCGTGACACGTCACAAAAAGAGGTTATCGAGAAATTGCTGATTGACGCTTACGAAAAACAGAAAGCGTGACACGTCACGTTAATTGGATGACCGCCTTCGGGCGGTTTTTTTGTGGGTGACGACTGCTTACTATTTGCTTACTTTTTTCTGCTTACCACCGCAAAAAATCTTGCAAAACAGCCGTAAGTTATTGATTTGGTGCCCGGAGCCGGGGTCGAACCGGCACGCTGGTTTTACCCTAGCGACGGATTTTAAGTCCGTTGTGTCTACCAATTTCACCACCCGGGCCGATATTTTGAGGCGCGGCCCAGAGTAGAACTGGGCTCATCGAATTTGCAATACGCAAACTAATTTTATTAAATAAATCAGTTAATGGATATTGCCTTTCTCCATACATTTTATTTGCATCGCGAAAAGTACGTTATACCGTGCTTCATTTCAAAATTCAGAATGTAGAAAGTGTTTCTGCACAATTTTTGAGCAAATTTTGTGACGGTCAGCACTATTACTGAGCGTGAATTTGCTGAAGAAATAACTTTTTGCAATCTCTATGCAAGCAGATTTGCATATAAATATAACTACTTGTTTAAATTACATAATATGGTGCTGGAGAGAGGAATCGAACCTCCGACCTACGCGTTACGAGTGCGTTGCTCTACCAACTGAGCTACTCCAGCAGAAACAGGGGCAATTATAGAGTACGCGCTGCTACTTTAAAAGCATTCATCACTGCAATGCTCTGGGCAGCGGGAAAACGACGTTCTCCCGTATGCCTTGCAACTCGGTGACGCTGTCCGCGCCCAGCTCGCGCAGGCGTGCGACCACGCCCTGCACCAACAATTCCGGAGCAGATGCGCCCGCGCTGATACCGATGCGCGCCTTGCCGGCAAACCATTCCTGCTGCAATCCACCAGCATCGTTAACCAGGTAGGCTGGTATCCCGACATTTGCCGCCACTTCGCGCAGGCGGTTTGAATTCGAACTATTCGGCGACCCCACCACGACCACCACATCACATTGCCTGACCAGCAATTTGACTGCATCCTGGCGGTTTTGCGTGGCATAACAGATGTCGTCTTTCCTCGGGCCGGTGATGAGCGGAAAGCGTTTCTTGAGCGCGGCAACAACGCTGCTGGCATCATCCACTGACAGCGTGGTTTGCGTGACAAAAGCGAGATTATTTTCGTTTTTCACTTTTAGATCGGCAACTTGCACGGGCGATTCGACCAGGTATATGCCGCCCTCGCTCTGCCCCATCGTGCCTTCTACTTCGGGATGCCCGGCATGGCCGATCATGACGACTTCCTTGCCCTGTCCGCGTAGCCGCAACACTTCGACATGCACCTTGGTCACCAGCGGGCAGGTCGCGTCGAACACCGTGAGGGCGCGCGCTTCGGCCTCGCGGCGCACCGCTTGTGACACGCCGTGCGCGCTGAAAATCAGGATGCTACCGGGCGGCACGTCGGACAGGTCTTCGATGAACACGGCCCCTTTCTTGCGCAAACCGTCCACCACGAACTGGTTGTGTACCACCTCGTGGCGCACGTATATCGGTGCGCCGTGCAAGGCCAGCGCGCGCTCGACGATCTCGATGGCGCGATCCACGCCTGCGCAGAAGCCGCGCGGATTAGCCAGCAGCAGATCCATGCTTGCGCTCCTTGAAGCTGTCCAGGATCATTAAAAATGCGCCGCAGGTGATCGCGGAATCGGCAACGTTGAAGGCCGGGAAGTAATGCTCGTTCCAGTGAAAATGTAAAAAATCCACCACATAGCCGTAGGCGATGCGGTCGAACAAATTGCCCAATGCGCCGCCAAGAATCAGGCTCAGCGCCAGCGCGAACAGGGTTTGCGCGGTATGCCTGCGCAACAGCCAGACGATCCATACCGACGCGACGATGGCGATGACGCTGAACAGCCAGCGCTGCATCCCGCCCGCATCGCTGAGAAAACTGAATGCCGCGCCAGTGTTGTGCGCCAGCACTAGGTCAAACACGCCAGCCACATACAAGGATTCGCCATAGGCGAAGCGGCTGATGATCCACGCCTTGCTGATCTGGTCGAGTGCGATAACCAGCGCGCTCAGGGAGAGCCATTTGGAGAGGGGCATTTTCATTCCTTCAGTCCAAATCAAAACCTAACCCCTCCCGGCCTCCCCTTGTCAGGGGAGGAGTTTGGCTTCCCCCATGACAAGGGGGGACTGAGGGAGATTTGGGTTTTAAGCATACTTTCGTGCCTCGCCGCTGCCATATAAGTTGCTCACACAACGGCCACAAATGGTGGGGTGACCGGCATCGCTGCCCACGTCTGCGCGGTAATGCCAGCAGCGTTCGCATTTGTGGTGCAGGCTGGCGGCAACGTCGATGTGCTGTTCGGCTTCTGTCGCAACGCGATGCACCGTGGCGCGCGAGGCGATAAACACAAAACGCAAATCGTCGTCGAGGCGCGCCAGCACTTCATAATCATTGCCCGTCACATACACATCCACTTCGGCGGCCAGCGCTGAACCAATCAGCCCGGCAGCACGCGCTTCTTCCAGTTGCTTGTTCACCTTGGCGCGCCAGGCTCCAATTTTTAACCATGCGGAAATCGATTCGCCATCCAGTTGCGCATTGGGTAACCCATACCATTCTTCGATAAAAATACTGCGATCCTCATCTCCGCCCAATACCTCACATGCCTCTTCTGCCGTGAAGCTGAGTATCGGCGCCATCAAACGCACCAGGCTGTGGGTGATGTGGTACAGCGCATTTTGTGCGGAGCGACGTGGGGCGGAATTTTCTCCGGCAGTGTACAGGCGGTCTTTCAGAATATCGAGATAGAAACCGCCCAAATCCTCGGAACAGAAAGCCTGCAATTTTTGTGCGATCAGATGGAATTCATAGCGCGCGTAATCCTGTATCACTTCACCCTGCAACTGCTCTACCAGCGCCAGCGCATAGCGGTCGATCTCCAGCCACTGATCCACCGGCAGAGTGTGTTGCTGCGGGTCGAAATCCGAAATATTGGCCAGCAGGAAACGCAGCGTATTGCGAATACGCCGGTAGCTTTCCACCACGCGCTTGAGAATTTCGTCGGAGATGGTCAGCTCGCCGGAATAGTCGGTCAAGGCCGCCCACAGGCGCAGGATGTCGGCACCGAGCGTGTCGAAAATTTTCTGCGGCGCGATCACGTTGCCTTTTGATTTCGACATCTTGTGACCGCTGCCGTCCACGACAAAACCATGGGTCAGCAACGCCTTGAAAGGCGCGCGGCCATTGATGGCGCAGCCGGTCAGCAAACTAGACTGGAACCAGCCGCGATGCTGGTCGGAACCTTCCAGATACAGATCAGCGGGCGACTGCAATTCAGCGCGGCGCTGCAACACAGACACATGGGTGACACCCGAATCGAACCACACGTCCAGTGTGTCGGAAAGTTTCTTGTAGTGCGCAGCCTCCTCGCCCAGCAAGTCTACCGAATTCAGGCTGAACCATGCCTCGATGCCGTCGCGCTCGACCAGCTTGGCGACCTGTTCCAGCAATTCCGGCGTGCGCGGATGGAGCTGCATCGTCTCCCTGTGTACAAAAAACGGCATCGGAACACCCCAATTTCGCTGGCGCGACACGCACCAGTCGGGACGGTTTTTGATCATCGCCTCGATGCGCGCGCGCCCCCAATGGGGGAAAAATTCGGTCTGCTCGACGGCGCGATTGGCGAGGTCGCGCAGACTCAAATCCCCCCTGCCCCCCTTTTTTAAAGGGGGGGTGTCCACTGAATGCCTGCGCTCGGCAATCAAGGCGGCTGTTTCACGCTCCCCACTTTGCAAAAGGGGGGCTGGGGGGGATTTTTGTTCCATGCCGATGAACCATTGCGGCGTGGAGCGGAAAATGATCGGCGTCTTGTGTCGCCAGCAATGCGGATAGCTGTGCTGCACTTTCTCCAGATGCAATAAATGGCCGCTGGCTTGCAATACGTCGGTAACTACATCGTTGGCCTTCCACACGAACAACCCCGCCAAAACTGCCGCTCCCGCAGGCGGTGTGCTGGCGATAAATTTGCCATCGTCGCCGACCGGATTATCGGTCGGCAGATTGTATTTCTGGCCGACAAAGTAATCGTCCAGGCCGTGCGCCGGTGCGGTGTGCACCAGTCCGGTGCCCGATTCCAGCGTGACATGCTCGCCGCAAATGACGGGCACGGTGCGCTCGTGAAACGGGTGCTGCAACGTCAACAATTCCAGCGCAGCGCCTTTGCAATGCCCGACCGTTTCGCCGGCCAATTGATAGCGTTGCAAACAACTTTCCATCAGCTCGGCAGCCAGCAGCAGATAGCCTTTGCCGGTCTTGACCAGGCAGTACTCATGCTCCGGGTGCACGCACACCGCCTGATTGGCAGGCAACGTCCACGGCGTGGTGGTCCAGATCACCGCATAGACTTTTGCATCACCCGACAGCGATACGCCAAACGCTTTATCCAATGCGCCTTTATCCTTGACCTCGAAACCGACATCGATCGCGGACGAAGTTTTGTCCTCATATTCCACTTCAGCTTCGGCCAATGCCGACTGGCAATCCAGACACCAGTTCACCGGCTTGCGCCCCTGATACAGGTAGCCGCGTTGGTAAATGCTGCCGAGCGCGCGCATGATGTCGGCTTCGGTCTTGAAATCCATGGTCAGATAGGGATGCTCCCAATCGCCCAGCACACCGAGGCGGATAAAGTCTTTCTTCTGCCGCTCGATCTGTTCCTTTGCATAGGCGCGGCACAACTCGCGAAACTGCGACGGCGGAATCGCCTTGCCATGTTTCTTTTCCACCTGCAATTCGATCGGCAGGCCGTGGCAGTCCCAACCAGGTACATAGGGCGCGTCGTAACCCGCCAGCGTTTTGCTCTTGACGATGATGTCCTTGAGGATTTTGTTCACCGCATGGCCAATGTGGATATCGCCGTTCGCATACGGCGGGCCGTCGTGCAGGATGAATTTCGGCTTGCCCTGTTTGGCCGCGCGAATTTTCTGATAGCGTTGCTGCGCCTGCCAGCGCGCCACCATCTGCGGTTCGCGCTTGGCGAGGTCGCCGCGCATCGGAAACGGGGTATCGGGCAGATTGAGTGTGTCTTTATAGTCAGTCATGTTGTTTGAACCATTGCTTTGCATTGCCCACATCCAGCGCGATTTGCCGCGTCAGCGTTTCTACATCGGGGTATTTTTCCTCGTCACGCAGCTTGTGCAGGAAATCCAGGCGCATGTGTTTGTTGTAAATCTGCTGCGAAAATTCGAACAGATGGACTTCCAGCACCGGCTTGCCGTCCTGATGCACCGTCGGGCGCACGCCCAGGCTCGCCACACCCTGCAACACCCCCATACCTTCGGCATGCGCCTGCACCACGAAAATTCCGGACAGCGGCGGGCGGTTGTGTTTCAACTGGATATTGGCGGTTGGAAAGCCAATCTTCTTGCCCAGGCCGTCGCCATGCTCGACACGCCCGCTGATGCTGTAGTGCCTTCCCAAATAGGATTGCGCCATGCGCATGTTGCCCTCCGCCAGCGCGGCGCGCACCGCCGTGCTGGAAATGCGCACACCGTTATGCAGCACGCTGTGCACCGACTGCACGGCAAAACCATGCTGCATGCCGATCTTTTCCATCAGCGCAAAATCGCCGGCGCGCCCGCTGCCAAAGCGGAAATCGTCGCCGATCAGCACAAATTTTGCCGACAATTTTTCATGCAGCGCGTGGATGAATTCCGCCGCGCTCATCTGCGCGAAGCGCGCATTGAAACGGCATACATGCACGCGGTCGATGCCCAAGGATGCAAATAATTCCAGTTTTTCGCGCAGGCTGGTCAGCCGTGTCGGCGCTTGCTGCGGCGTAAAAAACTCGCGCGGATGCGGCTCGAAAATCACCACCGCCGTTTGCAATTCGCGTGTTTGCGCCGCTGCGCGCAGTTCGTTGAGCAACGCCTGATGGCCCAGATGCACCCCATCGAAATTACCGATGGTGAGCGCAACAGGCTGTGGGTCGGGAGAATAGAGGCCGCGTAGTATCAACATAAGGGCGCGAATTATACCTGAGCGGTGAAGGGTGAAGGGTGAAGGGTGAAGGGTGAAGGGTGAAGGGTGAAGGTGAAACTCAGATACTCCATGGCCGTGGGGATAGTTTTACCCTTCTCCCTTATCTCCTCCCTCTTCTCCAGCAATCTTTCATAACAAAATTTCCTCGCCCTCGCGCGCAAGGCGGCATTCCGGGTCGCCGCCCAGCCTGGAATGCCCTGCCAACGCTTTTGCGAATTCCCGTTCCAGCGCCTCGTCGCTGCGGGTGGGTTCATGGTGGGTGCAGTAGACGATTTTGGCACCGGCTTTTCTCGCCATACCCAAGCAGGTGTCGAACGTGCCATGCCCCCAGCCTTTTTTCGCCGGGTATTCCGTGCTCGTGTAGGACGCATCGGCAATCAGCACGTCCACGCCGCGCATCGCCTCGATGATGGAATTTTCCTTATCCTCGATCAGCGCCTGGTATTCCGCGTAGCCTTCGTCTTCGGGAGCGTAGATGTTGTAATGGGGTTCGTGGTCGCCGGTAAAGAATACCGATTTGCCGTTGCAATCGATACGGTAACCGAAATTGATGACCGGGTGGTTGAGCAGCGTCGGCGTGATCGTGGCCGACCCGACCTGCACGCTTTGCTCCGGCATCAGGGTCTCGTATTCGATATTGGCCTTCATTTCGGCTTCGCGCACCGGAAAATAGCTGTACTGCAACTGCACTTCCATGATGTGCTCGATGCCGCGCCCGGAAACAGGGTCGAATGCGCCGTGCAGGCGCAGGGTGTTGCCGGGAATGAAAATCGGGATGAAAAACGGCAAGCCCTGAATGTGATCCCAATGGGTGTGGGTGATAAAGACGTTCGCGGTAACCGGCATTTCCCTGAGCAGAATTTGCGACAGCGCGAAAATTCCGGTACCGGCATCGAGAATAATCAGTTCGTTGTCGTCGGTGCGTATCTCGATGCAGGTGGTGTTGCCGCCATATTTGACGGTGTTGTGGCCGGGGCAAGAGATCGAGCCTCGCACCCCCCAGAATTTGATTTTCATGCGTCTGCTCCTGCCTGTGAAAACAGCCGCGCTTCCTCGGCGATTTTAGACAAGTCGCCGAGGGAAGCGATGATTTCATCAATATCACTACCAAAATATTGGCATGCTGCAGGTGGAATCGCCTCGATGCAAGAGTCGCCGCTATCGCCGAAAGCCATTTTTTTACTGATCTGGTTGGCGGTATAGACACTGGCCCACATCCCCCCTTCCCCGCCATCTGTGGAATGGTGGTTGCGTATGCAATCGACCAGCACTTTATCGAACTGCCATTTCTCCGCCAGCATCGAGCCCACGACAGAGTGATCGACACCGATTATCAGGCTTTCCGCCTCATGCAGAGGCATGTTTTCGCCGCTGCTTTTCTGCAGCGCCCGGTTGAATTCGCCTGGCATGAACTGGGCAAACACCACCTTGCCAAAATCGTGCAGCAACCCGGCGATATAGCAATCCATCGGGTCGGCGCCTCCCAGCTTGCCGGCCAGCAATTTGGCGATGCCGGCAGTGGTGAGGGAATGCAGCAAATACTGCTGGATGTCGAAACCGGCATCATTCTGCTTGGGCAGGATGCCGACCGAGGCAATGCCGAGCGCAAGGTTCTTGATGGTGTTGAAACCGAGGAAAGCCACCGAGTGGTTGACCGAGCTGATTTTGTTGGGCAGGTTGTAATAAGCGGAGTTGAGCACCCTGAGGATCTTGACCGTCATCACCGGATCTTTTTCGATCACCTGCACCAAGTGCTTCGGCTGACAGTCCATGTTCCTCGTCAGCTCCAGGATTTTCTGCACGCTCTTGGGAAAAGCGGGCATTTTTTCCACGGCCTGAGTAAGTTTTTTTGCCAGCTCCGGCGATATTTGGTTCATGTTAACGAATGAATTGGCTATACGAATCGAGCATCTTACTACGCTGTTCGACCAGCGTCAGACCCGATGATGTTAGCACAACGACCCGCTTTAAACGGATCGGTCGCCTACCCTTGAAACTCAATTGGGCTGTCGGCTATGCCTCTCCAAACAGCAGCTCCCATAGTTTTTTACACGCGACTGTTTCGATCGCTCCCTGTTCAACGCGGCACGGCGACAGACTGTTGAGGCGGATGCGGTGTTGCGCCTGGCGCAACGTGCGGTACAGCGTGCGGGTTTGTTCGGCGAGGTTCTCCGGGATCAGGCCGAGTTCTGACGCCAGTTTGAGTAGCGCCAGATTGCCGATATTGCCGGTCAGTTGCGGGTACTGGGGGGCGTAGGCGAGCACCAGGTATTGCACCATAAATTCGATATCCACCATGCCGCCCCGGTCGTGCTTGATGTCGAATAACCCGGTGTCGTTGGGGTGGCCGTCAAACATCTTCTGGCGCATCGCCAAAATTTCCTTGCGCAATGCGGCCAGGTCGCGCGGCTGGCACAGCACCCGTTTACGGACGTCTTCGAAGGCGGCACCGATCGCCGTATCGCCCGCGCTGAAACGCGCGCGCGTAAGGGCCTGGTGCTCCCATACCCATGCCTGGTGCTGCTGGTATTCGGCAAATGCCCCTACCGTGCTGACCAGCAGGCCGCTCGCGCCGTTCGGGCGCAGACGCAGGTCAGTTTCGTACAGGCGTCCGGTCGAGGTGTAGCTGCTCAGCATGGTGTTGATGCGCTGCCCCAGCCGCGCGTAGTTTTCCTGCGCATCGGGGTGGTCGTCATCGTAGAGAAAAATCAGGTCGAGATCCGAGGCGTAGCTCAGTTCTTTGCCGCCCAGCTTGCCGTACGCGATGATGGCGAATCCCGGTTCGTCGCGATGCCGTTTGCGCACAGTCGCCCAGCTCAGCTTCAGCACCTGGCGCAGCAGCAAGTCGGCCAGATCACTCAGGTGGTCGCTGAGTTTTTCCAGCGGCAACAGACCCTGCAGATCCATCGCCAGCAGTTGAAAGGTTTGCTCCTGCTGGACCAGGCGCAACACATCCAGTTGCCGTTCGGCATCCCCGCCGCAATCTTCCAGGCGGCTTTGCAAATTGCGTTCGATCTGCTGCCATTCGGGCGGCTGATACATTTCGCGCGCATCGAGCAATTCGTCGAGCAGCGCCGGATGCTGGGTCATGTACTCGCCCGCCCAGCTACTGGCGGAGACCAATCGGGTCAAGCGTTGCATGGCCTGCGGATACTCGGAGAGGAAGGCGAGATAAGAGGCGCGACGGTTGATGCCGTCCAGCAAGGCGAGCAGCCTGGACAGCGTTTCGTCCGGATTGGATTGCTGCGCGCACAGGCCGATGAATTGCGGGATCAGCTTATCCAGCCGCTGCCTGCTGAGTTCCGGCAATTGCCGGTAGCGGCTACCGGTTTGCAGTTGCAGCAAGCGTTGCGCGCTGTCGTTTGTAGCGCGGTAGCCGAGCTTTTCGAGATGGGGTTGCAATTCTTCGGCGCTGATATTTTCATGCCAGAATTGTTCGTCGTCTTGCCCTTCCTCGGGCGCGCCGAAAATCTGTTCGAATTGCCGGTTGACCAGCGCACGATGGCGATTGAGGTCGACCAGCAGCGCGGCGTAATCGGCGTAGTTCATAGCATATGCGATGATTTCCTGATCTTCGGGCTTCTCGGGCAATTCCTGGGTTTGCTGGTCATCCAGGTATTGCAGGCGGTGTTCGAGGTTGCGTAAAAAAATGTAGGCCGCATCCAGCTCAGCAACTACCGGCGCGGGCAACTGGCCATTTTTTGCAAGCTGTTGCAACGTTGCCTGGGTGGGGCGAATGCGCAACTGCGCATCGCGCCCGCCGCGTATCAGTTGGAACACCTGGGCGGTAAATTCGATCTCGCGGATGCCACCCGGACCGAGCTTGATGTTGTTGAGCAGGTCGCGGCGCTGCACTTCCTGGCGAATTTGCGCGTGCAGCTTGCGCATCGAATCGATCGCGCCAAAGTCGAGATATTTGCGGAACACGAACGGTTGTGCGAGCCGCATCAATTCGGCGGTGTGCGGGCAATGCGTTTTTGAATCGTTGGGGGGGGAAACGACGCGCGCCTTGATCCATGCGTAGCGTTCCCATTCGCGCCCCTGGCTGACCAGGTATTCCTCCAGCGCGGCGAAGCTCATCACCAGCGGGCCGCTGTCGCCGTAGGGGCGCAACCGCATATCCACGCGGAATACATAGCCGTCGCCGGTCGGCTCGTTGATCATGCCGATCAGGCGACGCCCCAGCCGGGTGAAGAATTCGTGGTTGCTCAAGCGGCGCGGCCCGTCCGTTTCGCCATCTTCCGGATAAACGAAAATCAAATCGATATCGGAGGAGACATTCAATTCGCCGCCGCCCAGTTTGCCCATGCCGATGACCAGCAAGGGCTGCGGCGCAACGCCGCTTTCACCGAGCGGCATGCCGAATTGCGCCTGCAAGGATTGCATCAAACAGGCCTGCGCCTGCTGCAAGCATACTTCCGCCAGCGCGGTCATGGCTTGCATCACCTCGTCCAGATCAGCCAGCCCGTTGAGGTCGCGCAGGATCAGTTTGACCATCACCTGCTTGCGCAACCTGCGCACGACACGCGCCAGCCCGGTTTCATCGCCGGGTTCGAGACCCCACTGCCGCAGCATGGCAAGCATCTCCGCGCGGTCGCATGGCATCGTGTAATTCTCCCGCAACCAATTCAGCAGCGACGGGTCTGCTTCCAGCACATGCCTGGCATAACGGCTGCAGCGCAGCGTCTTTTGCATCAAGTAATCGAAGGGCGGCAAGTTGGCGGTATTCATGGATAGGGCTTCAAGTTGAAATGTCGATCATTTTGCGATTATCCATAAAAAACGATGGGCAGGTGGCGCCCACGATAATTCGTACCTGCCCATGCAGATTATTCGACAACCGCCAAAGCGAGCCAGGCAGCCGGAAACACCAGTTTGGCTGACAACCCGCCCCCGGCACGATCTTCCAGATAAAACTCGCCACCGTGCAGCCGCGCGGTGCGCTCGACAATCGCCAGCCCCAGACCCGATCCGGTCGTGTCGCTGCGCGCGCATTCCAGGCGCACGAATGGCCGTTTTGCGGTATCGCGTTGCGCGGCGGGTATGCCCGCACCGCGATCTTCCACCGCCAGCGCGACCCGGCTTCCATCTTGCGCCAGCCGCACGGTAATTTCGCCGCCACCATATTTGACGGCATTATCCAGCAGGTTGGAGAGCGCCCGTTTAAGCAGCAACGGTCGCACCGCAAGCGGCGGCAGCGGCGACAAATCGAACGTGAGCGATCTGGCCTGCGCGGCGAATGGCTGCGCCGCTTCCCGCACCAGTGCTGGCAGGTCGGCAGGAACAGCGGCCTCGCTCTCATCGAGGCGAGCATAGTCGAGGAATTGCCGGATCACCGCATCCATCTGTTCCACGTCGGCAGCCAACCCGTCGCGCAGCGCTTCATCCGCGCTCAATTCGGCGGCGAGACGCACGCGCGCCAGCGGGGTGCGCAAGTCATGCGAGATACCTGCCAATACCAGCGCGCGCTCGCGCTCGTTGGCGGCAAGGTCGGCGGACATCTGGTTGAAGGCGCGCGATACCGTGGCGATTTCCTGTGCGCCGCGCTCCGGCAGCGGCTGCGGCATCGCGCCCTGGCCGAGCTGTTGCGCCGCCTGCGCTAACCGCTTCAAGGGGTACGCCACCTGGCGCGCGATGAAATAGGCGCCGAGCAGAGCCAGCGCCAGCACCACACCGCCCCAGATCAGCAACACCTGCGGTATCGGATGTTCGATGCGCTCCCTGGGCAACGCCACCCAGAACTCTTCATCGCCGATGAAGAAACTTACCCACAGCGCTTCCACGCCGTTGCGCTGCGATGCGAAACGGGTATTTGTCCCCAGGCTGGCGCGCACTTTCTCGACCATCATGCGCAACTCCTGCGGATGGTTGGGCAAAGGTCTGAGCTCGTCGCTGCCATCCGCCATCTGCACATGCAGCCCTTCCGCTTCTGCCAGTTCGGCAAGCAGCGCGCTGCGCCATTCCGGCGCGGCGGACAACACGGCGGCACGGGTCAGATTGACGACCGACACCACCAGTTGCGCCATCTGCCGGGTGCGTGGCTCCTGTTCGACATGGCGAAAAATCGCCACGGAGGCGGCAAGCGACAACACGATCAGGATGACCATCAACAGAAAAAATCGCGCCAGCAGGGTTTTCGGCAGGCCGATCAAGGCTTGGCTCCGTCCGGCACAAACACATAGCCATGCCCCCACACCGTCTGGATGAAGCGCGGTTTGGCGGGATCGGCTTCGACCAGCTTGCGCAGCCGCGACACCTGCACGTCGATGGCTCGGTCGAACGGTTCGTGGTCGCGACCACGCGCCATTTCCATGAGCTTGTCGCGCGACAGCGGATGGCGCGGATGGGTCAGCAGCGCCTTGAGCAAGGCAAACTCTCCGGTGGTCAGCGAAACCGGCGCACCGGATCGGGTCAGCATGCGCGTGGCGAGATTCAGTTCGCAATCGCCAAAGGCGATGAGCTTTTCCTCGGCATCAGGTGCGCCGGCCGGCTGCAAGCCCTTGCGCCGCAACACCGCGTTGATGCGCGCCACCAGTTCGCGCGGATTGAACGGCTTGGGCAGGTAATCGTCCGCGCCCATTTCCAGCCCGACGATGCGGTCGACCTCGTCGCCCTTGGCGGTGAGCAGGATCACCGGCACATTCTCGCCCGCGCCGCGCAGCCGACGCAGTATCGCCAGCCCGTCCTCGCCGGGCAACATCAAATCCAGCACCAGCAAATGGTAGTGATTCAGCTTCAACGCCTTGTCCAGCGCGCGGCCATCTTCCACCGCCTTTGCCGCAAACCCCTGCTCGGACAAATAGCGCAACAGCAGTTCGCGCAGGCGCGCGTCGTCGTCGATGATGAGAATGCGTTGGCTCATGGCGGCATGATACACAGAAGATAAAAAACGGAAATCGGCAAAGGGAAATTGAAACAAACTTTTACATCTTCGCCTCTGGCAGAAACACTTCACTTACGGTTCAATCCTACCATGCGCTTAACGTCCGCCAGGTGTTAAACCCGACACGGCGCCAAACTTGAAAACTAAAGGAGAAAATATCATGAAAGCCATACTTAAAACTTTGATCGCCGCCGGCATCGCCGCCTCGTTCAGCTTCAGTGCACTGGCGGTCGATACAGCCGCCGCCCCTTCCGTGCAGGATCATATCCAGCGCATGGAGCGGATGAAGGATATGACGCCGGAACAGCGCGCCAAAGAGCGTGAAGCGATGCATGAAGAAATGCTCAAGCTGACGCCGGAACAACGCGCCGAGCACCGCAAGGCGATGCAGGCATACTGGGAAAAGATGCCCGCCGATGAGCGCAAGGCCATGCACGAGAAGATGCACGCGGATGCCAAAAACATGTCTCCTGAAGAATGCGCCAAACGCCGCGAAGCAATGGGCAAGGAATGGGACAGCTTGACCCCGGAACAACGCGCGGAGCGCCGCAAGGCGATGCACGAGCATTGGGGGAAAATGCCCTCTGAAGAGCACCGGCAAATGCGCAAGGAAATGAAACAGCACATGAAGAACATGACGCCGGAAGAGCGCGCGGAGCACCGCAAAAAAATGCACGAGAACTTTGAAAAAATGTCGCCTGAAGAGCGCCAGCAATTCAAGAAAGGAATGTGCATGCCCTGCGACATGAAATCGCAAATGGGTGAATGCCCGCTCGACAAACCCGGCAAACCGGACGAAGCGCGATAGGCGGCTGTCGTCGAGTGGCCGGTTATCGAACTTATGTAGCGCGCTACATAATCGGCCTAAGCAGACTCATGATCTGACCAACAGCAGCCGTTTACCACAGTCCGCTTGGCGGGCACACTGACGAGAGTCAAGCCGCCCTTTCTACGGTATCGACAACGCATAGAGCACGCCGCTGCGCACTCAGTCGTTTCGAAGGCACGACGTAGTGAGATTCCCTAAGAGTTCGTTAATAAATAACTTGTTCAATTTCATGTAATCGAATATCCTTCGATGCATGATAAGAGATTCGTTAATTGGTCAACGTTGGGCGGTAATGCGAGATGCGTTGGACGAGCGCC
>Ga0172380_10001619_pt1 | contig 38337 bp, 31 predicted proteins | sample Leawe162metaG_FD_119747 | JGI IMG/M metagenome (GOLD analysis project Ga0172380, IMG submission 119747) | Leachate microbial communities from a municipal landfill in Southern Ontario, Canada - Leachate well 162 metaG | ecosystem: Engineered > Solid waste > Landfill > Unclassified | place...
CATGCGCACCCCTATCGCCTATGCGCTGGCCTGGCCGGAGCGCATTGAATCAGGGGTTGCGCCGCTGGATCTATTCCAGATTGCACACCTTGACTTCAGTGCTCCCGACTTCACCCGTTTCCCCTGTATTGGCTTGGCCTATCAGGCGCTGCGGGCGGGCGGTAGCGTGCCTGCTCTACTCAATGCGGCAAATGAGGTTGCTGTGGCTGCGTTCCTCGAACGGCGCATCACCTTTCTTGATATTCCGCGCCTGATCGAAGCGGTGCTGGGCAGTGTTGCGCGCAACGAAGTGCATGTATTGCAAGACGTGCTGGATGCCGATGCATCTGCGCGTCGCGCGGCGCAGGAGTGGATTGCCCGATGATCCTGAAAAACCAGTTGCCGCAAAACTTGCAGCGGAACCCGGCTCCTTCTCTGTGGTCTGTGTGGACTCTGTCTTGTATTTGGACTGTCCGGTAGATGACTACTTTATTGGCATTCATTGTTGCTATCGTCGTGCTGGTGGTGTTTCACGAGTGGGGACATTACGCTGTCGCGCGCTGGTGCGGGGTCAAGGTGTTGCGCTTCTCGGTGGGCTTCGGAAAGGTGCTCTATTCGCGCCGCTTCGGCAACGGTGAAACGGAATGGGTGATCTCTGCCCTTCCGTTCGGCGGCTACGTCAAGATGCTGGACGAGCGTGAGGGCGAAGTGTCCGCAGCGGACTTGCCGCGTGCATTCAACCGCAAGCCGGTGTTGCAGCGCATGGCGATTGTGGTGGCCGGGCCTGTCGCCAATCTGTTGCTTGCCGTGCTGTTGTATTGGGCCTTGTTCATTTACGGTGTGCCGGGGATCAAGCCGGTGCTGGGGGAGATCAAGCCGGATACGCCGGCGGCGATGGCGATGCTGCACGAGCAAGACACTATTGCTGCGATTGACGGGGTGGCGGTTCCAAGCTGGCAGGATATGCGCTGGATCCTGCTTGACCTGGTGTTGCAGGGAAAACCGGCAGAGCTCGATGTACGCTCCGTCGGGGGTGGGACGGCCCTGCGCACCTTGCGTTTGTCAAATCTGAGTGCGGCTGACCTGGATGGAAATTTCATGGCAAAACTTGGCCTGCAGCCTTATCAGCCCAAGGTCTATCCTGTCATTGGTAAATTGGTGGCGGATGGGGCGGGACAGCAGGGTGGGTTGCGCGAGGGGGACCGTATCCTGCGGGTGGACGGTACTTTGATGCCTTTTTGGCAAGATTTGGTCGAAGTGGTGCGTGCACATCCCTTGCAGTCTTTGCAAGTCGAGATCGAGCGCGACACCGCCCTGTTGCAATTAACAATCACTCCTGACCGGCTGGAAGAAAACGGAGTGGCGATCGGTCGTATCGGCGCCGCCCCGCTGGTTGATCGTGCCACTTTCGACGCCTTGCGGACAGAGGTGAGCTATCCGCCATTGCGTGCGCTGGAACAGGCTTTGCGTAAAACCTGGGAAACTTCTGTCATCAGTTTGAAGATGATGGCGAAGATGGTGGTGGGTGAGGTGTCGCTAAAGAATTTATCCGGCCCAATCACGATTGCCGACTATGCGGGACAGTCGGCGCAGATGGGTATTGGTGCGTATCTCGGTTTTCTGGCGCTGATCAGTATCAGCCTCGGCATCCTGAATCTATTGCCCATCCCGTTATTGGATGGAGGACATTTGCTGTATTATGCCGTCGAATTTTTCAAAGGCAGTCCGGTGTCGGACGCGCTGTGGGACGCAGGGCAAAGAGTGGGCATCGCTTTGCTATTGACCCTGATGAGTTTTGCCTTGTACAACGACATCAGTCGCCTGATCTTGGGTTAAATAATGAATTTGAAAAAATTGGCGGGCGTGTTGGCGCTCCTGTATAGCGCAACCGTCTGGGCGGGTGAGCCGTTCGTGGTGAAGGATATCCGGGTTGAAGGGATCCAGCGGACCGAAGCCGGGACCGTGTTCAGCTATCTGCCGTTGAAGGTCGGCGACACCGTGAATGATGAACGGGCCACGGTGGCACTGCGTGCATTGTTCGCCACCGGATTCTTCAAGGACGTGCAGCTTCTGAACGATCAGGGCATATTGGTGGTGCGTGTGCAGGAGCGACCGACCATAGCCAGTGTCGAACTGAGCGGGATCAAGGATTTTCCCAAGCCGCAGATGCTGGAGAACCTTAAATTCGTTGGATTGGCCGAGGGGCGCATCTTTGACAAGGCGATGCTGGAAAAGTCCGAGCAGGAGCTGAAGCGCCAGTACCTCGCGCGCGGCAAATACGCGGTAGTAGTGACCACCACGGTGACCGAGCTTGAGCGTAACCGGGTGGCGGTCAAGTTGGATGTGATCGAGGGAAGTCCTTCAAAAATTCGCCAGATCAATCTCGTCGGTAACGCGCATTACACGGAAAGTGACTTGCTCGACGAGATAAAGTTGACTACACCCGGCTGGTTCACCTGGTTTTCCAATAATGACCAGTATTCCAAGCCAAAATTGGCCGCCGATATGGAGGCAATCCGCAGTCTGTACCTTAATTCGGGCTACATGGATTTTGCCATCGACTCGACCCAGGTCTCAATCTCTGCCGATAAGAAAGATATCTACATCACGCTGAATCTCACCGAAGGAGAGCAGTACACCGTGTCCGATGTCAAAGTGGCCGGGGCAAAAGGGGTGTTCTCGCAAGAGGCTTTGCGCGCCATGATCGCCATTCAGCCCGGACAGATCTTTTCGCGCGAGGCGTTGACAGCAGCCTCCGACAAGATTCGGGAAGAGATGGGGGATAAAGGCTATGCTTTCGCCAACATCAGTGCCATTCCGGATATTGACAAGGATAAACATCAGGTGGCATTCACTTTCATGGTTGACCCGATGCAGCGCGCTTATGTTCGCCGGATCAATGTGGCGGGTAACGACAAGACGCGGGACGAAGTGGTGAGGCGCGAATTCCGCCAGATGGAGGGTGGCTGGTTCTCCACCTCCAAGATCAAGAAATCGAAACAACGCATCGACAAGCTGGGATTCTTTGCCGAGGTGAATGTTGAAACACAGCCGGTCACCGGCAGCAACGACCAGCTTGATCTGAATCTGCATGTTGAAGAAAAGCCGACCGGGAATTTCCAGATCGGTGCGGGATTCAGCAATGCTGAGGGCGTGACCCTGTCGGCCGGAGTGACCCAGTCCAACCTGTTCGGCACGGGCAATGCCTTATCCACCCAGATCAACACCAGCAAGGTCAATCAGGTCTATTCAGTTTCCTACACCAATCCCTATTACACGGACGACGGCATCAGCCGGGGTTTTGACGTGTACAAGCGCAGAACCGATGCGACCACGACTACGGTCAGCCAATACACTTCCGATACTTACGGTGGCGGCATACGTCTGGGGGTGCCAATCAAAGAAGACGAGACTTTTCAGTATGGCTTGTCGCTGGAAGACACCACGCTGGCGCTGACGAGCGAAAGCCCGCTACGCTACATCGATTACATCAATACTTTTGGTTCCCACAGCCAGAATGTGCTGGGTACCATTGGCTGGACACGCGATACGCGTGACAGCGGGATCTACGCCACCGAAGGGGCGACACAACGTGCATTTCTGGAGACCGCATTGCCGGTTTCCGATCAGCGTTTCTACAAGTTCACTTATAGCCAACAGTGGTTCCAGCCATTGAACCAGTATCTGACGCTGCGCCTGAACGGAGACCTGGGTATTGCCGGCGGCTACGACGGGATGGAGTTGCCGTTCTTCAAGAACTTGTATGCGGGCGGTACCGGCTCGGTGCGGGGCTATGACTCCAATTCGCTCGGCCCGCGCGACAGCAGCGATTATGCGCTGGGTGGAGATAAGCGTGTGGTGGGTAATATTGAGCTTTTATTCCCGTTACCCGGCATGGAGAAAAGCAAGTCGGTGCGCTTGAGCGCTTTTCTCGATGGTGGCGCGGTGTATGGCGAGAAGAACTCGAACCTAGCTTCGGAGGGGATGCGTTACGCTGCCGGTTTGGGTATAAACTGGTTCTCACCGGCAGGCCCGATGCAGTTCAGTTGGGCCAAGCCATTGAACCAGCAGCCGCAGGACAAAGTGCAGAGTTTCCAGTTTTCGCTCGGCGGCTTCTTCTGAACGTGGCATATTCGGCCGATTAGTCGCGGCGAATTAAGGAGTGAACATGAAAAACAGATTAGTGACAGGTGTCCTTTTGTTCGTCTTCGCCACTGGTGTGCTGGCGGAAGCGACACGTATCGGCTTTGTCGATACCGAACGTATTTTGCGCGAATCCGAACCGGCACTGGCAGCGCAGAAAAGGATCGACAAGGAATTTGCCGTGCGCGAGCAGGAGGTCAAGGCATTGGCCAAACAGTTACAGGATGCCAAAGCAAGTTTCGAAGCAAAGACAGCAACTTTCTCCGATGCACAACGGCGTATTCAGGAGCGCGAGATTGCCAATTTAAATCTGATTCTGCAAACCCGGCAACGCGAGTTCCGCGAGGACATTTCCTTGCGCCAGAATGAAGAATTGGCACGGATTCTGGCCAGAGCAGATCAGGCGATCAAACGGATTGCCGAGAGTGAGCAATACGATGTCATCCTGCAGGAAGCGGTTTATCGCAGTCCGAAAGTGGATATCACCGAAAAGGTGCTGAAATACCTGACGGGCGAACAGGCGGAGCCGGCGGGAAAATAAGCGCGGCCGTACTCCATGAACAATTCAAGTTTTCGTTTATCTGAAATCGTTGCCCGTCTGGGCGGCAAGGTACTTGGCGATCCCGAAACCGAAGTGTTTCAGGTGGCTACCCTGGAAAAAGCCGGCCAGGGGCAAATTGCCTTTCTGGCCAACGCCAAATACCGCAAGCAACTTGAAGCCAGCCGTGCTGCGGCAGTGATTGTCGCGGAAACGGATGCAGAACTGACTGAGTTGCCGCGCATCGTGGCGGTCAACCCATATTCTTATTTTGCCAAATTATCAGCTTTGCTCAATCCCTTGCCGGCCATGCCGCCTGGTATTCATCCGACCGCGGTGATCGGGGACGGCGCGGTGATTGCACCGGATGCACACATTGGTGCGAACGTCTCGATTGGAGCTGCTGCGCGCATCGACGCGGGCACGGTGGTGATGGTGGGTTGTGTCATCGGGGAGCGCACGATTGTGGGGGCGCATGGACGACTTTACCCGAATGTGACGATTTATCACGACTGCGTTATCGGCCGGCACGTGATCATGCATTCCGGTGTGGTGATCGGTGCCGATGGTTTTGGTATCGCCATGGACGAGGGGTGCTGGCTGAAGATTCCACAGATTGGTCGCGTGATCATCGGTGACCACGTCGAGATCGGTGCCAATACCACGATCGATCGTGGTGCGCTTGATGACACCGTGATCGAAGAGGGTGTGAAGCTTGATAACCAGATTCAGGTTGCGCACAACGTTCGCATCGGTGCGCATACCGCAATTGCCGGCTGTGTTGGCATCGCCGGCAGCGCAACCATCGGCAAATATTGTCGCATCGGTGGTAGCGCGGGCATCCTTGGTCATCTGCAAATCGCTGATAACGTCGAGATTGCTTCCTTCACCCTGATCGGAAAATCCATCACCGAGCCGGGTAGTTATGCCGGTATCTATCCGTTCAGCAGGAACGACGAGTGGCGTAATAACGCCGTCCATCTGCGTCATCTGGGCGAACTGGTCAAGCGTGTCAAAGCTTTGGAACAAGAGATGAAATCATCAAAGGGAGAAAAAGCATGAGTACTGCAATGGACATCCACGAGGTGTTGCAGCATTTGCCGCACCGTTATCCGTTCCTGTTGATTGATCGTGTGCTCGAGGTCGTGCCGAATGAAAGCATCGTTGCGCTGAAGAACGTGAGCATGAACGAACCATTCTTCCCCGGCCACTATCCGCATCATCCGGTGATGCCTGGTGTGCTGGTGATTGAAGCGATGGCACAAGCCGCGGCAATCCTGTCATTCAAGACGATGGGGACATTGCCCAGCGACAACTCGGTGTACTACTTCGTCGGTATTGACAATGCCCGCTTCAAACGCCCGGTTGGCCCTGGTGATCAATTACTGCTCAAGGTCTCCATTGCGATGAACCGGCGCGGCATGTGGAAATTCAAAGGTGTGGCCGAAGTGGACGGACAGGTTGCAGCGGAAGCAGATTTGATTTGTACACTACGGACCAAGTGATGAACAGCTTGCGTCATCCTTCAGCCCTTATCCACCCCAACGCCAAACTGGCCGATGATGTGTCGGTCGGTGCTTATTCCATCATCGGTGAGCATGTAGAAATTGGCGCGGGTTCGGTGGTCGGCCCGCATGTTGTGATCGACGGGCATACCGCCATCGGCAAAGGCAACCGTTTCTTTCAGTTCAGCTCCATCGGCGAGATCCCACAAGATAAGAAGTACAAGGGAGAACCGACCCGGCTCGTTATTGGCGACAACAACACCATCCGTGAGAACTGCACCCTCAATCTCGGCACGGTGCAGGATGGTGGTGTCACCTCCATCGGCAGCGACAACTGGATCATGGCTTACGTGCACGTGGCGCATGACTGCCATATTGGCGATCACAATGTCATCGCCAACTCGGTGCAGTTCGCGGGCCATGTGACGGTCGGCGACCATACCCTGATTGGCGGCATGAGCGGTATCCACCAGTTTGTGCGTATCGGCGACTTCGCCATGATTGGTTTCCAGACCCGGCTGACGCAAGATCTGCCACCCTTTGTGACTGCCGTGGGTAATCCCGCCGAAGCCAAAGGCCCGCATCAGGAAGGACCGCGCCGTGCTGGTTATTCTGCCGCGCGTCTCGACATGATCAAAAAGATGTATCGCATCCTGTATCGTGCTGGCAGCAGCTTCGAGGCGGCACAGCAGGAGATCGCCGCATTGCGCGCTCAAGTGGCCGATGCCGATCCGGACATCGACAACATGCTGGACTTTCTCGGCCACGCCACGCGTGGTATCGTGCGTTAGACTCCCGTGAGCCAGAACTTGAAAACCATTGCCATCGTGGCGGGTGAAGCATCGGGCGATCTTCTTGGCAGCATGTTGATGACTGCCATCCGCCAGGCCAGACCCGAGGTGCGCTTCATTGGCATCGGCGGCCCCAAGATGCAGGCCGCCGGTATGGAGATACTTTTTCCGCTGGAAAAACTTGCTGTCCGTGGTTACGTCGAAGTGTTGCGCCACTACCGCGAAATCGCCGGTATTCGACGCTCACTGCGCGAACGATTCCTGGCGCACCCGCCTGACCTGTTCATCGGCGTTGATGCGCCCGACTTCAATCTTGGGCTGGAGCTGGCACTGAAAACACACGGTATTCCCACTGTGCACTATGTCAGTCCGTCGATCTGGGCGTGGCGCGGCGAGCGTATCCATAAAATCAAACGTGCTGCCTCGCATATCCTCGCCCTGTTCCCGTTCGAGGCGCCGATCTACGAACAGGCCGGGGTGCCGGTCACCTATGTTGGCCATCCACTGGCCGATTTATTGCCGGAGCAGACCGACCGTGCCGCGATGCGCGAGCAGATGCGCATTCGTCAGGAGGCGCGTGTGTTTGCGCTCCTGCCGGGTAGCCGTCAGAGCGAAGTGCAACAACTGGCCTCTGTCTTTATCAAAACAGCCAAATGTATTATGCAGCAGTGCCCGCAGGCGCAGTTTCTGGTGCCGCTGGTCACGCGCGAGACGCGCAAGTTATTCGAACACGCACTATGGCAGCAGGATGCGCAGCATCTCCCTTTCACGCTGCTGTTCGGTCATGCGCACGATGCCATGATCGCGGCCGACGGCGTGCTGGTTGCTTCCGGTACCGCGACGCTGGAAGTGGCGCTGCTCAAACGTCCGATGGTGATCACCTACAAGATGCCCTGGCTGAGTTATCACCTGATGCGGAGTATGAGATACCAGCCTTATGTAGGGTTGCCCAATATTCTGGCCGGGAGATTCGTAGTGCCGGAGATTATTCAGGATGATGCCACGCCGGAAAATCTGGCACAGGCTCTGTTGAATGCAGTCAACAACAAACCGGCGGTGGCGGCGCTGGAGCAGACTTTCGGCGAGATGCATCGCAGCCTGCGCCAGGATACGGCACACAAAGCCGCGCAAGCCATCCTGCCGTTTCTGGCATGAGCGAAATCGTATTGATCTGCGGTGTGGACGAGGCGGGGCGCGGTCCGCTGGCGGGGCCGGTCAGCGCGGCGGCCGTCATTCTCGATCCCTCGCGTCCGATCGAAGGATTGGCCGATTCCAAGAAACTTTCCGAAAAACAACGTGAGCGATTGGCTCCCATCATCCGCGAACGCGCACTGGCCTGGGCCGTAGCCTATGCCGAGGTGGAGGAAATCGACCAACTCAACATTCTGCAAGCCACTTTGCTGGCGATGCAACGTGCGGTGCAGGCGTTGCCCATGCGACCACAGCAAGTGCTGGTTGATGGCCTGTATTGTCCGCACACCGGCATTCCCAGTCAGGCCGTCGTCAAGGGCGACAGCAAAGTAGCGGCCATTTCCGCCGCCTCCATCCTGGCCAAGACAGCGCGTGATGAACTGATGTTGCAATTACATGTGTGCTATCCGCAATACGGATTTGACGCGCACAAGGGTTACCCGACTGCGGCTCACCTTGCCGCCCTGCAGGTGCACGGTATCTCGTCAGTCCATCGCAAAACATTCAAACCGGTGCGACAATTCGTGCCAGACCTTTCGGGAAAATCAATATGACCTATTTCAAACTCATTCACCTGCTGGCGGTTCTTGTCTGGGTTGGCGGCATGTTCTTTGCCTACATTGTGCTGCGTCCTGCCGCCGTCGATGTGTTGCAGCCGCCACAACGTCTGGCGCTGTGGGATAACGTATTCCGCCGCTTCTTCAACTGGGTATGGGTTGCGGTCGTACTGATTCTCGTCACCGGCTTTTACATGATTTATCTGTACGGCGGCATGGCACACGCACCGCGTTATGTGCATAGCATGTTGCTGCTGGGGTTGTTGATGTCCGTTATTTATGCCTATGTCTTCTTCGCCTGCTATGTGCCGTTCACTTTGCACGTCGCCAAGCAACGCTGGCCGGAAGCCGCCTTGTTGCTGGGCAAAATACGCAAACTGGTCGCGCTCAATCTCACCCTTGGCGTGATCACCATCGTCGTTGCAGTCGTTGGCATGAGTTGGAGATAAGGCCGTGCCCGTCGTTCTTCTCACGCCGAGGTGCGGAGCAAAGACCAATGACGAACAAATTCTTCTCTGCGTCTCGCGCCTCCGCGTGAAAATCTAACGGCAGACGCCAATATGAGTCTCTTTCTGCTCTCGCTCAAAATGTTGCGCCGTGACTGGCATGCGGGAGAATGGCGCGTGTTGTTGCTGGCGCTGGTGTTGGCGGTGGGCAGTCTGGCTACAGTCGGTTTGTTCGCCGACCGCGTGCGACTGGCCTTGCAACAGCAGGCACACAACCTGATCGGTGCCGACCTGCGCATCACTTCCACCCGCCCGTTTTCTCCTGAGTACCGCAAGCTGGCCGAAGCACACGGCTTGCAGGTGGTGCAAAGCCGCACCTTCCCCAGCATGGTGGCACACGGTGAACAGGTGTTATTGAGCGAGATCCAGACGGCGGAGGCGGGCTATCCACTGCGCGGCAAGATCGAGATTGATGATGGCAGTGTGCATGTTGCAACGGACATTCCCGCACGCGGCGCGGTGTGGGGAGATGAACGTTTGTTGCGTCGTCTCGATTTGAATGTGGGTGACGAGGTCGGCATCGGGGCACGGCGATTCAAACTGGCGGCGCGCATCGTGAAAGACGTCGATCCCTCACTCGGATTTTCCAGCTTTGCTCCGCGCGTGTTGATGAATGATGCCGATTTGCCGGCTACCCAGCTGGTGCAGGAAGGCAGCCGCATTACCTATCGCTTGCTGATCGCGGGCGAGACAACGCAAGTATTGGCATATCGTGCCGCGATCACTCCCGTCCTTTCCGGCCATGAAAAGATGGAAGACGTGCGCGACGCGCGTCCCGAAATCCGTATTACTCTGGAACGTGCCGAACATTTTCTCGGCCTGGCCGCGCTGACCGCTGCCATCCTTGCGGGTGCGGCACTGGCATTGGCGGCCCAGCGTTTTGTGCTGCGCCATCTGGATGGTTGCGCGGTGATGCGCTGCCTCGGTGCACAGCAGAGCCAGGTGCTGTGGCTATTCCTTTATCAATTCATACTGCTCGGGGTGCTGGCGGTGCTGCTGGGTGGTTTGCTCGGCTATGCCACGCAGGCTGTGCTGGTTGAGAGCATTGCTTCCATGCGTGATGCCAACCTGCCACAACCGGGGGTGTTGCCCCTGCTCAAGGCGGCAGCCAGTGGCTTCGCCCTGTTGCTCGGATTCACTTTCCTGCCCTTGCTGCAATTGCGCAAAGTGTCACCGCTTCGCGTGCTGCGTCGCGAGCTGGGTTTGCCCCAGGCCAGCGGCTGGTTGATCTACGGCTTGGCTGTAGCGGTATTGGCGGGGTTATTTCTGTGGCATGCGGGTTCGCTGAAACTGGGTTTGGCAGTGTTGGGCGGATTGCTGGTGGGGATGTTGCTGTTTGGCTGGCTGGCGTGGATCACGGTGCACGGCCTGGCCCGTTTCTCAAACCGGCTGCCAGCCCGTTGGCGGCATGCATTCAACAATCTTGCGCGCCACGGACGCAGTTCTGCCGTGCAGGTTGTCGCGTTCAGCCTGGGCGGCATGGCGTTGCTGGTGTTGACACTGGTGCGCGGTGATCTGCTGCAATCGTGGCAAGGTAAACTGCCATCGGACGCACCCAACCGGTTTGTGATCCATATCCAGCCGGACCAGTTACCGGATGTGAATGCGTTCTTCATGCGACATGAGTTACCACCACCCGCACTGCTGCCAATGGTGCGTGGCCGCCTGATTGCCATCAATACCCAAACCGTCAATGCTGAAAACTATACCGACCCGCGCACGCAAGGTCTGGTCGAGCGTGAGTTCAATCTTTCTTACATGGAACAATTGCCAGCCTGGAACGAGCTGGTGAGCGGTAAATGGTGGACAGACAACGCGGTAGCCGAACTTTCAGTCGAAGAGGGGATTGCCGAGAAGCTGGGTATTCGCCTCGGTGATACGCTCACTTACGATGCGGCGGGTAGCCACTTTACCGCGCGCGTCAGCAGCCTGCGCAAGGTTCAATGGGATTCGATGAAGGTGAATTTCTTTGTCATCACCACGCCGGAACTACTCAGGGATTTTCCAGCCAGCTACCTCGGCAGTTTCTATTTGCCGCCTGACAAAGTACGTGCGGGAGATGAACTGGCACGCGAGTTTCCCAACTTGCTGCTGATCGATACCGGCGCAGTAATCGCCCAAGTGCGCGGCATCATGGACCAGATCGCACAGACGGTGAGCGCGATATTCCTGTTCACCTTATTGACCGGCTTTGCGGTGTTGTATGCAGCCTTGCTGTCCACGCAGGATGAGCGCAACCACGAAACGGTGATCCTGCGTACTCTGGGGGCGGATAGTGTTTATCTGCAGCGTTTACATCTGACTGAATTTGCATTGCTCGGTGGTTTAAGCGGCTTGTTCGCCGCAGCAGGCGCGGTATTGCTGGGGTGGGTGTTGGCACGTTTCATACTGGAAGTGCCCTACATGACTGATCCGACAATCTGGATCCTGGGTGTTGGTGGTGGCAGTTTCATTGTTGCGCTTGCGGGGTGGGCTTCAACACGGCGAGCAATAAACCTTCCACCCATGCGAGTGTTGCAGTCGGAATAAGCCAAGTCTGTCATGAGATTCGGCTTCTCCTGAAGTTGTCATTATTCGACACCGCACCTTTCTGAATAATGTAACCGAAACTAAAATGCTAAAAACATTGCCCGCCCATGCAGTGCCCTCGGCCAGCTCCGCCAAGGTGCCCATGGGCCGTATTTATGAATTGCTGTTATTGTGTAACCTGGATTACAGCGCATACCTGAAGAAATGATTTGATGACGGCGAAGCTCGAAGAGATCAGAGTTGCCATGCTGGGTGCGCAGAAGACCGGCGATCACCTGAAGGAACACGACCTTGCACAGGCAGGCTTGCGCATCAGTCCTGACGACGAATTCTTCCGGTATTGCGCGGTGCTGTCCCTGTCGCGTTGCAATGCCAAACAACGTGCGCTGGATACCTTCTACGCATACAAGCTGCACCTGAGTCAGAACGAATACGTGCGTGCGCTGGAGCCGCGCATGCTGAAAGATCTCGCGTTCCTCGATGTCGACATCACCAAGCCCAGGCCGTTTGAAGGCCTGGGTCACGAACGTTTCTACACGGCAGCCGTCACCTATCACAAGGCATACAACCATTTTGGCGGGCATTACTCCGCCATCAATGCCGCGACGCTGTACATGTTCTCCGGGGCCGCTTCCAGTGCGAGAGCGCTGGCTGAACTGGCCATCGAATTGGCGAATAAAGACACCGGCCCGCACTTCTTTCCGCTGGCGACGATGTCCGAAGCCTATCTGTTGCTGGATAGATCGCTGGAGGCGAGCGAGGCGATCCGTGAAGCTGCGCGCTATAACCAGAACAACCTGATGACGCGGGCGCGCATGAACAGGCAGTTGCGACTGGTGTGCAGTTATATGGGCATCGACCAGAAGATCGTCGACCCCATGCTGCCGGAGACCGTGCTGCACTATTGCGGACACATCTTCGACAGCCATCGTCCGTTGGATGTTGCGATGGAAATACAGTTGCAGCAGCGCATCAATCAAGTGCTGGCCGACAATCATTGCGTGATTGCCTACGGCTCGCTCGCAGCCGGTTCGGATATCCTGTTTGCCGAGGCCGTGCTGGCGCAGGGCGGTGAGCTCAACGTGTGGTTGCCATTCGCAGTCGATGCCTTCTGCGATATCTCGGTGCGACCCGCCGGCGAACAATGGGTCGATCGCTTCCATCACTGCCTGGCTCAGGCCAACCTTGTCTCCTACGCCACCGAGTCCGATTTCCTTGGCGAGACTTCACTGTTCAAATACTGTTCTGAGATTGCGATGGGTATGTCCGTGATGCGCGCCGAATCTTTGCAAGCCAGGGTGATGCAGATCGCAATCTGGGATCGCGTGGTGTCCGACCAGCAATCGAGCACCTATTCAAATATCAGCAAGTGGCGCGACATTGGGCACCGTTCGGAGATCATCGACAGTCCGGTCCGTCTGCCGCAGGCCGTGGTGAGGGAGTTCGGCCAGCACCATCCAACCCTGCGTCGCGAGCCGCACGCCATTCTGTTCTCCGATGTGTGCGGTTTCAGCAAGCTCAGCGACAGCGGCGTGGTGTGGTACTTCAACGAACTGCATCCGGTGCTGGCTGCCGTGATCGATCGCTACCGCGAGGATGTGCAACTGGTGGACACCTGGGGCGATGCGATCTACCTTGTCGCGCGCAAAGCCTCCACCGTGGCACACATCGCCGCCGAACTGAATGATGTCATGAACAGCATCGACCAATCACACCTGGGGCTGGGCGAACCGCTGCTACTGCGCATCGGCCTACACTACGGTCCGGTCTATAAACTCTATGACCATCTGGCGCAGACTGTCACCTACTCCAGCACCGACGTTGTTAAAACCGCGCGTATCGAGCCTGTCACCCCGCCCGGCGAGATATTCGGCACCGAACCGTTGGTCGCCATGCTGGAACTGGAAGGCGAGCATTGGGCACGCTACCGCTACGCCGGTACCATTCCCAGTGCAAAAGGCTACGGCGCTTTTCGCATGTTCCACATCACACCCTTGATACGGCGCGAAGCACTTTATTGTTCGCTGGATGAGACAGTGAAGTCTTGAGCACCCACGCACGGCCCGTCTTCAGCACGCTGCGTTGCAGTTGCTTATGTCCTGCGGCATTCTCCACAGCCTGTCACCGGGACTCTCTGGCGAGTTGGGCGATCAAGGATGGCAAGTTGTATCGGTTCTTGGTTCGACTTGCCTGTTATCCCAATTCGGGACTAAAATGCGCCCATGCATGTGATCAGCCTTTCCACCCTTAAAGCTTTCTGGGAAAACAATCCAGGCTATCAGGATGCACGCGAGCCTTGCCTTGCGTGGTATCAGCAAGCGCTGGTGGCGGACTTGGCTTCACCCTCTGCGGCGAAGGCGGATTTTGGCAATGCGGGTATTCTTAAAGACGGGCGGGTGGTATTCAGTATTGCAGGCAACAAATACTGGCTGGTGGTGTTGATCAATTACACTTATCGCGTGGTATATGTCCGTTTCATTGGTACACGCAAGCAGTATGACGCGATAGACGCGCAAACAATATAAGGTAAAAACATGGACATTAAGCCAATCAAGACCAAAGCGGATTACCGTGCGGTGCTCAAGGAAATCGAGGGGTTGATGACGGTGGGCGCAAATACACCGGAAGGAGAGCGGCTGGATGTACTGGTAACGCTGGCGGAGGCTTACGAACGCAGGCATTACCCGATGGAGTTGCCGGATCCGATTGAGGCGATCAAATTTCGCATGGAAAATTTGGGGTTGAAGCCGAAAGATTTACAGCCGATGATCGGCGGGCTGAACCGTGTGTACGAGGTGCTGAATCACACGCGCCCGCTGACACTTTCGATGATCCGGCGCTTGCACGAAGGACTGGGCATTCCGGCTGAGTGCCTGATTAAACCTTCACAGCATCAGCAGGCGGCTTGATTATATTTTTGAATTTGGTGACTGGTTAAGCAGGCCAGTCGGTTCTTTGTTTTAGGGATGTTAATGATGAAAAGCAGTGAGATACGCCAGAAATTCCTGGACTACTTCGCCTCGAAAGGGCATGCGGTGGTGCCGTCCAGTTCGCTGGTGCCACATGAAGACCCGACGCTGCTGTTCACCAATGCCGGCATGAACCAGTTCAAGGATGTGTTCCTTGGTTTTGACAAGCGGTCATACACACGTGCCACTTCATCGCAGAAATGCGTGCGCGCCGGCGGCAAGCACAACGACCTGGAGAACGTCGGCTATACCGCGCGCCACCATACCTTCTTCGAGATGCTGGGCAACTTCAGCTTCGGCGATTACTTCAAGCAGGAAGCCATCAAGTACGCATGGGAACTACTGACCGAAGTATTCAAACTACCGAAGGAAAAGCTATACGTCACCGTGTATGCCGAGGACGATGAGGCATACGACATCTGGACCAAGGAAGTCGGTCTGCCGGCAGAACGCGTGATCCGCATTGGCGACAACAAGGGCGCACGCTATGCCTCCGACAACTTCTGGATGATGGGCGACACCGGTCCGTGCGGTCCTTGCACCGAGATCTTCTACGACCACGGCGCACACATCCCCGGCGGTCTGCCCGGTACCCCGGAAGAGGACGGCGACCGCTACATCGAGATATGGAACAACGTGTTCATGCAGTTCAACCGTGACGAGGCGGGCGTGATGCATCCACTGCCCAAGCCGTCCGTGGATACCGGCATGGGCTTGGAGCGTATCTCGGCGGTGCTGCAGGGGGTTCATGGAAATTACGAAATTGATTTATTCCAGAATCTAATAGCTAGTGCTAGGAATGCCATATTCCGGTCATTCAAATTCGATGAAGATTTTGCGAGGATCCAAGAAGAACAAAAAAGAGGGTACGTGAATCCCTCATTAAAAGTATTGGCCGATCATATCCGTGCATGTTCCTTTCTCATTGCCGATGGCGTGATCCCCGGCAACGAAGGCCGCGGTTATGTGCTGCGTCGCATCATCCGTCGTGCTGTTCGACATGGTTACAAATTAGGGGCGCGTAAGCCTTTCTTTCATAATATGGTTCCAGATTTGGTTTCGCAGATGGGTGCTGCCTATCCCGAGCTGGTCGCCGAGCAGGCGCGAGTGAAAGGTGTGCTCAAACTGGAAGAAGAACGTTTTTTTGCGACCATCGAACACGGTATGGCGATCCTTGAAGCCGATCTGGCCGAGATGGATAAAGCCGGCAGCAAGGTGTTCAACGGCGAGACCGCGTTCAAGCTGCACGACACCTATGGTTTCCCGCTCGACTTGACCGCCGATATCTGTCGCGAGCGCCGTGTGACGGTGGACGATGCCGCATTCAATGCGGCGATGGCGCGGCAGAAGGAACAGGCGCGCGCGGCGGGCAAGTTCAAGATGGCGGCGAACCTCGAATACTCCGGCCAGGCGACCAATTTTCATGGCTACGAGACGCTGGAGCACAAGGGCAACGTGCTTGCCTTGTACAAGGATGGCGTGGAAGTGAACGAGCTGAACGAGGGCGACATGGGCGTGGTGGTGCTGGACGATACGCCGTTCTACGCCGAGTCAGGCGGTCAGGTCGGCGACAGCGGTGAGTTGCGCAGTGTGCACGGCATTTTCGCGGTGGAAGATACGCAGAAGATACAGGCGACCGTGTTCGGCCACCACGGCGTGGTGAAGACCGGCAAGCTGACGGTTGGCAACGGCGTCAATGCGCGTGTGGACATGCTGGCGCGTGCGCGTACCGAGCGCAACCATTCGGTGACGCACCTGATGCACAAAGCCTTGCGCGAAGTGCTGGGCCCGCACGTACAGCAGAAGGGTTCGCAGGTCGATCCCGACAAGACGCGTTTCGACTTCGTGCAAAACCAGCCGATGACGGATGCGGAGATCCGAAAGGTGGAAGCACTTGTCAATAGCGAGATCCTGGCCAACAGCGCCACCGATGCCAGTGTGATGGGGATCGAGGATGCGCAAAAGACCGGTGCGATGATGTTGTTTGGCGAGAAGTACGGTGACGAGGTGCGTGTACTTTCGATCGGCAGTTCCAAGGAGCTGTGCGGCGGTACACACGTCAAGCGCACCGGTGACATCGGCCTGTTCAAGATCGTGGCGGAGAGCGGAGTGGCGGCCGGTGTGCGTCGCGTCGAAGCCGTGACCGGTGAAGGTGCATTGGCGCTGGTGCAACAGCAGGAAGAACAGCTGCAACAAGTAGCTGATGCCGTGAAAGTGCAGCCGCAGGAAGCCGCCGCGCGTATCGTGCAGATCCTTGATAACGTGAAGTCACTGGAAAAAGAATTGGCTGCGCTGAAATCAAAGCTGGCTTCCGCGCAAGGCGATGAGTTGCTTGAGCAAGCGCAAGACGTCAATGGCGTGAAGGTGCTGGCGGCGAGACTGGACGGCGCCGATGCCGCCACCCTGCGCGAGACGATGGATAAGCTCAAGGATAAGCTGAAGTCTGCCGTAATAGTGCTGGCAACCGCGAGTGAGGGTAAGGTAAGCCTGATTGCAGGCGTGACGGCTGATGTCACGGGCAAAGTGAAAGCGGGCGAGTTGGTCAACTTCGTGGCGCAACAGGTTGGTGGCAAAGGCGGTGGACGCCCGGATATGGCGCAGGCAGGCGGCACACAACCCGAACATCTGGGGACGGCATTGGTTTCTGTCCATGTCTGGGTTGAGGCGAAATTGCAGGGATAAATTTAGCCTGGAAAAAACAGCCGAGCCACATATACATACGGAGTTACACAGATGAGCACCAGAGACATCAAATCTCGCCATGACTATTTAGCGGAAACCTTGGGTGGATACGCCAACTTTGACGCTGTGTCACCAAGGGTTCTGCCGGTGTTCATCTGTGGTTGAATATTTTTCTCGGATTGAAGTATTTTCAGGATTGGGGGCGGGGTGATGCTGAAGCAGTCAGGCGATACGATCTTGCTGGTGGAGGACGAGGAACCCGCGATTCTGTTGGTGCAGCAGGCGGTGGCTGGTTGTCCCGGCAATCTGTATCTGGCGGTTGTACCAGACAGCGTTTCTGCACTCGATTGGTTGTCTGCGGAGACGGCACACGGTCATCCGTTGCCGCGCCTGATTTTAATCGATTTGAAGTTGCCCAAACTGATTGGTCTCGCCGTATTGCGCACCCTACGCATGGACCAGCGCCTGCACCGCGTTCCAATCGTCGTCTATTCGCAAAACCACGAACCCAAGGATGTAGTGCTGGCCTACCAGGTCGGTGCGAACAGTTTTGTCCAGAAGCCGCAATCACTGAACGAATTCAACCAGCTGATGCGGGAGTTGCTGGCGCTGGGTTGGTTGAGTGAGCCTGGTTTTGGCCAGTCTCTATCACAGAGTATCAGGACATAATGAATTCGCTGCGTGCACTTTTCGTCGCCACGCGGAAAACAGACAGCAAGCAGGTGGCGAATGTCTTTGCGCTTCAGGGACATCGGCTGGCAAGCCATTATGCCGATGATCGGCAGTCACTGGAGGTTTGCCTGCGCGAGCCAATCAGGGTGATCTTCATTTCGCCCGGCGCAAAATTTACTGTCGCACAAACTATCGAAACCTTGAGCGCTCTCGGGAAGGATATTCCGTGCATTATTTTGTTGCACGATGACACGCAAATGACGCTATCTCAGGCGATGGCGATGGGCGCGCAGGATTGTGTGCTGCTGCACGATGCAGAGCGTATGGTGCCCACGGTTGAGCGCGAGCTGATGGCGGCTGCCTTGCGCCACAACCTGCGTGAGCATATCGTCACCGGTCATCTGCTGCAGGAAATTGACGAGTACATCCTGCGCAAATACACACTGCCCCAACTGGCTCTGCATATCTGCCAGCGCATGGTGGAGTTGCTGGATTTCAAACTGGTATGGATGGGGCTGAAAGATCCCGATGGCACGGTTAAAGTGGTCGATGCAGCTGGTGTGGCCGATTATCTGACGGATATTCTGGTGCGCTGGGATGATTCGCCGCAGGGTGGCGGACCGGCCGGGACGGCGATGCGCGAAAATCGCCCAGTGGTGTTGAGTGTAGATGCGCCCCAGTTTGCACCGTGGCGCCAGCGCGCAGAGCAGCACGGTTTGCGGCACGTTCTGGCGTTGCCGCTGCGTATAGATGCCGAGGTTATCGGTGTGCTGCTGATGTATGCCGCCCAGGAGGAAGCTTTTGATTCACTCACGGTCAACCGTCTTTCAGCCTTTGCGGTGCGGGTTGCCGTGGCGATTCTGGAAGCACGGGACCAGCAGGAGTTGCACCTGATGGATGTTGCCATGCGCAATGCGGCAAACGCGATGTTCATCACCGATTGCGACGGGCATATCATGTGGCTGAACGAAGCGCTGACCTGCCTCAGTGGCTATTCACGCGAGGAAATACTGGGCAATACGCCGCGGATATTTTCTTCCGGCCGGCACGACGTTTCTTTCTGGAAGGGAATGTGGTCGAGTATCAAGAGTGGCGGGGACTGGCGAGGAGATATTGTCAATCGCAACCAGTCTGGAGAGTTGTACACAGTCACACAAAGCATTACGCCGCTATCCGATGACAGGGGCATACTGACCAATTTTCTCGCGGTGCAGCAGGATGTTTCCGAAAAACGACGTCTGGAAGACGAGGTGCATTACCTTGCCTATCACGATGTGCTGACGGGTTTGCCCAATCGCACCCTGTTTCAGGACCGGTTGCAGCAGGAGATCATCCATGCCAAACGCAACAAGACTGAGTTTGCTGTGCTGTTCATTGATCTGGACGGATTCAAGGCGGTGAATGACGCGCGCGGCCATGCAGCGGGGGATGCGTTGTTGCAAATTATCGCGCAACGTCTGCGCGGTTGTGTGCGCGAGGGCGATACAGTGGCCCGTCTGGGGGGAGATGAGTTCACAATGCTGCTGCGCGGAACAGGTCATGGTGAAGGCTTGCGTCGTGTGTTGCGCAAGATTATAAAATCCGTGGCGCAACCCTGTGTGTTGGGAGAGTTTGCAGAAAAGGTGACTGCAAGCATCGGGATCAGTCTCTATCCGCAAGATGCGACCGGAGTGGAGAAGCTGATAATCCACGCGGATGAAGCGATGTATCAGGCAAAACAAGGCGGCAAGAACCGCTGGATGATCTATGGGCGGGAGATGTGACGCCGGATTGATTCTCGGCGTGCCTGGTCAGTGTCTTGCCGGGACGGGGATGTGCTGCGCTACCTCTTGCGGTGTCAGTTTGAGCATGCAGTTGAAATGCCCGAGCGGGCATTCGCGTTTAAAGCAGGGGCTGCATGGCAAATCAAGCTTCAACACCCGTGCCTGATCCGACAGCGGCGGGGTGAACTGCGGGCTGCTGGAGCCGAAGATCGCCAACAGCGGCCGGTTTAGCGCGGCAGCGATGTGCATCAATCCAGAATCGTTGCTCACCACCAGATCGGCACAAGCCATCAACGCGATAGCTTCGGCAAGGTCGGTGTTGCCGCACAGGTTGATCACTTGTTGGTTGCCGAGCGCGACGATCTTGTCGGCAACGACCTTATCCTTGGGTGATCCGATCAGCCAGATGGCATAGCCTTGCGCGTGCAGCTGCTGTGCCAGTTCGGCGTAGTAGTGCGGTGGCCAGCGCTTGGCCGTACCGTATTCAGCACCCGGACAAAAGACGACGACCGGTTTATCCAGCGTCAGGCCGAATTTGATCAGGACGGCAGTGCGCTGTTCCGCTTGTACTTGCAACTGTGGCACGGGCAGCGGACGCTCGAGTTCCTCCCCTTTTTCCGCTGCTAGTGCGGCGAATCTTTCCACCATCAGCGGCAGCTTATCCTTATTCAAACGGCGGCCATCGTTGAGTAGCCCAAAGCGCCATTCACCGATGAAACCGGTACGCAAGGGGATGTTCGCGAAATAGGGGATCAGTGCCGATTTCCACGAGTTGGGCAGCACAATCGCCTGCCCATACTGCGCCTCACGTAATTGCATACCGAATCTGCGCCGATCGAGGAAAGAGGAAGCGCCGTGGCCGAAAGGATTGAGGATGACCTCATGTACCTCCGGCATCTGGTGCAGTAATGGCTCGGTCCAGGGCGGTGCGAATACATCGATTTGCACACCGGGGTGACGCTGGATCAGGCGTTGCAGCATGGGTTGCATCAGAACACAATCACCCACCCAACTCGGCGCAATGACGAGTATCTTCTTCATTGAAATATCCGGTAAATAGGCCGCTGACGGGTGGGATTGTTAGTCTGTTTCAATGATGCCCGTGCGGCAATACGCCTTTGAACTTATAGACTGTGCCGCAATAAGGGCAGGTCGCTTCACCCAGCTTTTCGACCGGGATGGCGACGCGTGGATGGGCGCTCCACAAACTGACCGCCGGCGTCGGGCAGAATAAAGGCAGGGCTGCCGCGGTCACTTCGACGTAGCGCTGGGTGAGAGTGGTGTCGGCCATGATTCCTCCTGAATGACTTGTTATACGTGTGCCAGCCAGTTGGCGTATTTGGCATCCTTGCCGCTGACGATATCAAAAAATGCTTGCTGCAACCTGGTGGTGATTGGGCCGCGGCAGCCGCTGCCGATGACACGGTTATCCAGCTCGCGGATCGGCGTTACCTCTGCTGCGGTGCCGGTAAAGAAGGCTTCTTCGGCACAATACACCTCGTCCCGGGTGATACGTTTTTCGATCAATTCGATACCCATGTCTTTTGCCAGGGTGAGGATGGAATCACGTGTGATGCCTTCCAGACAGGAGGTCAGATCCGGGGTGTACAGCTTACCCTTCTTTACGATGAAGATATTTTCACCCGCACCTTCGGCGACGTAACCATCCACATCCAGCAGTAACGCTTCGTCGTAGCCGTCCTGTGCCACTTCCTGGTGCGCCAGGATGGAATTGGTGTAAGTACCGACCGATTTGGAGCGGCACATGTTGACGTTCACGTGATGGCGGGTGAAGCTGGACGTTTTGACGCGTATCCCTTTGGCCATGCCTTCCTCACCCAGATACGCTCCCCAGGGCCAGGCGGCGATGGCAACGTGTACGCTGATGTTGGTCGCGGCGATGCCCATCGCCTCTGAACCATAGAACACAATAGGGCGGATGTAACAGGATTCCAGTTGATTGGAACGCACGACCTCTTTCTGCGCTTCGATCAGGGTAGCTTTATCGAACGGCATCTTCATCTTGAAGATATAGGCCGAATTGAACAGGCGGTCGGTATGCTCCTGCAAACGGAATATTGCGGTACCTTGCGCGGTCTTGTACGCCCGTACCCCCTCGAATACGCCCATGCCGTAATGCAGGGTATGGGTTAGTACATGGGTGGTGGCTTCGCGCCAGGGGACGAGCTTGCCGTCGTGCCAGATGAAGCCGTCGCGGTCGGACATGGACATGATGTATTTCCTTGGGGTTGAGTCGCCGAAAAGAGGGCGTGATTCTAGCCCTTTCCATGTCAATATTGAAGCTCGCCGGCAATGTTTTCTTGTTGCGCCTGTGAAATTCTATGCCTTCCGGCGTATTCCCTTTATGTGCGCTTCGTGTAATCATTCAAAGAGTGATCAGGGAGGACGTGTGGCGCAACATATCAGCTCGCAGGAAATCAAGCCGGGCATATTCGACTCGCAGGAAGACAAGCTGCGCAAGAATCTGCTCATCTTCGCCGCCGCCTTTATGACTTTTGCCGTCATGTTCTGGCTGGCGATCTACTGGGCGATGGGGGTCAATTTTTCCAGTAATGTGCCGTTGGGCTATCAATTGATTTCGGTCGGCTCGCTGCTGTACTACATGAGGACGCGCAATTTCGGGATCTTCCGTTTCATCCAGCTTTCCCTTTTTCTCTTTACCCCCTTCATCATGCAGTGGAGCATGGGGAGCTCGGTGACAGCAAGCGGAGTGACGCTTTGGGCTTTGCTGGCGCCGATTGGTGCCTTGGTGGTGTCAGGCTGGCGTGAATCCCTCCCCTGGTTCTTTGCCTACATGTTCCTGACTGTGTTGTCGGGTTTCTTTGACTACATGCTGGGGAACGGCGGGAGTGGCGGGATCCCGATGAATACCATTGGTGTGTTCTTTGCCCTGAATTTTGCCGCGATGTCCTCGATCCTGTATTTCCTGGTGCGTCATTTTGTTGTCGAGACCGAGAAGATCAAGCAACAACTCGATCAACAGCATGCTTTACTGGCCGAAGAACAGAAGCGCTCCGAACGCGTACTGTTCAACGTGTTGCCTTCCAACATCGCCGAACGCCTGAAAAGTAACGAAGGGCTGATTGCCGACGGTTATGCCGACGTGACGGTGATGTTCGCCGACCTTGTCAACTTCACCCAGTTGACCGAGCAGATGTCACCGGAGCAAATGGTCGGTCTGCTGAACAACCTGTTTTCGGAATTCGACGAGCTGACCGAGAAGCATGGTCTGGAGAAAATCAAGACCATCGGTGATGCCTACATGGTGGTGGGCGGACTCGCGCGCGATCGGCAGGACTACGCACGCGACGTAGTGAACATGGCGCTGGAAATGATCGACTTTATCACCAGGCATCCGCTCTCCGCCAAGCTCAATCTGGGCTTGCATGTTGGCATCGCCACCGGACCGGTGGTGGCCGGGGTGATCGGTACCAAACGTTTCATCTATGACTTGTGGGGCGATACGGTGAATATTGCCAGCCGCCTGACGGATGATGCGCGATCCGGATATATTTTGACCGACAAGCTGACCTATAACCGCCTGCGGCATGATTTTCTGTTCGAGCCGCCGAGCGTACTCAATATCAAGGGCAAGGGCGATATGGTCTCGTATCGACTGGTCGGACGGATCGATAAGGTAGGTAATTCCACCAGTAATAATGTCTTCCATCTACCTCCGCACGACGGTGCACCGGCTGTCGCCTGATTCATCCGGCTACCAGCGCTGCTGCGCAGGCAGTACTTCTTCAGGCATCAAATAGCATTGACCACAGCATGTGGCATGCGGCAGTTTCCGTGCTGGCACTTGCCACGCGACAGGGTGATTGATTATTCAGGCGCAGGCGGTGCTGAGTCTGGCGCAGAGTGCGATATAACTCGCGTACCTGTCGGGCTATATCCGGCGGGACCAAGCCGAGCTCTGCCGCCGTATGCAGCAGTGCGAGGTTGCCGCTGTTGGCGGTCAGTTGCGGGTATTGCGCGGCATGCGCCAGCACCAGAAACTGCACCATGAATTCGATGTCGACCATGCCGCCGCTGTCGTGTTTGATGTCAAACTGGCCGCTGTGATTGGGGTGGCCGTCGTGCATCTTGCGCCGCATTTCCAGCACTTCCTGTTTGAGTTTGGCCGTATCGCGCGGCAGGCAGAGAATCGCCTCGCGGATTTGTTCAAAGCGGCGGCCCACTGCCGAATCACCCGCGCAGAACCGTGCACGGGTCAGCGCCTGATGCTCCCATACCCAGGCGTGTTCACGCTGATAGGACTCGAATGACTCGACGGAGCTGACCAGCAGACCGCTTTCGCCGTTCGGGCGCAGGCGCAGGTCGGTTTCATACAAGCGACCGGCAGCTGTATGGCTGGAGAGCAGCGTATTGATGCGCTGCGCCAGCCGCGCGTAGATACGGCCCGCATCGGAATGGTCGTCGTCGTAGAGAAAGACCAGATCGAGATCGGATGCGTAGCCCAACTCCTTGCCACCCAATTTGCCATAGGCGACGATGGCAAATTGCGGTTGTTCGCGGTGTTTTTGGCGCAAATCATGCCAGGACAGGCGCAGTACGTGGCGCAAGATCAGGTCGGCGAGGTCGCTCAGGTGGTCGCTCAATTTCTCCAGCGGCAACACGTCCTGCAGATCCATTGCCAGCAGATGAAAGGTCTGCGCCTGCTGGAACTGGCGCAGTACATCCATCTCTCGTTCGGTATCGCCGCTGTGTGCATCGAGTTGTGTGGCCAATTGCACATCCAACTGCGGCCAATCCGGTGCCACGTAAAGTTCGCGTGTGTCGAGCAATTCGTCGAGCAGGATGGGATGTTGCGCCAGATAATCACCGGCCCAGGCGCTGGCGGCCAGAATGCGTATCAGTCTGGGCAGTGCCTGCGGGTACTCGGCGAGAAAGGCCAGATACGAGGCACGGCGTGCGATGGTTTCCAGCAGCATCAGTGCGCGGCGCAAGGCGTCGTCACGATTCTGCTCAGTTGCACACTGGCGGATGAAGCGTGGCACCAGGCTGTCCATGCGCTGACGGCTGGTTTCGGGAAGCTGGCGATAACGGTTGCTACTGCGCAATTGCCACAGCAGGTCTGCCAGTGCGGGGGCATCAAGGTAACCCAGTCCATCCAGTGCCGCCGCCAGTGTCTTGCTGTCGCCCCCTTCCTGCCAGAGCGTCTCACTGCCGACTTCTTCCTTGCTACCGAACACCGTTTCGAACTGCGCATTGACAAAGATGCGCAGCGGATCAAGGTCGGCGAGCAGTGCGGCATAGTCGGCATAGCCCATGGCCTGCGCGATGATCGCCTGTTGCCCGGTATCTTCCGGCAGTATCTGCGTTTGCTGGTCGTCCAGATATTGCAGGCGGTGTTCCAGTTCGCGCAGAAATACGTAGCTCTGGTCCAGGCGCTGCACGATGCCGGCTTGCAACTCACCGGCTGCACCCAGCAACTGCAATACCTGTTGCGTTGGTCTGATGCGCAGCCGTGCATCACGCCCGCCGCGGATCAACTGGAACACCTGGGCGATAAATTCGATTTCGCGGATGCCGCCGGCACCGAGCTTGATATTTTGCTGGCGTTCGCGCCGCACCACTTCGGCACGTATCTGCGCATGTAGTTTGCGCATCGAATCGAAGGCGCCGAAATCGAGATATTTGCGGAATACGAAAGGCTGCACCAGCTGCATCAGCTCGGCGCTGTGCGCATCCTGTGGCGGCGAGATCACACGCGCCTTGATCCAGGCATAGCGTTCCCATTCACGACCCTGTGCGACCAGGTATTCCTCCAGGCCGGCGAAACTCATCACCAGCGGCCCGCTGTCGCCGTAGGGGCGCAGACGCATATCGACGCGAAACACATAGCCGTCGGCGGTGAGATCGTTGATGAGAGCGATGATACGGCGCCCGAGGCGACCGAAGAATTCGTGATTGGACAGACTGCGTATGCCGTCCGTGTCACCTTCCTCGGGATAGACAAAGATCAGATCGATGTCGGATGAAACATTCAGTTCGCCGCCACCCACCTTGCCCATGCCGATCACCAGCATCTGCTGTGCCGTACCGCTGTCTGCACCGACGGGTTGCCCGAATTGTGCGGTCAGATTCTCCATGCAGAATGACTGCGCGCGTCGTACCGCGAGTTCGGCCAGTGCAGTCATCGCCCGTGTCACTTCGGACAAGTCGCACAACCCGCCCAGATCGCGCAAGATCAATTGCAGCATCACGCGTTTGCGCAGGGTGCGCAATGCACATGACAGTTCTGTTTCGCTGCGGGTGGGCAATTCATCCAGCCAGTGCTCGATCAGCGTGGCGTCGGTCGCCAGTTGGTGTTGCGCATGCAACCGGCCAAGCCAGGCCGGTTCCGCATCCAGCAGGCGCGCGAAATAATGGCTGCAATGCCGGGCATGGGCGATCAGTGCGTCAAAATCCGTAATCTGTAGGGTGGGTCTCATCTGGGTTAAGTTAAAATGAAAGCCTTCGTTTTCGACCGACGCATTATAGCCTTCATGTCCGCCCGCCCATCATCGCGCCACGCATTGCCGAACGCCCGCAGAATATGCTGAAAAATCTGTTGCGGCATACCGTGCTCGGCACCTGGTATATCTCGCGTATTTTGCTGTTGCTTGTGATCGTGCTGATTGCGGGGGGGGCGGCATTTCTGCGATTCTCGATATTGCCGGGAATCGAGCGCTACCACGGCGACATAGAGGCGGCGGCCAGCGCCAGTATTGGCCGTCCACTGACGATCGCGCGCATCGAGGCGGACTGGGAAGGCATGCGTCCGAACTTGTTATTGTCCGAGGTGAGTATTCGTGACGAGCAAGGCAGGGTTGCACTGCAACTTCCCGTGATGCGCAATACGGTGGCCTGGACCAGTCTGCTGTTTGGTGAAATACGTTTCCACAGTCTGCAACTGGATAATCCGCAGTTGTCGATCCGGCGTGATCAAACAGGCCACTTGCATGTGGGAGGTATCGAGTCGGCCCCGCAAGCTTCTGTTGCTTCCGATGCGGAGACTGCGGATTGGTTGCTGCATCAAAACCTGATCGTGATCAGGGAGGGACGCATCGTATGGCAGGACGACCTGCGCGGTGCGCCCCCGGTGGCTTTTGATCACGTGGCAATCACCCTCGACAATCGCTTTAACCGTCACCGTTTTACCCTGCGTGCCGCACCACCACCAACCCTGGCGACAGCGGTCGAGCTGCGTGGCGAGCTCAACGGCGACAGCTTTGCCGCCCCCAATAGCTGGCGGGGAGATTTGTTTGCGCGCATCGACCAGGTGAATGTCGCCGCCGGGCGCACCTGGCTCGAATTGCCGTTCAGTCTGCAACAGGGTAGCGGCGACTTGCAGTTGTCACTGAACCTGGCGCAGGGTGCCATCATCGGCTTGGATGCGCAGGTTGATCTGCGTGATGTTCAGGCACAACTCGGTACCGGGTTGCCGGTACTTGCCCTGCAGGAAGTAAAGGGCGGGGTGGGCTGGCGGCAACTGCGCAACGGTTTTGAGATTTCCGCCAACGAATTTTCTCTGCGCATGCGCGACGGCTTTATCTTGCCGCCGATAAATTTTCTGCTCAACCTGAATGCTAAAAGTGGCTACGGCTCGGCTTCGGGCGAGGCGCGTGTGGATGCGCTCAATCTGCCCGACGTGGGGCGATTACTCGACTACCTGCCGTTGGCGGACAGGGTAAAACAGGGCATTGCCGATCTTGGGCTGCAGGGCAGCGTGCGTAATCTGCAGGCAAGCTGGCAAGGCGACATCGATGAGCTGTTGCGCTATCGGGTGCAGGCGCAATTCGAACAGGTCGCCATGCGTCAGTTCGGCAAGCTGCCGGGTTTTTCCGGGTTGAGCGGGCGCATCGATGGCAGCGACAGTGACGGGATCCTGTTGGTGGACAGCCATAATTTAAAGGTGGAGGCGCCGGGCTTTCTGGCGGAACCATTACAGTTTGATCGGCTAACAGGGCAACTGGACTGGCTGCATAACCCGCAGCATGGATGGAATCTCAAGCTGAACACCATGCATGTGGCCAATGCCGACTTGGCGGGAACGATCTTTGGCAGCTACCAGCTGGCCGATGGTCCGGGTGTTGCCGATCTGACCGTCAATCTTGTGCGTGCCTCGGTACAGCATGCCGCGCGTTATATTCCACAGCATGCTTTTGGCGATGCGACTTATCGCTGGTTGCAGACCGGCTTGCAGGGCGGTCAGGCTGATTCATTCCAATTGCGTGTGCGCGGAGACCTGCGTAACTTTCCATTTGCGGATGGCAAAACCGGTTTGTTCAAAATCACCGCCAGGGCCAAAGATGTGGCGATCGAATTTGATCCTGGCTGGCCGAGCATCGAACAGGCAGAGGCGGATTTGCTGATTCAAGGCAGCTTGCTCGAAGTGAAAGCCTCCACCGCGAAGACAGCGGGGGCCTCCCTGCAGCAGGTGCGGGTGGCGCTGCCCGATACACTTGCGCGCAGGCTGGTGCTGGAAGTGGATGGCGAAGCTGCCGATGATACGCAGCGCTCGCTCGATTACATTCGCAACAGTCCGGTGGGTGGTTATCTAAATGGCTATACCGACGGCTTTCAGGCGCACGGTAAGGGGCTGCTCAAACTGCACCTGGAGATTCCGCTGGGACAGGATGAACCGGCCAAGGTGCGCGGTAGCTATCGTATCGATGACAATACGCTTGATTTGGGTGCGCACGTTCCCTTGTTGAAAAGCGTTCAGGGTGAGCTCTCTTTCAGCAACGAAACAATACAGGCCGATGATGTCTCGGTGCAGGTCCTGGGCGGTCCGGCGCGCCTGGCTTTACGCAGCGAGGATGGAGCCTTGTTGGTTGATGCCAAGGGGACGCTGAATGCTGACGGTCTGCACGCCATCTATAGCTACCCATTGTTGCGTCAACTGCACGGACAAGCCGCTTGGCAGGCCAAGATCAGGGTGCACGATAAGCTGGCCGACGTGCAGGTGAGTTCTGGCTTGCTCGGACTGACTTCCGATTTGCCCCATCCTTTAAATAAATCACCGACACAAAAGATCAATTTTCGTTTCGAGCAGAAAGATATCGACGCCAGACAAGATAGTCTGAAATTGAGTTATGGCGAAATCCTGAATGTCGCGTTGCTGCGTAACGAGACGGTAGATGGTGCCTGGGAGATTCGTCACGGTAATATCGTGCTGGGCAAGGCGGCCGAGGCCAACGGTAAAGAAGGTATCTGGATTGTTGGCCGGTTGCCGCGCCTGGATTTGCAGGGCTGGAGCGGATTGTTCGATTTGCCGCAGCGTGAAGGGGTGCTGCCCAACATTGCAGGCATCGACGTGACGCTGGATGAAGTGCTCGGGTTCGATAATCGCGCGCATGACCTCAACATACGCGGCAGCAGCCGCAATGGCTTGGTCAGCACACGCCTGACCTCCGAGGAGATTAATGGTGACCTGATCTGGCAGCCGCAGGATAAAGGCAAGCTGTTGGTGCGTTTGAAACAATTAAAACTGGGCGCAGGAAGTGCGAGCGAGACGAGCAGCGCATCTCCTGCGGATGACAGGGTGCCAGGCCCAGTTTCGATGCCGGTGGTCGATATGACGGTGGACAACCTGATTTGGAAAGGGCGGCCGCTGGGCAGTCTGGCGCTGCTGCTTGAAGGTGATGTTGGGGATGTCGTGCTGAAATCCATGAACCTGACCAATCCTGACGCATTGCTCGAGGCGAATGGGCGCTGGCGTACGCGTCTGGATGAAACACAGGTTAATCTGAAAATTGAAATTGCCGACTCCGGGAAGCTGTTGGCGCGTTCCGGTTATCCGGACAGTGTGGCGGGCGCCAAGGGTGTGCTCGAGAGTGTGCTGATCTGGCATGGCACACCGGGCACGTTTAACTATCACAGCCTGTTCGGCTCGGTCCGGGTCAATGTCGGCAAGGGGCGTTTTCTCCAGGTTGACCCGGGTGCCGCCAAATTGCTCGGTGTATTGAGTCTGCAAGCTTTACCCAAACGGATTTCGCTCGATTTTACCGATGTCTTCAGCCCTGGCTTTCAATTCGACAATATCTCCGGACTGGCACTGATCGAGAATGGCATGCTCAAGACCGAAGACTTCACCATGGCGGGAACTTCTGCCAAAGTCACACTGCGCGGAGTGGTGGATATTGAGCGTGAAACCCAGCAACTACAGGTGCGAGTCCTGCCGGCGCTGGGTGCCAATGTATCGCTGTTATCGTTCGCTGCCGGACCTGCGGTTGGGGTGGGTGTGTTGCTTGCCAACAAATTATTGCGCGACCCGCTCGATAAGCTGGTCGCGTTTGACTACAATGTAAGCGGTAGCTGGGCGGATCCGGTAGTTGAGCGGGTCGGCTCCGGCAAGCAGTCAGCGGAGCCATAACCGTCATCTTCATCTAACAGCGAAAGAATTCGTCATCATGTCATCATTCTCACCTGATTCCACCCAGTCACGCATTGCCGCGCAACAAAGTGCGTTCAAGGTTGCCGCTATTCAGATGGCGTCCGGCCCCAAGGTGGAAGGTAATCTGAATGAAGCACGCCGCCTGATCGCTGATGCTGTGGCAAAGGGGGCGAAACTGGTGGTGCTGCCCGAGTTTTTTGCCATTATGGGGATGGCTGAAGTGGATAAGGTGAAAGTGCGCGAGCAGCCGGGGCAGGGGCCGATCCAGCAGTTCATGCGCGAGCAGGCGCGCCAGCACAAGATATGGCTGATGGGCTCTCTGCCATTGATGGCGGAGGCGCCGGACAAGGTACGCAACAGCCTGCTGGTGTTCGACGAGAGCGGTATGCAGGTAGCGCGCTACGACAAGATCCACCTGTTCAATCTGACGCTGGGTAATGAGAGCTATAACGAGGCACAAACTATCGAGGCGGGCGACAAGGTGGTGGTGGTGGACAGTCCGTTTGGGCGTATCGGGCTGGCTGTGTGCTACGACCTGCGTTTCCCTGAACTGTTTCGCACCATGCTGAATGTGGACATCATTGTCTTGCCTTCCGCCTTCACCGCAACGACCGGCAAGATGCACTGGGAGCCTCTTGTGCGCGCCCGCGCTATCGAAAATCTGTCTTATGTCATCGCTGCTGCGCAGGGGGGTTATCACGTGAGCGGACGTGAGACCCACGGCCACAGCATGATTGTCGACCCATGGGGACGCATTCTCGACGAATTGCCGCGCGGCTCCGGCGTGGTGATGGCCGAGATTAATACCACCTATCAAAAGAGTCTGCGTGCCAGCCTGCCCGCCCTGTCGCATCGCACCATCGCCTGCAGCCACAGCAATCCGGCATGAGCGGGCGCACGGTATTACAACTGGCACAACACACGCTGCTCGATGCACACGGTCTCGGTGCGCGCGATCTGCAGCTGGTGTTCGGCAAGATGCTGGCCCATCGCGTCGATTACGCCGATCTTTATTTCCAGTACAGCCGTGCCGAAAGCTGGTCGCTGGAAGAAGGCATTGTCAAATCCGGCAGTTTTAACATCGACCAGGGTGTCGGCGTGCGCGCGGTGAGCGGCGACAAGACCGCGTTTGCCTATTCGGATGACATCACCCTGGGTGCGCTGCAGGAGGCGGCGTTGGCGACGCGTGCCATCGCGCGCCAGGGCGGCAAACAGACGGCGGCGCATCTGCATCCTGCCCCCGCCCGCAAACTTTATCTTCCACACGACCCCATTGCCACGCTGGATGCCGTGCAAAAAGTCGCGCTACTGGAGAAGCTGGAGAAAATGGCGCGCGCACTTGATCCGCGCGTCACGCAAGTGATGGCGAATTTGTCCGGTGAATATGAGGTGGTGCTGGTGGCGCGCGGCGACGGTCTGCTGAATGGCGATATTCGTCCGCTGGTGCGTCTCTCACTGCAAGTCATTGTCGAGAGCGAGGGGCGGCGCGAACAAGGCTCGGCAGGGGGTGGCGGACGCTTCGCTTACGACTATTTCAGCGATGAAGTGTTGCAGCGCTATGCGCAGGAAGCAGTGCACCAGGCGACGGTTGCCCTGGCTGCACGCCCGGCACCGGCGGGGAATATGACGGTGGTGCTCGGGTGCGGATGGCCGGGCATCCTGTTGCACGAAGCAGTGGGGCATGGCCTGGAAGGGGACTTCAATCGCAAGGGCAGTTCGGCCTTTTCAGGCCGTGTCGGGCAGCGTGTGGCAGCGAAGGGTGTCACCGTGGTGGACGATGGCACCATCCTCGATCGGCGCGGCTCCCTCAACATGGATGACGAAGGCAATCCGACGCAGCGCACCGTACTGATCGAGGACGGCATCCTGCGCGGTTACCTGCAGGACAGCCTTAACGCGCGCCTGATGGGTGTGCCTGTCACCGGTAATGCACGGCGCGAATCGTTCGCCCATCTGCCGATCCCGCGCATGACCAACACCATGATGCTGAACGGCGACAAGACACCGGAAGAGATTATCGCCTCGGTCAAGCACGGTCTGTATGCCGCCAATTTTGGCGGCGGTCAGGTCGATATCACCAGCGGTAAATTTGTGTTCTCCACCACCGAAGCCTACATGATCGAAGACGGCAAGATCACCTACCCTGTCAAGGGTGCGACTCTCATCGGCAACGGCCCCGAGGCGCTGACGCGCGTGTCCATGATAGGCAACGACATGGCGCTCGATCCCGGCGTTGGCACCTGCGGCAAGGAAGGGCAGAGCGTGCCGGTCGGTGTAGGCCAGCCGACGATGCGCATTGATGGATTGACGGTGGGCGGTACTGCCTGATTACGCGTTGAAACAACCATGACGGCTTATGCTTTACTGGCAATCGGGATTGGGGCGGCTTGTGGCGCATGGCTGCGCTGGGGGTTGGGTCTGTGGCTCAATCCGGCGCTGCCCGAATTGCCCGTGGGCACCCTCGTTGCCAATCTGATCGGCGGTTATTGCATCGGACTGGCTATTGCTTTCTTCATGCAGCATCCGGGCATCGCCCCTGAATGGCGCTTGTTTATCATCACCGGTTTTCTCGGTGGACTCACCACTTTCTCCACATTTTCTGCCGAGACGGCCACCTTGTTGCTGCGCGGGCAATATGCCTGGGGGATGGGCATCATCGTGGCACATCTGGGCGGTTCGCTGCTGATGACGGTGCTGGGGATGCAAACGTTCAAATGGTTACAAAGCGGAGGCTGACATGCAAAGCATCAATCTCAAGTTCTACCTGACCGAGAAACATCGCCACCAAGGCAAGTTGCTGTACGAGTGGTTACTGGAACAAGCCAGAGCGCAGGGGGTTCGGGGTGGTTCGGTGTTTCGTGCAGTCGCCGGATTTGGCCGGCACGGTCATCTGCACGAAGAAACATTTTTCGAGCTGGGGGGCGAACTGCCGATTCAGGTGGAATTTGTGCTCGATACGGCACAAGCAGAAAACTTTCTTGGCATGTTGCGCGGCGAGAACATCAAACTGCCTTTTGTTCGATACGAAGTGGAAAGCGGGCTGACCTGAAACAGGTCAGCCGTTGCACTGTTGTTATTTCCCGGACAGAAAAATTGTGATCTCTGCTTCGGCGGCAACCCAGTAATCTATCGCACCACCCTTGAACCCGTTCTTCTCGGCCAGGTAGTAAGCAGCATCCTGCACCATGTGGTAGCGTTGTTCGGCCGAGGGTGCGGCAGACTTGGCGCTGGCCGTGGCTGGTTTTCTGGTGGCGGTGCCGACTTTGGCCGCGGGTACTTTTGGGGTTGCGGCTTTGGCAACTGTCTTGGGCTTTGCGGCCGGGGCGGTTTTCTTGGCCACGGTTGTTGTTTTGGTGGTGCTTGCTTTTGTGTTTGCCTTGCTCGTACTTGCTGCTTTCTTGGTCGTTGCCATATTGTCTCCTTAAAAACTTTAAGAATAAGTTGCTCGATGCTTGGGGCGGCTGCTTAATTCAGCCCCGTTCGAGGGGTGTGATAATTATACAGAGATTTGCCTGACGCCCAGTTTACATCCGTGTTACAGCTTGAGTTTGCCGCCAGGACAAGTGGCGGATTGTTCGAGGCGGGTTATGGTTGGCAGCAGATTGAGCCCGCTGTTTTCCTTCAATTCCGTGGCACGCTCGCGCATGTCATCCAGCGCCATCTCGATGGCGTCACCGGCGGTGGCAAAGGCGATGACATTGCCACTGTCGCAGGAGGGAAACATCATGGCACGTCCGTCAAATGCGGTCTCGATAAACTCAAAGCCGCCTTTTACCCCACGCGCCAAACCGATCAGATTGACCGCCATGATGCCCTGTTCGGTCAAGCGGGTGCGGCACGCCTGATAGAACGGCAGGGTGTTCAGTTCGCCCGGGTGGGCACGTTCGTTGAAGCCGTCGACCAGGATCAGGTCGAATTTCTTGTTGGTCTCCAGCACGTATTGCATGCCATCTTGGATCACCATGTGGATACGCTTGTCGTCTTCCGGCAGTTTGAAATACTGCTTTGCCGCAACCACCACGCGCGGCTCGATCTCGATGATGGTGAGATGAGTCAGTGGCAAATTGCGATAGATGAACTTGGTCAGCGAGGCGGCACCGAGGCCGACCAGTAGCACTTTGCGCGGAAAGTGCCGCTCATCGCGCAACAACAGCGGCGCCATCATCTCCTTGGTGTAATCAAGCTCCAGATTCCACGGGCGCGCGATGCGCATCGCACCCTGGATCCAGCGTGAGCCGAAATGCAGATAGCGGACACCCGCCTCTTCGCTGATGTCGATGGAAAAACTCATTGTGTCTTGGGATGGGTGGCCGGCGATTTTTTACTGATGCGGCGAGCCAGCGCGAGCAAAAGCTCGAGCAGGAGCAGGAGGGTGAGAGCGAAGGTTGCACCGAACAGCAGTGCATCCTGATTCAGTGGTACGGTGTAACTGTATTGTCCCAGCGCTTCGTCGATCATCTCGCGGTCGCCGAGGAACAGCACACGGAACGCCTTCAGCGGCAAGCTGGTTTGCAGCGCGGCCAGGTCGGCCTCGAAGCGCAACTTGCGTTGCACCATCTGCTCGATGGCCGCGCCTTCCTCCTGAAACGGTTTCTCGCCGCTGTTGCGATGCAGGTTGATCAGCTTGCCCAGGTCGCCCGCGAAATACTTGTCGGCGATGGCCTGGAACGGTTTCAGGTTGATGCTTACCTCGCGCAGATGCGCATCGACCCGCTTCTCGTACTGGTCGACAAAGTTGGGGATCTGCAAACCGACCAACAATGCAAGGCAGGCGACGATGACGATCAGATAGCGGTATAGGAAGTCAGGCATCGGGTATTCAGTGCGGTGCAATCTGGTTCAGCAACCAGCGCGCCCATTCGGTCACTTCGGTCGCGCGCATGCCGAGTGTGGCCTGTTGCTGCGCCAGTTGGTCGCCTGCCGCCCCGTGCAGGTGGACCGCAAGCAGTAGTGCATCATCGGGCGCGATGCCCTGCGCGATGAAGGCGCCGATCATGCCGGCCAGCACATCGCCCATGCCGGCGGCGCTCATGCCGGGATTGCCACTCTGGTTCAGATGCAGCTTGCCGTCGCGGGTGGCGCATAGACTGCCCGCGCCTTTCAGCACCACGCTCCCCCCCAGTTTTTGGGCCAGACTCAATGCGGCTCGTGCCCGGTCATGCTGAATCTCGTCTGTACTGCAACGCAGCAGGCGTGCGGCTTCGCCGGGGTGTGGGGTGAACACGGCAGGGTATTTGCGGGTGTGCAGCATGCCACGCAGATCGGGGCGTAGCGCGATGAGGTTGAGTGCATCGGCGTCCAGCACCAGTTGCGCATCGAGCAACAATACGTCGTAGAGGCGCTTTTGCGCAATGGAACTTTGTCCCAGACCGCAACCGACGACCAGTACACCGGGCTTGTCCGACTGCAATGCTGCGCCGGCGCTGTGCAACATCAACTCCGGCACATGGACATCAACCGCCGGCGCGTTATCTGCCAGCAGGCCGATCCGCACACAACCGGCGCCCATTTTCAGCGCCGCACGCCCGGCCAGCAGCGCCGCACCGACCATGCCGTTGGCGCCGCCGATGACGGTGACCGTGCCGAACAAGCCCTTGTGGCCATCTATGGGGCGGGGTTGCAGGAAGGTGGCAACTTGTTTTTGGGTAATGAGTGTGGGTTTCATACTGTTTCCCGGAGTTTATGAGTGCGTCTGCATTATAATTGCAACCTGTCGCCAACGCCTTCCATACATACCATGTTCCACACTTCGATTGGTAAATCTGCGCTTTCTGTCTTTCGTCTGGACAAGCTGCGTGCCGAGCTTGACGCGACAAAAGCCGGCATCACCGTCGAGGCGACACGCCACATCTACTTCACAGAACTGTCGTCTGCATTAGGTGTAAATGAAGTCGAACTTCTGGATCGTTTGCTGGGTCTGGATCAGCATGCCGGTGCGCCAAAGCTCGAAGGTTCGATGCAGCCACTGCTGGTCGTGCCGCGTCTGGGCACGATCTCGCCGTGGTCATCCAAGGCTACCGACATCGCCCTTCACTGTGCGCTGCCGCAAGTGAAGCGCATCGAGCGTGGTGTACTGTATTACCTCAAGAGCACGAACGGCAAAGCGCTGACGGAAGCACAGAACAAAGCGGTATTGCCTTTGCTGCATGATCGTATGACCGAATCGGCTGTATTTGACAGTGCCGGCATTGAAGAAAAACTATTCAAACACGGCGCGCCACAGCCGCTGTCGATGGTCGACATTCTCAACGGCGGCAACGACGCACTGGAAGTCGCCAACCGCGAATTGGGCCTGGCACTCTCCGCTGACGAGATCGATTATCTGGTGGAAAACTTCACCCGGTTTAGGCGCAACCCAACCGATGTCGAGCTGATGATGTTCGCACAGGCCAACTCCGAACATTGCCGCCACAAGATATTCAATGCCGACTGGGTTATCGACGACGAACAGCAGGCGATCTCGCTGTTTGGCATGATCCGCAACACGCACAAGCTGCACCCGCAAGGCACGGTGGTCGCGTATTCCGATAACTCCTCGGTCATCGAAGGGGCAGAGATCGAACGTTTCTATCCGCGCGCTGGTGGCACTTATGCATTCAGCCATGAACTCACCCACACCCTGATGAAGGTGGAGACACACAATCACCCGACCGCCATTGCGCCGTTTGCCGGTGCGGCTACCGGCTCCGGTGGCGAGATTCGCGACGAGGGTGCGACCGGCATCGGTTCCAAACCCAAAGCCGGTCTGGCCGGATTCTCGGTTTCCAACCTGCATATTCCCGGCTTTGAACAGCCGTGGGAAACCGATGCTGTCGGCAAGCCGGGCCGTATCGTGTCTGCCCTGGAAATCATGCTCGACGGTCCCATCGGCAGCGCCGCATTCAACAACGAATTCGGCCGCCCCAATCTGACCGGCTATTTCCGCACCTTCGAGGAAAGTGTCAACGGTGAGGTGCGCGGCTACCACAAACCCATCATGCTGGCGGGAGGCGTTGGCAGTATCGCCGCCGCCCACACCCACAAGCACGACCTGCCGGAAGGCGCATTGCTCATTCAATTGGGCGGTCCCGGCATGCTGATCGGCCTGGGTGGCGGCGCGGCCTCCAGCATGGATACCGGTGCCAATGCCGAGAATCTCGACTTCGATTCGGTGCAACGCGGCAACCCCGAGATGCAGCGCCGTGCGCAGGAAGTCATCGACCGTTGCTGGCAGCTGGGCGATAACAATCCCATCCTCTCCATCCACGACGTCGGCGCTGGCGGAATCTCCAATGCCTTGCCGGAACTGGTGCATGGCGGTGGCAAGGGCGCGCGTTTTGAGCTGCGTAGTGTGCCAAGCGAAGAGCGCGGCATGACACCGATGCAGATATGGAGCAACGAGGCGCAGGAGCGTTACGTGCTGGCGATCCCGCCGGAGCGACTCGCGGAATTCCAGGCGATGTGCGAGCGCGAGCGTTGCCCGTTCGCCGTGCTGGGCAAAGCGATCAGCGAAGATCGGCTCATCGTGCATGACACCGAGTTCGACAACAACGCAGTGGATATGCCGCTGTCTGTATTGCTTGGCAAGCCGCCCAGGATGACACGCAACGTGCAACGCGAGCAGGTGAAGCAAGCCCCGTTCGACACCGGCAAGATCGTATTGAAGGACGCAGTCGAGCGAGTGCTGCGCCTGCCCTCCGTGGCGGACAAGACCTTTCTCATTGCCATCGGCGACCGTACTGTGGGCGGCATGACCGCGCGCGACCAGATGGTCGGCCCGTGGCAAGTGCCGGTAGCCGATGTGGCTGTCACCCTGATGGGTTACAACACCTGTCTGGGCGAAGCCTTCGCCCTCGGCGAACGCACTCCCATTGCCGTCATCAATGCACCCGCATCCGGGCGTATGGCAATTGGCGAGGCCATCACCAACATCGCTGCCGCGCAAATTGACAAGATCGGCGATATCAAACTCTCCGCCAACTGGATGGCGGCTGCGGGACACCACGGCGAAGATGCAGCGCTGTTCGACACGGTCAAGGCCGTGGGCTTGGAATTATGCCCGCAGCTCGGCATCAGTATTCCAGTGGGCAAGGATTCGATGTCGATGAAGACCGCATGGAAGGAA
>Ga0172380_10001620_pt1 | contig 38318 bp, 27 predicted proteins | sample Leawe162metaG_FD_119747 | JGI IMG/M metagenome (GOLD analysis project Ga0172380, IMG submission 119747) | Leachate microbial communities from a municipal landfill in Southern Ontario, Canada - Leachate well 162 metaG | ecosystem: Engineered > Solid waste > Landfill > Unclassified | place...
ATCTTTGGTTACAAGGCTCCAGCAGCCCCGGCTCTGACCTTAAGCGGCCAGTGCGAAACGCTCATCGTTGGCGTTTATGGATTTGCTTCATTAACGTCGATCGCCTGACGGGTTGCCTGCGCACCTTTGTTCGCCCTGTCGAAGCCATGGCACCCCCACCTAAAAGCACTCCGATGCTCTTAGGTGGAGGTGAGGGGAATCGAACCCCTGTCCAGAACGCCTCCAGATTGCCGGAGTTACAACCATGCGTCGATTATGGGGGCGACCAGACTAATTTACAAGGACATTGGGCGCATTATTGTGTGCTGCAAGTCTTTTGCACGAGAATCACTGGAAGGTTCATGACCAAAGGAAAATTTGCCATTCTGCCAGCGCTGATTTTTGTTGTTTCACGCTAACCCGAGGTACGCTGCAAATAATGACAATGCCAACCGATCATTTCGAGGATGCCGCACTCGTCTGGTTTCGCCGTGACTTGCGCAGCTACGACCAAGCCGCCTTGAATCATGCCTTGACGCATTACCGGCGGGTGTATTGCACTTTTGTTTTCGACACCAGGATTCTCGATCTGCTGCCGCGTTGCGACCGGCGTGTCGATTTCATTCGACGCGCACTGCAAGAGCTGCAAGCCGCATTGCGCGATATGGGTGGGGATCTGATCGTTTGTCATGGCGATCCTGTGCTGGAAGTGCCGCGTATTGCGGCCGAACTCGGCGTGTCCGCCGTGTGCGTCAACCGCGATTACGACCCGGATGCGATTGCACGCGACGCAGAAGTCAGGCGATGTCTCGGCGACATCGAATTTCTGGATTTCAAGGATCAGGTGATTTTTGATCATGACGAGGTGATGACACAGGGTGGCACGTCTTACTCGGTATTTACACCCTACAAGAATGCCTGGCTGAGAAGGCTGGCACTGACCGGAGTGCATACCTGGCCGGTCAGGGAACATGCCGCGCATCTTGCCCGGCCCCTTATTGCATGTGAGTTGCCGACGCTCAAACGCCTGGGTTTCCAAGACACCGACCTTGACGAACTCTCCATTCCCACCGGCATGAGCGGAGCGCAGCGCATGTTTCACGACTTCATCGAACGTCTTGACGCTTATGGGGATACCCGCGATTTTCCCGCGATCAACGGCACCTCCTGTCTTTCGCCGCACTTGCGCTTCGGCACCATTTCGATCCGCGAACTGGTGGCCTATGCGCAAACCCAGGCGGGGAAAGGCGCTCAGATCTGGCTGTCGGAATTGATCTGGCGCGATTTTTACCACGCCATTCTCTGGCATCACCCCGGCGTAGTAACGCAGAGCTTTAAACCGAAGTACGACGCCCTGAAGTGGGATACCGCGGAGGGTAGTTTTACCGCCTGGCAGACCGGTCACACCGGCTATCCGCTGGTCGATGCCGCGATGCGCCAGTTGAGCATGACCGGCTTCATGCACAATCGCCTGCGCATGGTCGCGGCCTCCTTCCTCGTCAAGGACCTCGGGCTGGACTGGCGCAAGGGCGAGGACTGGTTCGCGGAAAAACTCCTGGATTACGATCTGGCCGCCAACAACGGCGGCTGGCAGTGGGTCGCGTCCACCGGCTGCGATGCGCAGCCCTGGTTCCGCATCCTCAATCCGATCACCCAGTCGGAAAAGTTCGATCCACAAGGACGTTTCATTCGCCAGTTCGTGCCGGAACTGGTTGCGGTTCCACAGAAGTTTATCCATGCCCCGTGGACGATGAGTGCGACCGAACAAGCCGCTTGCGGCGTCGAGATTGGCCGGCATTATTCGCGGCCTCTGGTTGACCACGGACTTGCCCGGCAGCGCACCCTGGCGCGGTATCGAGACGCCCTCGGGACGACAGCATGACGCTGCGGAAAGTGCCTGGTTGGGCTTGTGCTAGACTAAAAAACCCTCGCATCAGCACTGAACAGGAGATTTTTGATGATGAAACTTTACTACGGTCCGGGCGCCTGTTCCTTCGTTCCCCATGCGGCACTCGAAGCGATCAAGCTTGCCACGGGCGAAGATTTCGAGGCGCAAGCCGTCAAGCTGCACAAGGGCGAGCAGCGCACGCCCGAATATCTCGCGCTCAACCCGCTCGGACTGGTGCCGCTTCTGGTAGTCGACGGCAAGCCGCTGAGCCAGATTCTCGCGATCTGCGACTATCTTGATCGGCGTTACCCTGCGGTCGGCCTGCTGCCCTCGGCGCCATGGCAACGTGCGGAGGCGATGTCCACCTTTGCCTGGATGAACAATACCGTGCATCCGACCTTCACCCATATTTTCCGTCCGCAGAATTATGCCGACAGCGAGGCCGCCCACGCAGAAATCAAAAAGGCAGCGCAAGCGAAGTTTCGCGAGCATCTGGAGCGCATTCAGGGGATGACGGCGAAGGCGGCCCCCTTCCTGCTGGGTGACAAGCTGTCCTTCATCGATGCCTATGCGCTGGTATTCCTGCGCTGGGCCGGTCTTGCCGAAATCGATCCGGCAGGCTATCCGGCGTATCGGGATTACGTGGCTCGTGTCGCCCAGGCGCCCGCCATTGCGGCGGCCATGGCGCGTGAAGGCATTGCCCTGGACACTTACAAGAAGAAATAAGTGCAGCGTTTTACAGCGGCACGGCGCCCACCACCGTGATGCCGGCCCAGCCGACGCTGGCCTGGACCGGGGTGAGCTTGCCGAGCAGGGAGAGTTCCTCGACCGGGTGCGGCAAGATGTTGAGCGTTGCTTCCGCTTCGTGCCAGGCGGAGGCGACCTTGCCCTGGATGTCGGGCAGAACCCAGCGCAATTCCGGGCCGGCCTGAGGCTTGGTCAGATCGGGCCAGCCGACGGTGCCGATGGTCCGGTTGGTCAAAAATCCCAGCGGACTGCCGGGCTTGCCGGTGAGTTCCAAACGCGCCTCGATCAGGCGCCGTTCCTTGACGCTGAGGCTGGCGCCAAGACGCGTTCCGGCCTTGAGCGGCGCAGCCGCAAGCTGATCGAGCGGTAACGACCGGGTCATGTAGGTGGTGCCGAGTTTCTTGGGCCAGCCCTGCAGCAGCCCGCGCACCAGTGAGATGTCCTGATCGACCCAGATGAAGGGGCAGAAGTTGGCCAGACTGCCGTCCGGACGCTCGATTTCAACGATGACGATGGTTTCGCGATACTGGGCATAGACCGGATCGATCAGCTCGCTGCCGTCGGTGGTGGCCTGCCAGTCGGCAAAATGGAGACAGCCGTTGCCGGTCAGGCGCCCCAATGCCGCAGGCAGGAAATCGGGTCCATGCGCCGTTTCGCAACGCAGCGCTACGTTCATCAGCCAGCCGGCGTAGTGCCAGGGCGGCGGGGGTACGATCGCCGCGCGTCCGCTGGCGGTGAATGGGGCGGTAAAGCTCCTGAGTCGATGATCCATGCTGCCCTCCGTTTTCTACCTCCAAAGAGGTATCTCCAAATAGCCATTTCGATCAAATGGCGACACACTCTGCGAGAGGATAATAACAGGCAGTAATTTGTGCCGTAGCCGCAATCCACTTGAATCATCAGGGAGTTCAATCATGCTGTATCACCGTTTCAAAAAATTTATGCGTATGGGATGGGTCCTCGCAATCATTGCCTTCGCAACCTCTCCGGCGCTGGCCCAGAAATCCGGCAAGCCTGCTACCAAAAAAGCTGCCTTCGACGCCACGGCTTGTTACCAGTGTCATGCGCCGATCAAGGCGTTCCACGCCGATGGCAAGCACAAGAGCGTCGGTTGCAACAGTTGCCATGACGGCCTGGACAAACACCTCGGTGACGCCAAGGCGCGTCCGGCCACCAAGGTCGATCCGGCCGCCTGCGGCGCCTGTCACGCCAAGCAGTTCGAGACCTTGTACAAGATGAACTGGAACAAGACCGCCCGTTCCGAGAAGTCTCAAGCCACCGGCCCCTCGCCGAATCCGGCCTGGGAAAAACTGATGATTCCGCACGGCTTCACCAAGGAGCACAACGTGCCGCGATCGCATGCCTTCATGCTGATGGATCAATACGTCGTGGACCGCGCTTTCGGCAGCCGTTTCGTACCCAAGGACGGCTGGCAATATCTGACCCAGCCCGGTGGCAACTTCAAAGTGAACGACATGGTCAAGGATCAGTATCCTGACAATGCCGATCAAAAGCCGTTCAAGCCGGGAACCGCGGCAGCGGCCAACCCGGTCTGCCTGTCCTGCAAGACTCAGGACCACATCCTTGACTGGGCTTACATGGGCGACCCGGCCCCGACAGCCAAGTGGAGCCGCAGCTCAAAAGTGGTCGAGTTGGCGCGCAGCGTCAATCATGCGCTGAACTGCTTCTTCTGCCACGATCCCCACTCGGCCGGTCCGCGCATCGTGCGCGATGCGCTGATCCAGGCGCTGACGCGGCCGGAGAAGGACACGCTGTGGCATAACGACAAGGACGGCGCGAAGATTGATGTCAAGGATCTCGGCGTGCGCGGCCACACGCGCAAGATCGCGCTGCTGGATCGCTATGACACCAAGCTGCAGTGCGGCCAGTGCCATGTCGAATACAACTGCAACCCGGGTACCGAACTGGGCACCGGCAAGCCGATTGGCATGGCCGACCAGCGCACCAACCACTTCCCCTTCAAGGATGTGAGCCAGATCGCCAAGCATTATTCGGATCTCAAGTTCCGCGACTTCAAGCATGCCATTACCGGCGCCATGCTGTGGAAGGGACAGCATCCTGACGTGGAGAACTACTATGGCTCCAAGCACCAGAAGGCTGGCGTCGAGTGCCATCAGTGCCACATGCCCAAGGTCACGGACAAGAAGACCGGCAAGACCTACACTTCTCATTGGCAGACCAGCCCAAGGAACTACGTCAAGGAGACTTGCCTGACTTGCCACGGTGACTGGAGTGAGCGCCAGGCGGTGTATGCCATGGATTCACTCAGCGCACGTTACCAGGGCAAGGCCCGCAAGGCCGAATTCTGGCTGACCCGCATGGTGGACAAGTTCGAGGAAGCGAAGGGTGCCGGCGTCGAGGACTCGGTACTCAACCCGATCCGCGAGAAGCACTACGAAGCCCAGATCAATTGGGAATGGTGGACGGCTTCCAACGGTGCGGCCTTCCATAATCCGGAAGCGGCGGTCGACTCGCTCAACAAGTCCATGACCATCTCGCAGGAGGCCATCAAGATGCTCGAAGATGCGACGGCCGCCAAGCGTGGGCTGGCCGCGAAGTGATCCGCCATTGAGTGATCATGCGTAATATGAAAGGCGGCCCGAGTGGCCGCCTTTTTTATCGGGAACCCTGGATGATGAATTTTTCTGGCAGGTGGAAGCGGCCGGCGGTGCTGGCGGGTGTCCTTGTGGTGATCTGCACGGCCTTGCTGTCTGTTTATTTGAATGACCCCGGCCCCGGGGCGACCGGCGAGACGGAGGCCATGCTGCAACGTTTGGGCAGTTATTTCGAGAAGCAGCCGCGTGATGCCAGGGAACTGGTATTCAGCGCACGCCGCCTGACTGAAGCCGAGCGATTCGCCGAGGCAGCGCAGGCCTATGAAAAGGCGCTGGCGCTGCCTTCGAAAGTGGTGAAAGACCCGGCGGTCTGGTGCGAATATGCCGATGCGCTGGGTATGACACAGGAGGGCAAACTGGCCGGCAAGCCGCGCGAATTCATCGATCGGGCACTGGCTCTGAATCCGGAACATCCCAAGGCGCTGGAGCTGGCGGGCAGTGCCGAATATGAGTTGGGCAACTACCATGCGGCACTGGGTTTCTGGCGTCCGCTGCTGTCGTTACTCAAGCCCGGCACACAGATGCATGGCGAACTGGCGGCCGCGATAGCACGCACCGAAAGGCTGGCCGCGAAGTCCGGGCAGATTCGTCAATAAGGCTCAGCTGTCGTGGCCGGGCAGTGCCAGGGCAGCCGCTGTTACCGACAGTATTTCCGCGCAGGAGGCTTCCAGCTTCAGCTCGAACAGATGGTCGGCGCGGGTGATGCCGCGGTTGACGGCGGCGATTGGCTTGCCGAGGGCTTGCGCCTGCTGGCAGAAGCGAAAGCCCGAATACACCATGAGCGAGGAGCCGACCACCAGCAGTGCGGCGGCTTCCCCGAGCGCGGCCATGGCGGCGGTGACGCGCGGGCGCGGAATGTTGTCGCCGAAAAACACCACGTCCGGTTTCAGCACGCCGCCACAATTCCTGCAGCCGGGAATGACAAAGTCCGAAAGATCCTTAACTGCAAAGTCGGCGTCGCCATCCGGCGCCAGCGGCGCGGTCAGGCCGCAGAAGCGTGGATTGTGGCTCTCCAGACGTTGCTGCAGGGCGGCGCGAGTGCTTTGCTCACCGCAGGCCATGCAAACCACCTGGCCGATGTTGCCGTGGATCTCGATGAGCCTGTCCTGACCAGCCTCCTGATGCAAGCCATCGACATTCTGGGTGACCAGGCAGCTGACATAGCCTGCCTTCTCCAGGTCGGCCAGTATCCGGTGCACGGCGTTCGGCGCGGCACGCTGGAAGTTCGGCCAAGCGACCATGCTGCGCGCCCAGTAGCGCTGGCGTACCGCCGGCGCGGCCAGGAATTCCTGGTGCGTGACGGGTTGCCGCCGCCGCCATTGGCCCGCTTCGTCACGATAATCGGGTATCCCCGAGTCAGTGCTGCAACCGGCGCCGGTCAGCACCAATACTGGCCGATGCTGGGTAATGAAACCACTCAGGAAAGTTCTTTCAATCACTGGTTTTCTTGCGCTTGCAAGCAGAAAAATTGTCGAGGATCAAGAGAACGCGATTTTCCTTTTGCGGCGGTGCAGTAATTGTGGATATTTTGTTATTATCACCTCAACACCAGCTTGGTTTGGCTGATTGGTTACATCCGAGGCATTCGTGAGGCCACCACCCCGGCTCCATTATCAGGTATTGCTTCGGTTCTGGATTTGGCCCACCCCAATAATTCGGCGCAGTCGAGCAAGCACACTACACTCAAGGAGCTTTGAACATGCTGCAATCACACGCAGGCGGTAGCGCCGTTGCTGAGGCCAAAACCAAATCCCAAACAAGCCATGGTGGTCATGCTGATGACAAGCAGGATGATCCCCACATCGTGACGGTGGACGGCAACGAGGCTGCGGCCTATGTCGCCCATCTGGTCAATGAAGTGATTGCCATTTACCCGATCACGCCCTCCTCGCCGATGGGCGAGTTCTGTGATCAGTGGTCGGCGAATGGGGTCAAGAACATCTGGGGCACCGTGCCTGCGGTCATTGAAATGCAGCACGAAGGCGGTGCCGCCGGTGCGATCCACGGCGCCTTGCAAACCGGGGCCTTGTCGACCACCTTCACCTCATCGCAAGGCTTGCTGTTGATGATTCCCAACATGTTCAAGATCGCCGGGGAACTGACGTCGACGGTATTCCATATTGCCGCACGCACCGTGGCGACCCACGCGCTGTCAATTTTTGGCGACCATTCCGACGTCATGGCGGCACGCTCCACAGGCTGGGTCATGCTGTGTTCCAACTCGGTGCAGGAGGCTCAGGATTTTGCGCTGATCGCCCAGGCCGCCTCCTTGCGCGGACGCTTGCCGGTGATGCATTTCTTTGACGGCTTTCGCACTTCCCATGAGGTCGCCAAGATCGAGCAGGTCAGCCACCCGGTGGTGCGCAGCATGATTTCCGACGAACTGGTGCAGGAGCACCGGGCGCGCGCTTTGTCGCCGGACAAGCCGGTCGTGCGCGGCACTTCGCAGAATCCGGATGTGTTCTTCCAGATGCGCGAAACCATCAATCCCTACTACACGGCGATGCCGGGCATCATGCAGGAGGAGATGGACAAGTTCGCAACTCTCACAGGACGCCAGTATCGCCTCTACGAGTACCACGGTGCAGCCGATGCCGATCGCGTCATCGTGATCATGGGCTCGGGCGCTACCGCGACCGAGGAAGTGGTCGAGCATCTGAATGCGCGTGGCGAAAAACTTGGTGTGCTGAAGGTGCGCCTGTTCCGTCCGTTTGCTCCCGAAACTCTGCTCGCTGCCTTGCCGGCCACGGTCAAGAAGATTGCCGTGCTCGACCGCAACAAGGAACCCGGTGCCGATGGCGAGCCGCTCTACAAGGACGTCCTGGTCGCCATCGCCGAATCGTTCAGCACGGGCAAATCGCGTTTTTCCGGCATGCCGCGCGTGGTTGGCGGGCGCTATGGCCTGTCTTCCAAGGAATTCACACCGGGCATGATCAAGGCCGTCTTCGACGAACTGGCCAAGCCCGAACCCAAGAATCAATTCACCATCGGCATCAACGATGACTTGTCTCACACCAGCCTGGCATGGGACGACAGCTTCACCATCGATGCTGCACAGGGCGTGGTGCGCGCCATGTTCTACGGCCTCGGTTCGGACGGCACGGTTTCTGCCAACAAGAATTCGATCAAGATCATCGGTGAGGAAACAGATCAGTACTGCCAGGGCTACTTCGTGTATGACTCGAAGAAAGCCGGCGCAATGACCATTTCCCACTTGCGCTTCGGCCACCAGCCGATCCGCTCTTCCTACCTGATCGGCAACAACCAGGCTGACTTTGTCGCCTGCCACCTGCCGGTGTTCCTTGAGCGCTACGACATCCTCGATGTGGCGGCCAAGGGGGCGGTCTTCCTGCTCAATTCAACGGCAACGCCCGACAAGGTCTGGGATACCCTGCCGCGCCGCATGCAGCAGCAGATCATCGACAAGCAGATCAAGTTCTACACCATCGATGCCTATGCCGTGGCCCACAAGGCCGGTATGGGCAACCGCACCAACACCGTGATGCAAACCTGCTTCTTCGCGATTTCCAATGTCATTCCGCGTCAGGATGCCATCGATTCGATCAAGGCCGCAGTGCATAAGACTTATGGCAAGTCCGGGCAGGAAGTCATCGAGAAGAACTACAGAGCCATCGACGAGGCCTTGGCCAACCTGCACCAGATCATTATTCCTGAGAAAGCGACCAGCACTTCCGAAAAACTTGCGGCAGTGGCCGAGGATGTGCCGGCGTTCGTCTGCCAGGTGACCGGAGAGATCATCGGTTGTCGCGGCGACGCCATTCCGGTTTCATTCTTCCCGAAAGACGGTACCTTCCCAACCGGTACCACCCAGTTCGAAAAGCGCAATCTGGCGCTGGAAATTCCGGTGTGGGATGAGGAACTCTGCATCCATTGCGGCAAGTGCCCGTTCGTCTGCCCCCACGCAGCGATCCGCTCCAAGGCCTTCCCCGCCAATCTGACCGAATCCGCCCCGGCGACTTTCAAGCATGTCCCGATCAAGGGCAAGGAAATGGAAGCCGGATATCATATTTCCTACCAGGTGTCGCCGGAGGATTGCACCGGTTGCAACCTGTGTTCGGAAATCTGTCCTGCTGCCGACAAGAAGGATCCGAGCCGCAAGGCCCTGATGATGATGCCGGTCGGTCCCCTCAAGCAGCAGGAAAAGGAAAACTGGGATTTCTTCCTCAAGCTGCCCGAATACGACCGCGAGAAAATCAAGCTCAGCACCATGAAGGGCGCCATGCTGATGCAGCCGCTGTTCGAGTTTTCCGGCGCCTGCGTGGGCTGCGGCGAGACCCCCTATATCAAGCTGGCCACCCAGCTCTTCGGCGACCGCATGGTGGTGGCCAACGCCACCGGCTGCTCGTCGATCTATGGCGGCAACCTGCCCTCAACGCCCTGGACCACCAACGCCGAAGGACGCGGCCCGGCCTGGTCGAATTCGCTGTTTGAAGATAATGCCGAGTTCGGCCTGGGCTTCCGCGTCAGCATCGACAAGCAGCAGGAATATGCACGCGAGCTGGTCTTGCGGCTGGCCAGTGTGATCGGCGAGACTTTGTGCCACGATCTTCTGACCGCGGACCAATCCGGCGAAGCCGGGATTCAGCAGCAGCGTGAGCGGATTCTCGAACTGCGGCGCATTCTTGCGGGACTCTCCCTGCCGCAGGCGCGTGAACTGGAAAGCCTGGCCGACACGCTGGCGAAGAAAAGCGTCTGGATCATCGGCGGTGATGGCTGGGCTTATGACATCGGCTTCTCCGGCCTGGATCATGTAATCGCTTCGGGTCGCAACGTAAACATTCTGGTGCTGGATACCGAGGTGTATTCGAATACCGGCGGCCAGGCATCCAAATCCACGCCGTTCGGCGCCGTCGCCAAGTTTGCCGCGAATGGCAAGACCACGGGCAAGAAGGACTTGGCGCAGATTGCCATGACCTACGGCAATGTGTACGTTGCCCGGGTCGCGTTCGGTGCCAAGGATGTGCATACGCTCAAGGTGTTCCTGGAAGCCGAAGCCTACGATGGTCCGTCGCTGATCATCGCTTACAGCCCGTGTCGTGAGCAGGGCTTCGATCTTTCCAACAACATCAACCAGCAGCAGCTCGCCGTGGATTCGGGTCACTGGCCGCTGTTCCGCTTTGATCCGCGTCTGGCTGAGCAGGGCAAGAACCCCATGCAGATGGACTCGAAGAAACCGTCGATTGCCTACCAGGAGTTTGCCTCGACCGAGACGCGCTTCCGCGCGGTGCTCAACAGCAAGGACTCAGTTGAAAAACTGGCGGTGATCCAGAAGCAGGTCGACGACCGCTATGCGCATTACGAGCAACTGGCCGGCGGGGACGCCGGAGCGGGCAAGGAAGAGTAGTCGCTAAACCAACTTCGGGAAGGGCTTGCGGCTTTCGGGGGCGCAGCCCACGCATCATGAAAGTTAGTGCATGCCCTTCCTCGGCCGCAGCGGCAAGGGAATCACGCCGATATCTTCTTCCAGCAGTGAACGCACTTCCTCCACCGAGGCGGTGCCGTGGATGTTGCGCGCAGGGATTTCCTCGTAGTGAATTTTGCGGGCTTCTTCGGGGAAACTTGTACCCACATTGTCGCTGTTGTTGAGCAGCTGCTCGAAGGCAGCCAGGACTCTGGCCTCGTCGCTGGGCTTAGCGTTGGCCGGCGCGGCAGCTTTTTCCGCGACAGCCCGCCGCACATGCGATCCGGCTGGCAGCTTGGTGATGCAGACGTCATTGCAATGCGGGCAGATCACTTGCTGGGCGACTGCCTGGCGCTGAAATTCCTCGAACGAAGCGAACCAGCCTTCAAAGCTGTGGCTGTTGCTGCAGCTCAAGTTAAGCACAATCATGTGCGCCAGGCTCCTTATTTGTCCGCTTTTTTGCAGCCGCTAAAGACGTTGGCAGGACCGTCCTCGAGCGTTGCTTCACTGCCGTTGAGGGTCAGCGCGGCAATGCCATTGCTGTAGCGATTGCCGGAACCGGCCGCCTTGTCCAGACGGACTTCCCGCTCCGGAAAGATGACCCAGGCCGCGCTGCCATTGTCCAGCATGCGTAAATAAAAACGCTTGCTGTTGGCGCATTGGTAATCGCTGGCGTTGGTCGGTGTGCGCGGCCGCTCCCGGATGTCTTCCTTGCCGAACGGCCAGAGGCTGATGTTGCTGCAGGCGCTCAGGAGCAGCGCCAGGCAGAGCGAAACTGTGGTGTTTCTGGCCAAGCGGGAAAATGGACTTGTCATCGATCTGATCCTAAGGCGTTTTGCTGAAGTCGGGCTTGCGTTTTTCCTGGAACGCGGAGATGCCTTCGCGGGCTCCGGCGGTACAGGCGCTTTCGCCGAAGGCACTATAACCAATTTCCAGTGCTGCGGCGAAACTTGGTGCAGCCGCTGCTGCGCAGATGGCCTTTTCCATGATGCCGATGACTTCGGCGCTAAGCGGCTGGCCATTGCCGGCCTTGGCTTCGATGGCCGGTAGCGGCGCCAGTTCGATCGCGCCGTCGGGAATGCCGCGCAGCCCGCTGGCAAGGGTCGCGACGCGTGCCGCGGCTGTTGCGATGAGGCCGGCATAATCATCGGCCAGTCCATCCACCACGCCCAGTTCATGCGCACGTGCCGCCTTGAGGCGGTCTGCCTGGCGCAGCATGCCGTGAAACACGCCGGCGGCTTGCGGCCAGCGGCGATAGGGCACGACCATCGCGCCGATGCCCGGCACGATACCCAGCGTGATTTCGGGCAACTGCATCCAGGCGTTCTTGAGGGCGACGATGCCGTGGCAGCGCATTGCCAGTTCAAAACCGCCGCCCAGCGCCATGCCGTTCAGGGCGGCCACCACGGGTTTTTGCATCTTGTCGAGGTGCACCAGCAGGCGCGAGCAGTCGCGTGAGTACTGCGCAGCGGCCGGGGCATCGCCGAGCATGCGCGGGAAGCGGCCAATGTCGGCGCCGGCGCAGAACGCTTTCGTGCCATAACCGACGATGACGAAACCTTTGACCTTGGAATCCTTCTCGAACTTCCTGATCACCGAGAGAATCTCGTCGGTCATATAGTCATGCAGGGCGTTCAAGGCCTCGGGGCGGCGCAATGTGATCACCTTGACCACATCGACGTCATCGACCAGCAGGTGGCGCAGGAAATCCTGGTAGGCCGCGAAGGGGCGCTTGGGCATCGGCATGCCCGGACGCTCCTTGCCCAGGCGCAGCAGTGCGTTGCCGGTCACTTTTTCACCGAGGTCGCGCATCAGATCGAGCGGCCCCTTCTTCAGGGCGAGTGCCTGACGGCAGCCCAGGTCGAGGTCGGCCGGCTCGCCGATGTGGCGATCGACGATGTCCACGCCTTGCGAGAAGAGTATTCCCAGCATGCGCTCACGCACGGCCTGGGTGGTTTTCGCATCCACCTCGACGCGCTTGCCCGGCGCCACCGTGACCCAGGTGTTGACCGAGCGGAAGATGGGCGCCGGGCGATAGTGCTCGCCTTCCAGTTCGGCTTGCAGGGTATTGGTTTCGGTAATGATCGGATTGCCGTGGGCGAGGTTGAGGACGAAGAACGGCCCGGCATGGACGAACTCGCTACTGACGCTATCCACTTCGCTTGCTGTGGCCTTGTCGAGCAGCATCGCAGCTTCGTTGCACCAGTTGTCGAAAATGCGGTCGAGCATGAAGCAGGCGACGTCGGCCGTGATCAGCGGAATCTTGCCGGTAACGCAGAACACCCAGCGCAGGTATTCGATCACGGCCGGATCGGTCTGCTGCCAGCGGATCACTTCGACCACCGGGTTGCGCCAGGCCGGCGCGAAGAAATGGGTCACGGTGGCGCGCTGCTTGTGCTTGAGCTGCGAAAAAATTTCGGCAGCCGGCAGGGAACTGGTGTTTGAAGTGATCAAGGCGTCGGGACTCACGATGGCTTCGATCTGCGCGAAAATCTTGCGTTTCAGGCCGATGTTCTCGGTCGCCGCTTCGAGCACCCAGTCGGCGTCGGCGATATCCGAATAATTCAGGGTGCCGATGATATTGCGGGTGATCTTCCCCGCTTCATCCTCGCTGAGCTTGCCCTTGGCGACGGCTTTTTTGGCGTAGTCGTGGCAACGCTGCACGGCGCGGTCGACGGCTTCCTGCGCCACGTCGACGAGGTAGAGCTTGATCTCGGGCAGCGCGCTCTTGAGGTAGTAGCCGATGTCCGGACCGATGGTGCCGGCGCCGATGATGGCGACGACGCGGGGCAAGGGACGGGAGGGAACGGCGAGCAGCGGATTGGCGTATGGCTTGGCCATGAATGAATCTCCTGACAATGGTTATAACAATGGTTGAATCAAAGAATCTGGTCGAGGGCGCGCGACAGGCTGCCGACCGTGCGCTCGATGTCCTTGAGTTTGTCGAGACCGAACAGTCCGACCCGGAAGGTCTGGAAGTCGCTCGGCTCATCGCACTGCAAAGGCACGCCGGCTGCGGTCTGCAAACCGACTTCAGCGAATTTTTTGCCGGTGCGGATGCCATCGTCCTGGGTGTAGCTGACCACCACCCCGGGCGCCTCGAATCCTGCTGCCGCGACGCTCTTGAAACCGCGCTCGGCCAGCAGTGTGCGCACTCGCCGGCCCAGTTCCAGCTGCTGGCTGCGGGCTTTCTCGAAACCATACTGCTCGGTCTCACGCATCGTCGCGTGAAAATTCCTCAGTCCATCGGTCGGCGGCGTCGCATGGTAGGCATGTCCGCCATTTTCGTAGGCTTCCATGATCTGCAGCCATTTCTTCAAGTCGCAGGCAAAACTGGTGCTGGTCGTGGCGTCTATTTTTTCCCGTGCCTGGGCACCCAGCATCACCAGTGCGCAGCAGGGCGATCCGCTCCAGCCTTTTTGCGGCGCGCTGATGAGGACGTCAACCTGATTCGCGGCCATGTCCACCCAGACGGCGCCAGAGGCGATGCAATCGAGCACGAACAAGCCGCCGACCTCATGGGTAGCTTCGCCCAGCGCGCGCACGTAGGCATCCGGCAGCATGATGCCGGATGCGGTTTCGACATGCGGTGCAAACACCACATCAGGCCGGCTGGCCCTGATCAGCGCAACGGCTTCCTCGATCGGTGCCGGGGTAAAGGCTGACTGTGGCGCTTCGGCGATGCGGCGCGCCTTCAACACCGTCAATGCCGAAGGAATATTGCCGGTCTCGAGAATCTGGCTCCAGCGGAAGCTGAACCAGCCGTTGCGGATCACCAAACACTTCTTGCCCGTGGCGAACTGGCGCGCCACCGCTTCCATGCCGAAAGTGCCGCTGCCCGGCACTACTACGACCGATTTGGCCTGATAGACTTTTTTCAGGGTGGCGGAGATGTCCTTCATCACCCCCTGAAAAGCCTTGGACATGTGATTGAGCGCGCGGTCGGTATACACCACCGAATACTCAAGCAAGCCATCTGGATCTACTGCGGGGAGCAAGCTGGGCACAATCGCCTCCTGGATAATGGGTTCAACTGGGGGAAAGGTTCGGAAAGGTTCGGAAATTGAGGCATGCGCTGGGCGAGATGCGCCGCGCGACTACTTTTTCTTTGGCGGCGGCTCCAGGATGTTCTTGACCAGGGTGAAGAAGCGCGCGTAATACTCCTCGTCCGAGATCGTTTCTCCGCCCACCTTGACGAGATTTTCCGCGGTCTTGCCCCAGGGCATCGACAGCGAGCCCAGCGAGGAAATGCCGAGGCTGGTGGTTTGGCTGCTCTTCTTCAATTCGTACTTGGTCTGCACCGCATTGGCAAAAACGATCGAGCCGGATGGCAGACTCTTGCAGATGATATTGAGGTCAATGCTGACACTGCTGTCCTTGTCGGGCTGGAAATCCTTCTGTCCGTGTATCTCGGTGGCATCGCTCGAGCTGATGCGGTAGGCCTGGCTGAGCATGGCGAGCTGCGCGGCTTCGCAGGCTTTTTCCGCTGTCACGGAGAGATTGCGCCGGAACGGCGAATTTTCCTTGAACGCCTCGTCGCGATACACCGGGCGCTCGCCGCAAGCGGCAACGATCATCACGGCCAAGGCGAGCGCGGCAGCAGAATATCTATTCATGGTGGGTTTTCCCTCATCCTTCGGGAATTTGTTAAACGTCCATGGTGAACCTTGGCAATTATACCAACCGTGGAGTTCCGGACCGCGTTGACCGAGGTCAACGCGGGGTCGGCGCTGTGGTCCGTTCCGCTCTTAGGGCACGTGATATGATCGATGCCAGGAGAAAAATCGATCAAAGCTTCATTTCGTAAGTGAAAGAATCCGTTGACCTGGTTGAACAAGATACTGCGTAGTGAAACCCCCGATCGACCCGCCGCCGCGGCAGAGCATGCTCGGCCGCAAAGCAAAGTCGTCGTCGCGGATCCGCAGCAGATCAGGCTGCGCCTCTCCCAGGCTGTCAATGCTACCAATGCTACCAATGCTACCAATCCGGATGAGGCAGAGCGCCTGACGCAGGCGCTGGGCGAGGCCTTGGCGCAAACACGGCAAGCGCCCTTGCCTGAGGATTCGGCATGGGTGCGCAGTCACGCCATCATGCTGCTCAGCGACAAGCCGAGCGCCTTGTCCTGGCTGGCAGAATTGAACGAAGAGGAATGTCTGGCGGCAGTGGCACTGCAGGCCCGCCTCGCCGAAGTGCGTCTCAGCGCAGCGCGCCGCCTGGATTCCGGCGTCTGGCTGGAGCGGGTGGCGCAGGCCAGTCGCGACAAGGACAAGGGGGTCTATCGGCATTGCGCGACAGTGCTGCAGCAGCGGCAAATGGACAGTGCCAGTGCAGCGCGCGCAGTCGTCCTGGAAGCTGAACTGGAAACGCTGTTGGCGGAAGACCCGGTTGCGGCGACACGCCTGGTCGATCTCGAAAGGGAGTTTCAGCAACTTGCCGGAAACGAGTCGCCACGCTGCAAGGAACTCATGACACAGTTCAGGACCCGAGCGCAGGAACAAGCACGCCACATGCAGATGCTGCACGCCCGCCACATGGCGGTAGCAGCCCTGGCGGCAGATATGGAGCAGCCCGCCGGATTGTCTGCAGAGCACTTGGTGCAGTTGCGCCAGCGTTGGTGCGAATTGACCGAGAACCCTGCCGCTGCCCCGGAATGGCTGGTGAAGCACAAGGAAGCGTTGACACTGAAGCAATTGCTCGTGCAGATTGAAGCGCGTCTGACTTCTGCGGAAGAAGATCTGCAGCGCTTGAATGGCTGCGCGGATTTCCTCGCAAACCACGAACAGGGACAGTTGCTCGGCGAGGCGGATATCGCCGCCTGGGAAGCCTTGGCCAAGCCGGAAAATCAGCAACTGTGGAGGCCATTGCAGGCACGCTGGGAGGCCTGCCTGAAGCGGCAGGCCAAGCCGGTTGCCGCAGTCGCTGAGCCGGTGGCGCCGGTGCAAACGCGCCTGGTTCGCGACCCTGCGGCTTCGGCACAACTCATCGACCGCCTGAGTGAGGCCATCGAGCAAGGCCATCTGGCGGATGCAAGCAAGCTCGATGCAGATATTGCCAAGCTGGAGTCTGCCGCCGGCCTGCCGCATGGCCAGGCGCAGCGGCTGCTCCGGGTTCGCGCCGATCTGCTCAAGCTGCGCGGCTGGGCGCGCTGGGGCAGCGACCAGGCGCGCCAGCAACTGATCGTCCAGGCCGAGCAGCTAAGCCAGGGACACGATGACGTCGCCGCCCTGGCGCAGGCGATCGCCAAGCTGCGCCAGGAATGGAAAGGTCTGGATAGCCACGCTGCGTCGAACAAGGCGCTGTGGCAGCGGTTCGATACCCTCGTCGAAAAAGCCTATGCCCCGGTCGCGGCGCACCGCGCCGAGTTGGCAGCCAAGTTGCAGGTTGCGCGTCAGGCCCGGGAGGCCTTGTGCCTCAAGTGGGAGGAATGGCAGGCGCAGGTGGCCTGGGAGCATGCCGACATGAGGGTGGTCCAGACCATGCGCCAGGAAATCTGCGATGCCTGGCGTGCCCTTGGCGCACCTGGCGCACGCGAACGACGTGGTTTGCAGAAGCGTTTCGAGAAGCTGCTGGCTGGCCTTGACACGCACATCGAAACGGCGCGGCGCGCGGAAATCGAGCGCTGCGAAGCATTGATCGTCGCGGCCCAGGCCTTGACTCAGGAGAGCCGCTTGCGTCAGGCGATCGAGGGCATCAAAAAGCTGCAACAGCGCTGGCGTGAAGAAGCGGGAAACATCCGGCTTGGCCGAGCGGAGCAGGAAAAACTCTGGAAGCGCTTTCGCGCTGCCTGCGATGCGGTCTTCGCCCGGCGCGAAGAAGAAAAAGTCCAGCAGACTGCACAACGCGCGCAGCAAAGGGAAACGGCGCAGTTGAAGCTCGCGGAATTGCAGGGAGCGCTCAACAACCAGGATGAAGCCCAGGTACGGCAGCGCATTGCCGATTTTCGCGGCGCCTGGCGCGCAGCCAGCACAGGCAACATGCCGGCTTCGGCCAATCAAGCCCTGCAAAGTGCCGAAGCGCATCTCGAGTCTCTCCAGGTCAGCAAGCGCGAGGCGCCCCTGCGTTTGCTTATGCAGAAAACAGCCCTGATCGAGCAGGTTGAAAGCGAAGCGGCGGGCGGTGCCAGCGCGGAAGCGATTGCCGAGCTGATGCGTACTGTCCAGTCGCAATGGCAAGCCCTGCCGCGCTCGCCGGCCAAGTTCGAGCAGCCTCTGACGCGTCGTTTGGCCGCTGCGTCCCGTGCCACGGCAAGCGGCCTGGCGGAGGGATGCAAATTGCGCACGAGCCTGCTGCTCGATCTCGAACTGGCGCTCGGACTGAGTGCTGACGCTGCTTCCGAGGTGTCGCGCCGCAACCGGCATCTGCAACTGCTTCAGCAAAAATTCCAAAGGGGGCAGTCCCCGTCGGACGACCTGGATCGACTGGTGGCGGATTGGCTTGCCACGGCCGCAGTTTCCGATGCGCAACAGCAGCAGCGCATGACCCTCATCCTGCAGGCAATGAGGAGCAAATCAAAGACGGGTGTCTTGTAGCGACTACGGGTTTCTGGGTAGTCCGCGCTACCTTTTTCAGGGTATATCCGTACATTTTCATTAGGCCTATATTGAGAGCCGATTAAATGTTTCTGGCCGCGTTGCAGGCCGCGCATTTGGCCATTTAATCTGTTGCACCGTGCGGGCTGAATCAAACATGAACACCTCGACTCCCTGTCGAATTCTGCTGGTTGAAGACGATCCAAGCGATGCCCACTTGGTGCGCCAGATACTGCGTTCCGTGCGTGACGTGCGATTCGAAATTACCTGGGTCGGCAATCTCGCCGAAGCGCGTCAGCAGTTGCTGGACAACCCGCCGGAATTGATCTTGCTGGATTTGTCATTGCCCGACTCGAGCGGCCTGGCGACGGTCATTGCCGGACGACAGGCGGCGGGTGCCTTGCCGCTGATCGTGCTGACCGGCCACGACGATACCGGATTCGCACTGCAGACCCTGGAAGCCGGGGCGCAGGATTACCTGCTGAAGGGCAGCTTCGACGGTGACAGTCTTGCCCGTGCAATCCGTTATGCGCTGAGCCGGGCCAAGCTGGAACAGCGCCTGCATCTGGCATCGCGCGTCTTTGAGACGACTGGCGAGGCGATCATGGTGACCGACGGCAATGCCAATATCATTGCCGTGAATCCGGCCTTTTGCCGCATCACGGGGTACAGCGAGGCGGAAGTGCTCGGCAGAAATCCGCGCTTTCTCAATTCGGATCGTCACGACAAGGCTTTTCACGCGGAAATGTGGCGCAGGCTGCTGACGGACGGCGAATGGGCCGGTGAGGTCTGGAACCGGCGCAAGAATGGCGATGTATTTCCAGAGTGGCAAACCATCAGCCGAGTGGTCGATGCAGCGGGGCAGGTGAGCCAATACATCGCGGTATTTGCCGACCTCAGCGAAATCCGCCAGGCCCAGGACAAGGCTGAACGACTTTCATGGCGCGATGCGCTGACCGGTCTGGCGAATCGTGCGCTGTTCCTGCGCCAACTGGATCAGACTCTGGTGTCGTCGCAGCGCGACGGAAGTTACGCAAGCGTTCTGCTGCTCGATCTGGATCGATTCAAAGACATCAACGAGGCGCGCGGCCTGGGGCTTGGCGATGCCCTGCTCAAGACCGTTGCGGAACGCCTCAATCGGCTGCTTGAGCCCGATGACCTGCTGGCACGGCTCGATTCGGACGAATTTGCGCTGCTGCTGCCGCGTCATGCCGCAGCGCGTGACACGGCCGGGCGCGATGCGCTGGCGCTCGCGGAAAAATTTCGCACAGCGCTACGCGAAGACATTCACCTGGATGAAGAACTGTTCCACCTGGATGCCAGCATCGGCATTGCCCTCTTTCCCGACTCGATGCAGGAAGGCGCATCCGATGTTCTGCGCCAAGCCGACATGGCGATGCACCAGGCCAAGGCTGCCGGTGGCGGTTGCGTCCTGTTCTTCGAAACGGACATGGGCGAAAAGGTGAGAGAGCGCTACCAACTCGAGCGCGAATTGCGCGAGGCGGTGGAACAGAACCAGTTGTGTCTCTATCTGCAGCCGCAGGTGGAGCGAGGCGGCCGCCAAGTCGGCGCGGAAGCGCTGGTGCGCTGGCAACATCCCGAGCGCGGCCTGGTCCCGCCCGGCGTGTTCATCCCTCTGGCGGAAACCAGCGACCTCATTGTTGCCGTCGATCGCTGGATGCTGGGCGAAGTCTGCCGGCTGCTGGCGCGGCTCGATGGTCAGGGATGCAGCTTGCGCGTGTCGGTGAACGTGAGTCCGCGCCATTTCCAGAAAGACGATTTTGTCGCTGAAGTGAAGCGCCTGCTGGCTCTGAGTGGCGCCGATCCCAACCATCTGGTGCTGGAAGTCACCGAAGGCCTGGTGATCGGCGACTTTGCCGACGTCGTTGGCAAGATGATGGCGCTGACCTTGCTGGGTATTCATTTCTCCATGGACGATTTTGGCACGGGCTATTCCAGTCTGGCCTACCTCAAGCGCCTGCCGATCCAGGAACTCAAGATCGATAAAAGCTTCATCCAGGATGCGCCCACCGATCCCAACGATGCGGCCCTGGTGGAAGCCATCCTCGCCGTTGCCGATCATCTGCATTTGCGCGTGGTTGCGGAAGGTGTGGAGACCGCTTCCCAGGCTGAATTTCTCGACGCGCGCGGCAAGGTCATCCACCAAGGCTATTTGTATGGCCGGCCGGAACCCGTGGAAGCATGGCTGCGGCGTTTGCCGGAGGAAACTGCCATGCCATCCTTGAATCTGGGCGAGGGAGTCGGGAATCAGACCGTCGTGTCCCTGGCAGGCAGAAAGCACCGTGATAAATAAACAGGAGCCCTTCAACATTCTGCTCGTCGAAGACGAACCGGCGGATGCTCACTTGGTGCGCCAGGCAATCAAGGAAGGCGAGGTCGACTGCAGCTTGCAGCATGTCGTGGACGGCATCAAGGCCCTGGAGTTCCTGCAGCGGCAGGTCGAGGCAGAACAGTGCCCTGGCTTGCCGGATCTGATCCTGCTCGATCTCAACATGCCGCGCATGAACGGCCGCGAATTCCTGGCGGCAGTCAAGGCGGACGCCAGGTTCGTTGCCATCCCGGTGGTTGTGCTGAGCACGTCGCAGGTGGAGCGGGATGTTGCTCAGGCTTTTCAACTCGGGGCCGCTGGCTACCTTACCAAGCCGGCTGACATGGACGAGTTTTTTTCTTCCATACACCAGCTCTGTCGTTACTGGTTTGCGCTGGCGCGCCTGCCGAAGACTGTCTGAATCATGAAGCGGGTCTTGCGCGCCTTGATGATCGGCTTATGGTTCGGCCTGTTCAGCGTGGGTTGGGCGCCAAGTTGGGCCGATGCGGGCAAGGAAATCAGAACCTATCGACTGCTGATCCTCGATTCCCAGTTGGGCAATCCCTACGATGAAATTCGTGGTGCTTTGCTCAAGACGCTCGAAGAATACGGCTATGTGCCAGGGAAAAATCTGCGGATCAATCTACAGGTCTCTGGCAACGACGTGAAAAAGGGCGAGGCGGTTCTGCGGCAGGAACTCGGTCAAGGCCACTACGATGTGGTTCTTGTCGGGGGAACCGCCGCCACCATCTCTGCGAAGAATGTGCTGCACGGCGACCGGCGCCAGGCGGTGGTGTTCGCCGCGCCGACCGATCCGGTCGGCATCGGCGTGATCAAGGATTTCACCAGCAAGCCTGTCGCCAATTTCACCGGCATCTGCTATCCGGTGCCGGTCACGGCGCGACTGCGCTTCATCCGTCAGCTCATGCCGCAGGCACGCAGTTTCGGTTTTGTTTATGCCGACATGCCGCAGTCCCACAGCTATGTCCAGTGGCTCAAGGAGCAGCTTGAGAAAAATCCGGAATTCGGAAATATCCAGGTTGTCTTCCGGAAAGTGCCGCTGGTCACCGGCGAGCATGGCGACCAGCAGATGGCTGAGGCAGCGGAAAAGCATGTCAGGGAACTGGATGCCAGCGTCGATGCCTTTATCAAGCCGGTCGACCAGATGGGCACGCGCCGGAATTTTTCAGAGATGGTGTACCGGGCCGCCAGCAAACCGCTGATCGGCTTGGTCAAGGACGATGTGATGGCACGCTGGGGAGCCACAGCAGTGGTTTATGCGGCGCATGCCTCGATCGGCAAGCAGGCGGCGCGCATGATCCGGGACCTGTTCGAGGGCAAAGCAGTCGCCGAGATCCTGCCCGAATGGCCCAGGGAATACGGTTTCGCGGTCGATCTGGCGAAGGCGCGGCAGTTTGGCCTCAACGTGCCGGTGGAAGTTCTGCAGATGGCCGGTGAAAACATCATCAAGTAGAAAGCCATGAAGCTGAACAGAAAAATCATCCTGCTTACCATCAGCATCCTGCTGGTGTCCCTGTTCATCAGTTCCGCGGTAAATATCGTGAATTTCCGCAAGAATTACACTGAGGCCCTGATCACCGGCAGCTACGGCCTGGGACAAAGCCTGAACAGTGTGCTGACGGAAATGCTCAACCTCGGCCTGCCGCTGGAAAGCCTGACGGGCATGAACAAGAAACTCCGGCAGGTGATTGAGAACAATCTCTACATCAGCTATGTCGGCATCGCCGACATGACTGGCAAGGGAATTTTCCACACCACGCCGGGCCGGGTCGGCTACGTCGCCACGGACGAAGCCATGCGCCGCAGCCTGGCTACCTCTGTACCGATCACGCAGACCTACCTGCGCGACGACGGCCACGAATACTTCGATGTCACAATCCCGGTGTTCGATGCTCGCAAGGAACATGCCGGGGTGATCCGGCTGGGTTTTCGTACCGAGGTCGTGGATGACAAGGTCAAGCAGGCGGTCGCCGAAGTCGCGTTGAATTTTGTCATCACCTTCATCGTGATTGCGGTGCTGATCAATATCCTGCTGGCGCGGCTGATTTCAACGCCGCTGGTCGCCTTGTCGGCGCAGGCTGGGAGAATTGCCGCGGGAGATTTCGCGAGTGAGGTCCATATCAATCGCCAGGATGAGATTGGCCAACTTTCCGATGCTCTGAACCGTATGTCGCGCACCATCCTCAGTCAACTTGAAGCGCTGCAGCACGCGCGCAGCGAACTGGAACAGCAGGTCGAAGCAAGAACCCATGAATTGGCCCTGACCAATCGCCAATTGGAGCAGCGTAATCTCGAGATGCAGGCGAAGACCGAAGCCTTGCTGCGCTCCAATGCCGACCTCGATCAGTTTGCCTATAGCGTTTCGCACGACATGCGCCAGCCCCTGCGCATGATCAGCGGTCACCTGCAATTGCTGCAAAAGGGATTGCAGGAACAACTCGACGAAAACAACCGCGAAAACCTGACCTACGCTCTGGATGGCGCCCGGCGCATGGATCAGATGATTGTCTCGCTGCTCGAATACTCGCGTGTCGGCCGGAAAACCGAGGGGAAGGAGTGGATGGAGAGTCGCACTTCGCTCGATGAGGCGCTCGACTTTCTCGCGCCGGCGATCGAGGAGGCGCAAGCCAGCATCGAGATCGGCGGCGTTTGGCCGCGCGTGTACGCCAGCCGCGACGAAATGACGCGACTGTTGCAGAATCTGGTCGGCAATGCGGCGCACTACCACGAGCCGGCCACACCACCGCGCATCGAAGTGAACTCCCTGGTCACCGAAAATGTTTGGCGCGTCAGCGTGCGCGATCACGGCATCGGCATTGACCCATCCCAGATCGACCGGCTGTTCCATTTCTTCAGCCGGCTGCAGTCGCGCGAGCGTTTCGCCGGAACCGGCATGGGCCTGGCCCTGTGCCGCCGCATCGTCGAGCATCATGGCGGGCGCATCTGGGCGGAATCGGCGGGAGCAGGGCAGGGCAGCGAGTTCGTTTTCGAAATCCCCGTGAACGTCGACAAGGAACAAGCAGCATGAAACATCATCAGTTACTGAGCGGCGTCACCATCGCCGTGATGTTTATCTGGTCGGCGAGCATAGTCAGCATCCTGGCCTGGGATTGGCATGACGTGCACAAACATGCCGAAGTACTGGCGAAAATGGAGGCGCGCATCCATTTCAACAAGGATCTGTCCTTCCGCAGATGGGCGACGAGTCATGGCGGCGCGTATGTGCCGATCGACGCACGCACGCCGCCCAATCCGGGACTGGCGCATCTTCCCGAACGCGATATCCAGACACCTTCCGGCAGAAAGCTCACGCTGATGAACCCAGCCTACATCATGCGCCAGGCGATGACGGATTATGCTGACATGTTCGGCGTGCAGGGAAAACTCACCAGCCTCAGGCTGATCAATCCTGACAATGCCGCCGATGCCTGGGAAACCTCCGCCTTGCTGCAGTTCGAGCAAGGCGTCCAGGAAGTCTCGGAATTCACCGAAGTCAGGGGCAAGCCGGTGCTACGGCTGATGGGGGCGATCAAAGCCGAGGCAGGCTGCCTCAAATGCCATGCATTTCAGGGCTACAAAGTCGGCGATGTACGCGGTGGGGTGGGTGTCATCGTGCCGATGCAAGCCTATCTGGAGGATGCCAGGAGCGACTTCAGGAAAAATCTCCTGCCGCTGGGCGTGATCTGGGTGTTCGGACTGTCCATGCTGATCTTGTTATTCCTGCAGTTGCGCCGCCGTCTGCTCGAACAACAGCTGGCCGAAACCGAGCTGCAGAAGAGAAATCTGACGATCACCCGCGCCAATGCCGACCTCACCCGCTTCGCCGAAGTCTCCGCGCATCATCTGATGGAACCGACACGCCGCCTCACCAGTTATGCCCAGCGTTTGCGCTCCCGCCTGTTGAATCAGCCCGGGCTGAGCGAGGATGAGGAAGCGCGGCATGCCCTGGAAACGCTGGAGCACGATGCTGGCCACCTGCGCAGCCTGGTGCGCGACATTCAGCTTTACCTGGCGGCTGGTGTGCCGCGTGGCGAAGTCGGCCTGGAAGACACCAATGCTGTCGTGTCAGCGGTCGAGAAGCGTCTGGCGGATCAGATCAAGGAACTCGGTGTGCGCCTTGAGATTCAAACCCTGCCGCAGGCCTGGCTGGATCGTCCGCGCCTGACCGACCTGTTTGCCATACTGCTGGAAAATGCATTGCACCACGGCCGGCCGATCGACCCGAAGCTTGCCCAGGTCATTCGCATCGAAGGCGAGCGCATCGGTGGCGTGAGCCGTTATAGCGTCAGCGACAACGGTCCGGGGATTGGCAGCGAGTACCTCGAGCGGGTCTTTGAAATTTTTGAAAGACTTGCCCCTGCCAGCATCCGCGTTAATGACGATTCGGGCACGGGCATCGGTCTGTCGATCGCCCGCCGGATTATCGAGAGTCGTCACGGTAAAATCTGGATTGAAAACTCTTCCCAGGGTGGCGCCAGGGTGGTCTTCGAACTTCCCGATGGAGAAAACTCATGATTCATGACAACACAGCACCATTCGATATCCTGCTCGTTGAAGACGAGCCGGCGGATGCGCATCTGGTTCGCTCGGCGCTCCAGGAAGGGCGGGTCTATTGCAAGTTGCACCATGTCGTCGATGGCATCGAGGCGCTGGCCTTTTTGCGCCATCAAAGCGAGCAATACCAAAGCGTGCCGCGGCCGGACATGATTTTGCTGGATCTCAACATGCCGCGCATGAACGGCCGCGAGTTCCTCGCGGTGATCAAGGCCGACGAGGCGCTCAAGGCCATCCCGGTGGTGGTGCTGACCACCTCGGATGTCGAACGCGACATCGTTGCCTCCTACCATCTGGGTGCGGCCGGCTACATCACCAAGCCGGTCGATATGGAACAATTCATCGACGCCATCCGGCAGGTGGGCAATTACTGGTTCGTGCTTACCCGCCTGCCCAAGAAGGATTGAGCGGAGATGCCTGACACCCCGAATTGCCGGGCGCATTGCCGTGTATTGCTGGTCGAGGATGAGGCATCTGACGCCAATCTGGTGAAGCGGGCTTTGCACATGGCGAGCGGTACGCGTTACGAAGTCGTCTGGGTTACCGATCTGAGTCAGGCCAAGCAGCAGCTGAGGGAAAGACAGCACGATGTCGTGCTGGCGGATCTGAGCTTGCCGGATTCGACCGGGCTGCATACGGTGCAGCATTTGCATCATGCCAGAAGCATTGTGCCGCTGATCGTTCTGACCGGCAATGACGACAGCAGTTTTGCGCTGCAGGCCCTGGAGGCCGGCGCCCAGGACTACCTGGTCAAGGGCGGCTTCGACAGTGACAGCCTCGCCCGGGCGATTCGTTACTCAATCAGCAGGGTCAGACTGGAGCAGCGCCTGGTTCAGAGCGAAGCCTTGCTGCGCACCGTGACCGACTATACCTACGACTGGGTGTATTGGATCAACCCGCAGCGCCAGATACTCTACATGAGTCCCTCCTGCGCGCGGATTTCGGGTTATTCACTCAGCGAGTTCATTGCTTTCCCCGATCTGCTTGAACGCATCGTGCATCCCGATGACCAGGCCATGATGCAGTCCCATTTGCAGGAAGAGAATCTGGAGTTCGCTGAAGTTGATTTTCGCATCGTCCGCAACGATGGCGAAATCCGCTGGATCGCCCATGCCTGCAACGCGGTACGCGGCCTGGATGGCGAGGACCAGGGGCGTCGCGTCAGCAATCGCGACATTACCGAACGCAAGCGCCTTGAAGCTGAATTGCGCGAACTGGCAACCACCGATACGCTGACCGGCCTGTCCAACCGGCGCCATTTCCTTGCCCGCCTCGAAGGCGAACTGGCGCGGGTCAAGCGGCTGGATACGCTGAATATGGCGGTACTCATGCTCGATCTGGATTTCTTCAAGCGCGTCAATGACGAATACGGACATTTGACCGGCGATGCCGTGCTGGTGCATTTCGCCACCCTGATGCGCGAGGCCTTGCGCAAGATCGATACCGGCGGCCGTGTCGGCGGTGAGGAATTCGCCATCATTCTTGCCGGCGCCGACCTGACTGCGGCACAAATTTTCGCGGAGCGGCTGCGCCAGAAAATCGCCAGTACGCCGCTGCAGCAATGCGGTACTGAGATCCTGGTGACGGTAAGCATTGGCATTTCCGTGCTGGATGCTGCCGATGACAGCGCCGATGCGGTACTGATGCGTGCCGATGCGGCGCTTTATCATGCCAAGCGCAGTGGTCGCAATCGAGTTGAAATCACCCCATGACCGGAGAACCAAGCATGATCAACGAAGCCGTCAAGCTGCCCGACCAGGAGCCGGTGTTGCGGGTGGTACCGATGCCGTCCGACATGAATCCTTCCGGCGATATTTTCGGCGGCTGGGTGATGGCCCAGGTCGACATTGCCGGCAGCATCCCGGCGCATCGTCTGGCACGTGGCCGTATTGCCACGGTCGCGGTGAATTCTTTCCTCTTCAAGCAGCCGATCTCGGTGGGCGATCTGGTGAGTTTTTATGCCGAAGTAGTGCGCGTCGGCAAAACGTCCATCACCGTCGATGTGCAGGTCTATGCCGAGCGCAATCCGGCCAATCCGTTCATCGTCAGGGTGACCGAAGCGCTGCTGACTTATGTGGCGCTCAACAAGGACGGCAGCAAGCGCCAGCTCGACCAGCCCTGCCGCTGATCGAGCTGGCTACCGGCTACCCGGCTGCCAGGCGCCGATAGAGATCGGCGTACTGCTGCGCCGGAACCTGCCAGCTCCAGTCTCGATTCATGCCGTTGTGCTGAAGCTGACGCCAGATGGCGGGTTCGCGCCAGGCCAGGACAGCGCGCTCGATAGCAGTCAATAAGGCGTCTTCAGTCGGCGCCGCGAAAGCAAAGCCGTTGGCCGTGCCGCTGGCAAGCGTGGCCGGGATGCAATCGATGACGCTGTCGGCGAGGCCACCGGTGCGGCGCACGATGGGCGGCGTGCCGTAGCGCAGGCTGTACATCTGGTTGAGGCCGCAGGGTTCGAAGCGCGAGGGCATGAGGAACATGTCGGCGCCAGCCTCGATGAGGTGCGCGAGTCCCTCGTCGAAGCCGATCTGCGTCGCGAACTGACCGGGATGGGTTTGCGCCATGTTCCGGAAAGCGTCTTCGAGTTCGCGGCTGCCGCTGCCCAGCACGGCCAGTTGCGCCGGCAGCGCGGCGATTTCGGCGGCGAGCGGCGGCAGCAGGTCCAGCCCCTTCTGCTCGGTGAGGCGGCTGACGACGCCCAGCAGCGGCATGCTGGCATTCTCGGCGAGCCCCATGCGCCGTTGCAGGGCCAGCTTGTTGGCGGCCTTGCCCTGCAGATTGCCGGCAACGTAATGGGCGGGCAGATGCGGGTCCGTCGCCGGATTCCAGAGATCATCGTCGATGCCGTTGAGGATTCCCGAGAGCCGCTCGCTGCGCCAGCGCAGCAGGCCGGCCAGGCCCATGCCTTCTGCGTCGGTCTGGATTTCGCTGGCGTAGGTGGGGCTGACGCTGGTGATCCAGTCGGCATGCTGCAGGCCGGCCTTGAGGAAGGACAAATGGCCGTAGTACTCGACCCCGTCGATCTGCCAAGCCTGCGGCGGCAGGCCGAGTTCAGCAAGCAGGGTTGCGCCGAACAGTCCCTGGAAGGCGAGGTTGTGCACCGTGATCAGCGTCGCCGCCCGTGCTGAATGGGTTCCGCCGAGGTATTTGAGATAAGCCGGTGCCAGCGCCGTTTGCCAGTCGTGGCAATGGATCAGTTGTGCCTGCCAGGGCAGCGGATTGGCGTCGCTGCCGAGCAGCGCGGCGACGCGCGAGAGCAGGCCGTAGCGGATGGCATTGTCCGGCCAGTCACTGCCATCGGCATCCAGGTAGGGGTTGCCGGGACGCATAAAGAGGGGCGGGCAGTCGAGCAGCAGCAAGGGCAGGCCGCTTGCCGTCGTGGCCTGGCGCAATGTCACCGCCGGCAGCTGTCCGCCAAGGTCGCTGACTTCGGCAACGCGTTTCGCCGACGGAAATGCCTGAGCGAGGGCGGGGTAGTACGGTACCAGCAGGCGCACATCGACGCCCAGTTCACGCAGCGCCTGTGGCAGCGCCCCGCACACATCGCCCAGCCCGCCGGTCTTGACCCAGGGGGCGATCTCGGAAGTGACGAAAAGGACTTTGAGTTTTTTCATCTCACGCGAAGATGCTGCAGAGTCAGGCTTTGCAGGCGGTGATCAATCCTGTCGTCGAACTGTCCAGGGCGCTCAGGGGCTGCTTGCCTTCGAGCATGGGCAGCAGGCGCGAGGCGAGTTGTTTGCCGTATTCGACGCCCCACTGATCGAAGGAGTTGAGTCCCCACAGGATGCCCTGGACGAAAGTCTTGTGTTCATAGAGCGCGATCAATTGCCCGAGCGAATACGGATCGAGACGGTCTAGCAGCAGCGTCGTGGAGGGCTGGTTGCCGGGAAACACCTTGAGCGGCGCGAGTTGCAGGATTTTTTCTTCAACCATGCCAGCGGTCTTCAACTCCGTGCGCACTTCGGCCAGTGTCTTGCCGCGCATGAGTGCTTCACTCTGGGCGAAACAGTTGGCGAGCAAGGCGGCATGATGCCCGGGCAGATCGAAATCGGCCTGCTTGAGCGCGATAAAATCGCAGGGGATCAGGCGGCCGCCCTGGTGGATCAACTGGTAGAAAGCATGCTGGCCGTTGGTGCCGGGTTCGCCCCATACCACCGGCGCTGTGGCGCAGCCGACCGGCTGGCCGTCGCGGCCGACCTGCTTGCCGTTGCTTTCCATTTCGAGTTGCTGCAGGTAGCGCGAGAGATGTTCGAGCGACTGGCTGTAAGGCAGCACCGCCTGGGTCGAGGCATCGAGAAAATTGATGTTCCAGAGTCCCAGCAGGGCCAGCGTTGCCGGCAGGTTCTGTGCGACGGGCGCAGTAAAAAAATGCTGGTCCATGGCATGCGCGCCGGCCAGTAGGCGTTCGAAATGGGCATAGCCCACCGCCAGTGCCAGTGGCAGTCCGATCGCAGACCAGAGCGAGAAGCGTCCGCCGACCCAGTCCCAGAATTCGAACACGTTGGTCGGATCGATGCCGAATTGGGCGACCGCCTTGAGATTAGTGGACACCGCGACGAAGTGCCGCGCCACGGCAGCCTCGCCGAGTGCCGCAACCAGCCAGGCACGCGCCGAACGCGCATTGGTCATGGTCTCCTGGGTGGTGAAGGTCTTGCTGGCGATGACGAACAGCGTGCGTTTCGGATCAAGCCGGGCCAGCGTGGTGGCCAGGTGGGCGGCATCCAGATTCGAGACGTAATGGACGCGCAGCTGCGGCGCATGGAAGGCAGAAAGCGCCTGAGTGGCCATTTTCGGCCCGAGGTCGGAGCCACCGATGCCGATGTTGACCACGTCGCAAATGGTTTCACCCGAAGCGCCGCGCCAGCTGCCGGAGTGGATGTCCGCACAAAAGCCGCGCATTTTTTCGAGCACCGCACACACTTCCCTGCGCGGCGCCGGTTCGCGCAGGGCAATGTGCAGCACCGCGCGTCCTTCGCTGGCATTGATCGGTTCTCCGGCGCGCATTTTTGCGATCCACTCTGGCACCTTGGCGCTGGTCCATAGGCTGTGCAGCGCCGTCATCACTTCGCTGTTGACGCGCTGCTTCGAAAAATCCAGCAGCAGTCCGTCGTGGTTCAGCGAGAAGCGTCCGAAGCGCTGCGGGTCGGTGGCGAACAGTTCGCGCAAAGCCAGGCTGTGGCGCGACAGCGTGCTTAGAGTCTGCCAGGCAGGCGTGTCGATCAGTTGCTTCATAGCCACTCCATCATGCCCATTTCAAAAGGATGCGTGAGCAGATCGTGATGCGGGAAGGCGCGGATGCGATAGTCCATCTTGCCGCACTGTTCCAGACTCAGTTCCCGCACGAAGAGGTGCTCGCCGCGCTCGAGCACTTGCTCGTGACGCAGCGCGTAGCGCTTGCACTTGGCCGGATTGTTTTCGCCGGGGCGGGAAATCACCAGTTCCACGATCAGGTCCTTGGGCTCGAGGCCGTTGAGCTGCACCGCGACCTCGAAGCACAGCGCTTCGCCATAGCGCACGCGTGCCAGGGGCAGTTCCACCCGGCGCAGGCGCACACCGGGCCAGGCATTGCGGATCCGGGCCTTCCATGCCGCGACATGCTGGGCGCCGGCAAAGTTTTCCCCGGCATATTTGCGCCATTGGGCGGCGGCGGGGGCATAGAACTTTTTCGTGTATTCGCTGAGCATGCGCTGCATGTTGAAGCGCGGCATGATGCTGGCGATGGAGTGCTTGGCCATCGCGACCCATTCGGGTGAATAACCGAGCGAACTGTTGCGATAGTAGAGCGGAATGACACTGTCCTGGAGCAACTCGTACAGCGTGCGCGCTTCCTCGTTGTCACGCTCACCGGGATCAAGCCCTTCCGAGGTTGGCTTGATCGCCCAGCCGTTCTTGCCGTCGTAGCCCTCGCCCCACCAGCCGTCGAGTACCGAAAGATTCATGGCGCCGTTGATGGCGGCTTTCATGCCCGAGGTGCCTGAGGCTTCGAGCGGATAGATCGGATTGTTGAGCCAGACATCCACACCCGACACCAGTCGCCGCGCCAAATGCAGGTCGTAGCCTTCTAGCACCATGATGCGGCCCTCGAAGTCCGGTTGGCGCGACAGCTCGCTGATCTGGCGGATCAGCGACTGGCCGGGCTCGTCGGCCGGATGCGCCTTGCCGGCGAAAATAAAGAGCACCGGCCGCGCTTCGTTGCCGAGAATGTCGCGCAGCCAGTTGCGGTTGTTGAAAAGCAATGCGGCGCGTTTGTAGGTGGCGAAGCGGCGCGCGAAGCCGATGGTCAGGACCGTCGGGTTGGCCGGATCGGCGTATTTCAGGATGCGGTCGAGGTGAGATTCCGAGCCCTGGTTGCGCAGGTGCTGCTCGCGCACCCGATGACGGATCAGATGCAGCAGTTGGGCCTTGAGCGACTGGCGGATGCTCCAGAAAATCTGGTCGGGAATGCGCTGCACGCCTTGCCAGCAGTTCTGGTCGGTGAGACGGTGCAACCAGCCCAGACCGAGATGCCGGTCGAAGGTCTCGTGCCAGTCGGTCGCCAGGAAGGAGGGTACGTGCACGGCATTGGTGACGTAGTCCACCGGATTTTCGGCCGAATCGATCTGCGGCCACAGGCTGGCCAGAATCGACGAGGAGAGATTGCCATGGATGCGCGAGACGCCATTGTGAAAGCGCGAGCCTCGAATCGCCAGTGCCGTCATGTTGAACTCGGGGCTGTTGGGCGTGCGTCCCAGGCCGAGCAGGTCGGCGCCGCTGATGCCAGTGTCATTGCAGAACTGGCTGAAGTAATGCAGCATCATGTCTTCGGTGAAATGGTCATGACCCGCCGGCACCGCGGTGTGGGTGGTGAACACGGTATTCGACGCCACCGCTTCGAGTGCGCTGGCGAAGGCCAGCCCCTGGCCGTGCAGGCCGCGGATTCGTTCCAGGATCAGAAAGGCGGCATGTCCTTCGTTGATGTGCCAGACGGTCGGCTTGATGTTGAGTTCGCGCAAGGTGCGCACACCGCCGACGCCGAGCAGGATTTCCTGCTCGATGCGGGTGGTGCGGTCGCCCCCGTAGAGACGGTGGGTGATGTCGCGGTCGGCCGGGGTATTGCGGGCCAGGTCGGTATCCAGCAGATATAGCATGGTGTTGCCGGTCTTGGCTGACCAGACTTTGGCCCACACGCTACGCCCGGGCAGTTCTACCGAAATCAGCATTTCGTTGCCGTCCTCGCGCAGCACAGGAACGATCGGCAGGTCGTCGAAGTCGGTGTCGAAATAATGCGGATGCTGGCGGCCGTCGCGGTCTATGGTTTGCTGGAAATAGCCCTGGCGATAGAGCAGACCGACCGAAATGAAGGGCAGGCGCATGTCCGAGGCGCCTTTGCAATGGTCACCGGCAAGGATGCCGAGGCCGCCGGAATAGATCGGCAGGCTTTCGTGAAAGCCGAACTCGGCGCAAAAGTAGGCGATCAGGTCGTTCTGGCCCAGGGCGTGGTGACTGTGATTTTCCTGGGTGCCTTGGTGATAGCTGTCGTAGGCCGACAGCACCCGGCTCATGGTCCCCAGAAAAATCGGATCTTCGGCAGCGCTGAGCAGACGCTTCTGGTCAATGCGTTTGAGGAAGGCTTTGGGACAGTGATTCACCGCATGCCACAGGGTCGGATGCAGCCGCGAGAATAACGCGCGGGTCGCGCGATCCCAGCTGTACCAGAGGTTGTTGGAGAGTTCTTCGAGCCGCGCCAGGCGCGGTGGAATCGCCGGATTGACTTCGAGTTGGAAATGGGTGCCGGGCATGATGGTCTCGGGTGAGGTTAGGAAGCGGGTTGCTGCTGGGCGCGGCGCATGCTGCCGCCGCCCTCGGTTTGATGCGGGCTGTCGCCGGAACTTGCGGAGATGGGCAAGTCGAGGTGCGCGGGTGGCGACAATTCGAGCAGATAGTAAAGGTTGGCGAGGTTGCGGCGGAACAGCCGGTCGAAACTGGCGACCGTGATCTCCGGGTTGTAGTCGCCGAACCACCAGAACCAGTCGGAGCTTTCGCAAATCGCCAACTGTGCCGCGGCATTGGTGCGTGCCTGGGACGAAAGCCGCTCGCTCGCCATGACGAGGTCATAGCTTTGCTTGGCGGCGCAGAGCAGGTCCCAGGCGCGATTCTTGTTGGCGTCGCCGATCCAGGTCGATAGCGTGCCATACACCCAGCTGCCGGCGACGAGTTGCTGCAGCGTCGACACCGGCGGCGGACCGGCACGGTCGAGCAATTCGGTGTAGGTGGTGGTGCGGATGCCGGGATGCTGCTCGAGCTGCGCGTACAAGTCTTCGAAGAAGAAATGTCCATTGTAGGGATAGTGCTCCCAGGCGTTCTCGCCATCCATGATGATGCTGACCACCGCTGATTCATCTTCAGGCGTGGCGGCATGGATGGCTTCGAGTTCGGCGACGAAGTGCAGGGCTGCATCCTGGCCATGCCACTTGGCGTACTCGAAGCCGATCAGGTCGGAAAGTTTCTCGTTGCGGAAGAAGAGCGTCAGGCCTGGTGCGCCGGCTAGCTGCCACGGTCGGAAAACTGCGCGGCCGTCGGCGCAGTTGGTTCGATGCAGGGAAGCATTCAGCACACCTTCGCCGCTGGCGATCCAGCGGCAGCCTTGCGCCGCAAGTTTTTGCACGTAGGCCGTCGAGATCGCCCCCTCGGCCGGCCACATGCCGACCGGCGGCTGGCCGAAGCGGCTGGCGTGGCTGGCGCGGGCAGCCTCGATCTGCGCGACGACGCGGCTGCGGCCGCCCGGATAGGCGGCGGTGGCGGGCAGTGAGGCATCGGGCTGGGCTTCGCGCGCGACCTTGAAGTCGATCAGCAGCGGCGCCAGCGGATGCGTCTGCGGTGTGCAGGAAATTTCGATCTGACCGCGCTCTGCCAGTGCCCGGTAGCGCGGAATGATGCTTTTGATATCCTCGCCGATCAACGCCAGCAAGGCTTTCCGGTCGGCCAGCGTATAGCCTTGGCCTTTGCTCATGAGCTGTGCCAGGACGGGCTGGCGGCGTCGCTCGGTTTCGCCGGTCCAGGCCAGGTGGTACCAAGTCACCAGGTCGGCGAAATAGGCGCCGGAGAGATAGTCGAGCCCATCCTGATCTCCGTCGCCAAGCATGAGAAAGAGATCGTGCAGGCGCTGATAAAGGGGGAAGGGCGCCAGCATCGTGGTGTGGTTGCAGCGAAAGCAGGTGTTAAGCAGAAAAGCGCGCTGGGTCTTGCTGAGGTGCTCCAAATCCGGGCAGGCCAGCAATTGCAGCAACTGATCGTGGAACTGCCCGGTCTCGAATTGCGCCGCGTAATCTTCGATCTGCTCCAGCAGCACCGGAACGAAATTGATCACCGCGCGGATCTGCGGGTGCCGCTCCAGGTGCGCGGCCATGTCGGTGTAATCCTTGATGACATGCAGATAGACCCACGGCAGCACCAGTTCATCCTGGCGATGGTCGCGATAATCCGGCTGGTGCATGTGCCAGAGAAACACCAGGTCCAGCGGCGGCTTCATTCGAATGCAGTATCAGCGAATGTAGTGGGCATGCTGGCCGAGCATCTCCGGCGTGACCAGGGTGATGCCTTTCTCGGTGACATGGAAGCGCTTGCGGTCTTCGGCGGCATCGTAACCGATCACCATGCCGTCGGGAATCCGGCAGTGCTTGTCCACCACCACGCGGCGCAGGCGCGCGCTGCGTCCGATATCCACCTTGGGCAGGATTACGGCATCCTCGACCGTGGCGAAGCTGTGCACCCGCACTCGCGAGAACAGCATCGAACGGCGCACTTCCGCGCCGCTGATGATGTTGCCGCCGGAGACCAGGGAGTCGATCGCCATGCCGCGCCGCCCGTCGTCGTCGAAAACGAATTTGGCCGGCGGCAGTTGCTCCTGGTAGGTCCAGATCGGCCATTCTTCGTCGTAGATGTTGAGGTCGGGCGTGACCTTGGTGAGTTCCATGTTGGCTTCCCAATACGCATCAATGGTACCGACGTCGCGCCAATAGGGAACTGCGTTTGTCTCCTCGGGTACATCGTGCTTCAAGCCGACGCAACTGTCGTTGAAGTTGTGAGCGAAGACGCGGTAACGCGACACGGCGTAGGGGATCAGGTCCTTGCCGAAATCGTGAGAGGAGAGTTTCACGTCGCTGTCGCGGATCAGCTGCTCATAGAGAAATTCGGTGTTGAAGACATACACGCCCATGCTGGCCATGGCGCGGGTCGGCTGCCCCGGCATCGGCTCGGGATTTTTCGGTTTTTCGGCAAAGCTGACGACGCGCTTGCTCTCGTCCAGCCCCATCACGCCGAAGGCGCTGGCTTCCTCGATCGGCACGTCGATGCAGGCCACGGTCAGGTCGGCGCGCGAATGCACATGCTGTTCCAGCATCTTGGCGTAATCCATCTTGTACACATGATCGCCGGAGAGGATGAACACGTATTTCGGCCGATTGCGACGCAAGACATCGAGATTCTGGAACACCGCATCGGCGGTGCCGAGATACCAGTTTTCGGCTACCTGCTGCTGCGCCGGCAGCAGATCGATGAACTCGTCGAAGCGCCCGTCGAGGAAGCTCCAGCCGCGCTGCAGGTGATGGATCAGGCTTTGCGCCTTGTACTGGGTGGCCACGCCGATACGCCGGATGCCGGAGTTGACGCAGTTTGACAAGGTGAAATCGATGATGCGGAACTTGCCGCCGAAAGGCACTGCCGGCTTGGAACGCCAGTTGGTCAGTTGCAACAGGCGGCTGCCGCGCCCGCCGGCCAGGATGAAGGCGAAGGCGGAACGCGTCAGGTGCGGGTCAAGATGCGGATCATTGACGGGATGTTCTTGCTGCGGGTTCGATTGCATGCTGCTTCCTCTCGGAGACTACAATAGGCACTTGTTCAAGTGTAATCCAGATGCCCTTATGGTTGAAGCCGCCTTGCGTTCATTGCTGGAATCCCGAGAGCACGATCCGTTTCATTTACTCGGTTTGCACCGGGATGGTGCAGGCTGGCGCTTGCGGGTGTTTCGGCCCTATGCACGCAGTGTTGCCGTAGCCTGGGCAGACCGGGCAGAGCTGCAGGCGTTGCAGCGTATTCATGACAAGGGATTATTTGAGTGGCGCGGCGAACTGCCCGCCGCAGCGCAGCCGCCGGCCGCCTACCAGCTGGTCGTGGAGGAGGACGGGGCGACGCGACGGCTGCATGATCCGTACGCCTTCCCGCCCGAGCCGCCGGCCGATGATCTTTACTTGTTCAATGAAGGGCGCAACTTTCAAGCCTATCGGCTGCTGGGCGCGCGAGCCGAATCCCGTCGCGGCGTGGCCGGCGTGTGCTTCCGGGTCTGGGCGCCGAATGCCGGCCGGGTTTCGGTGGTGGGTGATTTCAACCGCTGGGATGGGCGTGTGCATCCGATGCAGACGCTGGGGGCGAGTGGGGTCTGGGAACTTTTCATTCCGGGCATGGCAGCAGGTACGCTCTACAAATTCGAGTTGCGCAACCGCCAGAGCGGCGCCATCGCGGTCAAGGCCGACCCGTATGCGCGCTGTTTCGAGCCGCGTCCGGCCACGGCGGCACTGGTCACCGGCCATACCGAATATGCCTGGGGCGATGCGGCCTGGCAGGAACGGCGCGCAAACTGGGACTGGCAGCATGCGCCGCTGTCGATCTACGAAATCCATGCCGGTTCCTGGATGCGCCATCCGGACGGCCGCTTCTACACCTACCGCGAACTGGCTGCACGGCTGATTCCCTATGTGCGCGACCTGGCCTATACGCATATCGAATTCATGCCGCTCATGGAGCATCCGCTCGATGAATCCTGGGGCTACCAGAGCACCGGCCATTTCGCGCCGACCTCGCGCTTCGGGTCGCCCGATGACTTGCGTTACCTGATTGACGCCTGCCACCAGGCTGGCCTGGGCGTGATCCTCGACTGGGTGCCGGGACACTTTCCGCGCGACGATTTCGCACTGGCGCATTTCGATGGCACTGCGCTCTACGAACATGAGGATCCGCGCCTCAAATGGCAACCCGACTGGGGCACCCATGTTTTCAATTTTGGCCGCAACGAGGTCAAGAGCTTCCTGCTTTCGAGTGCTCACTACTGGCTGGAGGAGTTCCATGCCGATGGCCTGCGCGTCGACGCCGTGGCGTCGATGCTTTACCTCGATTATTCGCGCAAGGCCGGCGAGTGGCTGCCGAACCGCCACGGCGGCCGTGAGAACCTCGAGGCGATCCAGTTCCTGCAGGAACTCAACACCATGGTGCATCATGATTTCCCCGGCGCCCTGACCATCGCCGAGGAATCGACGGCCTGGCCGATGGTGTCGCGGCCGGTGCATCTGGGTGGCCTGGGCTTCTCGATGAAATGGAACATGGGCTGGATGCACGACACGCTCGACTACATGGAGAACGACCCGGTCCATCGTCGCTACCATCATGAACGTCTGACCTTCGGCCAGCTCTATGCCTACACTGAGAATTTCGTCCTGCCGCTGTCGCACGACGAGGTGGTGCATGGCAAGCGCGCCCTGCTTGGCAAAATGCCCGGCGACCAGTGGCAGCGCTTTGCCAATCTGCGTCTGCTCTTCGCCTACCAGATGACCATGCCGGGCAAGAAGCTCGATTTCATGGGCGGGGAGATCGCCCAGCCGCATGAATGGCGCAGCAGCGAGGAAATGCCTTGGGCACTGCTGGCGCAGCCGCCGCATGCCAACCTGCAGTCGCTGGTGCGTGACTTGAACCGGCTGTATGTGGCGCTGCCGGCATTGCACGACCTGGATTTCTCCGCGCAGGGCTTCGGCTGGATCGATTGTCACGATAACGAACAGTCGGTGATCAGTTGGCTGCGCTTTGCGCGTGATGGCAGCTTCGCCGTGGTCGTCTTCAATTTCACGCCGGTGCCGCGTCAGAATTATCGGATCGGCGTGCCACGGGCTGGCGCCTATCGCGAATTGCTGAATACCGATTCGGAATACTACGGGGGCAGCAATCTCGGCAACGGCCCGGCAGCAATGCACGCCAGCCGCCCGCCCTGGATGAACCTGCCCGCATCGCTGACGCTGACGCTGCCGCCGCTGGCGGGCATCATCCTGACGCTGGCCTAGCACCCGAAGCATCAGGTTTCAGGCCAGGTTGCAGGTATTGTTTCAGGTATTGAGCTTGCCTTCCTTGAGCAGTCAGTCGATTTCCGCCTCGGCCTGGACCCAATGGTCGAGCACGCTGTCTGCCGAAAAGC
>Ga0172380_10001621_pt1 | contig 38314 bp, 42 predicted proteins | sample Leawe162metaG_FD_119747 | JGI IMG/M metagenome (GOLD analysis project Ga0172380, IMG submission 119747) | Leachate microbial communities from a municipal landfill in Southern Ontario, Canada - Leachate well 162 metaG | ecosystem: Engineered > Solid waste > Landfill > Unclassified | place...
AGCAGTCGTTAAGGTCGGCGGAAAACAATTTATTGTTGCCGAAAAAGAGACCCTCCTGGTGGACCTCCTCCCGGAAGGAACAAAAGAGCTCACTCTTGATGCACTGTTGGTTATTGACGGCGATAAAACGACTGTCGGCACACCAACGGTACCAGGTGTGAAGGTAGTCGCCAAGGTCGTTGAAGACCTCGTGAAGGGCGACAAGATCCGCGTCATTCGCTACAAAGCCAAAAAGCGCGTTCACAAAGAAACTGGTCACCGCCAGAAGTACTCCAAAATCGAGATTAGCTCGATCAAATAATGCAGGAAGCCTCGCCGTAAAAAGCGAGGTTTTTTCATGCCGCTCGTGCTACAATAGAGGAATAAAGAGGGAAGAATAAACAGTGGCGACAGTAATTGCAGTGACTAACCAAAAAGGCGGTGTGGGCAAGACAACGAGCGCGGTGAATATCGCGTATTTCCTAGCGAAAGCCGGCAAGACGACACTGCTGATCGACTTTGATCCGCAGGGTAATGCCACCAGTGGCCTGGGCGTCGAAAAACAGCAACTCGAGGGTACCATGAGCGAAGTACTGACCGGAAAGAGCAATCTTCAAGACGTCGTGCTACCTACCAAACACAAGAATTTGTCACTGGCGCCCGCCACACCACACCTCGCCAATAGCGAAGTGGAGCTCGCGCAGGCTGAGCACCGCTTCACGCGGCTCAAAACCGCCATTGCGACGCTGGAAGATTACGATTTTATTATTATTGATAGCCCGCCGAGCTTGAGTCTTTTGACGGTTAATGGATTGATTGCAGCTAATTACGTGTTGCTGCCAGTGCAGGCTGAATTTTACGCACTTGAGGGTCTCGGACAACTGCTGGAAACCATGAAACTGGTGCGTAAGAACATGAATCCCGAACTCGATTTACTTGGTGTGTTACCAACAATGATGGATAGTCGGACGACGCTTAGCAATCAGGTACTAGAAGAGATCAAGAAGCATTTTCCAGGCAAGGTATTTGACCACCCGATTCCCCGGAACATTCGTTTGGCGGAAGCGCCGAGCCACGGTGTACCAGTGGGGGCATATGATCGGTTTTCTAAGGGTTCACGGGCGTATAAGGCAGTTGCCAAGGAGGTGTTAGAACGTGTCGGCTAAAATAAAAAAGGGGCTGGGACGCGGTTTTGACTCACTGATCCCCACCGATCTATTTGATGAAACCTTTGATCCGACGGCTCGTCAGGACGAGAAGGTGACTGAGCTTCGCAATGTAGCACTTGATGACATTTCGGCCGACCCGGATCAACCGCGTCGTCACTTTGAAGACACGCCACTTCAAGAATTAGCTGCCTCTATCAAAGAACATGGTATTTTGCAGCCGATTGTGGTCACGGCTAAAAACGGTAAATACGTCATCGTCGCCGGTGAACGCCGCTACCGCGCTGCTAAAATTGCCGGGCTCGAGAAAATGCCAGCTCTCATCCGTACATTGAGTGCCCAAAACAAGCTCGAGCTATCGCTGATCGAAAACATTCAGCGCCGAGACCTGAACCCACTAGAAACCGCCACGGCCTATCTAAAACTACGCGATCAATTCAATATGACACTTGATCAAATCGGTGCCCGTGTTGGCGGTAAGTCAGTTAGTGCCGTCAGTAACACCCTCCGACTGCTGCGACTGCCGGACGTAGTCAAAACTGCCATGATTGAAGGGAAATTGACCGAAGGCCAAGCCCGGCCACTGATTGGCGTCGACGAAAAGACTGTCAAAAAAGTTATCGAGCAAATTATTCGTGAAGACTGGAGCGCGCGCAAAGTCGAGCAGTTCATGATTTCACTACGCTCCTCCACGCCAAAAGAAGCTACGAAAACTGTCTCAAGTGACTATACGGCTCATGTGGCGCCGCTTGAAAAGCGCTTTGGCACTCGCGTGCAAATCCGCAGCAATCCTAAAGGTGCTGGACGGATTGTGATAGCTTTTAAAGATGCGAAAGAGTTTGAGCGGATTCAGAGTTTGTTGGAGAAGTAATTTCCTGTTCTTTACCAAAGAACCAAAATGTCTTTTACTTTTTAGTCGTAAAAAGTAACAAAAACTCCTGGGCGGCTTCAGACCGCACAGTAATCTCTCAAAAGTGATTGTTTGGAAGCTGCGGAACTCGCCTTTGGTTCAAACAGTCCTCGCTTCGCAATCAATCACCTTTGTTCGCTTACGTGGGTCTTGCAGATGCCCAGACCCACGCCGAGAAGCTAATGTGTAGCCCTTGGGGTCTGGGGTATCTGGAAGAACCGAAGAAGGTGAGAGTGCGAAGTAGCTGCGACACGAGGACTACCTGAACCCAGTTTGGTTTACAAACAGGCGTGAAGGCGATCCCTTCAGGGTCGTTCCGCAGTGGCCAGATACGAGCATTCGAGGCTTCATCGCGTTCTGAAGCCACCCCAGTGCTTTAGCTTCTTTTGGCAGCAAAAGAAGTTCGTTTGGTTCTTTTCGAATGAAAAGAACATTTGGTAAGAAGTATAATTAATATCTAACTAAAAACTACGAATCTTCGTAAATGGGAAAATCCGCAAACTGACCGGTCCGACGATATCGTAAAGCGGAATCGTCCCCATACCGTTACGTGAATCGTATGAAAAGCTTTCTTGGCGATGATCACCTGAGACGAAGATAGTGTCATCGGCGACGGTGGTATCGACTTCGCCGCTTGTCGGCGATCCTGGTTCGCCATGATTGGCATCGTCGGGGTTAAAGCCTTTGGGGTGCTTATCATTAAATACCGTGTAGTGGCCGTCTTTAAGAACCACCCGCTCGCCAGCAAACGCGATAACGCGCTTTACAATGTACTCCTCACCCATACCAAGATTGTATTTCGGGTTTTTAAAAACGATGATCTGCCCACGCTCGGGTACATATGCCTTATTTTGCAGTTGTGCCCACGAGACAGGGAGGCGGTTGACAATAAGACGATCCCCGGTGTACATCGTTTTTTCCATGCTGGGGCCCTCGACATTAAAACTGCGAAAAATAAAGGTATTGATAAATAGCGTGCCGATCAGCACACAGATAACAAAGATAATCACGCCAAAGGCGTCTTTTAAAAGGGGGTGGCGCTGGGTAAAAGATGCTTGCATCTCTTTAACTATACACGGTTTTAGTGTTGGCGTAAAAGGCTCATGGTTTTCATTTCAATATCAGCTTTGTCCGTGTATAGTAGAGTGAGTATTTATGAAAAAGCCATCATCATCTGTCGACGGATTTGTCCCACGCCGGTCTGGGAAAATATTGGGTGAATCCACGCAGCCTATAGGCGCCAAACGGCCCGAGGTGGGCGTGCCTATCCCCGGTAAAGCCAGCCAGCCTATGCGCCGCTCAGGCCAGGTCATGAGGGGTGAGATTGATGAATCGCTCAAATCAATCGATGAAGAAGAGGAGCAACCGGCGAGACGGCGCCGTTGGTTTGGAGGCCGCCGTTCAAAAAAACCAGCTTCGTCGAAGAAGCTTATCAAGCGTATACTGCTTGCGATTGTTATTATCTGTGTTCTCGTGGCTGGCTACGTCGGCATAAAAGCACTGCTGGCCAGCGGCAATATATTTAAGGGTAATCCGTTTGACATTTTCCAGAGCCAACCGCTCAAAAAAGACGCCAACGGCCGCAGTAACGTGCTCATCTTTGGTACGTCCGAAGATGACGGCCCCGACCATGGCGGCGCCAATCTGACCGATTCGATCATGGTAGTCAGTATTGACCAAACCAAAAAGAACGCCTACATGATTAGCATCCCGCGGGATCTCTACGTTGATTACGGCGAAACCTGCCCCGAAGGCTACCAGGGTAAGATTAATAGCTTGTATGACTGCTACGCTGGTGGTGACGAGAATGACGGAGCCGGTGCGGCGGCACTTCAGAAAAAAGTCGGCGAGGTGCTCGGCCTCGATATTCAATACTATGCACATTTGAATTACACCGTGGTGCGCGATGCGGTCAACGCGGTCGGCGGAGTTGATGTCAAGATAGAATCAGACGACCCACGGGGTATTCTAGATCGTAACTTCGACTGGAAATGTGAGTATGATTGTTACTACGTGAAATACGCCAACGGCGAGACAGCTCACCTCGATGGCGAACATGCGTTAGCGCTGGCTCGGGCACGAAACGCCAGTGGCGGCTATGGGCTGCCAGGTGGTAATTTCGACCGGGAAAAGAACCAACAGAAGATCGTCAAAGCGCTGCGCGAAAAAGCCGTGAGCGCCGGTACGCTGACCAACGTCGGTAAAGTTACCAGTCTGATCGATGCGCTGGGAAACAACCTTCGCACCAATTTTGAAACCAAAGAAATCCGTACGCTGATGTCGCTTGGCAGTGATATCCCCAGCGAGAGCATTCAGTCGGTGAGCCTGGTCCAAGAAGGCGAAGAACTGGTCACGACGGGCAATATTGGGGGAGCCAGCATTGTGCAGCCGATGGCCGGGCTTTACGAATATAACGATATCCAAGCGTATGTCCAAAAGAAACTCAATAGCACGGCCGTGAGCCGCGAAGGCGCCCAGATTGTTGTCTTGAACGGTTCGGGTGTAACTGGCGTCGGACAAACCCAGGCAGACAAACTTGAGGCCAAGGGGTTCACTATTGCTACGGTTGATACTGCTCCAGATGGTACATACGAACGGGTAGAGATTTACCAGATCAAAAAAGGCATGAATGCCACGAAAACCGAGCTCAAAGAGCTCTACGGCGTCAAGACAATCAAGACATCGGCGCCGCCTGTGGCAGTCGACGAGACGACCGACTTCGTGATTATTATCGGCCAAGACCTCTCGTCAAGTTCCAACTAAACTGCTATACTGTAAGGCATATATGGAGTTCCTAAAAGTTGCCCGCCGTCGTTCTCTGTGGAGCGAAATTATCTACATTCTACTCAATCTCCTACTCGTCGGAGCGGTTTTGGCCGTGGTGTGGACCGTCAAATCGCCGATCTTTGCCATTGCACTTGTCCTACTGAGTAAGTGGCGGGTGTTGGCGGTGCGACCGCGCTACTGGTCGGCTCATATTTTGTCGAATGCGGTTGATTTCATCGTCAGTATTGGGCTGGTGGTACTTCTCTACGCGGCGAGCGGGGCCTGGATACTCCAAGTTATCATTGCTCTCCTGTATGCGGCGTGGCTGCTTCTGCTGAAGCCCCGCGCTAAACGCTCACTGGTGATTGCGCAGGCCGCCGTGGCGCTTTTTGTCGGCACGATGGCTATTACGATTGTGTCAGCCGATTGGTATGTGTCGCTCGTCGTTTTAGCGTATTGGGTGATCGGATATAGCACGGCCCGGCACGTGGTTCTCGCCTATGAAGAGCAGTCACACGTCTCGTTGCTGAGCCTTCTCTGGGGCTTCGTGGTAGCCGAACTGGGCTGGATTACTTATCACTGGACCATCGCCTATGGTATTTCGGGTTCTGGTGCCATCCAGTTGCCCCAAGTGTCAATCGTTGTTTTCTTGCTCGGCTTTATAACTGAGCGAGCTTACAATAGCTATGTGAAACGAGGCACGGTGCAGGTGAACGACCTCATATTGCCTTTGTTGTTATCACTCAGCGTCATCTTCATTTTAGTTATATTTTTCAACGCGCGCCTAACAGCTTGGGCTAAGGAAAGGGTCATATAATGGTGGATATTATGGACACAGACACATCAAACTCACAATCAGTTCAAGAATCCAGGCAGCCTCATGTCTCACATCGAGCAGCTCTTATTATCGGGGGGCTTCTCCTCATTATTATTTGTTTTGTAGCCGGTGTTTCTGGTAGCTACTTGTATAGCAAATATAGCGCTCGCTCATCAACGTCTTTGACTTCTTCGTATGACGGTAATTCCGTTGTCTCCAAAGAGGAGGAAGATGTGGCCGCAGTGGCCGATAAGGTTGCGCCCAGTGTGGTTTCGATTCTCACTACCACAAAAGCTCGGACGTTTTCTTATTACGTTGGCGAACAAGCAGGAGCAGGCACCGGTATTATCATCAGTAAAGATGGCTACATTCTCACCAACAACCATGTGATCGACGGGGCGAATGAGGTCACCGTGGTGAGCGCCGACGGCACCACCTATGACAACGTGAAAATTATCGGGCGCGATCCATTAAATGATGTGGCATTTTTGAAGATTCAGAATGTCTCGGATCTGCCGGCTGCCCAGCTGGGTGATTCCAAATCAGTCCGCATTGGTCAAAAAGTGGTCGCAATTGGTAACGCGCTCGGCCAATACCAGAACACGGTTACGAGCGGTATTATCTCTGGTACTGGTCGCTCGGTCGAAGCCAGTCTCGACGGCACCGATACGGGTGATACCGAGAGCCTAACTGATCTTATCCAGACCGATGCGGCGATTAACTCCGGTAATTCTGGCGGGCCGTTAGTAAACTTAGCCGGCCAGGTGATCGGCATCAATACCGCCATCGCCTCTGATGCAAATAGCGTCGGTTTCGTGATCCCGATCAGTTCCACCAAAGGTGTGATTGCCGGCCTAATGGAGACAGGCAAAGTCTCTCGAGCCTACCTGGGCGTACGCTATGTGTCCGTGACACCCGAGGTAGCCAAAACCTACGATTTGTCGGTCAAACAGGGTGCCTATATCTTTACCGAGCAAGGCAATGCTGTAGTGCCAGGTGGTCCTGCCGATAAAGCCGGTATCAAAGAAAAAGATATCATTACGAAGGTTAATGGGATCGATATTGGCGCCAAGGGCAGCGTGGCAACCTTGATTGGTGAATACAAACCGGGCGATACGGTCGAGCTGACAGTGCTGCGCAGTGGCAAGACATTGACACTGAAAGTCAACCTGACCCCCTACGCAAGCTAGACTTTGCGATAGGCGACGCAGTACCCACGAGTCACGATGTGATGCAGCTGGTGGCGCTTCGCCTGGGCGTGCATAGCCTCGTGCTGTTCAGGGTCGGCTTCCATGAGCAGCAGGCCGCTTTGGGGCAATATGTTACCAGCTTCTTCAATGAGCTTAGAGATGAGACTGAGGCCGCCACTGGTCGCAAAGAGTGCCTCGGCCGGCTCGTGATTGGTTTCAGGAGATCGCTCCCACGATACATCGACATACGGTAAATTAGCGAGGATGATATCAGGAGGAAGCACATAGTTTTGCAAGAGGTCACTGCGAAGAATGGCAACTGAGGCCTTGAGGATGTCGGCATTCTTCTCGGCTACCGATAGTGCATGGCGGGATATATCAGTCAGCGTCACTTCGAGCTCGGGGAATTCGAGCTTGGCGGTGATTCCCAGACAGCCGGAACCGGTACCGACATCGACCAGCCGTCTGGTGAGACCGGGCAGGGCCTGGGTGTCGGGCAGTAATTCCTTGAGTATCTCGATGATAGCCTCGGATTCTGGCCGCGGGATGAGAACACTCGGATTCACGATGAACTGACGTCCATAGAATTCCTTATGTCCGATGATATACGCCACCGGAATGTGGTCTTTTCGAAGCTCCAGGCGGGTATTTGCGATCTCCTCGAGGCGAGCATCAAGCACCTCGTCGGGATGAGCGTGCAAATACGTCCGCGGCCGGCGCAGGGTATGCGCTAAGATCACTTCGGTGTCGAGCCGGGGTGAGGCAAATAGATTATCTGCCAGTTCATCAGTCGCTTGCTTCAGCCACGCTCCAATAGTCATAGAGGTATAATAACATTTTTTACAACAGCTGACAACAGGGGTAGATAAGCATAAACGTTGACAGGGATCTCACGAAAGGCGTATCGTGGGAAGCATCACGTAATATCCAACATATACAGCATGGCAATACAGACATTAGAGACACCGGTAGTACCATTTTATCCCGAGATATCGGAAGGAAAAGACGCGGTCATACTATATCTCAATAAAACAGCGGTGCAAGCCGCTGTTTTATCATCCGAAGGACAGCCAGATACGGCGGGAATTGAGCCTTCGCCAACCGATATAATGCGCCAAACGACGCATGAAGCTTGCGCGACTGCGAACGCGAAGGTTGAGGCTATTAATGTAAAAATAGAAGAATTAGATTGGCAAAAACGTAGCCTGTTGCAACAAACGCGCTTTATTCATGAGGATATGGCCGATCTTGAGTCACGTACTGACTCGCCACTATGTTCAGCAGATAGCATATTGAGCGGGATAATGCGCTCCAGGATGCGCTTAGCGCCGGTATCAGAGAAAATAACTATTGTTCAGAAAAAGATTGCGATAGCACAAAGAGTGAAGGCTATGCGTACTGAAAGAGAAAGAGAGGCACAGTATGGGCTGGAATTTGCCCAAAACGTGATTTTCCACCTTGTGGAGGAGGAGCGCATAGGTTTGTATGATCGGATTGAATAGGCTTATTGCTTGGTATGTCAGAATATTGACAAATAAGCTTAAGTATGATAACATCTGGTTATGACATCACCAGAAACAAACAAAGCCGTACCTTTACGTAAAAAAGAATTCGACGCAATAGCTCATTTTATGAAACCGGAAGAAAATCTATCGCAAGCGGCAGAACAAACTGCTCCACAGGAGATTTCCTCTCCTAAAGACGAGAGTAGGCAGCACGATGCGCTCAAGTCGGCCGAGACGCCGATGTCTCTTCGTCGTAAAGTAGCAATAGGTAGTGCGGCTGGCATAGTGGCCGTGGGTGTAGGCGGCAATATTTTAGCGCCGGAAGTGGCTGATTCGGCATCAGAAGTCGAGTCTCGTTCCATTATCTCAACCACCGGAGAAGCTACTATTGGCGGAGAAGACACCGGTTGGGATCAGGGAGCGGCTGAGCGGGCTATTAAAAATAGGCTGAATGATAAAGATGTTGAGGCTCGTATGGATGCTGAACATATTGATTATGATATGCTCTCCTATTACTCTGCTACCATAAAGGCTGTTGAGATTGCCCGTAAGGATGGCGTTATTTCTCAAAAAGACGATCTAATGAAGGTCTACTTCGATGTTATTAAAAAGTCCGATAAAGAAGCCTTTATCAAGGTCACTGGTGCGGAAATAATCCCGGCCCACCGCAATCAATAGTACGTTGCGTTATACGCCTTGGGCTTTAAGCTCGCGCTCATAGCTTTGTAGCTGCTCGATCAAATCATCAATATCCCCGTTCATTGCAGCGGGGATGTTTGATCTGGAATAACCGATACGGTGATCGGTGATGCGGTCTTGAGGGAAGTTATAGGTGCGGATTTTTTCGCTGCGGTCGCCCGAGCCGATCAGGCTGCGACGTTCGGCATCGAGCTTGGACTGCTCTTCGTCGATCTTGGCTTGGAGCAGGCGCGAACGCAGCACGCTCATGGCTTTTTCTTTGTTCTTGATCTGGGATTTCTCGTCTTGGTTGGTGACGACCAGGCCGGTTGGTAGGTGAGTGATGCGCACGGCCGAGTCAGTGGTATTGACCGATTGGCCACCGTGCCCACCGGCGCGGTAGACGTCAATCTTCAGATCATTGGCATGGATTTCAACATCGGTTTCAGCGGCTTCCGGCAGTACCGCCACTGTCACAGTACTAGTGTGGATTCGGCCTTGGCTTTCGGTCGCTGGCACGCGCTGCACCCGGTGCACACCACTTTCAAACTTCAGCTTGGCGTAGGGTGCATCGCCCTTAATGCCAAAAACTACTTCTTTGTAACCGCCGGCATCGTTGGCGCTCTCCGAGATATGCTCGGTCTTGAGGTTATGATTCTCACAGTAACGCAGGTACATCCGGTAGAGCTCGGCCGCAAACAGGCTAGCTTCATCACCGCCCGCGCCAGCCCGGATTTCGACAATCACGTTTTTCTCATCGTTAGGGTCTTTCGGGGCGAGCATCAGGAACAGCTCATTATCGAGGTTTTCAAGAGCGGCTTCAGTCTCAGTAACTTCTAGCTTAGCTAGCTCGGCTAACTCGTCAGTACCATTGGCGAGTGCCTTTGTCTCGGATAATTTCTTCTCGAGCGATTGACGCAGGGTAGCTTTCTCAAGCACTGCATCTAATTCCGTAAACCGCCGATTCTTTGTACTATAGTCGGGATCATTGTAGGCAGACGGAGATGCGAGAAAATCAGCCAAGGCTTGTTTTTCGGCAGTTAAATCATCAATACTAAGGCTAATTTTTGGCATATTACTTCCATTATGACATATAAAAAGAGGCTGCAGTCAATACAGTCTCTTTTTAGGGGGTCGTTATTTGTCAGCTGCGGCTTTTTTATCAGCCGCTGCTTTGGTCTTCTTGGCTTTGTTGGCCAAGGCTTCTTTGCGCTCGGCGGCAGCTGCGGCACGAGCCTTGAAGCGATCGACGCGACCTTCGGTGTCGATGATCTTTTCTTCACCGGTGAAGAAGGGGTGTGAAGCACTTGAGATGTGCACTTTCACAAGTGGGTATTCGTTGCCGTCTTCCCACTTAATCGTATCGCTGGTTGTAGCGGTACTTTGAGTGAGAAAGGCAAACCCAGCGGCATCGTCGCTAAATACGACGGGGCGATAGTTGGTTGGGTGTATACTGCTTTTCATAACTGAATTATTGTATCTGTTTTTAGGGGAAAAGTCAAAGCTTTATATCTGGTTTGGTTTCAGACTCGACGGCGTGGTGGCCCAGGAAGTGGAAGGCGCTTTCGTCGTGGCGTCGCTTGTGTTCCTGAGTAATTTTCTCGTGAAGCTTAGATATAGCTCGTACCGAGGCTTGATTATGAGCCAGTTCTTTAAACTGCTGATCAAGCTCATGCAGGTCGTCATCGCTCAAGTCCTCAAGGCCGACGTAGGAGTTACGAGCACCTTTTGTCGCTCTAATCAGCTCGTCAAGTTTGATCTGTACCGCTTTACCATCCCGGTTTTGCGTGTTCTGGATCAGAAAGACCATCAGGAATGTAATGATAGTGGTACCGGTGTTAATAACGAGTTGCCAGGTGTCTGAGAAGTGGAAGAGTGGTCCGGTGAAGGCCCAGACAACGATGATAGTGACGGCGAGTAAGAACGTGGCGGCGGTACCGGCTAGGGTGGAGACGCGGGCGGCTATTTTTCGAAAAAAGTCATGCATGATTCAACTATAGCGCATAAGGTTAGTCTCTGCTAGAGCTTGGCACATGCTTGTGTATCAATAGAGACGTAGGCTATAATCCAGGTATGAAGAAAACCACAAGCGGGTTTACAATTGTCGAACTTCTAATTGTCATCGTAGTCATTGGTATTCTTGCTGCTATAACCATCGTAGCTTATAACGGCATACAAACTCGAGCCGAGAATGCAAAAACCGTTGCCGCTGTCTCAGCCTGGGTGAAAGCAATCCGGATGTATGAGGCTGATAAGGGAAGTTGGCCTACGGTAAACTCTTGTCTCGGGGCTCCGAGTACGTACCTGGGAGTATACAGTGGACGATGTTGGCCTGCTGAAGCATCGGGCTGGGTTGTAAATCCGACCTTTTTAACGCAAATGGAACCATACATTGGATCATCCTATCCTGAACCGTCATCAAAAAATATTAGCGATAACTTAGTTTCTCAATATAGAGGAGCAATGTTCTACAGAGCTACAACGACTGATATGCAGATTTACGCTACATTTTTAGGAGTGACTACATGCCCGTCGATAGGTGGTCTTCCTGACTCATTCTCAGGTATAAGCCAGCCGGGTGGCCGTAGCTGTTATTACCGTTTAGCTGGGCCATAAAGCTGTTGACCTCTGTTGCAATTTTTGCTATCATAAAAGGGTAACAATATTAATGACACAACCTTCCGCATACTCCTGAACTCTCAGGGCGGACGGTGAGGAACAAGGAGTTTAAACACTATGGCAGTTACTGTCGATATTAAAGCTCTGCTCGAAGCTGGTGTTCACTTTGGACACAAAACGAGCCGTTGGCACCCGAAGATGGCGCCCTACATTCACAGTAAAAGGCAAGATAGTCACATTATCGACCTCGTCAAAACCGTCGAAGGCTTAGAGGCGGCTCTGCCGTTTATTACCAAGACTGTCGCCAGCGGCAAGCAAGTGCTGTTTGTCGGTACCAAGAACCAAGCCAAGGACATTGTGAAAGCTGCAGCCGAAAAAGTCGGTCAGCCATACGTGACCGAGCGTTGGGTTGGTGGTATGCTGACCAACGTCGCGACTATGAACACGCAGATGAAGAAGCTGCGTGATCTTGAAACACGGATGGACAGCGGCGACCTAGAAAAGCGCTACTCAAAACTCGAGGTACAGCGTTTCCAGGAAGAAATCGACGAACTGAACCTGAAATATGGCGGTATCAAGAGCCTCAACGGTGTGCCCGGTGCGGTTATTGTGCTGGACGTGATGTCAGACGCCAACGCTGTGCGCGAAGCCAAGACACTCGGTATTCCAGTTGTAGCAGTGGTTGATACCAACGCCGATCCAAGCGTGATTGACTACGTGATTCCTGGTAATGACGACGCCATCAAGGGCCTGCAGCTCTTACTCGATTACTTTAGTGCAGCCGTGCTCGAAGGAGCCGGAAGCGTCAAAGCAGCAGTTGATACAAAAGAGGAGAAATAGTCATGGGTGTGAGCATTGAAGACATTAGAAAGCTAAAAGAACTAACCGGTGTTGGCCTGACCGATGCCAAGATAGCTCTGGTGGAAGCCGACGGCGACTTCGATAAAGCACTGGAAGCCATGCGCAAAAAAGGCCTCACTAAAGCTGAGAAAAAAGGCGACCGCGAAGCCCGAGCTGGCGTGATTGACAGTTACGTGCACGATGGTCGTATCGGCGTCTTGGTGGAGCTCAACTGCGAGACCGATTTTGTAGCCCGGCTTGATGATTTCAAGAAGCTGGCGCACGAAATTGCCATGCAGATTGCTGCCATGGCCCCTCAGTATGTATCTGAAGCTGATATTCCAGCCGAAGAGCTGCAGCGTGTGCGCGATGAAGCGCTGGCTAGCGACAGCCTTAAGGGTAAACCCGCTGAGATTGCTGAAAAGATCGTTGACGGTCAGGTGAAGAAGAACTTCAGCGAAAAAGTTCTGCTTTCACAGGCCTACATCTTGGATGATAGCAAAACTGTCGAGCAACACCTCAAAGAGAGTGTGGCTAAACTTGGTGAAAACCTGGTCATCCGCCAGTTCAAGCGTATCGAGCTTGGCGTAACAGAGTAGAGAAGCCTCATTCTTAATAGCCTGACATGAAGGTGTCAGGCTATTTTTGTGATAAAATCATAAGCAGAATGAGACAAAGAGGATTCACCATTGTCGAATTATTAATAGTGATAGTAGTCATAGGGATTTTGGCGGCTATTACCATTGTCGTATACAATGGAATCCAAAAACGAGGTAATGACGCGGCTGTCCAGGCTGACTTAAATAGTTTTGGTAAAATTATGGAAATTCAAAAGGCAGATCTGGGGACATATCCAACAACTTTTGCATCTAGCATGGGGCTTAAATTTAGTAAAGATGCCTATGGAGAAGATAGCCAAGGTAGAAATGTCAGGTACTGTTACGACAGCTCAAATGATCGCTACGTACTAGTGGTAAACTCAAAATCGGGTAATTTCTTTAAACTGATTAATGGAGTGGTTTCCTCAACCCCCAATACATCATGGGGTTTCGCAGCCTGTGCTCTTATCGGTCTTTCTTCTACGAACCCCATCCGTAATGGGTATGACAGGGATCTCGTGCCTCAGTGGGCCGCCTGGACCAACTAGCCTCAAATACTACTGTTTTCCTGTATAATAAAAACTAAGGAAAGCGAGAACTATGTTTGACACGGACGACTACGAACTAAAAATGACCAGCGCGCTGGAGCACTTTGAAGATGAACTAAAAAAGGTACGCACCGGCCGAGCCCACCCCGGTATGCTCGAGGGCATCATGGTAGAAGTGTACGGCACCAAATTACCGCTCAACCAAGCAGCTAATATCACGGCGCCAGAGCCGCAGCTACTGCAGATTACGCCATTTGATCCTAGTAACATCGCTGCCATCGCAGCAGCTATTCGTGAAGATCAAGCGCTTGGCTTCAACCCCAGTGACGACGGCCGTATCGTGCGCGTACCGGTACCGCCGCTTACCGAAGAGCGCCGCCACCAGATGGTCAAGCAGGCTAGCGAAAAGGTGGAAGAGGCTCGTATTACACTCCGAAACATCCGCCAAGACGCGCTGAAAGAAGCCAAGCGCAAGAAAGACGCCAAAGAGCTGTCCGAGGATGACGTGCGCCGAGTCGAAAAAGAAATTGATCATCTGATGAGTGAATATAATCAAAAACTTGAGGTGGCTCTGAAGAACAAAGAGAAAGACATCTTAACAATCTGATGCCTGATCTTTCTATCCCGACTCACATTGGGTATATCGTCGATGGCAACCGCCGCTGGGCCAAGAGGCACGGCATCCCGGTCTATGAAGGCCACTTGGCTGGGTATAATGCGATTCAAGATGTCGCCAAAGCGACGTTCGATGCGGGCGTGAAGTATATGAGCGCCTACATTTTTAGTACCGAGAACTGGAAGCGCAGCGAAGATGAAGTTGGGAAGTTGATGGGGTTGGTTCTGCGGCTGGTATCGTCTGACCTTCATCTGTTTGACGAAAACAATATCAAGCTGGTGGTGCTTGGATCCCGCGAAAATGTCAGCGACAAGATCATTAAAGCCATCGAAAAGGCCGAGGCCCAAACCGCTGATAACACCGGTGGTACGCTGGGACTATGCTTTAATTATGGTGGCCAGCTCGAGATTGCCGATGCGGTTAAAAAAATTGTTCAGTCAGGTGCGAATGCTGAGGACATTACGACCGAGCTCATCGCTGAGAATCTATATAAGCCAGATGTTCCACCCGTCGATTTAGTGGTGCGAACCAGTGGCGAACAGCGCCTGTCGAACTTTATGTTGTGGCGTACGGCGTATAGCGAATTCCTCTTTTTAGACAAGCTCTGGCCCGACATGACAAAAGATGACGTGACCGCTATAATAGAAGAATATTCACGTCGCGATAGGCGCATTGGAGGGTAAATGGAGCTAATTTTCGGTATTGTCATAGGGCTTATAATTCTTGTCTTTTTGGTCGTGGTGCACGAGCTTGGCCACGCTATCGTGGCGCATCGTAACGGCGTGGTGGTGGAAGAATTTGGTATCGGCTTTCCGCCAAAGGCGTGGGGCAAGAAGCTCAAAAATGGGGTGTTATTTACGATCAACTGGCTGCCCTTGGGCGGGTTCGTCAAACTTCAGGGCGAAAACGACGCTGCCACGAAGAAGGGCGACTATGGTGCTTCGACATTTTGGGTAAAGACTAAAATCTTGCTGGCCGGTGTGCTGGTTAACTGGCTGGTGGCGGCGCTTATCCTGACCGTCCTGGCTATTACCGGTTTGCCAAAGATCTTGCCAGATCAATTCTCAATAGCTAGTGACACGAAGACGGTGACCGAACCAGTCCGGCTCATGAGCCTAACCGATAACTACCCAGCCCAGAAAGCTGGCTTCCAGGTGTACGATGAGATTATTCGGTTTGATGGCAAAGCCGTGAAGACGCAGCAGCAACTGATCGACCTCACGACCCAGTACCACGGCAAGACCGTCGATATCGTTTATCTGCGCAATGGAGCTGAGGCCACCAAGACGGTAACGCTGAAGGATAACAAAAAAGGTAACTTTGGCGCTGCATTATCGCAACAAGAGCGCATCAAGGCCACCTGGTCGGCGCCAATTGTCGGCGTTGCAACCACCGGTCAGTTTACGTGGGTGACTCTGCAAGGGCTTGGTGACCTTGTCGTCAATTTCACGAAAGGTGTCGTTTCGCAGCTGAGCCCAGATAGCGCCGTGCGTAAATCGGGCGGGGAAGACCTGCAGACGGTGAGTTCCAGCGTGGCTGGACCGGTCGGTATCTTAGGTGTTATTTTCCCATCCGCCGCCAAGGCTGGCCCGACCGAACTTCTCTTTTTGACAGCCATTATTTCACTGACGCTCGCCGTCATGAATGTGCTGCCCATCCCAGCCCTTGATGGTGGGCGATGGTTCCTCATGACCGTGTATCGTCTCCGCAAAAAAGAACTCACTAAGGAAAAAGAAGAAAAAATTGTGGGGATTAGTTTTATGATCTTAATAGGACTGGTGGTCCTGGTAACGATTGCAGATGTCGCAAAATTTGGTCAGTAACCACCCACCGCAGTTTAAAAAGCCGCGTATGAGGCGCCTTGACTGGCGCTACATCGTCGGGCTTCCCGTGTGGGTGGCTGCCAGCTTTATCGGTGCCAATGTCATCGTCGTGGCGGGGTTACTACTCCTTAAGATCACTTTCAAATACACACCCGTCGAGACAGATCCTGTCTTTAACACCGTGCTTGCGGCTGTCGTGTATACACTCACCCTCGCGCTGGTGGTAGGCGTGCCGTGGCTGCTGCGCCAGCGCCGTACGACCACGACAGACGTCGGGCTGCAGCGGCTGCCGCGCTGGATGGACATATTGCTAGCACCGGCGGGGGCGATTATCTACCTGCTCCTGAGCGCGCTCCTCATTACGCTGCTTGGTATGGTATTCCCTCAGATTGATCTGCAACAAGCCCAAGATATCGGCTTTCGTAATCTCGCCGATTACAGTCAGTATTTGCTGGCATTCCTAACATTGGTTGTCGTTGCACCACTGGCCGAAGAAATCCTGTTTCGCGGTTATCTATACGGTAAGCTCCGCAAGCACGCACCGCTCTGGCTGGCGATACTCATCACCAGCGGGCTCTTCGGGCTCGCTCACGGGCAGTGGAACGTCGCCATCGACACCTTTGCCCTCAGCGTGGTGATGTGCAGCCTGCGCGAAGTAACGGGTAGTATTTGGGCTGGCGTGCTGCTGCATATGCTCAAAAACGGCCTGGCTTTTTATTTACTCTTTATTAATCCGTCACTACTGAGTACACTAGGAGGATAATATGAGAGTTTCAAACCTATTTACCAAGACCAGCAAGACCGCCCCAGCCGACGAGGTGGCCAAAAATGCCCAGCTACTGATCCGGGCCGGCTTTATTCACAAAGAAATGGCGGGTGTGTATGCCTATCTGCCACTGGGGCTGCGGGTGCTTGAAAATATCAAGACTATCGTCCGCGAAGAAATGAACGCTATCGGTGGCCAAGAGGTCATGATGACGGCACTGCAACCGCGCGACATCTTCGAGAAGACTGATCGTTGGGACGACGCCAAGGTAGATAACTGGTTCAAGACCAAGCTGGCGAATGGTACCGAACTTGGCCTTGGCCTAACCCATGAAGAGCCGATCGTCGATGCCCTGTCGCCGTACGTCAACTCGTACAAAGATCTGCCGATTTATGCCTACCAGATCCAAAACAAATTCCGTAATGAGCTGCGTGCCAAGAGCGGGTTGCTGCGTGGTCGAGAGTTTGTCATGAAAGATATGTACTCGATGGCGCGCTCTCAAGAGGAACACCAAGAACTTTACGAACGCGCTGCCGAGGCTTACCATCGTGTCTATGACCGTCTTGGTATCGGCGATATTACCTACAGAACGGCGGCCGACGGCGGTATTTTTACCGAGCGGTTTAGTGATGAGTTTCAGACATTGAGCGATATTGGCGAGGATACTATTTATGTTGACGAAGAAAAGCGACTGGCGATTAACGAGGAAGTGTATACCGACGAGAATCTCGCAAAACTCGGCTTAGATAAGTCAAAATTGGTCGAGAAAAAAGGTGTCGAGGTGGGTAATATATTCCCGCTGGAGACAAAGTATACAGACGCACTTGATGTGTACTATGCAGACGAGAGTGGCACCAAGCGGCAGATCATCATGGGTTGTTATGGTATCGGTATTAGTCGCCTGATGGGCGTGGTTGCCGAGCATTTCAGCGACGATAAGGGCCTGGTCTGGCCAGAAAATATTGCTCCTTTTAAGGTTTATCTCATCTCGATAGGGGATAATGGTAAAAGCCAAGCCGACGTCTTGTATGACCAGCTCGTTGCCAAGGGTATCGAGGTCTTGTACGATGACCGCGACGAGCGACCAGGCGCCAAATTCGCCGATGCTGAGCTCATGGGTATTCCATACCGCGTCACAGTGAGTGACCGCCTGATAGCCGAGGAGAAATACGAATTTACGACCCGCCAGGGAGGCGAGACAAAGTTATTGACACATGCCGAGCTGCTTGATACACTAGGATAATCGCTGACGTCTTGTAGTCAAAAACACCAGATATAGCGTTTGTTGTGTTTAAATAAACACTACATATGAACAAAGGACACAATTATGAATAAACTATACCAGATAACCAAAGAAGGCAAAAAAGACCTCGAAGCCGAACTCGAGAAGCTCAAAGGCCGCCGCGGTGAAATCGCTATCAAGATCGCCGAAGCTCGCGATTATGGTGACCTCAGCGAAAACGCCGAGTACGATGCCGCCCGTGAAGACCAAGGGCTGGTGGAGAGCCGGATTGCCGAGATCGAAGATATCTTACTGAACGCAGACATTATTAAAGCTGGCAAAAAATCGAGCATTAGCCTCGGCAGCAAAGTCGAGCTCAAAAACGGCCGCAAGACTACCACGTACACCGTCGTCGGTCCTGTCGAAGCCAACCCACTGGAAGGCAAGGTCAGCAACGAATCACCAATCGGTGTGGCACTTTTTGGCAAAAAAGTCGGTGACAAAGCCACCGTGACTACTCCAAAGGGCACGATCAACTACGAAGTCGTTGCGATTAGCTAAGATTCAAGCTGCATAGAATTTATTGACTTGGTCGAGGGCGGTAGTAAAAGGAATCTTTTTCTCTTTTGCTACTTCTTGCGCTCTTTTCAGCTGATCACGGCCTGAACCCCAGAAATTGTCGAGAAGTTCACTAGCCAGGTTCTCGGTCGATGCAACCCGCAGCTCATCCCACGCATTGAGGGCTGCCCACACCGTCGGTAGGCCTATATCGAGCCGTTTAGCTTCGAGCTTATGTGCCATAATCTCAGCCAGGAGAATTTCTGCAGTGTTGGTTATCGTTGGTGCAATGTCTTTCAGATGATCAGGATTTTGACGAGCAAGTGTAGCCAGCTGGTCTAGATCGCCGAAGCCAACAGATTGAGCCTCGACGTTCGAACGCAGCTCTTGGACTATTTCATTGACGTGCGTGTCGCGATCGGGCGATGCCGGAAAAGCACCAAGGGCAACCAGGCGGTCAATGAGCTGCTTTTTAATACCAGCCCTATGGGATTGGCTTTCAGCCTCGCCGGCTGAAGTGCCGCGGGGGGAGCGCTCACCGAAAACAAGGGTCATCGCAGCATACCCTTTTTGCTTACGTTATTTTGCCGGTATTTCTTTGCCATGGTACGTTACTACTCGGTGTTTATTTAAATACTACTATTGGCACCATTATGCTCTCGCTTAGGGGAAAAATCAACCGATACAACAAAAAACGGCTATGATATACTGTAACAGATATGGCAACACTACAAGATTACCGTGATGAGCGGCTCCGCAAACTAGACGAACTGAGGCAACTGGGGATCGATCCGTACCCCGCCCAGAGCCACCGCACGCACAATGCCGCGGATGTTGTGGCCAAGTTTGACGAGCTGGAAGGCCAGACCGTTACCGTGGCTGGGCGCATTACCAGCATCCGTAAATTCGGTAAGCTGGCGTTTATCGTGGTGAGGGATTTTTCGGGCGACGTGCAGCTCTTTTTGCACGGTCCCGATGTGGCCGAACTTGACGCTGCCAGCGGTACTTTGGGTATGCAGCAGCTGCCGCTGCTTGATACGGGCGATTTCGTGGAAGCTACTGGGGAAGTCGCCAAGACCAAGACGGGTGAGATTTCTGTCGCGATCAAGACCCTGCGCCTGCTCACCAAGAGCCTGCGGCCAATGCCGACCGAGCTGACTAACAAAGAAGAGCGTTTCCGCCGTCGCTACGTCGACATGAACGTCAATGCCGATGTGCGCCAGCGATTTATTCGCCGCTCGAAGTTTTGGCAGGCAACTCGCCAGTTTTTGATCAGTGAGGATTTCATCGAGATCAATATTCCCGTGCTCGAAACCACCGCTGGTGGGGCCGATGCCAATCCGTTTGTGACCCATATGGACGCCCTCGACCAAGATTTTTACCTGCGTATTTCGCACGAGCTACCGCTCAAGCGCCTACTCGTTGCGGGCTACGAGAAAGTCTTTGATATTGGTGCGCGCTTTCGTAACGAAAATTACTCAGACGAGCATCTCCCAGAGCACGTCGCCATGGAATGGTACTGGGCCTACGCCGATTGGGAAAAGGGTATGGAATTCACCGAGCGCATGATCCGCGCCATTGTAGATGCTACCTGGGGCACGCGCCAGTTTACGCTCGCCAGTGGCGAGACCGTTGATTTCGGCGCCGATGGCACGCATTTCCCGCGCATTAGCTTTGTAAACGTCTTGAAAGAGCAGTATGGCATAGATGCCTTTGAATCACCGATCGAAGATATCGCCGCCAAGCTCAAAAGCGAAGGCCTGGAAGTCGAAAAGCAAGACAACCGTCAGCGCAGCCTCGACAAACTCTGGAAGAAGTACCGTAAAACTCTGGCTGGACCGGCGTTCCTGGTGGATATGCCGACATTTATGCAGCCGCTGGCCAAGATTCAGCCTGGTGACCCGCGCCTGACCGAGCAATTCAACCTCGTCTTTGGTGGTAGTGAAATGTGCAAGGCCTTTTCAGAGCTCAACGATCCCGTAGATCAATACCAGCGCTTCCTCGAGCAAGAAAAACTGCGCCAGGCAGGCGACGACGAAGCCCAGATGATGGATATCGATTACGTCGAGGCGCTGGAATACGCCATGCCACCAGCCTGTGGCCTTGGCTTCTCAGAGCGCATCTTCTGGTCGCTCGAAGGCGTCAGCGCCCGCGAAGGCGTGCCATTCCCAGCGCTTCGTACAGAGCACGACCAGACGACGAAAGATATTTATCCTGATATATCATTAGGCTAATTTTCATCTTTACTGTCGACACTAAGCCGTAGCTACTCGAGTATATCGCGTCGCTAGGTTGCTATACCAAGCGCGGTGACAATGTCTAGGCGTTACTCGAAGATTCTCGCCCAATCAAAAAGACCAGGACTAGCGGTCGGTCGAAACCTTAGGCATCCCTGATCATGGTGATACTATCAATATAGCAAAAAATCGAGCTAAATGCCATACGGTCTTGCGGTACACCACTTATAATAAACCCGTAAATGAGTTATAATGTTGTGTAATATGACTATCCTTACTGACACAAAAAAAGAGCAAGAACGAGCACGACTACACAGCACAATTTGGAAAATAGCGAACGATCTACGCGGCTCAGTAGACGGCTGGGATTTTAAGCAGTATGTTCTCGGCATACTGTTCTATCGTTTCATATCAGAAAATCTTAGTAACTACATTAACGCCGAAGAACGTCGTACGGGTGCAGATGACTTCAATTACGCTGATCTGAGCGATGATGCGGCAGAATTTGGACGAGCAGATACCGTCAAAGAAAAAGGTTTCTACATTCTACCTAGCGAGCTGTTTGAGAATGTTCGCAAACGAGCCAAGAACGAAGAAAACCTTAACGAAATCCTATCTGGTATTTTCCGTAACATCGAGAACTCTGCGAAGGGAGCTGATAGCGAAGATGACATCAAGGGGCTATTCGACGATCTAGACGTAAATAGCAGTAAGCTCGGACAGACAGTTGCCAAGCGTAACGAGCGACTCGTGAAGCTACTTGATGCTATCGGTAGCTTAGAAGTTGGGCGATACGAAGATAATACTATCGATGCGTTCGGTGACGCTTACGAGTTCCTTATGACTATGTATGCATCATCAGCAGGTAAATCTGGTGGTGAATTCTTCACACCTCAAGAAGTTAGTGAGTTGCTTGCTCGAATAACTGTAGTTGGCAAGACAGAAGTTAATAAAGTTTATGACCCAGCTTGTGGCTCAGGCTCACTTCTGCTCAAGTTCGCAAAGGTATTAGGCAAGGAAAACGTTCGGCAGGGCTTCTTTGGGCAAGAGATTAACCTCACTACCTATAACCTATGCCGTATTAACATGTACTTACACGACATCAATTACGAGAAGTTCGACATAGCTCATGGCGATACACTTATTGATCCTGCTCACTGGGACGATGAGCCTTTTGATGCGATCGTATCTAATCCACCGTACTCTATAAATTGGGAAGGCGATGCGAACCCACTTCTAATAAATGACCCACGTTTTGCACCTGCAGGGGTTCTAGCACCAAAGAGCAAAGCCGATCTAGCTTTTACGCTACATATTCTTAATTGGCTATCAACAAGCGGCACGGCTGCAATAGTTGAATTTCCAGGAGTGCTATACCGTGGTGGTGCAGAAGCTAAGATTCGCAAATATTTGATAGACAATAATTTTGTTGACGCAGTGATCCAGCTTCCCCCAGATCTATTCTTCGGTACAAGCATCTCAACCTGTATCGTGGTGCTCAAGAAGAGTAAAAAAGATAATTCAACATTATTTATTAATGCAACTGCAGAGTTCCTGCGTGGTGGCAACAAGAACAAACTCAGCCAAGTACATCAAGAAAAAATACTCGAAGCCTTCACAAATCGCGAAGATATTGAGCATTTTGGTAGGCTCGTTCCAAATAGTGAGATAGCCGAGAATGACTATAACCTGGCTGTCAGCAGCTATATAGATGAGCTCGATACAACTGTCGCGACTGACATCACGGAGCTAAACACAATCATTGCTGACATTGTTAGAAACCAGGGTGAACTCCGAACACAGATTGATGCGATTGTGGAGGAGATCGAGGGCGTTAAGGGTGAGTAGATTCGACAAGTTGCTTGAGGAGTTATGTCCTAAAGGCGTAAAGCACCTCGAATTAAGCGCGGTCTGTTTTAAAATATCTACTGGTAAACAGAGGAATCGCGATACTTTATCAAAAATTCGAACCAATGAGATGTGCTACCCCGTAATTAATGGAGGTATAACAGAGTCGGGATACACGAATGAGTTTAACACGGACGGAAATACAATTACTGTCAGCCAGGGTGGAGCTTCCGCAGGTTATGTAAGTTTTATGACAGAAAAGTTCTGGTGCGGAGCTCATTGCTATGTTGTAGCGCCCATTGACGGGACTGTATTAGATAATCGTTATCTTTATTTCTTCATCAAAGAAAGTCAAAAAAAGTTAATGAGCCAGGCAATGGGAGCAGGAATTCCAGGACTGAATAGGAAATCACTAAATGAATTAGAAATTCCAGTCCCGCCGCTAGAAATTCAAAAAGAGCTAGTGAATGTTCTGAATAAGTTCACACAACTAGAAGCGGCGCTGTCAGCGGAGTTGTCGGCGAGACGGAGACAGTACGAATACTACCGCGAAGCAATGATGACTTTTGGCGATGACGTAGAGCGTAGGCTGCTTGGGGAAGTTGGTGAAGTCACGAAATTAGCAGGATATGAATTTACGGCTCATATAAAATACGCGAACGAAGGTACGATAATTGCCCTTAGAGGGCTTAATGTCAAAAAAGGCCGCTTAGATCTGTCCAGCGTAAAATATATCGATAATAGTAATTTTGCGAAGCTCTCGCGTAGCAAGCTTTATGTAAATGACATGTTATTCACATATGTCGGGACGATCGGTGAAGTAGCTCTGGTTGACGAAAATGACAAGTACTATCTGGCACCAAACGTAGCTCGTATTAGGTTTACAGATGAGAGAATCAATCCTATATTTATGCGTTACTACTTTCAAACGCAGCAGTTCACAAACAGACAGATAAATCGTTATCTGTCTGAGTCTTCGATGAAAAATTTAACCATGGAAAATATACGCAAATTTCAAGTACCAGTACCCTCTAGGAGTGAGCAGGATCGAGTTGTAAATTTGTTAGACAAATTTAACGCTATCGTGAGTGATGTTTCTATTGGGCTTCCTGCCGAAATTAACGCTCGTCACAAACAATATGAATACTATCGCACCAAGCTACTCACATTCAAGGAGTTGTCAACATGAACAAATTCAGTATGATTGCCGAGAACACGAACAGCACTGTTGTAGGTGAATTTACACCTGCTAAGACTCGTGCGACGAACTACCAAAGCGAAGCCGATCTCGAGCAAGCATTTATTAAATTACTCGAATCTCAAGCCTATGATTTCCTGAACATCAAAACCGAAGTAGACCTGACAAATAATCTTCGTACGCAGCTAGAAAAACTCAATGATTACAAGTTCAGCGATAATGAGTGGGATCATTTTTTCATCAATACACTCGCTAACAAAAACGAGGGTATCGAAGAGAAGACAGCAAAGATTCAAGAAGACCATGTACAGCTACTGACTCGTGATAACGGTGAAATAAAAAATATCTACCTCGTAGATAAATCGAACATCCACAATAACAGCCTACAGGTCATTAACCAATATGAAACCGAAGGCAATCACGCTAATCGCTATGATGTAACTGTTCTAGTAAATGGCTTGCCCCTCGTACATGTTGAGCTAAAGCGTCGTGGCATCGCTTTGCAAGAAGCGTTTAATCAAATCAATCGCTACCAGCGTGATAGCTTCTGGGCAGATAATGGATTATACGAATATATACAGCTATTTGTAATCAGCAACGGCACTTTTACGAAGTATTACAGCAACACAGTCCGCTTTCAGCACATCAAAGAATCCAGTGAGACAAAACAAAAGCGAAGTAAGAAGACTAGCAATAGCTATGAATTTACGAGCTGGTGGGCTGATGCGAATAATCGTCCGATCACTGACTTAATGGACTTCGGACAGACGTTCTTTGCTAAGCACACGATATTAAGTGTACTTACAAAATACTGTGTATTCACAAGCGATCGCTCGTTACTTGTAATGCGACCATATCAGATAGTTGCTACTGAACGAATATTGAGCCGAGTCGAAGTATCGACCAACTATAAAAAGCTAGGCACTATTGAAGCTGGTGGTTATATCTGGCATACAACAGGCTCAGGCAAGACACTCACAAGCTTTAAGACTGCACAGCTTGCAAGTAAATTGTCATATGTAGATAAGGTGCTGTTTGTGGTTGATCGTAAAGACCTCGACTACCAAACGATGAAAGAATACGATAAGTTCGAAAAGGGTGCTGCTAACAGCAATACGAGTACCGCCAAGCTCACCAAGCAGCTCGAAGAACCGAACGCTCGTATCATAATCACCACGATCCAAAAGCTTGATAAGTTTGTAAAAATGAACGAAGGACACGAGATATTTGACGGTCATATCATAATCATTTTTGATGAGTGTCACCGTTCGCAGTTTGGTGATATGCACCATGTAATAACCAGCAGCTTCAAAAAGTATCACTTATTTGGTTTCACTGGCACGCCAATATTTGCAAAGAATTCATCAAGTGGAGGGCGAGTTGATCTCAAGACGACTGAACAGGCATTTGGCGAAAAGCTCCATACCTACACGATCGTAGATGCAATTACTGACAAGAACGTTCTGCCGTTTCGCATTGATTATATTCGCACCATTCGTGAAGCCGATGAAGTTGATGAAACACAGGTACGTGATATTGACCGTGAGAGAGCTTTGGCTGCACCAGAGCGTATCTCTAACGTTGTACGGTACATTCGTGAACACTTTGATCAAAAGACAAAGCGTAACAGTAAGCCGTACGCATTTACGGCTCTAGCCAACATTCACGAAGCTGCATCTACACGAGATCGTTCTGCAGTAGAAGAAGTTAAGCAGAAGATTAGACTGAGTGGATTTAATTCGATATTTGCTGTCAGCTCTATTGACGTTGCCAAGTCTTATTATTCTGAGTTCAAGAAGCAACAGAGTGAAGTCCCAGAGCTTCAGAAGCTCAAGATAGCAACGATTTTTAGTTATGGTGCTAATGAAGTTGACGATGAAATGGACGGCTTAGAAGATGAGAACTCTGATAATACTGAGGGACTAGATACTAATTCACGTAATTTTCTTGAGGCAGCAATTCAAGACTACAACAAAATGTTTGGTACAAATTACGATACATCGTCTGACAAGTTCCAGAACTATTACAAAGACGTATCACTTAGAATGAAGAACCGTGAGATTGATCTGCTTATTGTCGTAAATATGTTTCTTACAGGATTCGATGCAACGACGTTGAACACGCTATGGGTAGATAAGAACCTGCGTCAGCACGGTCTACTACAAGCCTACTCACGAACTAACCGCATATTGAATTCAATTAAGACCTTTGGCAATATTGTTACTTTTCGTGATCTAGAAAAGGCTACTAATGATTCCCTCTCACTCTTTGGTGACAAAGAAGCTAGTGGGATTGTGCTGCTCAAATCTTTCGGTGAGTATTACGAAGGTTATGACGATGACGGCAAGAAAGTTAAGGGTTATATAGACCTCGTGACTGAGCTGACTGATCGATTCCCAGTTGGCGAACAGATTATAGGCGAACAAAATGAAGCCGAGTTTATTAAGCTATACGGTGCTATCTTAAAAGTACGTAATATTCTCACCACGTTCGATGACTTTGCAGGACGTGAGATTCTAACTGACCGTGATGTACAAGACTATCACAGTATGTACATCAATCTCTATGAAGATAAACGCAAGAAAGAGGACAGCGATAAAGAAAACATCAATGATGATCTCGTGTTTGAGATGGAACTCATCAAGCAGGTTGAAATCAACATTGACTACATTCTTGAGCTTATCCGTAAATATCACGCCAGTAATCAAGAGGACAAAGAGCTGCTCGTTGATATTAACAAAGCGATTGATTCAAGCGTTGAGCTGCGAAATAAGAAAGAGCTTATTGAACAGTTCATTAGTTCCATTAACGCTGATTCTTCTGTTGATGATGACTGGCAGAGTTTTGTAAATTCTAAGAAGATCGAGGAACTTGATAGGATTATTGCAGAAGAAAATCTTGATAAAAACGAGACGTACAAGTTTATCGAAAACGCATTCCGTGATGGTAACGTTCAAACCAGCGGCACTGCGATTAGTAGAATAATGCCGCCAGTATCACGCTTCAACCCGGACCAGAAACGGGGAAAGAAGCGTGAGACAGTTCTAGATAAGCTTTCGTCATTCTTCAGTAAGTTCTTCGATATATCAAGTGGTGGCTTAGACAGGTAGTAAGTACTAGTGACTAATAAAAAGCGCAAAAAGAAACATAGCATGCCTAAGACAAAGGGAAAGATGTACACCGGTGCGCTACCTCCTGGCTTTACACTTAAATTAGCGGCAAATTTTGGTACAGAAGAGCCGTTCGTTGTACGCATTCAAATTCAGACTAAAGACATACTAAAATACATAGCTATACCCAATGAGGACGAAGCGGACTTTCGACTGGACAGAGTTATTGAACAGTTAGATATTGCTCGTATACACTTAGGGCGAATTGAAGACAAGAGTTTTGATACCCAGCCTACATTCGATCAACAGGCTGAATATGTAGCTTTTTATAATTCTATTTGGTGGGCATATAAGGACAGATTCAAGTTACTTATGGGGGAGTTGGGATTTGATCTCGGCTTTATATTTCAGAATGATAAAAATTTTGAAGAGGGCGCAAAACGGTTTTTAGTTGCACACCCGGAGGCTACGGAATTTGTAGCAGTCGCACGAAATGACCGTAATGGATGGCAGAGCCAATTGGCGGCTCATCGCAACGTAATGCATAGCGGCGACAGGCGGGATGAAAAACATGACCTGGATAACCCTAGGGATGCAAGGGTTTTCTTCGACAACGTGTGGCAAGCCATTGAAGAGAACTTTGTTTATTTAGGAGAAACGGTCATGAGAGAAGGCTGGACAATTGCACATATTCCTGAAGAGCAGCGAGATAAAACAATACCGATACGATTTAAGCCTTACCTCAAAGGTCTGCTTGATGGTTCTATCAAGCTACCACAGCTCGATTCCTCTAATGTGTCAGAGGCTGATGTTTCTTAATCTGTTTTTATCATGGTTATATCTTCCTCTATCGTAGCGAGGGAAAAGTATTTGGCATAGTGAATATATGCTAAAATAAGCCGTGTACATTAATTAACAAGTATCAAGAGTGCAGCGAGAGAACTAGCTCGATGACCTGCCGGCAACCAGCTTCTTATTCTACGAATACAGCGGACACGGTGCCCCCTCTAGCCCTATGCGGGAAAGATAAGACTGCTAAAAACTCCTTTTCTTTGCCGCGACGGGTGGAAAGATACGAAAGGAGTTATTTTTATGCCAACTTTTAAAACAGCCGAGAGCGTGTCGCCGAAACATCCCGACAAAATCTGCGACCAGATATCTGATGCGATTCTGGATGCGCACTTGGCGCAAGATCCGCATGCCCGCGTCGCTATCGATGTGGCGGGCGGGCACGGTATGGTCTTTGTGACGGGCGAAGTGACATCGAACGCCACAGATATCGACGTGACGGGCATTGTGAAGCGACTGGCGGGCGAGGTGGATGTGATCGAGCATATTGCCGCGCAAAGTCCTGAGATCGCGCACGGCGTCGATACGGGCGGGGCGGGTGACCAGGGAATCATGGTAGGATATGCCACCAATGAAACAGAGGAGTTATTGCCACTGGAATACGTACTCGCGCGACGACTGAACCAATATTTGTATGCTCGCTGGAGTTTTGATGGCAAAACTCAGGTGACCTTGAAAGATGGCAAGGTTGTGAACGTGGTGGCAAGCTTTCAGCACGCACCACAAGGTGAATTAGAGACAGAAGTCAGGAACTGGCTTAAGGATGAGCCGTTGGTCGTCACAGACGATGACATAGAGCTACATATCAACCCAGCCGGGGATTGGAACCTGGGCGGGTTCGACGCCGATGCGGGCTTGACTGGCCGTAAGCTGGTGGTTGATAATTACGGCCCGCGTACACCAATCGGCGGCGGAGCCTTTAGTGGCAAAGACCCCAGCAAGGTAGACCGTTCGGCAGCGTATATGGCCAGGCGGGTTGCGATAGATTATCTGAAAAAGCGAAATGCTAGCGAAGTGTATGTCTACATAGCCTACGCCATCGGCTACGACCAGCCGCTAGAAGCAACAGTCGTGATTGACGGCACGGAAGAAGTGATTAGCGGCTACGACCTATCGCCAAACGGCATCATCAAATTCCTCGATCTCAAGCGGCCGATCTATGAACAAACAGCTCGCTATGGGCACTTTGGAATAGAGGGTACAACATGGGGGTAGGGTGTAGGTAGTAGTTATTGACATTTCATACTATTTATGCTAAAATTTACGTAACTCACAGTCGTGAGATGGACCCTAACAGAGAGGCGCTCCCATGCGCAAGATCAACCGCAAGACCGCAGACCCGGAGATCCTCCAGGCCTATGAGGAGATGCGTTACGAACGCCGCTACCCCAAGCTGGACCTCGCGATCAACGTATTCAGGGGCGTCGCCTACCTCGGCGTCATGCCCGTCTTCTTCATCCCCGAGGGGATGCGGCAGCCGTGGATCAAGGTGTGGATGGTCGTCGTGGCGATCGCCCTTGTCATGGAGCTCACTCTGATGGTGGCGTGGCAGCCCAGGGGCAGGCGGATGAAGACTTTCCTTCTCATCGTCGGTGTGCTGGTGGGAGCTGTGATCATGCTTGCCAGCTTCTATGCCGCGATGGGCATGCTGCTGAAATCACAGATCTGAAGCGCCAGGAGGAGTGTCCTGTATTGGGTGAAGAGAGCATCTATCTGCTCGTCCATACAGGACCAGGGGACATATGACCCGAACGCACGTTGCGGCCGAACGGCTGCTGCAATCTTCGCTACAAGCGATTAGGTGCCAGTAGGGTCTTTTTTATTTGGTATGATGAAAGGATGATAACATATCTTGCAGACGCACCAAATATCAAAGCTAAAACTGCGGTAGAGCCGACAGTTGAAGCCGCCTACAGTGAGGTTCGCCAGTTTTTGCCTGAACTGCCGGTGGATATGCAAGTATGGCTGGATAATAGTTATTTGATTCACGAAACTGGCGAAGGCGGGTACTCATATGCCCCAAATGTTATAAGTATTGCGTTCGATCTGGCCTTTAAAGATAAAAAAGCGCAGCGAGAACGTTTACGAGCCACGATTTTTCATGAGGCATTTCATCTTGTGCAAGGGCACACATTTGAAAAACCGAAAGTTATATATAAAACGGCTCTCGACGCAGCAATTTATGAAGGATGTGCGACGGTATTTGAGCGTGAGTATGCTCGCAGCAGCCCACTGTGGGGTAATTACGAGCAGCATGGCGAAGAACTACTCCAGCGCTGGAGAGACGGTTTGTTCGCTGTGCCTGCCGAAGTATACTATAACGATTCAGCTGTATATAAAAAATGGGTATTTTATAATGAAGAGACAGGTGAGCGCTGGCGGCTCTACAAAACCGGTACTTGGCTGGTGGACCAAGCATTAAAAAAATCAAAATTGGGCATTCTCGATTTACGATTGAAAAATGCAGAGGAAATCGTCGGTATGATAGAAGTATGAAAGAACTCGTAAAACTAGTTGTATTTGTGCCAGAAGAAAACGCCGATGAAGTGCGCCAAGCACTAGGAGAGGCGGGAGCAGGGAAGATAGGGGAATATTCGTTCTGTAGTTATTCGCTAAAAGGTGTAGGGCGGTTCAAACCCAGCGATAAGGCGAATCCGCACATCGGCTCAGCTGGCAAAATGGAGAAAGTGAACGAAGAGCGGATTGAAGTGGCCTGTGAAAAAGAGCAAGCTGCCGATATTATAAAAGTCATCAAAGACGTGCATCCGTATGAAGAAGTGGTAATTGATATTTATCCGATGTTGTCGCTTTAGCTGCCACTGAGGTACAATGAAGCTAATACTTATAGCAAAAGGGCATCAATGAAGTTACTGCACGATCGTAGGCAAACATCAGGATTTACCATTGTCGAGCTACTCATCGTCATCGTCGTGATTGCGATCCTGGCCTCCATAACCATCGTGGTTTATAACGGTATGCGGCAACGGGCGCAGGCAGCGGCGATCAGTACAGATATAAAAGGGCTGACAAAAGGCTTTCGCTTATTGCTCACTGAGCAGGGGCGCTCAACGTGGTGGATTGACAACGAACTTACCGGGACGGGAAATCCTACAATTCAGTCGGTTATTTCAGGGACTAATCTAAAAAACTATTTTCAGCAGCTGTCATCGAGCACTACATCATCGAGCACTAGTGTTATTTATGACAATGACGGGGATGCGTATGGTGGCTGCTCATCTGACTCAAGTGCAGTTAACATTTATTTTTATACGGTTGATTCAGCGCTTGCACAGCAAGTCGATAATGTGATTGACGACGGCAATCTCGGCTGCGGTGCTTTGACATATGGAGTGGGTGCTATGCGTTACAATATGAGCAAGGATTCATCACAATAAAGACATGAATACACCTATTCTAAAAAGTAATAAACAGATGGCAAACGGCTTCACTATAGTGGAATTGCTTATTGTCGTTGTCGTGATTGGCCTACTGGCAGCTATCACTATCGTTGCCTATAATGGTATTCAGCAGCGTGGGCGCGATGCCGAGCGTAGCGCGGAGATGAACACAATAGAAAAAGCTTTGGCTCTGTACTTTATTGATAACGGCAGTTATCCGACCTGTACGAATACCGTATATGTGCCGGGTTCGACAGCGGGCGGCTGCAACTTTACCGTCATTACGAGTTCGTTGGTACCGAAGTATATCAATGCAATGCCGACTGATCCTATAAATTCTGGGAATGATAAATATATGTATGCATATGGCTTCAGAAAAACCGGTGCGACTACCTATTCGGGCGATACATCAAACAACTATATCACCGGTATGCACCTCGAGACAGTAACAGGGAATGTCAATGCTGGGTGGGCTTCACCAGCATACTACAATTATCTGGGAGGGAGTAGCAATTGATGAATAATCAAAAGTCTACTGATATGATATATCTATGAAATCAAACGACGACTTGGTGAAGCGAATTGAGAATATTGAAAAACGCAATGAGAAAGTAAGCCTAGATAAAGCCTGGGAAGTGAGCCAGACACGCAAGATAGCGATCGTCGTACTGACGTACCTCGTCGTGCTTTGTTATCTATTTGTCATCGGTAACGATAACCCATGGATCAATGCGACTGTGCCGCCAATCGGATTCTTTCTCTCGACGCTTGCTGTCGGATGGCTGCGCGTCCTGTGGCAAAAGAGAATGACAAAATAAACGCTACTATGAATGCCATACTGTGGTCAGATATCGAGAATAATTGGGACAGTTTCACAGAAGTTACTGACGGCTTTAGCGGCGCAGACAGACGAATCGGTGCGATATCGTCTGGTGAAAAAATTTTTGTGAAGAGAGCGACGAGCGAGGCTACGAAAACTCGTCTTCAAAAAGAAATTGCTGTTTATAGAATCCTTGAAGGCCATAAGTTTGCATCAAGTGCACGATTGCTTGCTGTCGCTGGCGACAAAACTGGTCTTGCCCTTGAGGCATTGGTAGAAGAAGATGGCTGGGAATGGTCGACGGTCTGGACGCGGGAACGGCTGGCCATGACGCTTGAGGCAATGGATGCGCTTGCGACGCTTGAACTAACGAGAGAAGAGAAAGATTTTTTCACTGTCGATGCTATTGATGAAGTCGATGAGGCATGGGTAGAAGACTATATCGAAAAAGGCTTTATCGATGCTTTGCACCAGCGGATACGTAAACAGGGCCACATGGATACAGTGGCGGATATTGACTTTGCGGCATTGGCTGCGCGAGCTCGGGTATATACATTTCATAACGTCGACTTGGTGCATAACGACGTACGACGTGATAATTGTGCGTGGAATCCGCAACTTGGCAAAGTGAGGCTGATTGACTGGGACTGGGCACAAATAGGTGATAGGCGAGTTGATGTGAACTCAATGTTGGTCAATGCATACAAGGGTGGGATTGATGTGGTACATGAATTTCGCTCCCGGGTGGATACAGATGCCCTTGCATGGCTGGCGAATTATTGGTTCAAGAGTGCCGCGACGCCTATCTGGAATGGTGGTAATGACGAGCTCCGAGATTTTCAGCTCGATTCCGCCGTAAGTGCTTACGAGATGCTCGGCCGATGCACAGACTCTAAATCTTGATTACTTGCAAAAGTATAGTAATCGATGCTATACTAAATATAGTAAATTAATGGAGGTATAGAGCCTGTGGCTGATATTTTAGTAGTTGTTAGTAGCGCCCGTCCGACCCGTGCGGCAAATAATATCTTGGCAAGTGTGCAGAAGAATTTTGAGGGGCGCAGCGACATCACCGTAACTGTTGCGGACTTAAAAGAAATCGGTTTGCCATTTTTTGACTCTCCGGTGATTCCAGCCAGTGAGGACTTTCATCCGCAAAATGAAGCGGTGCTAGCTTGGACCAAGATGGTAGCAGAGGCCGATGGCGTACTGTTTCTGACCCCTGAATACAACCACTCGATGAACGCGATTCAAAAAAACGCCATCGACTGGATCTATAAAGAATGGACCGATAAGCCAGTGGCTATTGTGGGCTACGGCTGGAGCGGAGCAAGCCAATCAATCAAAACTGCCCGCCAGGTCTTTGATGATAGCAAGATCGAAACGGCAGTCTTGCCAACCCCAGCCATGCTCGGCTTTATGAAAGAAATCAACGTTGACGGCACCCCAGTCGATGAAACAGCTGTACAGGCGGCCATCACGACGACGGTTGACGAGCTGCTAGCAGCCATACAGTAAAAAGTTTCGTGTGGAGCAATAAGGCACTGTCCCAGCGATGGTGCCTTCTTTGTGACATCGGTCACTAGGCGAACTATAAGCGGGAGCGTATACTTTAAGGTATATTCTAAGAAAGCGAGGGTGTTTTGATTGAGCTAAAACAGGTCACGAAGACCTATGGGAAAAAGCAAAATGCATTTACGGCGCTGGATAACGTGAGCTTCACGATTCCAGACGGCGCCAGTGTGGCAATCCTTGGCAAGTCGGGGAGCGGAAAGTCCACCCTGATGCACGCCATGAGTGGGCTGGATCGGCCGGAAACAGGCGAAGTGATCATCGACGGCGAAGATATATTGAAACTCAAGACCAAGCAGATCGATAAGTTCCGGGCGCACAAAATCGGCTTTATTTTCCAAAGCTTTTTCGTGCAGGCCAACGAAACGGTCAGCGACAACGTGAGTCTGCCACTTGAAATTGCCGGTGTTGCACGCGGAGCTCGCAAAAAGAAGATTGTGGCGGCTCTGGAGAGCGTAGACTTACTCGAGAAAATTGGCAGTAAAGCTAAAAATCTCTCTGGTGGACAAAAGCAGCGCCTAGCTGTCGCGCGCGCGATCGTGAACGGTCCACAGATCATCTTTGCCGATGAGCCGACCGGTAACCTGGACAGCGTGACCGGAGCGAAAGTCGAAGATATGCTGTTTGGCTACAACAAAAAGAACGGTGTGACGCTGATTATCGTGACGCATGACCCTGACCTTGCTAGCAAATGCGACATGCAGATAAATATCAAGGATGGCAAAGTCGAATCGATTCGCGACCTGAAGAAGGTGCCGAAGAGTACGCCAACGAGAACACATATAAAGGTAGGGATGTAACTATGAAAATAACTGATACAGTTCGACGAGCCGGCCGTAGCCTGCGTAATGCCAAAGCTCGTACGCTCCTGACGAGCCTGGCGATTGCCGTGGGTGCCTTTACACTCACGCTCTCACTGGCTGCCGGCGAAGGTTCGCGCCAGTACGCCGATAAGCTCATTAGCTCCAACATCAACGAAAAAGCCGTCTTTGTCGTGAAAGACAAAACGCTGGTCGGGGGCGGGGCTGTGGGAGCCTCAGGCCTGAAAGAATACTCACCGACTGCGACCCAGTACGGCGGGCTGAGTATCAAGACGCTGAGCAGTAAAGATATTGAGCGCATCAAAAGCAATCCGAAGGTAGACAACGTGCTACCGACCTATCTGGTAAGTGCTCAGTACATTACCTTCGAAGGCAGCACCAAGAAATTTACCTCTGACGTGACCGTCTATGACCCAAGCGTCCTTTCGGATACAGCGGCCGGTACACTGCCAGCCCTCGGCACGCAGATCAAGGATGATGAGGTGGTGATACCGGAGTCGTACCTGGCGACACTTGGGGTAAAAGATGCCAAAGGCTACATCGGGAAGAATGTTACTCTTCATCTTGTCAAAGCTGCTGAAACGCCATCGGAAGAAACTATCGCTCAGGTGCTTGCCACCCAGGGAACAGCCGGCTTGCAGGCGCTTGCTGCAGGGGAGACTCGCGACGTGAGCTTCAAAGTAGGTGCCGTCACCAAAGCTTCAGCAACATCGCTCGCTACCAGTACGGGCATCTTTGTCTCGGAAGCCAGAGCTAGTGAATTATCAGACTTCTTGACCAAGGGTACGCCGAGTTACCGCAGCTATGTGGCAGCCACGGCGATTGTGAAAAAAGACGCCAATCCAGAGACGGTGAAACAGGAGCTTCAAAAACATGGCATGACCGCCCGCACGGCTAAAGACATGCAGGGACTGCTCTTTACTATCGTGAATCTACTCCAGGGAATTGTGATCGGCTTTGGCGTGTTAGCACTGATCGCCAGCGTATTTGGGATCATTAACACTCAGTACATTTCAGTCTTGGAACGCACCCAGCAAATCGGCCTGATGAAGGCGCTCGGTATGCGCGGCAAAGATGTGGCCAAGCTCTTTCGTTATGAAGCCGCCTGGATCGGTTTCCTTGGCGGTGTACTGGGATCGGGTGCGGCCTGGGGGCTCGGTACACTGCTCAATCCGTGGATTACGAAGCAACTGAGCCTCGGGGACGGTAACTACTTGCTGGTTTTCCAGGCTGTTCCAATTATCCTCTTGATTGTGGCACTCATGCTCGTAGCGGTGATTGCTGGCTACTTCCCAGCACGTAAAGCTGCCAAGCTCGACCCGATTGAGGCGCTGCGCACCGAGTAATCTGGTACAATGAGTCTATGTTAGATATCCGCTATATCCGTGAAAATTCAGATAAAGTACAGCAAGCTGCCAAAGATAAAGGCTATACTGTTTCAATTGCCGAGCTGCTTAAGCTTGACGACGAGCGGCGCAGCTTGCAACAACGTGCCGACGATCTGCGCGAAAAGCGAAACCTGAATGCCGCCAAGATGCAGGGCGGTAAGCCCGAGCAAGCCCAGGTTGATGAGGGTAGGCAGATCAAAACTGAACTCGTTGAACTAGAAGGACGTCTCGCGGCGGCGGATGAAAAGTACACGACATTGCTCTGGCAGGTACCAAATATCATATTTGACGACGTGCCGGTGGGCGGCGAAGAAGATAGCGTTGAGATTAAAACCTGGGGTGAACAAAAAACCGGCGCAACCGACCACCTGGATTTTGCGGTGAAGCGCGACTGGGTGGATTTTGAACGGGGTGCCAAGGTAGCTGGTGCAAAGTTTTACTACCTCAAGGGTGATCTGGCCTTGCTCGAAAATGCGATTACGCAGTATGCGCTGGAGTTTGTGACGAAAAAAGGTCTGACCTTTATGACTGTGCCTCACCTCGTGAACCAGCGTACCCTGACCGGGACTGGCTTTGCACCGCGCACCAGTGAGCAGTCTGATGAATATGCGATTGAGGGTGAGGATTTGAGCCTGATTGGCACCGCCGAAATCTCCCTGACGGGCTATCACGCCGATGAAATTATCGATGAGGCCAAGTTGCCACTACTCTACGCCGGCCTAAGCCCGAGTTATCGCAAAGAAGCCGGCGCGGCTGGTAAGTTCACGCGCGGGCTCTTCCGCGTGCATCAGTTCAATAAGCTTGAAATGTATGCCTTTACCGTGCCAGAACAAAGCCAAGCTGTCCACGCGCAGCTCCTGGCGATTGAAGAAGAGATTTGGCAGGCGATTGGGATTCCATACCACATTATCAACATCGCTAGTGGCGACCTGGGTGCCCCAGCTGCCAAGAAATACGACATAGAGTATTGGTCACCGGTGGATGGTATGTACCGCGAGCTGACCAGCTGTTCAAACTGTACTGATTTCCAGGCGCGAAATCTCAATATTCGTGTGCGTCGAAACGATGGCTCTATCGACACGGTTCATACTCTCAATGGTACGGCAGTATCACTGGCGCGCTCACTCGTGGCTATTATTGAAAACTACCAGAACGAAGACGGTACTTTGACGGTGCCAGAGGTTTTGCGGCCATATCTTGGTGGCAGAGATGTGCTATAGTGTACGTCTGTCACTGATACCTTAGTCGTTTCTAACGTATTCGATGAGCCTGTTTTGATTTCTTGCGAGCATCGACTATAATATATTGTATGAGAAAAAGCACAAGCGGTTTCACGATTGTTGAGTTGCTTATTGTTATTGTAGTGATCGGGGTTTTAGCTGCCATTACGACTGTATCGTATAACGGTATTCAGGCAAGGGCAAAGAACGTATCAATACAGTCAGCGGCTAAGCAGTCTTTGAATCTGATTTCGGCATATATTGCTAGTAACAGCAATTATCCGTATACAGGTTCTAGTAGTTGTGTTAGCGAGGGATGTGTATGGGGGGCAGTGATTACGACACCTTCATCACCGAATGCTACGTTAAAAACGAATTTGCAAACGATAGGAACATTGCCGGGCACTGTGCCGGAAACAAGCTCAGGCATTGATGGTATTGCGTACGCCTATAGCAGTTCACGCACGGTTAACGGGGTGTCTGCACCGGCGATTTTAATTTACGGGCTAGAAGGAACAGCTCAGAACTGTGGCTTGGCCGGACTCGTGAACGGATCTGGAGATACGTTATCTACTGTCTCGACGCCTTACAGTACGTCGTATCCAAATAATACGTCGTGTATCGTAAGTATATCCGCGGTTTAGCTCTTGAGTTAGTGCTCTCTCTATCTTCGCTCATGCTATAATAAAGGTACCGAACCTAACGAAATGGAGGGTAGTATGATTCAAAACATCGACATATCAGGCGTAAAGTATGAGCCCGATGCCATCACAAAAAAGTATGTGATGAAGAAAATTGGCCGATTGGATCGATACCTGCCCAAGCACGCGCGTAAAAGCGTGACGGCCGAGGTGAAGCTTAAAGAAGTGAATCGTGAACAGGGCAACAAATACGAAGCCGAGGTTATTCTTCATATTCCCAACAAGCAACTGACCGCCAAAGATTCGACCATGAATATGCTAGCCGCGGTCGATATCGTCGAGGCCAAACTGACTACTCAACTCAAGAAATACAAGGAAGCGCACATCCCACATGTAGGTCGGCGAGGAGTGCTGAGTCGGTTTAAGCGCAGTTACGCTAGAGAACTCTAACTCCCAGTTCTTGCAGATACCCCAGACCCCGGGAGCTAAGCGGGACATCTGCAGGAACCGAAGAAGGAGAGACAGGTGAATGTACTGCGACGCGAGGACTACCCGAACCTAGTTCATCTAGCGTGAGGGCGATCCCTTGAGGGTCGTTCCGCAGCGGCCA
>Ga0172380_10001622_pt1 | contig 38310 bp, 40 predicted proteins | sample Leawe162metaG_FD_119747 | JGI IMG/M metagenome (GOLD analysis project Ga0172380, IMG submission 119747) | Leachate microbial communities from a municipal landfill in Southern Ontario, Canada - Leachate well 162 metaG | ecosystem: Engineered > Solid waste > Landfill > Unclassified | place...
ATGAACGACCGCGACCGTATCCAGATCTGGCCCTCGATCGGCTGGCCCTGGGTGACGCGCTGATCAGTGCGCTGCACCTGGACATCGAGTCCGCGCGACATTGCGCGCGTCCAGAAGTACGCGAGCGGAATCGCGATGGCGATCACGTAGGCCAGGCGGAAGAGCAGCCAGAACCCCGTCGCGAAGCCCACCACTACGCACAGCATGGCGACAACGGCCGTGACGGTGACGTTCTGATGCTGGCGGACACGCCCCAGGATGCGCAGCAACCGTTCCATGACGGTGCCTACGCGCCTCCGCGCGCGCGAACGCCGGGGACAGCAACCCGTTGCACCACCTCGTCGACGATTTGCGTGCTGTCGATGTCACGCACACGGGCACTGGGGCTCACGATCACACGATGGCACAGCGTGGCATGCGCGAGCGCCTTCACGTCGTCCGGTGTGACGAAGTCGCGACCGTCGAGCATGGCGTGCGCCTGCGTGGCACGCATGAGCGCCAGTGACCCTCGGGGCGAGGCGCCCAGGTACGCGGCCTCGTGATCGCGGGTCGCCGTCACCAGGCTGACGATGTACTGCTTCACGAGTGGGTCGACGTAGATGCCGCCCACCGCTTCCTGCAGCTCCAGCAGCTCGCGCGGCCCGATGACCTCGCGCAGGGACTCGATGGGGTGCTGTCGCTGCTGGGCGTCCATGATCAGCACCTCGTCCGTCGCGGACGGGTAGCCGAGGTGGATGCGCATGAGGAAGCGGTCCAGCTGCGCCTCCGGCAGCGGGAACGTGCCCTCGTACTCGATCGGGTTCTGGGTCGCCATCACCATGTGCGGCGAAGGCAGCTTGTGAGTGATGCCGTCCACGGTGACCTGGTGCTCTTCCATTGCCTCCAGGAGTGCGGACTGGGTCTTAGGCGTCGCTCGGTTTACCTCGTCCGCGAGGACGATCTCCGACATGATCGGGCCGGGACGGAAGACGAACTCGCCGCTGCTCTGCTGATAGATCGATACCCCGGTGACGTCCGTCGGGAGCAGGTCCGGGGTGAACTGGATGCGGGCGAAGCGACATCCGGTGGACTTGGCGAGGGCCCGCGCCAGCATTGTCTTGCCGACCCCGGGGACATCCTCGATGAGCAGGTGGCCACGACAGAGGAGCGTGACCAGGGCCATGCGGGCCTCGGCTGTCTTACCGATGATGACGCGTTCGACGTTGTCGAGCACGCGGTCGGCGACAAGTCTGGGGTCCTCCATGAACGCCTCCGAGGGGTACGTCTACCGGAAGACACTGTTCTGGACGTGTCTTGCGGTGTGAGCGCCGGTGCCGGTGGGAGTCATCCGGGCTCCATGCCGCCCCCGGACGGTTGGAGTATAGCAATCCCGAATAGCCGTCTAGCGGGTGGGCGGGGATAGGATTACTGACGAGTAATGGACACCCTCAGCAGCCACGGACAGCCTCAGAACCACGGGGTGCGCGCCTCAGCGTGTGGCCATGACTGACGCGCAGCCGCAGCTGCGGGCTCGGTGGCGATCTCGAGGTCGGCTGGGGCTGCTTGCTGCAATCACTCTGGTCCTGGTGTTCGTCTCGGCGGCGCTCGCCGCACGCGATTCGGGCTTGCTTCCCGGCCTCGGCGATGAAAGCGACAACGCGGAGATCATCGCCCGCGTCGAGGTCACAGCGCTTCCCACGGCGACGGTGCTGCCGTCGCCTACTCCCGCGCCGCCCATCGTCGCTCCCACGGTGGACCTCCGTCCGGCGGAGGTGGGACAGGGCGAAACTTCGCTCGTGTGGGTGCACCAGCCGGGTGCCGACAGCGGCAGCGTCGCGTTCCTCGGCCAACGTCTCCCGCTGACCCGCCACGGCGACGTCCTGTGGGCCGTCGTCGGTGCCGGCCTGGCCGCCCCCCTCGGCGCCTCCACGGCGACGATCACCACGCGAGACGCCCGCGGCGGAGTCCTCTCGACCGTAGAGGCACCGTTCAGCGTCGTCACGGTCGAACGCCCGGTCGACTACCTCATAGCCAGCGAGGAGGTCACGGCCGTGCTCACACCGGAGGCAGCGGAGCTGGAGGCGTTCCTGCGCACGTTCGAGCAGTACAACGTGTTCGACAGCCGTCCTCGCTGGTCAGGGTTCCTGGTGCAGCCGGCGGAGGGCATCATCACCACCGAGTTCGGCCAGGGCCGTTCGATCAACGGCGGGCCGGTCGGGGGCTTCCACTCCGGCACAGACATCGCGAATGTCCTCGGCACGCCGGTCCGCTCCGCCGCCGCAGGGCGTGTCGCGTGGGCCGGAGAGATGCCCATCCGCGGGAACACGGTGCTGGTGGATCATGGGGCAGGCGTCATGACCGGCTACAGCCACCTGGAGTCGATCGAGGTGGCGCTGGGGGACGCGGTGGACACTGACACCATCGTTGGGCTGATGGGTTCCACCGGCTTCTCCACCGGATCGCATCTCCACTGGGAGCTGACGATCTACGGCGTCAACGTGGATCCAATGACGTGGACGCTTCGCGAGTTCACGCCGTAGCGTTGACCGCTTCCCTTAGGGGGCACCCCGGAATTCGCGCCGCGTCGGGCTGTCGTCAGCGGGGGTGCGCTGTACGATGGGTGTTCTATGACCACTGACAGCGCTGACCTCTACTCGATCCTCGGGGTGCCCCGGGATGCCACTGCGGACGACGTCAAGAAGGCGTTCCGCAAGCTGGCGATGGAGTTCCACCCGGACCGGAACAAAGAGCCCGACGCCGAGACCAGGTTCAAGCAGATCAACGCCGCGTACGAGATCCTCTCCGACCCGGAGAAGCGCTCCCGCTACGACCGCTTCGGTGCAGCCGGCATCGGCAACGCCGGTGCGCAGGGCTTCCAGGGCTTCGACTCCTTCGGCGGATTCGGCGACATCTTCGATGCGTTCTTCCGAGGCACGGCGTCACGGCGGGCTGGGCCGCAGCCCGGCGCAGACCTCCACGCGAGCGTGGCGATCGACCTCGAGCAGGCCGTCCAGGGCCTGGAGCACGACCTCACGTACGAGCGCGTCGAGCGCTGCCCGGAGTGTCGAGCGACCGGCCAGGTTGGCGCGACCGAGAAGCCGCAGTGCCCAGAATGCCAGGGCCAGGGCGAGCTCCGTCGGGTGCAGCAGTCACTCTTCGGCCAGTTCGTGAATGTGGCGACGTGCCCCCGCTGTCGAGGCGAAGGCACGATCGTGAGCGATCCATGTAAGAACTGCCGTGGCCAGGGACTGCACCGCGTGAAGGTCACGCGCTCCGTGAAGATCCCGGCCGGCGTGGACAACGGCTCGCAGATGCGCATCTCCGGGGAGGGCGACCACGGACCGCGAGGCGGCCCGGCGGGAAACCTCTACGTCGAGCTGAAGGTGAAGCCGCACGAGATCTTCAAGCGCGTCGATGATTCGCTGGTCTACGACCTGCCATTGAACATCGCACAGGCCGCGCTGGGGGCTGACATCGAGGTGCCGACCATCGACGGCGATTCGGTTGAGCTGAAGCTCAAGCCCGGGGTGCAGCACGGACAGGTGCATGTGATCCGCGGCAAGGGCGTCCCGCACATCCGCCAGGCCGGGCGCGGCGACCTGCTGGTGCGCATGCATGTGGTGACGCCGACCAAGCTTTCCAAGGGCCAGAAGGAACTCCTGGCGCAGCTGGCGGACTCCCTGGGCAAGCCGGATGTGCCCGATGAGGATTCTTCCGTGCTCGACCGCATCAAGAGCGCCTTCTCCTAGATCCCACCTCCTAACGCCCAACTCCTAACTCACAGAGGCTGCCATGCCCACGCCCAATGACCGCTGGTTCGAGGCGGTGGCGCGTGTCGACGCGCGCGATGCGGACAGCGTCGCGGACGCGATGCAGACAGCTGGCGCTGATGGCGTCAGCATCGAGCCCGCCATCCGCGTCTCAGACTCCGCTGACTTCCAGTACGACGAGCTCACCGACCAGCCGTGGACGGTGCGTGGCACGTTCGCGGCGCCCTTCGGTGCGGCGGGACGTCGTCGCGTCGGTATCGCGATCCGCGCGCTATCACTCGCTGCGCCGGTCGGGCGCATCGAGTACCGCGAGGCGGATGCCGTGAACTGGGCCGAGGAGTGGAAGAAGTTCTATCGCATCCAGCACATCGGACGCCGTCTGGTGGTGCGCCCATCGTGGGAGCCCTACACCGCGCGGACAGGCGAGGTCGTCGTCGACCTCGATCCTGGCGCGGCGTTCGGTACGGGCGAGCACGAGACGACACGACTGTGTCTCGCCGCCGTGGAGGCCTACCTCTGCACCAACGACGCCGTGCTCGATGTCGGCGCAGGCTCCGGCATCCTGGCGATCGCGGCGCAGATGCTTGGTGCCGGACTGGTGCACGCCGTCGACCTCGACGGCGACACCATCGAGGTCGCGCGAGAGAACGCTGCGCGAAACGCTGTGAGCGACACGATCGCTTTCGCGACCGGGTCGCTGGGTGACCTCTGGCCCTGGCCGAATCGCGCGCCGGACGGGCGGTATGACCTGGTGCTCGCGAACATCTCGTCGCTCGTCATCGAGCGCCTCGCGCACGAGCTCGCATCGGCGGTGCATCCGGGCGGCCTGCTGGCCGCCAGCGGATTCATCTTGCGCGACGTGGACGAGGTGGCCGGCTTCCTCGCCAGCGCCGGACTGCTCGAGGTGGAGCGCACCTTCGAAGGCAACTGGGGCTGCATCGTCTCGCGGCGGCCCTGACCGGACCCGGGTGACAGACCTCGTTCTTACAAACAGAGGCCCGGTCAGCAACTGACCGGGCCTCTTTCCACATTGCGGGTTCGAGGGTTAGACCTCGCGGAACTCGCCCTCGATCGTGTCCGCCTCGGCGTCGCCGGAGTCGTGCTCGCCACCGGTGCCGCCCGCGCCCGGCGCGTTGGAGGCCTGCTGCGCGCCGTAGATCGCTGCGCCCACCTCCTGCATCGCAGCAGACAGCGCCTCCGTCTTGCCGCGGATGGCGCCGACATCGGTGCCAGCAAGAGCGTCTCGAAGTTCCTTGACCGCCGCCTCGACCTGCTCCTTGTGCGTCGCGGCGATGATCTCCGCGTTGTCGCGCAGCAGCTTCTCTGCGGAGTACGCCAGCGAGTCCCCCGTATTGCGGGCCTCGATCTCTGCGCGCTTCTCCGCGTCCTCGGCGGCGTGCTCCTCCGCGTCACGCTGCAGGCGCTGCACTTCCTCATCGGTCAAGCCGCTGGAGGCCTGGATCGTGATGTGCTGCTGCTTGCCCGTCGCCTTGTCCGACGCTGAGACCTTCACCATGCCGTTCGCATCGATGTCGAACGTGACCTCGACCTGAGGCACGCCGCGCGGCGCGGGCAGGATGCCGTCCAGGATGAACCTCGCCAGCGACTTGTTGTCGCCGGACATGGGGCGCTCGCCCTGCAGGACGTGGATCTCCACTGAAGGCTGGTTGTCCGCCGCCGTGGAGAACGTCTGCGACGCGCTCGTGGGGATCGTCGTGTTGCGCTCGATGATCGGGGTCATCACGCCGCCCAGCGTCTCGATGCCCAGCGTCAGGGGCGTCACGTCCAGGAGCAGGACGTCCTTGACCTCGCCGCGGAGCACCCCGGCTTGGATCGCTGCGCCGATCGCGACCACCTCGTCCGGGTTCACACCGCGGTGCGGCTCCTTGCCGAAGAACTCCTGGACCTTCTGCTGTACCAGCGGCATGCGGGTCATGCCGCCGACGAGCACGACTTCGTCGACCTTCGAGGCAGCGACGCCGGCGTCGGCGAGCGCCTTCTTCACGGGCTCTAGCGTGCGGTCGACCAGGCTACCGACCAGCTGCTCGAACTTGGAGCGGCTGAGGGTCATCACCATGTGCTTCGGTCCGCTGGCGTCGGCGGTGATGAACGGGAGGTTGATCTCCGTCTGCTGTGCGGCGGAAAGCTCGATCTTCGCCTTCTCGGCGGCTTCCTTCAGGCGCTGAAGCGCCGTCCGGTCCTGCGACAGGTCGATGCCGTTCTCGCGCCGGAACTCGTCCACCAGGTGGTTGATGAGCACGTCGTCGAAGTCGTCGCCGCCAAGGAACGTGTCACCGTTGGTCGCCTTCACCTGGAAGGTGCCCTCGCCGATCTCCAGGATCGAGATGTCGAAGGTGCCGCCGCCGAGGTCGTAGACCGCGATCAGCTCCTCGCCCTTCTTGTCCAGGCCGTAGGCGAGCGATGCTGCCGTCGGCTCGTTGATGATGCGCAGCACCTCGAGGCCCGCGATGCGGCCCGCGTCGCGCGTGGCCTGCCGCTGTGCATCATTGAAGTACGCCGGGACGGTGACCACGGCCTCGGTGACCGGTTCGCCCAGGTACGCTTCCGCATCCGCCTTCAGCTTCTGGAGCACCATCGCGGAGATCTCGGGCGGGCTGTACTCCTTGCCGCCCATCTCCACGCCAGCGTCGCCGTTGCTGCGCTTCAGCAGCTTGAAGCCTGCCACCCGCGTGAGCCGCTGCACCTCTTCATCCTCGAAGCGACGGCCCATGAGGCGCTTGACGGAGTAGACGGTGTTGTCGGGGTTCGTCACGGCCTGGCGCTTTGCCACCGTGCCCACCAGCCGCTCGCCGTTCTTCGCGATTGCGACGATCGAGGGGGTCGTGCGACCACCCTCGGCGTTCGGGATGACGCGCGGCTCGCCGCCTTCCATGACGGCGACACAGGAGTTCGTCGTCCCCAGGTCGATACCAATGACCTTGCCCATACGTGGCCTCTTTCCCGCCGCGCGTCTCGCGCGGCCGTCGATTCGCTAGATACGCCTGACCGCTCGACCTACGTCGATGAAGCCGGCGATTCCTCACCATTCCCGATCATCACCATCGCCGGCCGGATCACCCGGTCGTGCAGCGTGTAACCGCGCCGCAAGACCTGGACGACCTGTCCGTCCGGTCCCGGTGCGGCCCCGATCGATTCGTGCCGCATGGGGTCGAACTGTTCAGCCAGCGCATCCATTTCTCGGACGCCGTGCTGCTCCAGGACCTGGCGGAACTTCTGTGCCACCAGCCCCACGCCCTCCACCCATGCCGCGCCGTCGGCAGCCACCTGGGCGGCCTCCACGGCGCGGTCGAGGTCATCCAGGACGGGGAGGAAGCCGCTGACGACGCTGGAGAGCGCAACGCGGCTGACCTCCGCGCGTTCCTCCCGGGAACGCCGCTCCAGGTTCTGGTAGTCGGCCACCGCCCGCTGATGCGCGGCGCGCGCCGCTTCCAGTTGCTGCTGGAGCGTGTCGCCGTCGCCCTCCGGAGATGGCTCAGGGGGCGTGGTCTCCTGGGCCTCTGACGTGGCCCCGTATGTCTCTTGTTCAGTCATGCCATTCCTGATTCGAGGCCGCATCGCGGCCAGCGTGCTATGGGCGCCCTACACCGTCCTACTGGCGCACCTCTTGCAGGAGCGCGCTCATCAGAGATGCCACGTAGCGAACTCGCGGGATCGTGCGGTGGTACGCCATCCTCGTGGGGCCGATCACCGCTACCGCGCCCGCTGCATCGTTGTCGCCGTAGCGGGCGATGACGATGCTCCAGTCCTGCATTCCCGCTTCCGCGTTCTCGCTACCAATCAGCACCCGCGTGGACCCCACGGACTCATCGCCTGCTGGCTCCAGCACGGACCGCAGGCGATACGCCTGTAGCTGCGTCACTGCCTCCAGCATCCGGTCGACGTCTGCGAACTCCGGCTGGCGCAGGGCGCTGTTCATACCCTCCACGAAGGTCTCTTCCGCGATCCGCTGCTCTTCCACCAGGTCCGCGATGGCCCGTGCCGTCGCGACATCTCCTGACGCCACCTCGCTGTCGAGGCGGGAGCGAATCTCCGCTGCGTCCAGACCACTGAGCTGCGCGTTCAACCGCTGCGTGCGCTCGTTCAGCGTGTCCTGCGTCGCTGGCTCCGCCAGCGCCATGATCCGCTGCCGGACGCGACCGTCGTCCATGACGGTCACCAGCAACCCCGTCTCCCGCGTCAGCTCCACCAGTTGCGCGTTCCGCAGCTTGACGGACTCCATCCGGGGCCGCGTCACGACGGCCACGTTCCCCACCAGGGAGGAGAGGATCGTCGCGGTCAGGCTCAGCCACTCGTCCAGGCCGCCCGCCACCTGGTGGAGCTGATGCTCCACCGTCCGGCGTTCGTCCAGCCCTACCTGATCCTCGGCCATCAGCGCTTCCACGTAGAAGCGGTAGCCCAGGTCCGAGGGGATGCGCCCCGCGGAGGTGTACGGGTGTGTGATGTACCCCTCACGCTCCAGCCGAGCCAGCTCGTTCCGGATCGTGGCGGAAGACACATCAAGCCGGCGCCGGTAGACCAGCGCCTTCGAGGACACGGGCTCGGCCGTCTGGACGTATTCGTCCACGACCATGCCCAGAATCGAGGCTTGTCGGTCGGTAATCACCCTCTCGACCTCCGTTAGCACTCTCGGGAGTAGAGTGCTAAATGCTCCTCAGATTGTATTCAGGCCGTGCCCGGCGGGTCAATTGATCCCTTTGATGATTCGTGGTCGTGCGGTGGGACGCGCCGACAGCGCGCGCGGCTGTCAGCCCCTCGTATACTCACGCCAGTCGGGGCCGGTTGCCGGCTGCGGGACCTGGAGGATCGCCATCGACCCCGCCGCCCGCTCCCGCGGCCCCTCTACCCCCACTCCTGAGGACGATGCGGACGAACGCCTCGCTCGGCGGGCCCTCACCGACCGATCGGCGTTTTCTGCCCTCTACGAGGCGCACGTGGGCAGCGTGTACCGGTACCTGCTCTCCCGGACGAGCGACCCCGCCGAGGCCGAGGAGCTGACTTCCCGAACCTTCCTCAATGCCCTCACCCGACTGGACCAGTTCCGGGGCCGCGGGGCACGCTTCCAGTCCTGGCTCATGACCATCGCCCACAACCTTCTGGTGAACTGGTACCGCGACCGCGGGCGCCGCCCGCCCATTGAGGCGCTGGATGCCGCGATCGAGGTGCCAGCGGACACCCCCGGCCCGGAGGCGAGCCTGGAGGAGAATGAGGAGCTAGCGTTGGTCCGAAGCGCGATCTCCGCGCTCCCGGAGGAGCGCCAGCAGTTGATCGCGCTGAAGTACGTGGATGGGCGAACGAATGCGGAGATCGGACGTATGATGGGCCGCACCGAGGGGGCCATCAAAGCGTTGCACCACCGCACTCTCCGTGAGTTGCAGGAGCGTCTGGGCGAAGGTCGGTCATGACGCAGCGTGCGCGCATCATCGGCGTCGGCAGGTACGTCCCCGAGCGGGTGATGACCAACGACGAACTCGCGAGGATGGTCGACACCAACGACGCGTGGATCGTGGAGCGCACCGGCATCCGGGAGCGCCGCATCGCCGCGGACACGGAGACCAGCAGCAGCATGGCGATCGAGGCCGCGCGCCGTGCACTCGCCTCCGCCCGCGTCGACCCCTCGGAGATCGACCTCGTGATCACCGGGACCTGCACCCCGGATGGGATGTTCCCTGCCGTCTCCGCGCTCGTGCAGCACGCGATCGGGGCTCGTCAGGCCGGCGCCTTCGATGTCAACGCCGCCTGCACCGGCTTCCTGTCCGCGTTCGCGACCGCCAGCCAGTTCATCGCCAGTGGCCAGTCCAAGAAGGCGCTGGTCATCGGCGCGGAGACCATGTCGCGCATCGTGGACTGGACGGACCGCGGCACGTGCGTCCTCTTTGGCGACGGCGCGGGCGCGGTCGTGCTGGAGGCGGCCGTCGAGGGTGAGCCCGGCGGTGTGCAGGGCATGCTGCTGCGCTCGGACGGCAGTCAAGCGGGCCTGCTCTACGCCACCGGCCCGTGCACGCCCGGCGATGCGCTGGCGCAGGAGGCACGGCTAGTGATGAACGGCGCCGCTGTCTTCAAGCACGCCGTCACGGCGATGGCGGACGCGGCCGCGGAGGTCCTGGCGCAGGCCGGGCTGACCGTCGCCGACGTGGACCTCGCCGTGCCCCACCAGGCGAACCGCCGGATCATCACTGCTATGGGCGACCGCCTGGGCCTGCCGAGTGACCGCGTCTTCATGAACCTGGAAAAATACGGGAACACCTCCAGCGCCACCATCCCGATCGCGCTTGCGGAGGCAGCGGCGGAGGGGCGCCTGAAGCCGGGCGACAACGTCCTGCTGGCCGCGTTCGGCGGCGGGCTGTCCTGGGGCGCGATCGCCCTGGAGTGGGCCGCCGTACCGGATCCCGCCGCCGCGATCGCCGGGTCGGTTTCCGCCCGCGTCTAACCTCGCCGAGTGCCTGCTGGCGCGCTCAGTTCGACCCGCGCTCGGGCGCTAACTGGCGGAGACGTTCATGTTCACGGGCGTGCATAACGCTGCTGTAGAACAGATCTCCGCACTCGCGACACCTTCGAAGTTCGCGCCCCTGGTCGTCGTAGACCGGCTGCAGCGCTGCCGCCGCAGGGTTGGGGCTGCGGTGCTCGCACTCCCAGTAGCATCCGAACGCGCACAGTCCCGCTCTCTCTTCCATGCTGCGAGTATCCACCTGTCCCAAACGGTCGTGTTACGCTCCATCAGTCGTCGTGCGCCTCATTCCGCACGCCGCAGCCGGACAAACATGATCTACCTGGGTTACGCAGCGATGGTGGGCCTTGGGCTGCTGCCGCTGGCTGCCTTCGCGCAGATCTTTGGAGTCCAGGCCGAGCGGACCTTCTGGCTGCCCACCCCGGTCGCTCTGGTCGTTGCCTTCATCCTTGGACTGAGCGTGTGCCTCTTTGTTGGGCGGGTGCTGGGCCTGCTGCACTTCCGGCAGCTCAACTCGTACGAGGAGCGCCGGACGGCCGAGGCCGAGAGTGAGGCTACGCGACGCCGTCGCCGCCGGACGACGCGCGTGCGCCGCGGCCGTCTCGCTCGGAACTAGCGCCGTTACGGCGCTATCCCTCCCTGAGCCTCGCATGTTGTGTGTGACGTCCGCCGCGGACGCGTGTCGATCTCGGCGCTGCGGCTAGACGCGGTCCAGCGCGTGGGCGGTGCCGGTGATGCGGTTCGCCTCATCCACGAACACCACGGACGGCTCTACGGAGCGTGCGTCGCGATCTTCCATGTACTGGAAGGCGATGATGATCGACAGGTCCCCCGGCTTGAAGAAGTGCGCCAGCCCGCCGTTTGCGCAGATCATCCCGCTGCCGGCGGGCCCCTCGATCGTGTACGTCTCGACCCGCTGGCCGTTCGTGAGGTTCACGACCAGGACCTGCTCGTACGGCAGGATGTCGGACGCACGCAGCAGATCACTGTCGATAGTGATGCTGCCGATGTAGTCGACGTTGGCTTCAGTGATCGTCGCGCGGTGAATCTTTCCGCGCAGCATCTGCCGCAGTGGCATCTGGGTATCCCTGACTGCTCATGAGATCCGCTGCCCCCAAGTTACTACACGGAATGCGCAACGCGCAGACTCGATCCTTCACGCACAGGGGAGGGTCGCGTTCTACAGCGGGGTCGCCGTGTAGCCGGTGTATCCGAGGTGCTCGCGGTAGTGGTCCCAGGAGTTCCCGGCGTACATCCCCAGAAGCCGAGGTGTGAATCGGGCGATCGGGATCCCTCGCATCTGCCCCATGAAGCGGTCGCGGACGAGGAACGCGCGACGGCGACTCTCCGCGAGTGTGAGCGCGGCATCTTCCTGAGCCCAGCGTGCATTCAGGACATCCACGTCGGCTTCGAGGTCCGGCACCACGCCGGTATCGAAGAATGCCTGCACTCGGTCCAGGTTCACTTCCATCCATCGGGCCAGGTGCGCGTAGGTAGCAGCCGAGGTCACTTCGCCTCCCGCATCATCGCGGTACAGCGGGCCCGAAGGGCGGCCATCCAGGTGCGCGGTCAAGCGCTCCCACTCGGACGATTCATCATGGAGTGCCCCGTCGACCATGTACCGAAGGTGGTCATCCAGGTGCACCACCGCCGTACCGAAGAACGAGTCCAGCGTCTCGCCCTCTCGTTGTTCGGGTGTCAGATCCCGAACGAAGGCGAGGTACTCGTCCCACGCGGCGAGCGCCAGATTGCGCGCCTCATCGAGTGAGAGCGAACGGTCTTCGGCGGTCCATGCTTCGTTCGCCGCGTCGACGTTGCTGATGCGGGGAGGCGTCACACCCTGCACGCGAGCGCGCGCCACCGCCAGCTCGTGCGCGAGCCAGCGCCAGTGATGTGCGTACTCGTCGCGCGGCAGCCAGTCCATGTTGCTTCCGCGTAGCCGGTACGCAGAATCACCATCGAGCAGGGCCAGGTGCCTGGCCCACTTCGTCTCCGCGTCCAGGAGCATCTGGCTGAACTGTGGCTGCGTTGGCGTGGTCATCGGCGTGCCTCCACCAGAGAGGATCGCACCCGCGCGTCACCGGCGCGTGAGCGACTAGCTCGCCGGGGTTGCCGTCGCCGGCGCAGTCTCGGTCTGCGCGAGGAGCGCGGCGGCTGCCTCAATGTCCACCGGGCGGTTCGTGGTGGTCTCCCAGAGGGGCCATGCCTCTTTGCGGGTGCCGTCCACATGCAGCAGGCCGATGTTGGCCAGGAGGTCATACGGAGGTGTGCCGGTGAACGAGAAGTCGCGTCCCGCGAACCAGATCACCAGCGGCGACTGGAGCTGGAACGCATCGTCCAGCAGGCGTTGGAGGTAACGGCGCTGCTCCGGCTCCGTGGAGGCGTTCACGCCCGCGCGGCCCGCACCCGAGGAGAACCCGACCCCGACGAACGCCACCGGCAGGTCCGTGTGCTCCGTCACGTCCAGGTAGTACGACGGGGGCACCTTCCGAGCGGTGGGATAGGCGAACGTGGGGTAGGAGGTCACGGCCATCAAGTCCATGTAGGGATCAAAGTCATCCAGAAGGTCCCAGCGCGGCGCGTGCGGTGGCAGCTCCGGCACCACGCCCAGCAACTCCTCGTACTGCCACGTCACGAAGACCTGCGTCTGCGGGGACGCTTCCTTCACCGCCTCGTACGCGTCGCGGTAGGCCTCGATGAAGGCGAAGTAGCCCTCCGGGTTGCGCTCGTAGGTCGCGTTGACCTCGGTGCCGAGCACCAGGTACTCCGGGCGCATGTTCCGGGCGAGGAACGTGGCCTCCTCCACGAACGCGTGGCGCAGGTCCTCGTCAGCGAGCGAGCGCCCCTCGTAGGCCGCGGGGAGTCCTACCAGGCGGGAACGGTTCCCGGGATCGAACGGATCGAGGGCCACGACCAGCGAGAGGTCGCGGGCGCGCGCGGATTCGCGTGCGGCCAGCACCTCATCGCGCAGCGCGTCGGACACGCCCGCTCCGGGGAGGAAGTCCGCCCAGGCGGGCGGGCGCTGAAGCAGGATCGCCTCGCCGTAGTTAGCGACGAAGTCGAACTGCTGGACGTACGCCTCGTCTGTCAGGACGCCCGGCACATCCGAGAAGCCGACAAGAAAGGGGCGCGGGTCACCCGCGACCTCCCGCTCACGCGGGATGAACGCGGTGGAGGAGCCCTCTTCGCGGCAGCCGAGCACCGCGCTTGCCAGGCCTACGAGGCACACCAGCAACAACGTCCGAGGTGCAAACTTCATCCATCGATGATTGCCCGGGGATCCCTGAACGGCAAACGGATGGCGTTCCGTAGTCGGGATCGACCCCAATACGGGTGTCAGCCCTGCTGCCGACGATGTCCGCAGGGGGACACATGCCTTCGTTCACGACCGATGACCTGCTCCGCGAGCTGACACTGGTCACATCGACCTCGAATGCACGCGCGATGCTCGGTCGGGCGTCACGTGTTGCGCGGGTGCGTCGAGGGCCGAACCTGGCGCCCGGCGAGATGCTGGTGCTCTTGGAGGCGCTGGCAGCCGAAGGTGGCGCGATTCAGACGGTCGCGGAGGACATGGCGCGCCGCGCACTGGCTCGCTGAGGCCCACTCACCGGCGAAGCTCAGTCACCGGCGGGCTCGCTGGTCGGGCGACGGTCGACGACGACCCAAAGCCGGCCGACGCCGGGTTCCGTGGAACGCTGCGTGCGGATGACCGGCTTGCCGATCTCCACGCGCGGGCGCAGCCAGTCCAGCGTCTCAACCATGTCGTCGCGGTCCAGGGGTTCGTTCTCCTGGTCGTAGATCTGCTCGATCCCGGTGCGCTCGCGGATCTGGCCCGCAGTGAGGCGCGTGGGAAGGTCCCGCAGGCCGGGCCAGTCGATGAAGCGCCCGTCCTGCCCGCCCGCACGGAGGCCGGCAGCTGCGAGCGCGCCGGTCATCCCCAGCCGCTTCGCGCCCAGTCCTCGCAGCGCCACGTTCCCTTCCTGCGAGAACTGCAGCGCCCAGTCGTGCCGCATCACCTCCTGCTGGCTGCGCCGGCCAAAGGAAAGGATGTGGTCCATGTCCGAGTGCCGCGACAGGATCGCGACGCCGGGATCAGCCTCGCGGGAGGCGTGCTCGCGGACGTAGTCCACCAGGTAGTCCTCCAGGTCCATGGGGTCGCGGTCCGTCTGGAGGCCCATCGCGTAGGTGAAGTTCTCATTGGTGTAGGTGATTTTGTCGGACTGCAGCAGCTCGTGTCGGGTGACACCCATCGACTGACCCCACCCGGCCTCGTCGATAGCGGCGGCGAGTGCCCGCACCAGTGCGCCGGTGCCCTCGCAACCGGGCCCGTCCGTGTTGTCGATCCCGATGAAGTACTGCTCCGTGATCATCGTTCGGCACCTTCCACGGCGGCGGGCATCCCGCAGCTCACGTCGCGCGGCAGTCTAGGGTCAATCGAGCCCGAGCGCCTCCAACCGGTCGTCATCGATCCCGAAGTAGTGCGCGATCTCGTGCACCACGGTGCGACGGACTTCTTCCACCAGGCCGGACTCGTCGAAGTGGCGCTCGTGCGGGCCCTGGAAGATCAGGATGCGGTCCGGCAGGACCATGTGGTATTCGGAGCGGTCGGTGAGGGGCACCCCGACGTACAGTCCAAAGAGTTCTTCCCCGGCGCCCAGCCCAGCTTCATCCAGGTCTTCCGCGGACGGCTCATCACGGATCACCACTGCTACGTTGTCGATGCGCCCCGCGAAGGCCTCCGGCAGCGCCATCAGCGCTTCCTCCACCACACGCTCGAACTCCCGAGGGGTCACGGGTTGGACATCTAGCGCGCGGGAGCGTTCCAGAGGGTGCGGTAGCCCTCGCCCAGGATCGCGCGACGCACCTCCGCGGTCTCCGCCGCGTCCAGTGTCGCCAGCGTGGCGTCCAGCTGCTTCAGCGCGGTGAAGCCATCCAGGTCGCCCAGGCGCCGCCGCACGTCGGCGATGACACCCAGTCGTTCCAGGCTGCGTACGCGGAGGGGCCACGGGACGATGTTGATGCGCCGGAGCCGCGGGAAGTTGGGCCGCACGGCCAGGATTGTCGCCATCCGGTCCTTGAAGTTGTTGGCCGGTGGCAGCACGAATACCCCCGGCCCTTCGCTCGGCGACGTGCGGAAGTCGAGGAAGAGGCGCTGCGGGATCGTCTGAAAGCGGAACACCAGGTGGTCATGTTCCGCAACGGCGGCGCTCAGGGCCGCCCGGTCGACGTGATACGAACTGTCCACGCATCGAGTCTACACGGGAGGCTCCGCCGGAGGGCGCTGGCTCAGACGTCCGGAGCGTCCGCGAACACCGTCTCCCTCGCGACGTCGCCCCAGGAGAACAGGGCAGTCGCGAACCGGATCGCGCCATCGCCTCGATTGAGGTCCTCCAGCGGCAGGCTACCGAGGTACTGCTCCACCTGCTCGGCGACACCGTCGGCGGTGTAGAACTCGACGGGTCGGAAGACCCCAAACGTGGTGGAAGCGAGCGGAGGGCCACCGGGCGAGGCGCACGCGATGGCGAGCGCCATCTGGTCGATGCCGTACGGGCGCCGGGACGCAGCCATGCGCTCCCGGCACCATTCCAGGACCTCCTCGGACAGCGCGTGCATTGTCCGGTCGGTCAGCGGGCCGTCGTCGAATAGCCATTCGCGGCGGGACAGCCCGGTACCGCGCTTGATGGATGCTTCCACGCGCGCCCGAAGCGGCTCCGGGTGAAACCGGTCGACCAGTGACCTCAGCATCAGATTCCTCCGGCGGGGAGCGCCCTTCCCACCACCGTTCGGTGCGATGTCGAGTGGCATCGCAATACCCGGAAAGGGCCTCCCCTCGGGGAAACCCTCATCTGTAGGCAATCATCGGCGTGACATCCGATCTCGCCAGAGGGTCAGGAGCACGATGTATCAAAAAGCGATGGATGCATCACCGGATGCGCTCGTCGGGCGCTTCACCCGAACGTGAGGAGCGCTACCGCGACGATGAGGAACCACGACACGGTGGCGATTAGTACCGGGTCGCGGAGCACCAGTTCGTCCGCGTCCCGCTCCGGGGTCTCCCGTGCAAGCGCGTGATATCGATGCAGTCCGTAGGCGACGAAGGGCACGGTGACCAGCATCTTCAGCGGTGGGAGATTCGGCGCTGTCAGGGCGTAGGCGGTGTATAGGCCGACTGTGACGAGCCCTGAGGCCAGCACCAGTCGGTCCAGGAGCCGCGCGGGCATCGCGAGGGTGCCGCGATGCGCTGCGGCCTGTGCGCCCAGCAGCCGGACCTCCTGCCCGCGCTTCACATAGCCGACGAATGCGGCGGCAGTGAAGGTGCAGACGATCAGCCACACGCTGGGCGGGACGTCCACCGCGAACGCGCCCGCGACCGCACGCAGGGCGAACAGGATCCCTACGGCGAGCGCATCGATGACGAGGAAGCGCTTGAGGACGACTGTGTACGCGACCGTCGTGGCGGCGTAGGCCGCAGCGGCGAGCGCGAACGGCCATCCCAGTGCGAGCCCCGCCAGCGTGCCGCCAGCCAGCAGGGCGAACCCGACCCGGCGAGCGCGGCGCGCCTCGATCACGCCCGCCGCGATCGGACGGTGCTGCTTGCGAGGATGTCCGCGGTCTGCCTCGGCATCGGCGGCGTCGTTCAGGAAGTAGCCGCCTGAGGACAGCGCATTGAAGAGGACGAACCCGCCCGTCGCGCGCAGCCAGAGCGGTAGCCAGGTGCCCGCATCCTCTGGCTGCCATGCCTCGCCGGCGACGAAGAGAAAGGCGGCATAGAGCAACAGGTTCTTGGACCACTGTCGCGGCCGGGCAAGGACGACCCAGGCGCGCCAGTTCGTCCGAGCGGCGGTCGTTGAGTGCGCGCTCCCGTCGTCGACAGGGGCGCTACGTCTGCGGGTCGAGGCCGAGACGGCGGCTGAGGTCGGAGCGGAAACGGCCCTGCGGGTCGACGTTCGTCTTGACGGCACGCCACTCCTCGATCCGCGGGTACATCTGCGCCAGCACGTCCGGTCGCAGGCGCGCGTCCTTCGCCAGGTAGACCCGTCCGCCCGCGGTCGCCACGGCCTCATCCATCTCGTCCAGCATCAGGAAGATGCGGGCATCTTCCGCAGGGAGGTCGACGGCGAGTGTCCATCCGGCCAGCGGGAACGAAAGCATACCGTCGCCGGCGGCCCCCAGGCGCTTCAGGACGACGAGCGCCGGGACGACCGGCCCGTCCGCGAAGCGTTGGGCGATCGCCCTCAGCAGCGCCTCCGCGCCCAGCGGCAGGACGAACTGGTACTGGAGGAACCCCGCCTGTCCGTAGAGCCGGTTCCAGCCGCCCAGTCGGTCGAGCGGGAAGAAGAACTTCGACAGCGGTACCAGGTGCTCACCCGGCCGCTGCCGGAGCCATTCCGCCTGGTTGAACATCCGGACGGTGCGCTCCGTGACCACACTGCCCGGCAGGGGTGGCACGACGATGCGCCGCGATGCCTCGAACGTCTGCGGGGCGTTGCGCTGTTTCGCCGGCAGCCAGTCCCGCTGGGCTACCTCGCCGAACTGCATGATGCCGCGACCGTGCCGCTTCGGGCTGGAGAGGTCCAGCCACGCCACGGAATACGGCGCGTCCGCATCGCGCTCCGTCATCCGTTCCAGCAGGGCGTCCAGCGTGCGCGCCTTCTCCGTCTGCACCCGCGCGTAGTCAGACGGCGCAGGAGTTAGCCGGATGCGCGCACTGGTGACGATGCCGGTGAGCCCCATCCCGCCCACGGTGGCGTCGAAGAGCGGACGGTCGGTCTCTCGTGAGACGACCTGCGTGCTTCCGTCCGCGAGGACGAGCGCGAAGTTGTCGAGGTACGCGCCGAAGCCTCCGTCGCGATGGTGGTTCTTGCCGTGGACATCGGACGCGATCGCGCCGCCGACGGTCACCTGGCTGGTGCCGGGGATGACGGGCAGCATCCAGCCCTCCGGCACGAGCCGTTCCATCAGGGTGCTGAGCGATACCCCCGCAGCCACATCGATCGCGCTCGCGCTGGCGTCGACGGGGCCGAGTGCGTCCAGTGCGCTGGTTTCGAGGACGCGCCCATCCTCGACCTGCGCCGCGTCGCCGTAGGCGCGGCCGAGGCCGCGTGCGATCATGGGGTCGCCGGACCGGCGTACCACCGCCTCCACATCCGCGACATGCGCCGGGCGGTCGATGGTCGCCTCAACGCGAGCCAGCCGGCCCCAGCCGCTGATCTTGCGGCGACGCTCGCGACCCGGCAGGGGGATGCTGGGCCTGGGCAGGGGCATCGCTCGACCTTCCTCCGGCACGCCTTGTGCCGCCTCACCCCCGCATCATCGATGCTACCGCGATAGTCTGTCTGCCATGCCGAACCCGGAGCCGGACCAGCGGTCGAAGGACAAGTCGCGACTCGTCTACTCGACGGACGGCAGCGGCGATGCTGGCCGCGTGCGTCCGCCCGAGCCCCGCAGGCCATCGAAAGCGCCTGCTTCGCGTACGCCGTCGAAGCCCATGCCCGCGGACGGGTTCGTGCGACTACAGCGCGAGAAGAAGGGTCGTGGCGGCAAGACCGTGACGATCGTCACCGGCCTCCCCGGCAACGAGGCGGCGCTCGATGCGCTGCTCTCGACACTCAAGCAGCACTGCGGCTCCGGCGGCACGCGTGAGGGCGATGTCCTGGTGATCCAGGGCGACCACCGCGAGCGCCTCAAGACGCGCCTGGAAGCGCTGGGGCATCGTGTGGTGCTCGCCGGGGGATAGTGCGCAGTTCGGCCGCGGGCTACTCCGGCCGCGCGACGCAGCGGAAGCCGATGTGGGCCATGCCGCTGTCGATCATCTGGGGCTGGCGCGCTGCGGGGCGGTAGCGGTGGCAGTAGTTCGGCGCGCACAGGTGCGAGCCGCCCTTGATCACCTTCCGAGGGATGTGGCTCCCCCACTCGCCCACGGCGTACGACTGCGCTGCCGATTCCACGCGCGGGTTCATCGGCGTGCAGCAGGCATGGGCGACCTCGTCCGGATGCGCGGGTACGTAGAAGTCCGCCGTCCACTCCCAGACGTTGCCCGCCATGTCGACCAGCCCGTAGCCGTTCGGCGGGAATGACCCTACCGGCGACGTTCCCTCGTACTTGTCGAGGAGCTGGTTCTCCCAGGGGAACTCACCCTGCCAGGTGTTCGCCATCATTCGTCCGCGCGGCGCGAACTCGTCGCCCCACGTGTAACGCTTGCCTTCCAGGCCACCGCGAGCGGCGTGCTCCCACTCCGCCTCGGTCGCCAATGCCTTGCCGGCCCACACCGCGTAAGCACTCACGTCCTCCCACGCCACGTGGACGACGGGGTGGCGGTCGCGGCCGTTGAGGTTGCTCCCTGGTCCCTCGGGCTGTCTCCAGCACGCGCCGGGGACGTATGACCACCACTGCTGCATGTCTGTGAGGTCCACCGGGCCGCGCGTGCGGTGGAAGACGAGCGAGCCGGGCACCAGCAGGGCGGGGTCTGCTCCGGGGTATTCCTCGGCCGCCAGCGGGCGCTCGGCGACCGTGACGTAGCCCGTGGCCCTCACGAAGCGGCGGAACTCGGCGACGGTGACCGGGTGCTGGTCGATCCAGAAGCCGTCCACGGTGACGCTGTGGATCGGGCGTTCCTCTGCGTAGAAGTCCTCGCTGCCCATGAGGAATGTGCCGCCAGGGATCCAGACCATGTCCTTCGCGGGAGCCGGCCCCGGCGGCTCCGTCAGCGGCGCGCGCTCCGGCCGTCCGTGTGCCGTCGCGCCGTGCGCTGCGGCCGCCATGGGCAGTAGCTCGTCCATGACCGGATGGTACGACGCGCGCGCAGGCCTCGCCCCTATGCTCCGTCGACATCGATGCGATGCGATGCGACGCGTACGAGGAGGCTGAGATGGCGCGACTGCCGTATCTGGACCTGGCAGACCTGAAGGAAGAGGACAGGGAGCTGCTGAAGCGTCCCATCAACCTCTACCGCATCCTGGTGCACAGCCCGGAGGCGGCGCGACGCTTCTCCGCGATGGGCAGCTGGATCCGCTACGGGACGGCGCTGAATCCGCGCCTCCGGGAGATGGCGATCCTGCAGGTCGGGTACATGGCGCGCGCGCCCTACGAGTGGTCGCACCACGTGAAGATCAGCCACGACTTCGGTGTCACCGACGACGACATCCGCGCCATCATCGCGGAGTCCAGCGGCGAGACCTCCGCGCTGCCGGAGCTCGACCGCACCGTGCTCCGCCTCGCCCGCGACATGAGCGAGGAGATCGACGGACGCGCGGAGGACGTCGCAGCAGTGCGTGAGGCGTTCGGCGAGGAGCACCTCGTGGACCTCGTGCTGACGATCGCGTTCTACAGCGCAGTGGTGCGCTTCCTGGGCACGTTCGCGATCGACGTGGAGGGCGAGTACCAGCCGTACCTCGACCAGTTCCCGCTCCCGTCTCGCTAGGCGGAAGAGAGCGGGAGCGACTGCCCGCAGTGGTGTGCGCGTGCGCCGCTAGCGCCCCGTGAAATGAGGCTCGCGTCCCTCGACGAAGGCGCGCATCGCCTCCTTCGAGTCTTCGCTGTGGGAGAGCTGCGTCGTCATGCTCTGCTCGAATCGGTAGCCGTCGCGGAGGCTCATTTCCTCGATGGTGTTCAGCGCGTGCTTGGCGAGGGCCACCGCCACCGGACTCTTCGCAGCAATCTCACGGGCCAGGTCCATCGCCGTATCCATCAGCTGATCTGGCGGGACACACGCTTCCACGATGCCCAGCCGGTACATCTCCGGGCCGGTCACGCGGTAGCCGGTGAACATCATGCGCCGCGTCCGGGAGTGTCCAAAGAGCCGCATCGTGTGGCGCCCGCCGCCCAGCAGCCCCACGCCGATCTCCGGCAGCCCCAGCGTCGCAGTCTCGGAGGCAACGAGGATGTCGCAGGATGCAGCGACCGCCAGCCCGGCGCCGAGCGCCGCGCCGTTGAGGGCGCCGATTACTGGCTTACGGCACTCCATCACCGAGTGGAAACACTCGCGGGCGCGTCGATTGTGTTGCCAGGCGTCGCCGGGCTCGGGCGCCTGTGCCGCGCGGCTCTTGATGTCGGCCCCAGCAGAGAAGATGCGTCCGGCCCCGGTGAGCACCACGGCGCGGACGCGGTCATCGTCGCTCAGCGCGTCGAAGACGAGCATCATCTCCTGGTGGAACTGGCGGTCCTGGGCGTTCACTGGCGGCCGGTCCATCGTCACCACAGCGATGAAGTCCTCGATCTCGCAGCGGACGAACTCCGTGCTTACCCCGTCGAGTGTCGCCATCGAACGCATCCTCTCTCGCGTGCTGGCGCGCGATGGGCGCCAGCGATTCCGGAGGGTAGCCGATAGGCCCGGAGATTGACTCGCGCGCGGCACTCGACCGGCCGAGGAGCAGGACTCTGAGAAACGCGTCAGGCGGCAGGGGCCGGTAACCGCAGGCCAGTAGTAGTCTTTCCGCGGCGCGCCGTTGCGCCATCGGGCCGTTGGTCGGTTCTCTTGACGATATTCCTCGACAAGTACGCCACGCGGGTGCGCCCGCCCCACCGCCGCCGGAGCCGAGGAGCGCGCGATGACGACTGACGACTCGACCACCCCTTCATCGATGCTGACCCCGGCGTCCGTTGAACCTCCGCGGCCACGTCGGCGGCTGCTCGCGATCGCTGCTGTCGCGGCCGTTGCGCTCGTGGTGTCCGCGGGCACGGTCTACGTCGTCCAGGGACAGTCATCGAGCGCATTCGACGCCGTAAAGGTCGCGGAGCTCGTACCGGACGACACACACCTGTTCGTTGCACTGAACATGGACCTCGCCTCAGATCCGTGGCTGGCGGTGCCGCGTCTCCTCGAGGCGATGGACATCGAGCAAGAAGTCCGCGATGACATACGTGAGGCCGTGACCGGAAGCGGCATGGACTACGACACGGACTTCGCATCGACGATCGCCTCGGTACGTCGCGCCGGGGTTGCGGTGCACTACGCGTCGTCCGAGCACATCGAGGCGGTCGTGGTGATCGAGTCCGACGACCGCGATGGCATCACCGACCTCTTCTTCCTCGATACCGACCCCGGCCTCCGGTCGCAGGTGCGTGACGAGACGCTCGGGCTCGACTTCGAGGTCTATGAGGGCGATGAGACTGTCGCCGATGCCTTCGCTGTGACCGCACGCGATGGAGTCGTCTACCTGGGGGACACGGTCGAGAGCGTCACCTCGTTCCTTCAGCGAGCAGACGCGCGGCCCGCGCTGTCGGAATCGGTCGCGTTCCGTGCTGCCGTGGACGATGTGAAGGACGATGCGCTGCTGGTGGGGTTCGGCAGTGGCTCCATCCTCGACCACCCGGACTTCCAGGACTTTGTCGACGCGATGGATGACTCTGCTGAGGTGGATCCGCGCGACGCGACCTTCGCCTTCTCCGTCACCGCTTCCGAGGCTGGGTGGGGCGGACGGATGGTCCTCGCCATCGAGTCCGGGCTCGGGACGTTCGGGGAGAACGTCGACCTCGCCGCTGACATCGATGGCGCCGCTGCGCTCACGCCGGACGATGCGCTGGTCTTCGTGGCCAGCGCGGGGTTCGGGGAGGGCATGCGCGATGCCATCGAGGAGCTGCGCGTGTCCAGCCCGGAGATCCTTGACTCGTTCGTGACACCTTTCGAGGACATGACCGGCATCTCGCTCGATCGGGACATCGTTCCGTTGCTCGGCAGCACGGTGGCGTTCGCGTTGGGTGCGGACGACCTCGACGCAGAGGCGTTCGACGACGCTTCACCCTGGGTGCTGGTGCTGATGGAGTCGTCTGATCCGGATGCGCTGGGAGGAGACCTCCGGACGATCATCGGCGCCTTCGAGGACGACTGTCTGTGCGATACCGGCGTCGAAGCGCGCGCAGCCGGCGACTACGCAGCGATCGAGTGGGGTGGGCAGCGTTCAAGTGCACCGCTCTCCGAGAGCGTGTCGTTCGAGACGCTGCGGGCCCTGCTGCCCGCGTCATCCTCGATGCTGATGTTCGTCAACGCGGCTGCGATCCCCGACGAGATCATCGAGGATGCGCAGCGCGAGATGTCCACCGATCCAGAGTCGTACGACGTTGACCTTTCCTCCTTCCTGGGTATCGGGCTCGCGATGGAGGGCTCCGAGGAGGCGCTGACGATTGCCTTCGTCCTGCCGGTGGGTTCGGAGTAGGCGTTGACCGTCGCGGCCAGTCAGCAGTCGACTGCGGGTGTCGGCCTGGTTGCGGCCGGGCATGGGCTCGTGCTTGCTGGGTTCATGTTGCCGTGGGTGACTGGCGACTTCGGTGCGCGGGAGCAGTTCTCTGGCCTTGACCTCGCGCGGACGACCAGCGGATTGATCGAGGCGGGACTTGGCAACGCCGCCCTCCGCACCGTGGAGGTTGTCCTCCTCGCTGTCCCGATCCTTGCTGCCAACGCGCTGTTGTTGCTGGTGGTGTCCAGGCTGGGGCTCGTCTCTCGGCGTGTTGCCGCCACCGCCGCCAGCGTCATGGCGATCGGCGCGCTCGTCGTGACGGCGTTGGTACTCGTGCTGGTGCTGAGCGCGCGTGGCGAGTTCATTCGCGGACCCGGCGCGGGTCTCGTCGTCGCGCTGGTGGGTGGTGGAATCGCGCTCGTCCCCGCGGTGCTGGCAGCCACGCACGCGGGCCTCAAGTCCACGCGCGGATGAACAGGGTCATTCGGCGTCTCGGCGGGATCGTCCTCGGAGGAGCCCTGCTGGTGGCCACCGGCATTGCGTGCTCGACGCCGGGCGAGCCAGCAGTCTCCGCGACGGAGTCTGCTGCCAGCACTTCGGCCGCAGAGGATGCCGCCGCCGTCGAAGCCGAGCTCCGCGAGATCGCAGTCCGCGTGAGCAGCCTCGTCGACATGGGGCCAGCCGAGGCGCCACCCGTCACCCTGATCGATACCGACGAGCTACGCGACCTAGTCGATGCGTTGTTGGGAGATCCGGACGCGGCCGCTTCGCTTGAGAGTGACGAGCAGCTGTTCAAGATCCTGGGGCTCATCCCCGCCGACGTGGACTACGCCGACCTCAATCGCGAGATGCTCGTCGACGGCGTGGCCGGCCTCTACGTGCCGGAGCGCCAGGCCTTGTACGTGAGGATGTTCGGACGGTTCTCAGCGACTGAAGAGGCAGTCGCCGCGCACGAGTTCATGCACTACGTCCAGGACATGAACTTCGACCTGGAGCGGATGCAGGACGAGGCGGGCAGTGACCGTGACCGTCAGGCGGCCCTCAGCGCGCTCATCGAGGGCGACGCCACGATCGTGCAGCAGGACTACATGACGGAGCATCTGAGTCCGGCGCAGCAGTTCGGCATGCTCCTCGGTAGCCTCTTCGTCACCCCGCCGCCGTCAGCGCCGCTCGTGATGATCCGAGAGACAACGTTCGCGTACCTCGATGGAGCGGACTTCGTCGCCGCCGTGATGAGTGAGGGCGTCTCGCGGGCGACGCTCTATGAGTCGCCGCCCGTGACCGCGGAGCAGATCCTCCACCCGGAACGCTACCTGGATGGTGAGGAACGACGCCCGGTCACGTTCACGCTACCGGAGAGCGCGCTGCCCGACGGGTGGGGACGCTCCTCGGAGGTCCGGCTCGGGGAGCTGCTGCTACGGACCTGGCTCGAGGAGGTCGGCGCGGGCTACGGCGACGCGGCCGCCGCTGCAGACGGTTGGGGTGGCGACAGCGCGTACGTGCTTGTCGAGAGTGGCGAAGCCGTTGCCGTCCTTGCCCGGATCGAGTGGGATACCCGCGACGAAGCGATGGAGTTCTACAGCATCGTGAGCGCAGCGCTCGATGAGAGCCGAGACTTCGACCCCGACGTCTGCGCGACCTGCAGCTACGCCGCGTGGCGGGGGCCGGTGGGCATCCTGGGACTCGCGAGCGACGACGCGGTGCCGGGCGCACCGACGACGCTGGCGATCGCCCCGACCGTCGAGGGTCTCGACAGGCTCATCGTCCTGGCTGCCGCGACACCTTGAGCGGAGGTTCCGCCGCGCCCGCAAGTCTGAAATACTCACACGGGGGCCCGTAGCTCAGCGGTAGAGCAGTGGACTTTTAATCCATCGGTCCTCGGTTCGAATCCGAGCGGGCCCACCATCCCCTCTCCCCGCCTTTCTGTTGCGCCCTCGCCCGCGCAACAGCCGCGCCAGGCTGCTGTGGCCCGCGAGTTGTCTCTGCGTTCCTCCGGTCGGCGAGAGCAAGGATGCCTCACATCCGGATTGGTGGGGGCGCCTTTCTGCTTCCAGATCTCATCAGGATTTGCGATGCCGTTTTGACGAACGTTGTTCTGATGTTGTGTGATTGTGGAGATTGCGAGCCTAGTTTCCTGACAGGGCGGGTGCCGCTCTACGTGGGCCGCACAGATGTTGCTGGCCCCCGTGGTTGTACCTCGAGAGGTTGGCAATGAAACGCGTTCTTTCGCTGATATTTGGAGCGCTGTTTGCAGTGCTCATGTTCGGATCCGCGTCGGCTCAGGTGGCTGGGGTCTCGGTCGTCGTTCCGGCGGGACCTTCCGGCACGCTGGAGGCCACGGTCGGCGGGGTGGTGTGTGGCAGTGTGACCACATCAACCACCGCGATATCGACGTTGACCCTGGATACCACCAACCCGGTATGCGTCACTCCCGGTGCGGTGATCTCGTTCACCAGCAATGGGGTTGGACTCGACGCGACCCTGATCGTCCCAACGACGGGCTCGGGCTCGCTCGTGCTGGCCGACCTGTCTCCGGCGGATGCGATCACCATCACGGTGCCAGCGGTACCGAACGGCAGCGGATCGATCAGCGCGTTCGTGGACGGGCAGATCTGCGCCACGGTCGACATCTCCGCCACGACCACGACGACGATCTCGCTTCCCGCAGCCTGTGCTGTCCCCGGCGAAGTGATCTCGTTCCAGGGCGCGGGCGGCGCCGTCCTGACCAGCACGCTCACCGTGCCTGCCACCGGCGGTGCGACGCTCGTGCTGTCAGCACTCACTGCCACCAACCCTGTGACGGTGACGGTCCCTTCCGGCACGGACACGCTTGAAATCTTCGTAGACGGCGAGGCCTGCGGCTCCGTCGACCTCGATGCAGTCGGGACGACCACCATCACGCTGCCGGTGACCTGCGCCGCGGCAGGCGAGACCGTCACCTTCATCACCGAGGCGGGCGTCCAGCTCGCTGCCTTGCAGACGGTCCCGACCGCCGGGGGCACGCTCACCGTTGCTGCGCTGACCCCCGCCACCGTCCGTGTGATCCTTCCCGCCGGTCCGGCGGGCGAGATCATCGCGATGGTCGACGGTGAAGTCTGTGGCGAGATCTCGACGAGCGCCTCCGGCACTCGCACGCTGGTCTTGATCGGCGACTGCAGCATCCCCGGTGCTGTGATCGAGTTCGAGACGAGCAACGGCATCAAACTGGATGCGACGCTCACAATCTCCGATATCATCGACGACGAGACACTGGTGCTCGCGAACCTTGATGCCGAGGATCCGCTGAACATCCGTCTGCCCGCCGGTGACGGCGAGGTCGACATCTTCGTCGACGGGCTGCTCTGTGCCACCGTGGATCTCTCGAGCACGGGTACGACCACGGTCGAGCTCGCTGCAACCTGCATCGATCCCGGTGCTGACATCTCCTTCGAAGTCGATGGCGACGAGGTGGACGAGATGGCCAGCATCCCGGGCAGCGGCTCTGGCACGGTGGTCATCACCAGCCTGGATCTGTTCCCGCAGGTGCCTGCTCCGGCCAACACCGGCAGCTTCGGGACCACCGCGGAGAGTGGCGGGATGACAGGCCTGGCGCTGGCCCTCGCCACGCTGGCCGGCGTCCTGACGGTGGGAGCGGTGGTGCGCCGCCAGGCGTAGTGTCGACGCTCTAGCTCTAACACGATCCTCGACACGGGAGGGCGACCACGGGGTCGTCCTCCCGCGTGTCAGGACGCCGAGCATGCGCAGCGCCGCTCGCCGCCACCTGTGCCTCGCCTGCTGTGCCTCTTCGCGAGGGTGGGCGAGTTCGATCTACGGAACCGCCTCAGTAAGGACGTTCACGCGACCCTGGGGACCGCCTGTACAACCCATTGCCAGCTCCCCACCGGGGTCGTCGGGGGGAACCACGAACTCGATCTCCGACGCCTCTCCAGCAGGTATCTCGAACGCGTTGACGTATGGGCCGAACTCGAACAGGCACTCCTCGCTGGCCAGGTTGGTGACGATCAGCTGATAGCGATCAGGTGCTCTCACAGTGACTTCGTTGGGATCCGGCCCAGCCGAGGTGACCTCGATTTCCAGAGCCTCGACCGGCAGATCAGTGTCCACATCGCCGCTCTCGCAAGCGACCGCGGTCATCGAGCAGATGAGGATGATCCAGGCCAGACGACCGATGTGCTCGGGCAAGAGGCCCCCTTTCAGTTCGCGTGTTCATCACGCGCTCTATCGGTGTGACGACGAACCGTCGGCGTCGATCAACGCGGAGCCTGTTCAGATGGCCATCACAGACACATCAGCCGAGACCATTACGACCTTGCACTTTCGGATTTCGTGGCGTGGGATCGCCACATTCGACCTGTGCGGGCATGGCCACGAGCGAATCCTCTCCGACGTGTGTGATGGCAACGGAAAGCCCCCGCACTGGCGGGGGCTGCGACGACGCCGCACGGGGGCAGGTTGAGGCGGCAACCAGCTTTGAGGCGCCCCCGCTTCCACGACTGCACCTTATCGAGGGTGCACGCTGCCGGACGTGTTGGCGGATATCCACCGCGGGTCAATCCGTGATGTCGCGTGTCGATGTCGTGACATGCCGAGCAGTGCGGGCATAGCGGCATCCGCATTTGTAAGCCGCATTACTGAACGCAATCGGTAGCCTTCGAGTGTCATGGCTGAGTACTTGTTCAGTTGCGGGCACGAGTCCACGCAGCCCGTGCAGATTTACGGAACACCGAATGTGGGCGACTGGCTCGAGGTGCGCGCGTGTCGGACTTGCCGTGTGGAACTGCCGGGCTGGCGCATCCATCCGGAACACGGAGTGCAGCGCGTGGGTCTGGTGCGCTTCCGCCTCCGGCACTTCGAAGCGGGCTCGGACGCGTGTTAAGGGACTCCGGTCGCGTCCAGGGTGACGACGTCAGTTGCGAGGTGCCGGGGAGCCTACTCCCACCACAACGGTCCAAGAAGGTGGATCACTCGCCGGGAACGAGTCCTGCGAAGCTTGATCGACAATGTCGTGGGTATCGCGGGCAGGCTCGACCGCGTCTCCGAGGAGAGCCTAACTCAGCGCTGGATGGCACCCCTGGCGGACAGGGCGACTCAGGCCCATGCCCGCCCGCCATAAAGGAGCAGCCAGTCGTGGTCGCAGTTGCAGGTGCCGGCCCCATGACCGTGGCCGCATCGGCCTACGGGCTCAAGGGTCTCGCTGAGGTCGTGTCGACATCCGGTGCAGTGGGCTGTTGACTCGGCAAGCATCGTCTCCTCCAGAACCTCCGGGCCGCAGGCGCGGTCCGGGGCGATTGATCGTGAAAAGCGCCACCAGGGGGCAGGTGATCTTCGACGGTCACCGTACCCAGAGTTGCATCGCGATCTGAGGAAGTGAACTATCCGGGGCTCGCAGAAACGTTGAAGTACGGTGGACTACCCGGGTCGGCGGGGTACGAACGCCGGCGCCCCCCGGGCCGCCGTTCCACGCGCGCGGGCCTCCGACGTACCATCCGCCTGAGCCGGTTGCCCGGAGGAGGTCTACGTGTCGTCAGAGCCCGTACAGCGGTTCGTTCAGTCGCAGCGTCTGCGGATCGCCTACTGGGACTGGGGCAACGAGTCCGCACCTCCGCTGGTACTCGTCCATGGCGGCCGAGACCATGCCCGGTCCTGGGACCGCATCGCCGAGATGTTCCGCGACGACTACCACGTGGTTGCCATCGACCTGCGCGGGCATGGTGATTCGGAGTGGTCTGTCGGCGGGGACTACGGCCTCCCGGAGAACGCGCTCGACGTCGTACGCCTCATCGAAGAGGTTGGTTCGCCGGCGCGAGTCGTGGCGCACTCCTACGGCGGCTCCGTCAGCCTCGTCGCTGCGGCCAGCTACCCGGAGCATTTCTGCGCGCTGGGCGTCATTGAAGGCACTCACTCGCTCAACCCGAACATCGAAGAAGGTATGGGGCCGCGCTGGGTGCGGCAGTGGGGCGACCAGCTGCGCGGATTCGAGAGCTCGGAGCCGCGCGTGTACCCGGACCTGGAAGCTGCGGGCAAGCGCGTCCATGAGGCGAACCCTCGACTGCCCGCGGACTTCGTCCCGCATCTCACGGCATACGCGGCGAAGCCTGTCGAAGGCGGGTACGTCTGGCGGTACGACCTGTGGGTCAACGGACGCACGTCCATGGAGATCCGCCGCGACGAGATGCCTCGCTTCTGGGCGGCCGTCGAGTGCCCCGTGCTCCTGTTATTCGCGCGCGAGACGCGCGTGAATCAACTCCCATCAGCGGGCGCGCATTTCCGGAACGCCAGCACCGTGTTCATCGATGACTCCGGGCATTGGGCGCATCACGATCAGCCGGACGCGGTAGTCGCGGCGCTGAGGCCGTTCCTGGCCGAGGTCCCGCCCGCTAGCTGACGGGAGGGCGCGGCTCTGCGTGATCCGGTAGGGTAGACACCACACATTCCTCGCCTGCATCGAGCGTTGTGCCAGTCTGGCGCTTGTATCGAGTCTTGACGCGGCGGGTCTTTACGCGGCGGACTGCGACGCAGCCGCCTGAACGTTAGGACACGACCGATGGCAGCCCACCCCGACGCGTCTCCGGACGCGTCGGAAGCCCCCGGCCTCTTCGCGCGGACGTTCGCCGCGCTCTCGGAGCGGGACTACGCCTGGTACTTCGTCGGCAACACCGCCTTCTTCATGGCGATGCAGATGAACTTCGTCGTCCGCGGATACCTCGCATTTGAACTTACGGACTCCGCCACCGCGCTCGGGCTGGTAGCGGTCTCCTTCGCGATCCCGATGATGCTGGTCGCCCCGGTGGCGGGCGTGATCAGCGACCGCGTCAACAAGAAGCACCTGTTGATGGTCATGCAGACGTGCTCCGGGCTGGTGAACCTGGTGATCGCCATCCTGATCGTCACCGGCAATATCGAGTTCTGGCACCTTCTGGCAACCGCCGTCGTGACTGGCTCGATCATGTCGACCGTCATGCCCACCCGGCAGGCGGTGATCCCGCAGCTCGTCCCGCAACAGTTGATGATGAACGCGATCTCGCTGCAGATGGGCGGCATGAACCTCACTCGGATCCTCGGACCGGCGGTCGGTGGCCTGGCCATTGCTCCGCTGGGAGTCGGTGGCGTGTACTTCCTGACCGTGGGCCTCTTCGTCCTGAGCGTGTTGTCGCTGATCCCGCTGCCGTCTCATGGGATGGTCTCCACGACCAAGGAGGAGCGCTCCAGCTTTATCGAGGACCTGTTCGGCGGCTTCCAGTTCATCGCGGGGAGCTCGCTGTTCCGGCTGCTGATCGCCTCCGCGCTGCTGATGCCGCTGTTCGCGTTCCCGGTGCAGCAGATCCTTCCCGTGCTGGCGGACGATCCCTACGACACTGTGTTCGGCGAGAGCGCCCTGGCGCTGGGCGTCATGATGTCCGCGACGGGCGTCGGCGGGCTCGTCGGCGCGATCATCTCGGCGGCGCTGTCGGACGATCCTCGCAAGGGCATGCTCATGTTCGCGGGTGCTGTGTCCATGGTGCTGTGCTTCGTGGTCTTCGCGACCGCGTCGCTGTGGCTCCCGGTGAACATCGCCTTCGCTGCCGCCGTGTTACTCCTGATCGCCGGCAATGTTGGTGCGATGATCTTCCAGGTCACCAACAACTCCGTTATCCAGGCGCGTGTCCCGGAGCAGTACCGCGGCCGGGTGATGTCCGTGATGATGATGTCCTTCGGCACCATGCCCCTGGGCGTCGTGCCGGTGACGATGGCTGCGGACGCCTGGGGCGCCCCCGCCGCGATCATCGGGTCGCAGGCGATCGGCCTGGTGATCATCCTCGCCATCTTCGGCGCCAGCCGCGCCCTCCGAGAGCTGCGCATCGCAAGCCTGGGGCGCGCCGAGATGTCGCCGTCGCAGGCTGCGCGACTGGTGGCGGACGGCGAGATCACACAGGCTGAGGCTGATCGCCTGTCCGGACGGTCGCCGCGGTCCGCGGATGTGCCGGAGTCCGTGTCGGGCGGCTGATGCGAGCGCCCACGCCGGACGGTCGCTAGAGTCGTCGGATGCATCCACCCCCCATCCTCGGGGAGCTGGCGATCGCCGCGGTCCTCGCCGTCGCGCTTGCCCTTGTCCTCAGCCGTCTGCGGCTACCCACAACCATCGCCTTCCTGGCAGCGGGCGCGGTCGCCGGGCCGGCTGGCCTACGGATCGTGCAGAACGGTGAGGCGATCCAACTCCTGGCGGAGTTCGGCGTGGTCATGCTGCTGTTCGCGATCGGGCTCGAGTTTTCGCTGGAGCGACTCCGGTACATCTGGCGGCCTGTGGCGATCGGCGGGACCGTTCAGGTGGCGCTGACGACGGGAGCGGGTTTCGCGATCCTCCTCATTGCCGGTGACAGCGGCCCGCGCGCGTTCCTCTTCGCCGTGGCATGTGCACTCTCCAGCACCGCGATCGTGCTGCGCGCCCTCGCAGATCGTGAGGAGGTTGAGAGCCCACAGGGAAAGTTCACGATCGGCGCGCTGATCTTTCAGGACCTCCTCGTCGTGCCGCTCACCATGATCGTCCCCACCCTCGGCGGGACGTCTGACGCCAACCCGGTCGTAGAGGCGGGGCTGGCCGTCCTGAAGGCTACGGTCGCCGTCGTCGTCACCATCGCGATCGCGCGCATCGTGATGCCGCGAATCTTCCAGGAGATCGATCGCACGAGGAGCCGCGAACTCTTTCTCCTTGCGGTGCTCGGCAGCGGGATCGGGATGGCCTGGCTGATGTCGGAGTTCGGCCTGTCGCTCGCGCTTGGCGCGTTCCTGGCGGGCGTGGTGCTTGCGGATACCGACTACGGCGAGCGCGCCGTCGGCGAGGTGATCCCGATCCGCGATGCATTGACGGCGGTGTTCTTCATCTCGCTGGGCCTGCTCTTCGACTGGCGCGTGTTCGTTGACGAGCCGCTGATTGCCGTCGGGATCGTGGCCGCGCTTGTCCTCGGCAAGTGGCTCACCGGCGCGATCGCCGCGCTGGTGACCGGATTTCCGGCGCGCGCAGCCTGGCTGGGCGGCATCTACCTGTCACAGTTCGGGGAGTTCGGCTTCGTCGTCCTAAGTCTTGGCGCATCCGCAGGCCTTGTGACGAGCGAGGAGACGCGCCTGATCGTCACTGCCGGCGTGGCGAGCATGATCGTCTCGCGCACCCTGATGACCGCGGCCCCGCGCCTGCACGCGGGCGAGGCCGTGTTGCGGCCGCTGGAGCACCTCCTTGGTGCCCGGGGCATCGATGAACCCGGCCCGCGCGACCGCGACATCTCGGACCACGTCGTACTGGTAGGGTTCGGCGTCGCGGGTACGCTGGTTGGACAGACGCTGCGGGCGGCCGGGCTTCGCTTCCTGGTCCTGGAGCTCAACTCGGACCGTGTCCGTGCGGGTCGCGCGAGCGGATATCCGATCTACTATGGCGACATCACCAGCCCGGAGGCGCAACGCCATGCCCATTTGAAGGAGGCGCGCGCGCTGGTGCTGGTCATCAACGACTTGAGCGCCGCGCGTCGCGCCATCATCTCGGTGCAGGAGCTCTGTCCGGACACGCCGATCATTTGCCGGACGCGCTACGTGCGTGACCGTGCACCTCTCCTGGCCCTGGGTGCCAGCGAGGTCGTCTGCGAAGAACTGGAAAGCGGCACCGAGCTGGCGACTGCCGTGCTCCGGCGTAGCGGTGTGAATCCCGACTCCGCGCATGCCCTCATCGTTGCGTCGATCGAGGAGATGGGACATCGAGGGTTGTCCAGCCGTCCGGACGACTGGACGATAAACGGTGCCTCCAATGGCGACACGTCGCGCAGGGATGGGTCGTGACCTCGACGGTGCGGCGCTAGGACGGCCTCCGCCACGCCACGACAACGGCTGCGACGAGGGCACCGAGGGTGCCGAGCGCGAGGTCGCCGAGTGTGTCCGTGTACGCGGTGGCGAGCTCCGGCGAGTCGCGGATGAAGGCGTAGTACTCCGCGACCTCCCAGAGAATCGCGCTCACACCTCCGAACCCGAGTGTCATCGTTGCGACTGCCCAGGGTGGAATGGTGGCGCGTGCGAATAGCAGCCCAGCTCCGCTGCTCAGCAGCGACCAGTTCACCAGGTGGTTCGCGTCGTCCCACCACTCGATCGTGTCGTAGAGGTCGGCGGCATTGCCGGCGACATCGATGAAGAACGGCAACGTGATCAGCAGGTCTGCGATGGCGGGGTACGGTCCATGTGCGCGGCGGCGCGCATGCCACCACCACACGCCCGGAAGCACCATCACCGCGAGTGGATACGCGATGAGGCGTGACCCGAATGCCTTGCCCTCGAACTGATCGAGCCCGGAGAACGCGCCCACGGCGAGCAGCGCGACGAGGGCGACCTTCACCGTCGCGTTGGCGATCACATCGAGGCGTAGCTGTCTGGCCTCAGCCATTGGTGCTCCTCGCGATGCCCGCCGCCTCTATGGTGCCAGGTGTCTCCATGACTGGCGCCGCGCGCTGCCACACGATCAGGCCGATCACCGCCGCCTGCAGCACGACGACTGCGCCTACCGAGACGGTGTACCCGCCGGTCCAGTCCACCGCGAGTCCCGCGACCCACGCAGCGATGGCCTGCGACACGGTCATCAGCACAAAGGCGACGCCCGTGAGCGATCCGATACGGCTGTCGCCGTAGACGTCCGCCTGGAAGAGGCCGATCAGCGCCGAGAGCATGCCCAGCGACATCCCTGCGAACGCGGTGTAGTAGAGGATGAGCGGAACCGTGAGTCCGGTCCCGGAGATCAGCAACGCTAGCGACGCAGTGGCTGCCGCGACGTAGCACACGGCCATGCCACCCCGGAGGCCGGCGCGAGACGTCAGCGGGACCAGCAGCAGGCGTCCGGGGATCTGCATGAACCCGCGTGCACCGGCATACGCCGATGCGGCTGCCAGCGTGAGCCCGGCGGCCTGCATCGCGGCCACCTGGTGCACCAGCAGGATCGAGTTTCCCGCGGTCGCCACCGCCAGTACCACCAGCGCGCGCATCACCGCCGGCTCGCGGAGCGCGGCCAGCGTCGATCCATGGCGCGCGCTGCCCGCTGCGCGTGGCGCTGGGGGAGCATGCACGAGGATCGCTGCCGGCAGCGCGCAGGTCAGCGTCAGGACTACCAGCCCCCGGAGTGCGTCACGCCAGCCCCATGCCTCGATCATCTCGCCTGCGATCGGCAGGAACAGCGGACTGGCCAGCGCACCGAAGAACGTCAGCACGGACACGCCCTGTGTGCGCCGCTCTCGATAGATGCGCGTGACCATCGGGATGGTGACGTTGTAGAACGTGGCTCCGCCCAGCGCAGCACCGCCGATGGCCCACGCGATGACGAACTGCCACGATTCCTCGGCCCATGCAGCGACGAAATAGGCGGCGGATCCTACCGCGACCGCCGGTAACAGGATCGGCCCGGACCCCACGCGGTCGAAGATACGTCCCGCGATCAGCGCAACCGCGCCCGATCCCAGGAGCCCCAGCGAGAACGCGCCCGCGAGTACGCCGGGGCTCCAGCCGGTGTCGTCTGCCACGGCGGCGATCAGGACGCTGAACGAGTACTGGGCGATGCCGTAGGTGCCGATCGTCAACACGCCCAGCAACGCTGCCGCCGACCACGTGCTCAGCCGCTGGCGCACGAGAGCCTCGCCTGCCTGCGCGACGCTGCCATCCGGGCCGCGCCCGGACGCCGACGATCATCGCGAGGATAGCAAGGCTGTCCGTGCCTGGACGATCAATAGTGCTGCGTCGCCCCCCGGGGATCGGGGGGGCTCATGGTCTGCGCTGCCTGCGCGGAGATCCGATGATCCCGGGTCCAAAGTCGTCAGCCGCACCTGAGAATGACGACTTTGGACCCGATGATGATCTCCGGAGGGAACTCAGCCCCGGCGTCTCCGAGCGGCGGGCTTCCCCGTCTCCGGCGACTTCTTCCAGACCAGGACTCGCTGTGTATCGTCCGCCCAAGACGATCGCACTTTGACGCCCAGGTCTCTCGCGGCCTCGCGAAGCAGGCGCTTCACGGTGCCGGGTCGATCCTTGTCCTCGAGCTCAATGGCGCCAGCATCATTCGACTGGATCGCCTTGAGATACGGCTCGCGGGATATCTTCGCCGGGCCACGCCCAACGACTACCTCCGACGGGTCGAGTTTACGAAAGCGAGGCATGCTCCTCCTCGATACGCGACTGGCTCGATGCGCTTTGATTCGGTGGCCTGCCGGAACCACCTCACGATGCCGAGATTACGGCCGTATGCGGACTTGCGCAGCCATGTCTGCTGAAATCGTCAGACTGCACAAGCGCCAGACGTCGTACAGATTCAGGAGATGAATACGTGGGATGAAGCAAGCCGGGAATACTACGACGCACTACGCGCCGGGAACGCCGGCGTCGTGGAAGTGGAGCCGCCGGACGACCCTGCTGAGGTTGAGGCGCAGCTCAGGAGCGCCGCCGAGGCCCTCGGAATACCGATCGTCGTCGGCTGGCTCGGGGGACGGCGGGACATGCTCGCGTGGCGTCGCTGGGACGGATCCACGGACGACGTGCTGCTGGGGATACGCCCCCAGGAGGATCCGCCGGCGACGTGAGCTACTCGTTCTCAGGCTCCATCAGCTCTTCGTTTCGCCGTTCAGTTCCCGGACACGAGAAACGCTGCAGGGAGCTCACCATCACCCCACCACTCGACTTCTGGCACGAGTGTCACACCTGCCATCTCGTGGACACGTCGGCGGACCTCCGACATGAGCGTGCACACATCCGCCGCCGTCGCCGACGCATCTGCCGTGATGAAGTTGGCATGCAGGCCACTGACCTGGGCGCCACCCGAGCGTAGTCCCTTGCACCCGGCAGCCTCGATGAGCCGCCCAGCCGCGTCGCCCGGCGGGTTGCGGAACATCGACCCGGCATTCGGTTCCGCGGTCGGTTGGGTGCGCTGCCGAGCCTCCAGCAGGCGACGCATCTCCGCCTCGACCTCCGCGCGTGGTCGAGGCGTGAGGGTGAGCCGTGCAGCCAGCAGCACCTCACCGGAGCCCCGCAGCGAGGTCGTGCGATAGCCGAACTCGATGCCGTCGCGCGGCAGCGTCACCCGATCGGCGCCGCGTAGCACTTCCACGGACTGCACCAGGTCCCCGATGCAGCGGCCATCACCGACGCCCGCGTTGGTCTGGAGGGCGCCGCCGACCGTGCCTGGGATGCCGACCGCGAACTCAAGGCCACCGAGCGATCGCTCGGCGGCAACGCGGGCGAGCGCCGGGAGCATCACGGCCGCACCAGCGTGCACTTCGTCGCCCTCCACGTTGATCGTCCCCGCCGCCCTCCGCAGGGAGACGACGACTGCGCGAACTCCTGCGTCCGCGACCAGGAGGTTGGAGCCGCCACCCACCACGCGGAGCGGCAGCCCCGCGTCGCGGGCCCAGCCCGCGATCTGGAGCAGCGAGTCGAACGAGTCGGGCATCGCGAAGAACGCAGCCGGCCCGCCGAGCCGGATGTACGTGTGCCGTGACATCGGTTCATCGCGGATCAGGCCCAGGTCCAGCGGAGGATCGGGGGTGGGGGCGCCGGGTACGACCATGGCTCGATCCTAGGCCCCCCGGCCGGAGGTGGGGAGAGCAGCCCGATACGGGGATCGCGCGGTCTCCGCGTTGACCATCGATCTCACCCGCGCCTACGCTCGACCTCTTCGCGCTTTCGACCTGAAGTCCGCACAGATGGGACCCACATGATCGACTTCGGCCTCGTCGACGCGGTCGATGCGGAGGCGATCGGCCAGCCCGGTCGCCGGACGTTCCGCGTGCGCTCCCGCGTCGGCGATTCCTACGCCGCCCTCTGGCTGGAGAAGGAGCAGCTGGCGCAACTGGCGCGCCTCTTTTCCCAGCTGATCGCAGAGCGCTCCCGGCAGCGAGGTCGACCGATCGGCGACGTGGAACCGCTGGGCAACTTCCCTCAGACGCCGCAGGTGGACCTTCACGTCGCGCGCATGGGGCTGGACTACGACATCGAGCAGGAGCGCGTCATCCTCCTCGCGGACGACGCGCAGGCGCTTCAACGCGGCGACACACCTGCCTTTCGCATGGAGCTGAGCCGGGCCCAGGCGCTGCACCTCATGCGCGCGATCGAGGGCATCGTCACGTCCGGTCGTCCGCTCTGCGCGCTCTGCCACCAGCCCGTGGAGTACGTCGGCCAGACGCACTTCTGTCCGCAGACCAACGGCCACTCCACAGAGCTGGAGATACCGCCGCTGGATGATGAGGACGAAGAAGAAGACGAAGACGAAGATGAGGACGACTAGCGCCGCGCCCGTCTGCTGGCACATGTGAAACACAAGGGGGCGGCACTGCTTGCCGCCCCCTTCGCCGTCAGTCGTGCTGTCGAGTCATCGGTTGCCAGCGCGAGCGCTGCTACTTCTCGACGAAGTCGCCCTCCGGCTTGACCAGCATCACCGACGAGTTCTTGGCGTGCCGCGCGACGTGTTCTGCCACCGAACCAAGCACCAGGCGCTTCAGACCACTGCGGCCGTGCGAGCCCATCACGACGACATCCGCGTCCAGTGCGTCGGCTGCCTCGACGATCGCGTCGCCTGCCTGGCCTTCGCGGATCTCCGCGGTTGCGTTCGTCACGCCAGCCGCCTTCAGCGTCGCCAGCGCCGCCGTGAGGGTCTCCTTTGCCGACGATCGCTGCGCCTCGACCGCGGCACGGGCCGCATCCACGGTGATCTCTCCGATGGGCATCGGTTCGATCGTCATCCCGGTCACCTGTGCGAGGAGCTGCGCCTCCGAGTCGATCACCTGCAGCACGACGACGGAAGCGCCGGTCTGCTGCGCCAGCTCTGCGGCCTTCGGGAGGGCGAGCGCCGAGAGGTCGGAGCCGTCCAGTGGGACGAGGATCTTGGTGAACATGGAGCGTCCTTTGGAGTAGCGGCCGTCTCCGAGGCGGTCCCGCGGTG
>Ga0172380_10001623_pt1 | contig 38308 bp, 39 predicted proteins | sample Leawe162metaG_FD_119747 | JGI IMG/M metagenome (GOLD analysis project Ga0172380, IMG submission 119747) | Leachate microbial communities from a municipal landfill in Southern Ontario, Canada - Leachate well 162 metaG | ecosystem: Engineered > Solid waste > Landfill > Unclassified | place...
CTTCGCTCTGAATGACAAAAAAGAGGGACTTAGCCTTGCTCTGAATGATGACAAAAAAAAAGAGGGTTGTCATCCCGACAGAGCCGCCTTAGCGGCGACGAGGGATCTCATCCCCATTAGGTTTAGTTCGGGAATGGGTTCCGAAGGCTTTCGGAATCGCTACGCTCTGAATGACAAAAAGAGGAAGTGAGCGGAGCTCTGAATGACAAAAAGAGGAACAGGACTCCGCGCTGAATGGCAAAACATTCATTTGTAGATATTAATAAATCCTCTTTGCAATTGAAGGGCCAATGGCATTCACCAAAAACGAAGGCAGGTATTTCCAAATTTTTGAAAGCCAGGTTTTTGAAGTGATCCTATTTACTATGGGACAGGTGCTGTTGTAATAAAGGGGGTGGACTTCAACCGGCCATTGGGTTTTGAATTTTTCTACAGTGCTGCCTATGGTGCTGCGGCCAAAGGAGTAAGTGTGGTCTCCCCTACCCTGTGCGTGTTGGATCATGGCCCAATGGAGGGCATAGGAGGTGTATAGGTGGTTGTGTTTGGGTAGTGTGGCGAAGTGGGTATTTTCGCGGAAGCCACGGTAGCTGAGCCAGAGTCCGCCGCCAATGGGTTGGCCTTGATGGTAGGCGATGGCGAGGGTGGCTTCTTCTTTTTTGCAGGATTTTAGCAGGGCGCTGAAGAAATCTAAGCCAAGAGCGGGTGAGCCGAGTCGGTGGAGGTTTTGGCGGTAGATGGGCATGAAATCATTAAGAAGCTCCACACCGCCGATTGTTACTTCTACCCCTTTACGCCCGGATGCCTTTATCTTTCGACGCAAATTGGATGAAAAAGCCGCAATTTTCTGCCGGGGGTCTTTTTTTAAGGTCATCCAGTAAACTGCTTTGGTTGGGGTGGTGAGTTTAAAAACGGGTGTGGTAGTCCTTATCTGAATACGGGGGGTGTAGCTTACATTGCTTTGGTCTGATGACAGTATATTCTCCGCCAGATCGACCCGATAGAATCCAGAAGGGGATTTAGTTTGGTGGAGCAAGTTAGTGACAAAAGTCATAAGTGATTCTCTGGACGGATGAATTTGATTTAACCAATGAATGCCTCCGTAGGAGAAGTGAGGAAGTGAGAAATAGTTTTTGCCTCTGCGCACCAGCGGCAACAGGGCAATGGGTGAATTCGACCGAAAAAGGACTATATACCAGGACGGGGTATGGAGGTAAGCGGATAGAAAGTTGATTATTCGCGGGTTAAAGGCATGGGTAAGGGTGCTCTCCGGGGCAATATCAGGTGGAATCAACAGGGCGTCGAAGAACTCGGGTGTTATTGTCTGTATGATGGGGGTGGTTTTCACGTCGTTAACCTATCAATTTCTACTGTTGTTAATCAGATTCCATCGCAACACATCTCCTCCTCTTTTATACAACAACTCTGTATTTCCTTATGAGCCATGTATTTGACAAAAAAGTTACTGCCATTCCTGTAAAGAAACAACCATGGGTATATGTAAGTTGTCCCAGATTTGTAATAAGAATCGATGCGATTAACACAAGTATGGGGGCATACCAAAGGTAAAGAATATCGCATGTTATTTTCCTTTTGATTTCCATGGGCTCAGAGTTGACGCTTATTTTAAGGGATGAACTGAAAAGACGTGCTATCCTGAACATTACAAACACGAAGAACAACATGAGCCCTATGCCACCGGCCACCTGCACCGGATATGGAATCCACAACCAGGCCAGAGCGTAGTAAAGGGACTTATGGAATAAGATGTCAACCAGAGGGGTGTAGAATACCTGTATCAACAGGAATGTAAACATCCAGTAAACAAGCAATTTGGGAAAGGCGGACCATCCGGTATGGTATTTTAGTATTCGGTAAACCAACAGCAGCCCTATCCATTCGCCCAGATAGGGAAACAAATAAACTGCCAACACTTGTTTGGTGTGCCAGTTTGTAGCTCCGGCCACAGGTATACTATTTTCCCAGTGGATTGTACCCTGAATTTCTGACCACCATGCTCCCACTTCCATCGCGCTCCACTGATACAATAACCATATCATCCAAGAGATAGCCAGGCCGGCTGTGCTGTAGAAAAACAATAGTAACTGATAAGATTTTAGTTTCATACCACGACCTCCCCGGAAGACAACAATACAGCTGCTTCACCTAATGAATAAGTAGTTTTTTGGTCAAGCACATGGCTGAGTTTTGTCATGCACGAACCGGTATGAACACTGTTTAGCCAGTTCCTGCCCGTGGAGAACAGGTTGGTATAGGGGTAGTTTGCATCAAAATCTCTCGGGTGAAAATAGAGCATGCGGTAACGAGAGGGTTGGAATAGATTTTTCAGGATGTTTTCGGGGAGCAGCCTAAAATATCCTCCGCCACTGTAGGGCATGCCAAAGGAGGTGGTGGTAAGTGGAAATTCAAGGATGGTATGGGTTTGTGTTGTAATGTGCAGTGGATAGTTTTTTTCATTTCCGCGCAACTGTACTGAACTGTCGATGGTTATTCCATTGCGGGATAGGATATCGAAGTAGGCGTTGTCGCGCAGATGGAGGCTGTAGCCCGGGGCTCTGTATATTTGTATTTGTTTGCCGGTGAGTTCACCAAGAGATCCGAGGCAACGTTGGAGGTCGGTTTCAAAGTCGTTTTTGGAAAGTAGTCTTGCATGGTGATGCCAGTAGGAATGTGCTCCGATTTCGTGACCGCCGGCATGAATTTCTTTGATCAGGGAGGGGTGCTGGTCGGCGACCCAGCCGAGGATAAAGAAGGTAGCCTTGTGTTGATATTGATCAAGGAAGTCGAGTATTTTATGTGTATTGACTTCTACCCTTGGCGGAAATTGATCCCATATATGGCCGCTGTAGTGTTTGCGGCTGAGGTGGGTGTGGAACCAGTCTTCGATGTCAAAAGTGAGGATATTCATTTTTTTTGGTATGCATCCTGGCAAAGATAGGATTTAAATGAGTTGCTTATGAACCTTTACAAAAGGAGCGGCTATATTAAACATTTTATGTGTTGATGATTAATGATACTTTTGATAAAAAATTACGAGTGATTTCATGAAGACTATTATAATAAAACGTTCGATTATATTTTCCATGATCGCACTGGCTGCTTTCATCCTATTCAGCTACTGGTTTTTCATTGGTAAAGCGAACAAACTGGTGACTTCACATCTGTGGGAGATTCCATCTAACGATGCGGGATTGCTTCCAGGGACTTCTCAGTTACTCAATAACGGGGACAGTAATTTATTTTTTATTCACCGTTGTCGTGCTGCCATCAGTTTGTGGAAGACGGGCAAAATCAGCCGACTGGTGATCAGCGGCGATAGTGCAAATGCAGGATACGACGAACCGGAATGGATGCGGGCTTATGTGGTTCGACGGGGAATTCCTGATTCGGTGATTGTTTTGGACAAACAAGGTTTTAACACGATGGCTTCTTTGCGGTTTTGCCACGACAGTCTGGGTTTGGACAGGATTACGGTGATCAGTCAACGGTTTCATAATGAGCGGGCGGTGGTGCTGGCCAGGAGAATTGGGATTGAGGCTGTAGGTTTTAATACGGAACCTGTTTGGACATGGTATGGATGGAAGACGTTTTTAAGGGAGATTGGAGCGAGAATGTATTGGGTGTTTTGATAAGTAAGGTAAGGTAAACCGCAATGGCGCTGAGACGCAGAGTTTTTTCTCTTTAAGGGTGATAATGGGGTTTTGGTTATCATTTTTTATCCACGCCTACCTGCCGGATTTCCTGCCGGAGGCAGGTAATCAAGAATTACACTCCAATAGAATATTGAATGTTATAATTTGCCACCAGGGCGACTGATATAAAGGTTTTTGAACACGGTTTTTTTTGTTCACAAATTACACCCCGTAAAGCTTCGCTACGGGGCAGGCGAATTGGCTTTCGCTTTGCTCAAGCGGGCATTTGAAAACGTGGTTCAGTTTTTTACGGTGCAATCTTTTCTCTTTTTTCTTATTTCTTTTCTCTTTCTTGATAACTTTGCGCTTAATTTCAGAAAATAAAACCCATTCAATGAAATCAAAAATATGGTTATCGTCACCACATATGGGGACTGAGGAACAACGGTTTGTAAAGGAGGCTTTTGATACGAATTGGATTGCGCCGCTTGGTCCTCATGTGAATGGTTTTGAGGCGGATTTGGAGGCTTATACGGGGGTGGCTCATGCGGCTGCGCTGAGTAGTGGTACGGCGGCGTTGCATCTGTCGCTGATTTTGCTTGGGGTGCAACCGGGTGACGAGGTCATCTGCCAGAGTTTTACTTTTTCGGCGTCGGCGAATCCTATCGCTTACCAGGGGGCTGTTCCGGTGTTTGTGGACTCGGAGCGGGATACGTGGAATATGAGTCCGGAGTTTTTAGAGGAGGCTATCAGGGATAGGATGGCTAAGGGGAAGAAGCCGAAGGCTATTGTCGCGGTGCATTTGTATGGGATGCCGGCGAAGATGGAAGAGATTAACCGCATAGCGGCTAAATATGAGATTCCGGTGATAGAGGATGCTGCCGAGGCGCTTGGGTCAAGAATTCATGGCAAGAAATGCGGGACTTTTGGGAAATTAAATATTCTCTCGTTTAACGGGAACAAGATCATCACGACGAGTGGTGGGGGGGCTTTGTTGTCGGAAGATGGGGAATTGATCAAGAAATCGAGGTTTTTAGCCACACAGGCGCGGGACGAAGCTCCTCATTATCAGCATAGTCATATAGGATACAACTACCGCATGAGCAATGTGGTGGCCGCCATCGGACGGGGTCAGATGGTGGTATTGGACGAGCGAATTGCTGCCCGGAGAGCTAATTACGATCGTTACGAGAAGTTTTTTGGGGAAATCAACGAGAAAGGATACCAGGTTGAGTTGTTACCAGAGCCGGAGGGATTTTTCTCTAATCGTTGGCTGACAACGGTAGTGGTTGACCCGAACAAAAACAAGGGGATTACCCGAGAGAAAGTGCGGCTGGTGCTGGAAGTTGAAAACATTGAATCGCGACCGTTATGGAAACCAATGCATTTGCAGCCGGTGTTCGCGGAGGCGGCTTTTTATGGGGACGGGACGAGTGCCGAATTGTTTGAGCAGGGATTGTGCTTGCCAAGTGGGAGTAATCTGACTTCGGACGACTGGATGAGGATTGAAGTGGTGTTACGTTCGATTTTTAGTTAATCCTATCGGCGACCATGTTATAGATATAATTGAGGATGACTAAACGATTGTTTGACCTGATACTAAGCTTAACCGCGTTGGTACTACTTACTCCATTGATGTTGTTCACAGCGGTTTTAATCAAGTTGAACATGCCGGGGCCGGTACTTTTCAAACAGACGCGGATCGGCCGGTATTCCCGTCCATTTGTCATTTATAAGTTTCGCACGATGCGGCTCAATAACAGCAAGGTGAGTGTGACACTGAGTACTGACCTCCGGATTACTCCATTAGGAAGTTTCTTGCGCAATACGAAACTTGACGAATTACCACAGCTTTTTAATATTTTAAAAGGCGAGATGAGTGTGGTAGGCCCAAGGCCGGATGTACCGGGGTATTATGACACGTTAAAAGGGAATGATCAGGTTATCTGGCAATTGAGGCCGGGATTGACAGGGCTTGACAGCATGTGTTATCCGAATGAACAGGCTATTTTGGATAGAGAGGCTGATCCGGAGAGGTTTTATGATGAGCAATTGTGGCGTGATAAAGTCAGATTGAACAAGTGGTACGCTGAACATCGTAATCTCTGGATGGATATAAAGATTGTTTTAAACACTATTTGGGTGCTTTTAGCTGGCAAGCAATTTATGGAAATCAGGCCTGATGCACCAAAGGCAGAATTTAAGATTCAATAACACTAAAGTATCCTTTATTGCCATTGTTCAACAAGTAAAAAAGAGGTGATTTTAACGTATTCCATAAAAACCTGCTTTGCGCTTTCGCGGTGTTTCCACCAGTGTTTAGCGTTGAAACCGGAATATTTACTGGGAGAACTTAAAACGATAACATTGAGGTTGTGATCGTTAAAGGTGTCTTTGAATATCATGCCGGCGCGGCGCATGTGGGCGGCGGAGGAGACGATGATGAGGGTGTCGATGTGGGGGTTTTGTTTGAGGTAGTTGGCGGTGATTTCGGCTTCGGCACGGGTGCTGGCGGCTTGACCGGGCAAGAGGGTGATTTTTTCAGAGTCTATTCCCAATTGTTGTAGTGCAGAAATGGAAAGTGCAGCTTTGTTGGGAATGGAGATGCCGGCTGTTTGCATCTGTTCTCTTCCAATTTGCATGTTATCGACAATTAGGATGTTTTCAGTGTAAGCAGCAAGGTATATATCGTTCGTTTCCAGTACCCGATCAGCTATTGTGCCCATTAAAATTAGTACAGCATCTGCTTTTGTCAGTTGATCTTTTTGTACCAGATAATTTCCGGCGTTTATAAAGGCAAACAACGCTAAAACAAAAAATGCGAGTGTTGTACCCGCAAATATCCATTTTTTCTTTAAACTGGTTTTCTTAGTCATGTCTATTTTTTCTGATGATTTTTGCTGGAACACCAGCCGCCACAACATTATCTGGTAAATCTTTTATGACTACTGCACCAGCTCCTACTAAAGTGTTTTGTCCAATATTTTTTATTCCTGTCATTATTGTTGAAGCGATACCAAGAAATGATTTCTCACCTATGTTTATTGAAGCGCCTACATTAACACCTTGCGACAGGAATGAACCCTTGCCAATTCTGGTGTGATGGGCTATATTCACTCCCATACTTATCATCACATAATCCTCAATCGTAGTAAGTGGCATGATACTGGTTGATGGAAGAATATAAACACAATTGCCCAGCCGCACAGTATGATGAATTTGGACATCTGAATGAATAAAGGAAGGTGTCTGATAACCAAGGTCTTTTACGTGTTGCAAAATATTTATACGAATGGTATTGTTGCCAATAGGACAAAAAATTGAAGTACTTTCACGATTAGATAATGATTCTAACAAAGTGACGCCTCCCAAAACTGGCAATCCATTGATAACAGTATTATGTTTTGATAGATCATCATCTAAGAAACCAACTAAATCATAATTTCCTGAATCTTTGATGTATTCAGCATATACCTGACCATAGGTGCCAGCTCCAATAATAATTGCCTTATCCATTCAATTTCACTCCTTTAAACGGTTCCATTGTTTTTTCTTCACTTTGGTTAATTCCTTCTTTATTTATGACTTTATAGAAAGTAAGGAACAGTATTTTCAGATCGAGTAAAAAACTTCTGTTATTAACATACCAAACATCCATCTCGAAGCGCTTTTCCCAATCTACTGTATTGCGACCATTAACCTGGGACCAACCGGTTATACCTGGCTTTACCTCATGCCGCCTGGCCTGGGTAGCAGAATAAAGAGGTAAGTACTCTACACGCAAAGGCCTTGGACCGACTAAACTCATATCTCCTTTGATAACGTTGAGCAATTGGGGGATTTCATCCAGTGATGTTGTGCGAATAAACCTGCCTAACGGAGTGATACGCTGTGCCGGTGGTAAAAGATTGCCGTCCGCATCCTTTTTTTCGTTCATGGTTTTGAACTTGATCACTTTAAAGAGTTTTTCGTTTTTACCCGGACGTATTTGAAAGAAATAGGGTTTTCCACCATTGTACAACACGAGAAAAAACGTAATGATCAGAAAAAAAGGAAGAAAAACGATAAAGATGGTGAGGCTGATTATAAAGTCAAATATCCGTTTAATTATGGGGTACATTCTTTATTAATTGTTTAAGAAATTTGATTCTTGCTTCGCGTTTTTTTGTTCATATTCAATCAAGAAGTAGCCATTGCTAACTGTTCGAAGCACGTTATAATTACAAACAGCAGATTGTGACTTCAATGAAGCAATGTTTTCCGGATCAATGGTTGAAAAAATCCTGAACTTGCTTTGCCATGCAATTTGGTGAAGGATTTGCGCCATTTTTTTTGCAATTCCTTTGTTTCGATGTGTAATGGCAACAATGCGACCCATAAAGGCTTTGCGATTGAGAAAGCACCTGAGAAAGAAGTATCCAATAAGAACCTTTTTTTCGAAAACACCAAACATATAAAAAGATGGATTTTTGTTTATCCGGCGGAGTGTTTTTGTGTCAAAGTCATGCGGTTCAAAGGTTTTGACCTCTGATTGATCAAATGCATTGAGGAAGTTTGATAACTCAACAATATCATTGTTGTTTAGTATTCTACAGTGAAAAGAATTGCTCGAAAACTTGTTTAGTATCTTATGGATGTTTTTTGAAAAGCGTTTGGAATAAATAATCCTAAACAAAAGCCCATTTAGCCATTCAATGATGATCCAGCATTTAGGGCATTTTTCTTTGAGGAACATCAGCACATTAATCAAGTTGCCGAAATTTATTTGTATTTCAACAAAATGTCTTTTTTTCCAATGCCTGACGGGATTTGAAAAGTGTCTTTATTCCATTGGCTATTGCCTTCTATCAGAATGGGACCAGAGCTTGTAATCGCCACATCCCAGCCAATCGTTCGCACCTCTGGGACAATGAGTGCGGCCTCATTTATCATTTGAATGGTTTCTTTCCAGAATGGTATCTGAAAACCTTTTATTGGCATTTTTGTAACAGGATGAACATCATGATAATCATCACATGCAGATCGTTTTCTAATGCCGCCTTTTGATACTATGCCAGTTATCGGATCTATTTCTGCAGCCAGATTACCAGCGGAATAATTATCAATAGGGCAGTTTACACTTATTCTGAAAAGGGCAGCAATAATATCTACGGTTTTTTCTTTTGTTACCATCGAAATAATGCGCAAAGTATTTACACCTGTAGGAGAGATGGCTTGAATCGCATCATGTTGCTGAATAAAATCTTCGCAATAAATGGATTGTTTTGATTGAAATGCCTTATTAATAAAATCACTAGCATTTTGGTTGCCAATGAAAAATTGATTCTCTTTTTCAGTAATTGAAACGATGTTGATGCTTTTACCAGCAGTACTTTCAGGGTCTTTAAAGACTAGTTTATGACCAGTTTTGGACTTAATAAATTGAAAGATCTGGTTATTCTCATCTTTCGTAAATACGTAGCTTTTATTGCACCATGCTCCAAACTTTTTCGGAAAAAGTTCCTTGCTATCAACTTCTTTAATTTTATTTTGATCATTTATTTCCCGGTGATACTTATACATAAAACCCATAGTGGCATAGGCCTGTCTTTGTTGATGATCTTTTTCGTAGAAACGAAAGTTGAAGTAATCAACGAAAGATGAACCATATCTCAACGAACACCATATCATATCAATAATAAGCCTGAATACATTTAAGCCTTTGTTACAACAACAGCTCAAAGATGCGGACAAGTCTTTATAATTGGTTTTAAGGATGTAATATATAAGATAAAGGAAATTCATTAAAACGCTTATTTAAATTCTGATGACTTAATTTGTGATTGGGTAAGAAATAAGATTCAATTCTTTAATTGTGGTAATGAAGGATTCAGAGCGTAATGTCTGATATTCTTTGACTCGTTCATTGGTCAATGAAGTGGATTTCAAATCTAAAATGTTTGTTGCTGGGTGACATCCGATTTCAACCAGTAAATCATCCTTTGATAAAAAGGACTTTTGATTGAATTTTATTAATGCTTGAAATACATCATTAATGTTATGTGATTTAGTCAGAAGGAGCCCATCAGGAATATTGAAGTGCTTGGATAGTTTTTTAGCCTTATTGCTAATATAGATTTCTTTTATTATCCTGACAAAGCCAAGATAAGGAATCATTTCAAGTGAAGGCTTAATAAGTGTAAAATGATCTGTATGTTCTCTGATGTAAATTTTCTTGTAATAACGAAGGCTAAGCTTTCGATCAAATTGATTCGATAAGCGAACTAATGAATTAATTACCAAAGGCAACTTATTTACACCTTGATGAGAGTCAACATGAGTTATTTGGCCATTATAAATTTCCTTTAGCTTTCTGTACTGAGCTTCAATTTCGAGATATATATGCTCAGGACTAATTTTTTTACTTTGAAGCAGAGAAAGTAATTCAGGTTTATCATAAAAAACCCCATTCTTGTCAACAATTGAGGATATCAAATCAGGTTGCAAAACTGGCTTACCCTGCGTAAGATTTACATGTAAGCCTATTCCAATTGTATTTAGTTTTACAACATCTTCTGCGAATGGCATGTTTACCATAACAGATGTCGATGAAATAGATCCTAATTCAGCTAATTCTATAATAGCTTCATTAATGGATTTTGTCATGCCAAAATCATCTGCATTAATTATGAGTCTCATTATTTTCAATTTTTGCAAATACTTCAATTAATTTCTGTGATAAGTTGCTGTAATCAAATTCTTTGGCAACTTGTTTAACCCTCAGACACATTTCATTATAATCCTGCTCTTTGAGGTTTTTTATTTTAAGAATGGCGTTTGCATAATCTAAAGGGTTATTCAAAACTTCGGAAACACCCAGATTGTACTTTCTGACAATGCAATAGTTGACTTTTACATTGCTTAGGATTGGCTTGCCAGCAGCAAGATACAAAAATAATTTGCCTGCGCTTACGCCATAATCACCAAAATCCTTCTGGTAGTTCATTACATTCAGTGAGCTTTTAGAAAGTATTGCAGGTAATTGTTGAAAAGGAAGATACTTTTCTTTGAATGTAACATTATCAATTTGATGCTGCTGGCAATAGGCTATTATACTTTCACGTTCTGAACCATCTCCATACAAAATGAAATGAATATCTTTAGTTGTCTTTAGTGTTTCGGCTGCTTTGATTAACTGCAAAACGTCATTCGCTTTGTGCATGGAACCGATATAAACCACTTTAAATTTTTTATTATGAAAAAGCGAATCATCGCTCGGATAATTGATTTTATCCAATTCAAATTGGTTTAGGTCTATTCCATTATTCACATAATGAAGTTTATTTATATCTACTGGGCCTCCATTTGACTTATCCCATTTTTTCTCAATGATATAATCTTTCCCACCTTCCAATGTAAATACAATTGCCTTTGATTTTGCGTAAATCCAACGCTCAATTGAATAAGCAATTTTCATAAAAGGATGATTCCTTCTTATCAATCCTGTTCTGGGAAAAAACTCTGGCCATAGATCCCATACCTCAGCAATGTATTTCGCTTTGAATCGTTTTGCTGCAAAATAGACCGGCACATCAAATGGAACATGCAAGTTGTGATAAATTATATCAGGAACACCATATTTTTTACTAATAAAAAGCAAACGTAAAGAAAAAAGGAAAATGGCGAACATTCTTCCGAAACCATTCCCTTTGTAGGGCTTTGTTTTTATTAATAGATAAGGAATTCCATCAAATAATCTGGTATTATAAGTTTTACCCTCAGAAAGGTCTTTATTGTGACGCCTTAAAAAGGATGATGATATAACGGTAACCTGGTATCCTGCTTTTTGTAAATGAGGCACTATCTTGGCATATCGCTGATTTAATGCGTATTTCGGTGGAGCAGTATGGAAATTGACGATCCAAATTTTCTTATCAGGCATTGGTTAATTATTGATTGTTTGAAAGAACCCGACTATAGAGTTTGAGCAACTTTTTCTCCTGAGAAAGCCAGTTGAATTTTGCAACAACTGCTTTTTGGCCTTCGATACCCATTGCTTTTGTTTTAATCGGATCGTCCAGCAAAGTTTGGATGGCTTGTCGGATCTGCAGGACGTTTGTCGGGTTAACAGCTATGGCACAATCATACTGTTCAAATACGGTTTCCTCCCAAAGGCTATAATCAGTAGCTACAACCGGCATTCTCCAGTACATTACTTCAAAGATTTTGGTTAAAGCAAAATTACCAACCTGATAATCCATGTTGGGGGTATATTTATGAACCACCATGCCTATTTGGGCTCTGGCATACATTTGTTTTACTTCTTCAAAACTTAGAACACCAAGATAATCTACTTTATCCCATCCTTTTGTGGATTTTAAGACATCTAAATAGGCTTCTTTTATTGGTCCGGCCAATAAGTATTTTACATTGTCAATTTCTGCAATTGCCTCAATGATTTCTTTATGTTGATAGTTGGGAACTATAGCTCCGGCAAAACAGATTGCTCTTTCCCTTTCATTAGGAATTTCGGGTGAATAACTAATAATTGGAAAATTATTAACCAGGGTGATTGCATTGTTTAAATGATATAACCTGAACAAAACACTGTCGCGGGTGCAGATTATGCCATCAATTCTTTTTACGGTATAGCGTTCCAGTTTTTTAAAAACATAAGTGATAATGAGCCTTAACAGAAGTGGAATGTACTTTTTTTGCATGATATCAGCAGGCAGATTCTCGTGCATATCCCAGATGACTTTTTTGCCTGCTCTTTTTAATTTTAAGCCTACTAAAAGCAATTCTGGATCGTGAAAGTGATAAACTGATGCATCAATTGCCATTGCTTTACGGTAAACTTTATTTAAAGTTTGTGTAAAACGCTTGATGCGGCCAGTACTTTTTCCAACGTCGTAAATGGCTATATCATTCTTGATTTCATCACCTTTGTTGTCAGCAACAATTAAGTAAACCTTAAATCCATTGTTGGAGAGACTTATGCACTCTTTCTGGAAGATTCGCATATCGTAGCGTTTGTGAACACTTGTGAGATGACAAACCTTTATGTTGATTTCGTTATTCATTTGCCGAATTTATTCAAAACTTCCACAACATATTCAACTTCTGAATCAGACATAACAGGACTGATGGGCAAGCTTAATACTTCTTTGCTGATCTGTTCTGTAATTGGAAACTGCAAGTTATTCCATTCTTTATAAGCCAATTGCTTGTGTGGAGGGATGGGGTAATGGATCAAGGTTTGGATTGCGTTTTCAGTTAAGTATTGCTGTAGTTTTTCTCTTTGGGGATTACGGATTATGAAGAGATGCCATACATGGCTGTTAGCTGTTAGCTGTTGGCTATTGGCTATTGGTAAGATAATTTCTTGGGTTTTAATGTTTTCGCAATAGTATTGGGCGATTTCTCTGCGGCGTTGGTTTTCAGCATCCAGGTATTTAAGTCTGATGTCGAGAAATGCGGCCTGTATCTCATCCAGTCTTGAATTGAGTCCTTGGTATTCGTTTATGTATTTAACTCTGCTACCGTAATTACCTAAAGCACTTACTACTGTAGCTAATTCATCATCATTCGTGGTCACAGCTCCGGCATCACCCAAAGCACCAAGATTTTTGCCAGGATAAAAGCTAAAACCGGCTGCATCACCAAGGCTTCCAGTTTTTGTACCTTTCCATTCAGCTCCTATTGCCTGAGCATTGTCTTCGATGATTTTTAATCCATATTTCTCAGCAAGTACATTGAGCCTTTCATGCCAACAAACCTGACCATACAAATGAACTACCAAGATGGCTTTGGTGCGTGCTGTTATCTTTTCTTCAATTAAGCTAAAGTCTATGTTGTAGGTATTGATATCCGGTTCAACAAGGACAGGTTTCAGTCTATTGTCCGAAATGGCTAATATAGAAGCAATGTAAGTATTCGCCGGAACAATAACTTCGTCACCTTCTTTCATATAGCCCAACTTAATGTAGGCTTTTAAAATCAGGCGAAGAGCATCAAGGCCATTTGCCACACCAATAGCATGCTTAACACCAATGTAGTTGGCTAGATTGCTTTCAAAGCGTGCTGCTCTTTCTCCCAATAGATACCAGCCGGAATCAATAATATCTCCTGCAGCTTGTTTGAGTTCCTCAGCGTATTGGGCGTTTATTTTTTGGAGGTCGAGGAATTTAATCATTGTTATATGGAAGATTTTCAATTTTAATTAGCCATTCATTGAAATGTTGGCAGGTTTTCCTAAGATGCTCAATGCCAATGAGGGATGCAATTACAGCCCCCACGTTCACTTTGTTCCCTTCATATTCGGGGATTAGATTAATGATTCTTTTGGATGGTGCAGTTTCCGGCTTATCATTGATTAATTCAGGGTTATTCGAAAAGCTGGTTAAAATCTTTTCGAGTTGTTTCAATTCCTTATCATGATCGAAGTACTCCAATTCGAGCATTGAAGGTTTTGAAAAAAGCAAGGCTTCAAATTCATGTAGCTGAATATAAGGAATGAACCTCCTGTCATTTATGTCTTCGTACAAAGCTTTCTCCAGACTTTCAATTTTCTCGTATGGATCTCTAATCTTGATTGATTCTTCATATCCCGGAAAATCATTTGGTAAGGCATATAAATCAAACATTGTTGTATATCTTGCATCCTTATTAGCATCAGACTTAAGCCAGTGTTGTATATCTGATTTTGCCTTCTGATAAGAAATTAACCCTCCTCTGTATTTTTTTTGTTTGTCTTTACTGGTAAGCACACAACGGACATCAGTGAAAATATTAAAAGTACTTAAGTGATTCACCAAAGTGTCTTTGACAAATCTCTCTTCTGTTTGGCCTTCTGCAGTTATGTGAAGTCTGATGCTGCTGCTCATGGTTTGCCTCCCAGAATATTTTTTTCCCAAAGCTCGCTGTTACTGTATTGATCAATCCAAAGCTTTAATTCTTCAATTTCAAGAGACTTCACCTGGGTACAGTTTTTATTAATGTTGCGTTCAATGATTAACAGATCGCTTAAGTTGAATTCGTCCACAAAGCGAGGTGATTGCGTTGCAAGGATGATCTGACAATGTTTACTGGCTGTTTTAATCATACCACTTAGTGCAGATATAGCAGCAGGATGTAAACCCAATTCCGGCTCATCCAATACTATAACTGAAGGTAATTGATCTGGGGGCTGAAGCAAAAGGGTAGCCAATGCCATGAATCTGAGTGACCCATCAGATACTTGATGGGGTCCAAAGAGATAGTCAGCACGCTTTTCATTCCAATTGAGCATGATATAATTGCTGTTCATAGCTCCAGGTTCAAGCACAAAATCACCAAATTGAGGCATGATCTGTTGAACGTATCGTACTATTCTTTGATAAAACTTTTCTTTTACCGGATCGTTTTTCATGGCGTACAACATAGCTGCCAGATTACCACCATCACTTCTCAAAAAAGTATTATCATTGATATAACCAGTGTTTCTGATTCTCGCTTCTTTTGAAGTGTCGTGAAACTGAAAAACCTGTATATTTTTAAGCAGTTGAAAAATGACTCTTGCGGGTTTTGTTTTAGTTTCTTTAGTTCTATTATACAAGCCAGATTCTTTAAGGCCAGGATCAAGAGAAAGTTCGTAAGGTCTGGTTTCTGTGCTTAACTTACAATAAATAGATTCTTCTGTAAAAATTAATGTGTCACCTGCAGCATGGGCCAATGTGAAATTATATTTGTCAGTTGCCTCATCATCAGCAAATTCAAGGGATGCGATAATACGATTCGTTTTTTTTGGGCCGTAATGTAAAAAAGTACTGGCACCTCCATTTTCACCAATGAAGTTTTGAAGGGCATTAGTCATCATATATGCCAGCATTTTAAAGAATGAGACGATATTACTTTTACCCGAACCATTTGCTCCTAACATAATAGTAATATCGCCGGTTTGAATGACTTGCTCATCAGCATGGAAGCTTTTAAAGCCGGATATTGAGAAGCTTTTTAGTTTAAGTGTATTTTTTACAGCCATATTTTTTTTCTGTTGCTGAAATTAATAATACTGAGATACAGCAGGAGTTTATTACTTGATTAGCTGAATGTTTGAACTCAACAGTATTGTGCATTTTTTTTGGAGGTCGAGTAATTTAATTATATTGCAACCGGCTCATTATTAAGAAGTTCATAAATGTTTCCATTTTTGTCTTTTAAGTCAAGCGTCACCACTGTTCCTGTTCGCGTTACATAACCTTTTTGTACGGCTGGATTGCCAAACACTAGCGAAAAGGGCAGGATATTTTTTGTAACTACACTTCCTGCACCGATCATTGCATAAGCCCCAATTGTAATCCCTGCAAGTATGGTTGCATTTGCTCCAATACTGGCACCATCTTCAATAATTGTTTGGGCGAATTTTTCGGGATATTGCTTTGAACGGGGCAAGAGGTCATTTGTGAATGTTGCGTTCGGGCCAATGAATACATTGTTTCCAATGCGTATGCCATCCCATATCTGCACACCGGGTTTTATTGTTACATTGTTTCCAATAATCACATCATTTTCAATAAAAACATTGAAGTTAAAATTACAATTTTCCCCAATTCTGGCATTTTTTAAGATCACACAATGCTGCCAGACCATTGTGCCTTTACCGATGTGCGAGGTTTGTACCTCGGCATTAGGATGAATTTTAATATCCATTTCGGTGCTCTAAAAAATGTGTGTATTCCCTGATATAATCATGTTCCGAATATAAATCTGATGCAAGCACCAGACAAATTGCCCCAGATGAAAACTCCATCAATTCACGCCATATACCCGGCACAACCATGAGACCATAATCAGGCCTGTTGAGGGTTACTATTTTCTTGTTTTGACCATCATCCAATAACACATCAAACGAACCGCTGGTCGCAACAATTAATTGACGTAATTCTTTATGTGCATGGCCTCCTCGATCTTCACCACCCGGGATATCATAAAGATAATAGATCCGCTTTACTTCAAAAGGAATGTGTTTATTGCCCTCCACAATGGTGATGTTACCGGCTCTGTTGTGAATTTTGTTGAGGGGCAAAATCACACAATCATATACGCTATTTTGTTTCATCAGCTCTTCTAAAATTCAAAAACTCATCAAAATCGTAAATGTAATCTTCAGGATCATAAGGTGTTGAACTCACAACCAAGGCTAAGGAATTGGTAGAGAAGTTTTGCATTTGACGCCACATGCAATTTGGGACGTATAAGCCATAATAGGAACGGTTTAATGAAAACTTGTCCTCTTTTTGCCCATCGTTGATTATCACATCAAAACTTCCTGACAATGCCACAATTAATTCTTGTTGCTCTTTAAAAGCGTGGCCTCCACGTATCTGACCACCCGGCACATCGTAAATCCAGTAAACCCTTTCAATTTTGAAAGGAACTTGCTTTAATTCTTCAAAAAAAGAAAGATTACCGCGAGGATCTTCAAATTTGGGGAGGTTAATTAATTTTGTTTTACTCATTCAAATAACTATTTATCCTACTTCAAATCACCAAATGAAAGTAGTTTGTTTTTTTGTATAAATTCTTGAAATTCTGGTGACTTCAAAATTTCATACTCCTCAATCCTGGCATCCAACATTTTGGTTTCAGAAAGTTCATCGGTTGATGTTGCAGGATGAACCATGACTTCAAGCACCATATTAGTAGAAAACCCTGATGGCATCATGATTAATTGTTTAAGCAGCGTTCTCATATTGTGATTCCCGGAATAGAGCATGCCATCGGAGAGTTTAAATGAACGCTTCAATTTCTTACGTTTGCTTTGGAAATATTTTTCAGTTACAAATCGTTTAAAACCAAATTTTGACAGGTTAAGCAAAGATGGCTCAATTATTTGCGGAGCATCTTCTAAAAAATTTAAATACATTTTATTGTACCACCTCAGACCAAGACGTTTTTTTTTTTGCTCTGCGAAAGTAATCAAGGCCTTATTTATCAAGCCGAATTTATTAATATCCTGATGGGAGTCAATGTGGCTGATTTTCGGCCCAATAATTTCTTCCAATAAGGAGTGTTGCGCAATAAGTTCTGTTAGAATATCCGTTTGTTGTATTTCTTTGTTTTTGATTTTATCACGAAATACCTTCACATTAAAAAAACTTCCATCTTCATTGACTAAGGAAGGTACAAGCTTAGGATCAGATATAGGACTCCCTTGGGTTAAATTGAAATGCAAGCCAATTCCAATACGATTTATGTCTAGTAATTTAGATGCTTCATTAGCGTATGGCATGTTTACCATTACAGTTGTAGATGAGATAGTGCTTAAATTGGCCAATTCAAGCACAGCCTCGTTTGTTGCCTTGGTGAGGCCAAAGTCATCGGCATTGATGATTAGTCGCATGTACAGCTTACAAATTTTTAGGAGACAATTACCTTATATAATTGCTTGACATGTTCATTGGGCAATTTACTTTTATTGAATTGCTGGATACCATTACTAATATCCTGGCGATAATTTCTATTTAATAATTGCTCAAACGATTCCATTATATTAACCTTATCCATAGAATCAATTAGATGCCCGATATTATTCGTATTAAAGAACTGGTAGAGTGATGATGAAGTTGGCGCATGAACAATAATCGGCACACCCGAGGCCAGGTAATTGTGTGTTTTGCTTGGAAAGGAGGTATTGGTTTTAAATCGAAATTTTTCATCAAACATCATAGGCAAATAAAGTAAATCATACTCTTGTAGTTTTATTGGCAGCTCATTTTCCGCAATAAATGATTTTATCTGGATGTTTTTAGAGATGGAAGGATAATTGTTTTCCAGGTATTTAAGATATACTTGTGGTACATTCGTTCTCAAATGAAACTCTATATGTTTATCTCTAAATGTATCACCTAAAGTTTCCAGAAATATGTTCAATGCATCAACTCCGTAAATAGAACCAACAAGGCCAATTTTTTTGACTTCATTTCTGATTGATGGTTCTTGTGCCAACTCTTTAAATGTGCCAACAAGCGATTCAACAACCTTGCAGTTTTGACTTATATAACCATTATCTTGATAATGTTTTGCAAGCATGATTGTGGGTGTATCGATAGATTTAGCCCCCAAGAAAAGCTTTTTTAAAAGCGGTTCAAAACGCGCTTTGAATGGCTCATAGAACCGATTGGTGAAAGGGTCATCATATATCGTCAGGTGATAAGGCAACTCTACTCGAGTTGAAACGCTTTCCAAAATCAATAGTGTTAACAAATCTGTATGTACCCATAGTCTTTCAATGCCTTGTTTTTGAATGTGATTAATTATTTTTTGTGAGAAGAGCCTGGCATAAAGATTTGCAATCCACCAACTATAACTTCGACTAATACGATTGAAAAGAGCTGTAATAATTTTATCTCTTAAAAAAACAATATTCGTCTTTTCGCCTAATGTTTTGCCGGATGGTTTAAGTGAGGGCGTAAAACAAATTACATCAATTTTTGCATTAACTTCATTGCGAAGTAATTTTACAAATTTAGCGTAAACCAACCAAGAGGAGTTTTTGTCGTTGTTGAGGCCGGCTGTGAGGAGGAGGGTTTTCATTTTAAGAATGAATATATTACAGTTTACGATTCAATACGAATAAAGTATATAATGGCAAAATACCTAATAAGCTCACTCCATAATTTAACAAATATGGCCTTTGAAGGAAAAGAGACATTATAGCTAAATAAATGAGGTATTTACGACCTTTTAATGAAATAATGATACTTAGCAGAATAAACAAGTAATAAGGCCATGCAATGAATATTCCATGATATGCAATAGGGGCTAATGGGTTTTCGCCCATGTAACCTTTTTTCAGGCACTCCTCTCCATCGATTGTGCAATAAGGGTTTACACCCCACAGCATAGAATCATCGCTAAAAGACAAGTTATCATAAGCATTCCAAAAGAGAGTTTCGCGTCCACCGCGAATACCCTGCCTTGCATCTTGGCTTAGGGTGAACCTTGAAAAAAGATTATCTTCAAGAAAAACATCAAATCCAGTAATATAAATTAATGCAACAAAAACTATAAGAATTGAAGCAATTCCAGCTCTCTGTCCTTTACTAAGATTTAAAGCTGAAATATAAATTATTGAAAAAACTAAAAAAGCAAGGCTAAATGTGATAAAGCCTAAAAATAAAATGGATAAGGATCTTTTTTGATCGAAAGAAAACAACTGCCTCAATACTAATAAGCCTCCGGTCATAAATGCCAAAGTACCAGGCTCATCATAAATACCACTTGGTCTAAGAACAGAACCTACAGAATGGCCAAACGAAGTATAATACAAAAACTGTAAGCGCCCATTTTGTGCTAAATAGGAAAAAATAGACTTTAATCCTAACTGATGTAAAACGAAACCTATCACTGCCCCTATTAATACAGCAAGTAGGATTTTTGATGATACCTCGATAAAGCCTTTTAATTCTTCAATATTTGATACGCTCAATAATAAGATGGTTGTAATTAAGAACAAATTGATTTTGAAAAACTTAAACTCACTAAAAAACGCTACTTTAAAAACAGTAAAGAAGAGTATTAAAACTATTAATACAACTGCCCATTTTGCAATTCTTCGAGAATAAAACACTATTAATGATAGAATTCCAATGAAATTAGTTAAAACCAACATCATACTCGAAAAACCCAAGAGCGGTAGAATTAGAGAAGTGGATATAAATGTATGATAAACTAACAATGAAACAGCTAAGTTATAGCCACTTGCTTGCTGCACAACAGTTGAGGACTTGTACGATAACACGCTCATAATCTATTAGTTTTTCAGCATTTTCTGATAAATATTATACTGAACTTTGGCAATGTCAACATGTGTATTGCCCTTCAATGCATTATCTGATAAACTGGTTGGCAATCCGGGACTGTTGAAAATATTTAAAAGCGCAGCATAGCATAAGGCAATATCACCTGGAGGATAAAAAAGTGCAGAATGTTTATCAATAGCCAATTCCGGCATTGCACCAGCATAAGCAGCAATGGTTGGAACTCCAAGCGATAGCGCCTCCTTAACAACCAAGCTATAAGACTCAATAAAGGAAGGATTGACAACAACATTGGCTTTTAAAATCTGAGAAATTAATTCGGCAGTATTTAACGGGCCAAGCCATATTATTTTGTCCCCAATATTTTCATTTTTAATTAATTTCATTAGATAACGCTCATAACCAGGCTGCCTAATTCCTTTGATTGGTTTTGGTCCGGCGATGTATAAACGGGCTTCAGGCTTAATCTTAACTAATTTAGCAAATGCTTTAATTAAAGTGTGAAGGCCTTTATAGGCACTAAGAGTTGAGGTGATGGTTAAAATACTGTTTTTTTCACAATGTTCATACCTCCACTTTGCTGCATTAATAAACTCATTTCGCAGGCCAATGGCCGTTTTTAATACGGTAGCATTAGGATTTAAATGAGAAATGTGGGCCCGCATCCAATCAGATTGTGTATTGATGTATTGATGCCTTCTTATGATATCCTTCTCAACTTCACCTCTTATTCGTAATGCTTTCTGCCTGCCTAAAATAGAACTACTTGGTTTTAATATTTCTTTAATGCCAATACATTGTATTAACTCTTTGATTGATAAATCTGCCGTAACCATTTCTGCAATTGCCGAAATCAAGCCTTGCATTTCAAGCAATACTTTGCCTTCAATTAAGCCATAAGCTGTTAAACGGCTCCAATAATATTCGGTACCCCAAACATGGATTAAATCGGGTTTTATGTCATTCACAATATCTTGTATCTGTTTGATAATTTCGTTTGGCGGCAAACCTTTCTTATCAAACCTTACATCCGGCAATACCCATTGATTTATACCTTTATAAAAATTCTGCTCAGTTTGCTTAACCTTCCCTTTAGTAATATTGAATAATTCTATATCGGGAAAATCAATCAAACTATCTGCCATAGCTTTGATCCATGTCCCTGTGCCGGACATGCTGTTTTCGGATAATATAATGTTGCTGAACCAGAGTATTTTCATTGCACTAATTTCATTTTTAATCAATCTTGGTGAAGAATTTGGAATCTACATGAAAAGGAGCGCATTGCAACAAATCTTTTTGTATTTTCTTTAAATCTACAGCAGGAGAACAAAAATTTTGATGCTCTTCAAATATTTTGATGATATCGTCCATTAAAAATTTATCAGAATGGTTCGTATTAAATGGTTCATATTCTGGTATTTCCACAGAGGAAAAGTAATCTAAAAACTTAATATTATCGCCTGCTAACGGAGTTTTTGATAAATTAAACCACAAAGATTTTATGCCATAAGCATGTGAAACTATTATACCATGTAAAGAACTTGATATAGTATAACTGCATGAACAGATATCATCAACAACTTCCTCGATATTTTGATTGTTGAGATTTATGACTTTAACATTTTTTGGTAACAGTTTACTTTTAATTTCTTCAAAATGTATGTAATGGGGTATTATACCCAATGTGTATTTTCTTTGGCTTGATAATCCTGACTCAAGAACTAATGGTAATAGTAGTGCAGGATCACCAAGTTTTAAATCTCCAATGAATCCTAAAGCTCTAACTTTTTCTTCTGTATATTTACCCCTTACAGCAATGAATTTTGAATAATATATTTTATCACTTTTACTTATAATACCTGAACCCCATACGATTGCTCTCTTTGAGCTATAATATTGTAATATACTGCCAATTGTAATAAGATATTGTTTTAAAAAGACATTTCTTAAAAATTCTTTTATTAAAAACGACGAGAGTTTGCCCTTAATTAATTTGTAAGCTATCTGTTTTATTGCATACATTCTAGAGCATGCAAAATATATATATTTCACCTCTGCTCCAGACAATTTTTGAACAATGTAAGGACCCAAATCATCCCCAAAATTATAAAAGCATGGATCATCGCTTTTAGCCCACTTCATATGAATTTTTTTCTTTACCATTACTGGGAGATTATTTGTTGAAAAATTGTTTTTTCTTATCCATAATAATTGCTTGTATATTTAGTCTTTTGTCAAGTTCTTTAAAAGATACAACAATAGCTAATAAGATAAATAATGAACCAAGTAAATATGATAATGGTTTGGTCAAAAAAAGAATAATTAGAAAACATGAAAGACCAAAAAATAGCTGGATTAGAAATATCCTTACAAAAGATTTAGAAAAAGTAAACGAATATTTCAACTTTACTAAAAAAAATGTTTGTAAAAATGAATAAATAAATCCCATCATGAATGATACTCCCAAACCAGATAACCCATATGTATAATAGCCCAGAATATTTAAAAGCAAAGAGATTGAATTCGCCACTAACTCACTCCAAAATAATGTTTTAGCATCACCATGGGCAATAAATGAAACGCCTAAGGACCATGAAGCGCTTTTGAAATAGATACCCAAAGCAGCCCAAAGTATCATCTCTCTAATAGGAATAAATTCATTTGAGTAGAGAAGTATTACTATAAAATTGATGTAAATCAGGAATATTGTAAGAACGGGAGACAATACTAATACGGACATCTCACTCTGCTGGTTTACCAAGATGTTTGCCTTTTTGTTATCATAAGAAAGAGCTGCCAACCTTGGATAATAGTCGGTAGTTAATGCAGTAAAAAAGACTCCAAAATATGAATTAACAATGGCAAACCCCGCATTATAAAAACCAACATCTTCAATAGAACCCAAATTCCTGATAACTATTCTTACAATATATGATGAACCTATTACGATTAATGTACTCAAACTTAAAACGAAACCCATTTTTAGCATTGGCTTACCCTTAATAATTGTTTCTCTAATTGATATTTTTTTCGTTTTTATATCAATCTTTCTAGAAAAATAGCTTGCAATTAATAGAGTAGTTAAAGAACTTATTATTATAGCAGGAACAATACCTTTAGTCGAAAAGAAATAATATAATGGTATTGATATAATTAATCCTGCAAACGAACCAATCAAATTAGATAGAGCCATGTATTTTAATTGACGGAGTCCTCTAAGAAGAACATTATATCCTATTGCCAATTGATTAAAGAAAAGTACTCCTGATAACCATTTAAATGATGTGGAATATTCACTTGAGCCAAAAGTTAATTGACTAATTGTGGTTGAGAAAATTAATGTAATCAACAGGCCAAGAGTACCTGTGAACCAAATTAACTTTCTGAGAACAGAAATAGTTGTTGATAATTCATTAGTGTCATTTGAATTAGCAGCTACATCACGAACCGCGCTTCTTTCTAGTCCAAAATTTGTTAGCGCTGATACTAAAGAATTCGTACTGTTAAATAATCCGGCAATTCCCATGCCAGCAGGACCAAGGAGTACAGCAATAAATTTTGATCTGACTATTTGAATTAAAATAATAAAGACCTGTACACCTCCAAAAAGCGAGGTCGCCTTGAAAATTTGCCTGTAGGACGAATTGTCCATAATCAGAATGTTGATTTTATAAGGTTGATCTCTTCGCTGGTTAAACAAAATAAGGAAAACGCTAGTTCTCTGTTTTTTGTTGCTAATTCCTTATCATATATTGGCGGTATAACTTTATTGTTACGGTCCAATACTTCATTTGACCATATATAATTAAAATTATTGATAAACTTATTTCCTAATGGGGCGTCCTCAAATATTATTGGAATTGCTTCGACAAAACATGATTCAATAAACCGATATGTCCACATATATTCTTTATCACCTTTCCAATCTGCCTGATGTGGACATAGTCCAAATTTAGATTCAGCAAAAGGTGAAAAATATTCAATATTGAATTTCCCTTTATTTTTTTGAACTCTACCATCATCTGAATTTATTATTAATGATTTCGAATCTTCAAAAAACGGTTTTAACATTATATCTCTTTTACCATTAGTGGCCATATTTCCGTTGAAGTAGAAATCATATTTTTTTTTGTTCGGAATCAAATCTTTCGCTTTTTCATAGAATGAAATGGGATATTTGATAGGTAATTCTATTCCATTCACATAATTCTTACCTAAGATATGATCACACTCAATGGTAAGTTTGTTTATTTCAATTCCACTTTCTTGAAGCGCGAGCTTAAGAAGGATTTCTTGTTTATAAACTGTTTTACCTTTAATTAAGGAAAAAAGTAGATTAAAAATTGTTTTATGAATTCTTTTGATTTTCATAATGATCTATGGTTTTTGATATCCCTTCCCTAAGTGTTGTTTTTGGATTCCATCCAATAGGTCTGTTCGATCTATTCAATAAATCACTGTGGACAATTTCATTTTCCCTGTATGGTATTGCGCCAAATACAAGTGTAGACTTACTAAAAGTAAGATCCTTCATTAGAAACAACAGATCCTTAATTGAGATTAAACTTCCGGTGCCAACATAATAACTCAAATATGATTCATGATTCACAAAGCCATTTCCTAAAGCTTTGCAATATGCCGTCACAATATCATCAATATATACAAAATCACGGAATTGTTCTCCTAATGTGAGATCAATTTTACTTTCATTTTGCATTAGTTTGCTTATCATAGATGTTATGAAATTAGAAGAACTAGCACCTGGCCCATAAAAGTGCTCAAGTTGCATATTTATAACATTAATTTCATTTTTCCGAAGATACAACCATTCCTGAAATTGCCTTTTAGTCAGGGCATAAGTACTCACAAAACGGTCGAGTACTGTATCGGTATTTACATACAATTTGCATCCATTCAAAATTGCTTTATCGAGTAAGGTAAAAGGAGAATAGAGGTTGGCATCAAATATTTGTGTGAAGGCCTCGTTGTTTCTGCCGTAAAAGGTTGCTGTATGTATTATTATGTCAATCCTTTGTTCTTTAAATACTTCGTCAGGGATGCCATTTTTTGCGGAGTAAACTTTATAATTAAACTCGGCAATGCGAAAAAGATTTTCCAGCGAGTATTCAAGGCCAATTACATTATATTCGTCAGAAAGAGCTTTTGCCAGGCTACTGCCAAGGAAACCATTGATGCCTGTAATTAATACTGTTTGCATATTACTCCCAGTCATCTGTTAATACATTGTTTTGGCTCACTCCTGCATTCAGCAAATAATCCTTAAAAGATTTAATCATAATAGGTGGGCCTGAAATAAAAAAAGTTGATTCAGCCCCACATTGATTCAATATATCTTCAATGTTTAGCCTGCCAGCAGTATCTTCGTAAACCGTATACCATTCAAAGCCTGCGTTAATTTCCTTTGCTTTTGATAGTTCCTTGGCGTACATGTTCATCTGTTGATTTCTAAAGCCGGCATATAAAACAGGCTTGTCATAATGTATGAAGGAAGTATGGGTAAACAATGAAAGGAAGGGTGTTATTCCTGTGCCGCCTGCGATGAAAACACTGTTTGTTTTTTCATGTTCCTGTGTGAACAAATCCCCGTAAGGCATTTTCAAAGTTACTTCTTTACCGGGTTTAAGCGTTGCTTCCATCTGTTTGGTAAAATTGCCCTTGATTGCATAGGTGATTCGAATAAAATCTTCATCGGGAGAAGTCTGCATACTGAAACATCTTGAGTCAGGCCACTGCTCTGCAGGGTCGAAAGCATCAAGGGCTAAGTGCAGGAATTGCCCGGGTTCATACCTGAATGGTTTTCCCAAAGAACGAAATTCTACTGTGTAAACCCCTTCAATGGAATTGATTACAGAAACAACTTCAGCCGGATATTTTTTAACAATAGCCATATTTATTTGATAGAAGTCATGAATTCATCAATCATATTAGCAGCATATTCAAACATTTCCGATTTGAGGCCCGGATAAGTACCGAGGAAGAAGGTGTTGGTCATGATGTAGTCGGTGTTGTTGAGGTTGTCGGCGATGCGCCAGTTTTTGTCAACGAATGCAGGTTGCTTGGTCATGTTGCCTGCAAACAGGTTGCGGGTTTCGATGAGTTTGGCGTTGAGATACCTGGTGAATTCGTCACGGGTAAAAGGCGTTTCCTCTTTTAAGGTTACAATAAACGCAAACCAGGATGGATCTGCTCCTTCAGTAGCTTTAGGCAGAGAGAAATACTGCGGATACTTCCCGAAAATTCTATACCATGACTGAAAGTTTTCTTTACGGCGTTCGCCAAAATGATCCAACTTATCCATTTGAGCAACTCCAATTGCAGCTTGGATATCTGTCATTTTCAGGTTATAACCGATTTCAGAATACACATACTTGTGATCATAACCGAAAGGCAAATTTCCAAATTTTTGAGAGAACCGTTTGCCGCAGGTGTTGTTTTCGCCACCTGCGCAATAGCAATCACGTCCCCAATCGCGGAAGGCTCGTACAAGATTAGCCAGTACTGGGTCATTTGTGATGATAGCGCCGCCTTCACCCGTTGTAATATGATGGGCAGGATAGAATGAAATGGTGGAAAGATGGCCGAATGTACCTGTAAATTTGCCCTTGTAGCGGCTGCCGAAAGCATCACAATTATCTTCAATTACCCAGAGACCGAGCTCATTGGCAAGATCCATCACTGCATCGATATTGAAAGGATTGCCGAGGGTGTGTGCAATGAAAATACTGCGTGTTTTGGGTGTTACCGCTTTGCGCATCATTTCCACATCAATGTTATAGGTTTCCATATCCACATCCACAAACACCGGAATCAGTCCATATTGTAAGATAGGGGTAACAGTGGCGGGGAAACCTGCAGCTACTGAGATGACTTCGTCTCCTGGTTTTAAGCGTTTATCACCCAATTTTTCGGAGGTTAAAGCAGAGAATGCTAACAGATTGGCAGATGAGCCCGAGTTCGTAAGCAAAACATGTTCAACATCAAGATATTCGGCTATTTTCTCAGCAAATTGCTCTGAGAACCGACCTTCGGTTAGCCAGAAATCGAGGGAAGCTTCTACGGCATTGGTCAATTCGTTTTCATCAAATACACGTCCGGCATAGTTTACTCGGGATTTTTCTGGTGTAAAATTCTGATTAGCAAAACGTGCTTCATAATAAGCTTTGGTTTTTTCAATAATTTCTTTTCTGAGTGCTTTATGATCAGTCATTATAGTAAGAATTACGATTTGAAATAGTCATTTATTTGGTTGAAACAGAGTTGTTTCGCATTGTCTCCTGATAGCCAGGATTTATTCCATTCCACAATACTCTTTAAGGCTTTATCAATGTTCCATTTCGGATGCCAATTCAATTCGGCCTTAACTTTTGAACAATCCAGTTTAAGGTAGTTGGCTTCGTGAGGCTGTGGATTTGTATCTATTTTATATGCAGCATTTTCGCCCCAATATTCACAAATCTTTTTTGTGATCCATTCTACATTTTGTGCGTCGTTGTCGTCTGGTCCAAAATTCCAGGCTTCGGCATAGCGAGGGCCATCTTCGTATAGCTTGGCCGCTAATGTAAGATACCCATTCAATGGCTCCAATACATGCTGCCATGGCCGAATGGCATAAGGACTTCTGATCAGAAGCTGTTCACCTTTGGTAATGGCACGAATAAAATCAGGAATCAGGCGATCTTCTGCCCAATCACCACCACCAATTACATTACCTGCTCTGGCACTCGCTAACGCAACCCCGTGCTTATTGTATTCATTCGGATTGAAAAAGGAATTTCTAAACGAAGAAGTAACCAATTCCGAGCAACCTTTGCTATTCGAATAGGGATCATAGCCTCCCATGGGTTCATTTTCACGATAACCCCAGTGCCATTCACGGTTTTCATAGCATTTGTCAGTGGTAACATTGATAATGACTTTTACCCCAGATGATTTCCTTACTGCTTCAAACAAATTTACCGTACCCATCACATTTGTTGAGTAAGTTTCAATGGGATCTTTGTATGAAGCCCTGACCAATGGCTGAGCAGCCATGTGGATGATGATTTCCGGTTTTATGCGGTCAATGGTATCTTTCAGTTTTTGGAAGTCACGAATATCCCCAATGGTTGATTTGACAATTTTATCTAACTGAGCTTCATTATAAAGACTTGGATTTGTTGGAGGTTCAAGTGCATAACCGTACACATCAGATCCAAGTAGATGTAGGAGCAGCGATAGCCAAGAACCTTTGAAGCCAGTATGACCTGTTATTAAGACCTTCTTTTTTTTGAAAAGTCCGTTGTAGAGCGTATCCATTTTTTTTAAGCTAAGATTTCACGAATTTGGACGAATTTCATAAACTACCATTTAACCCATGGTGCAGTTCCTTTTTCGATTAGTTCTTCCAGTTGGTTTTTATCACGCAGGGTATCCATTGGTTTCCAGAAGCCGGTGTGTTTGTAGGTAAATAATTCACCTTCCTTCGCCAGACTTTCCAAAGGATCTCTTTCAAAAATCGTTTTGTCTCCAGCAATGTAATCAAAGACCTTGGGTTCGCAGACGAAAAAACCTCCATTGATCCAGGAGCCATCACCTTTAGGTTTTTCCTGAAAGTTTGTTACTTGTTCGTTTTGTGCAATATTTAATGCGCCAAACCTCCCTTCGGGTTGAACGGAAGTCATGGTTATTCCTTTGCCATGTTTGTTATGAAAATCTACCAAGGCATTTATGTCAACATCAGCCACTCCATCACCATAAGTAAGCATAAAAGGCTCATCACCCACATATTTTTGAACACGTTTAATTCGACCACCTGTCATGGTTTCATCTCCGGTATCAATCAACGTCACTTTCCATGGCTCAGCGTGATTTACATGGTATTGGGTAGTGTTGTTGGCCATGTCAATGGTCATATCAGCCATGTGGCGGAAATAATTGGCAAAGTACTCTTTGATCATATAGCCTTTATAACCACAGAGGATTACAAAATCATTGTACCCAAAGCCGGAATAGATTTTCATGATATGCCAAAGAATCGGCTTTCCACCGATTTCTACCATGGGTTTGGGTTTTGTTGTTGTTTCTTCGGATAGGCGGGAACCAAGACCGCCAGCGAGGATCAGGACTTTCATTTTATGGAAATAGTTATTGTTGATTAATTTCTAGTGAGATGGAACGCGGATGACACGGATTAGACTGATTTACTTGGATTTTTTGAATGGGACGCTGATAACGCAGATTGTACAGATTTGCACTGATTTTTATTTGTAAAGTATGATCTGTGATGTGTAATCTGTTAAGTGCGGCTGATTACAGATTACAGATTACCGATTACTATACTTCACTCCAGACAGTTCGTTTGACATAATCAGTATAACCGAGAATAATGCGAACGACTTTGTCACTAACATTCGGCATCGAATAATCATATACTGGACGCAGTGTACGTTCAGGTGTTCTTTTCTGATCTTCCAGTATGGCTAAGCCCTGCATAATTCTTTCGGGGTTTAAACCCACCATCATGACAGATGCCTCTTCCATGGCTTCCGGGCGTTCGTGGGCTTCACGGATATTCAAGGCAGGGAAGTTCATGATAGACGATTCTTCCGAAATAGTACCTGAATCAGAAAGAACAGCTTTGGCGTTTTTTTGTAGGTGGTTGTAATCGTGAAAACCGAGGGGTTTCATCCATTGAATGTTGGGGTGAAGATGGAACGCAGATGACACAGATTGAACGGATTCTCGCGGATTTATTTGGTCGAGTTTTTTGCGGGTGCGGGGGTGTGTTGAAACGATGATGGGGTAGTTGTAGTTTTCAGCGATTTGGTTTAGTGCGTTGAGTAGTCCGTTGAAGTTTTTTTCGTTGTTGATGTTTTCTTCGCGGTGGGCGGAGACGACAAAATACTTTTCGTTTTCGAGGCCTAGGCGTATGAGGACATCGGATGCCTGGATTTTTGGCATATAGTGGTTCAACACCTCAAACATCGGGCTGCCGGTTTTGATAATGCGGTCGGCGGGCAGACCTTCGCGCAGCAGGTATTCGCGGGCAATGGAGCTGTAGGTCAAATTGATGTCTGAAACGTGATCTACAATTTTCCGGTTGGTTTCTTCGGGTACTCTTTGGTCGAAGCAACGGTTACCGGCCTCCATATGAAAAATGGGGATATGACGTTTTTTGGCAGCAATGGCACATAAGCAGGAGTTGGTATCACCCAATACTAAAAAAGCATCCGGCTTTTGTGATTCAAGAACGGGATCGATGTTGATGAGTATTTGTCCCGCGGTGGTGGTGGCGTTGCCGCCTGCTGCGTTAAGGAAGTAATCGGGTTTTCTGAGGCCGAGGTCTTCGAAAAAGACTTCATTGAGTTCATAGTCGTAGTTCTGGCCGGTGTGGACGAGGATGTGCTCGATGGCGGGGGATGCATCCAGTTTTAAGATGACTTGGGAGAGCCTTATTATCTCTGGGCGTGTTCCTACTACTGTTATTACTTTTAGTTTTTTCATTTTTCTTTTGTTTCACAGAGTTTCACAGAGTATTTCACGGTGTTTCTCAGTGTTTTTTTCTTTTTTTTTTGTGTTTCACTGTGTCACACTGTGTTTTAACACTGAGTTACTCTGTGTAATTCTTTATACTTTTTCAAAATACGTATCTCCATCGTCAGGATTATAATGTTCGTTAATCCAAAAGATGGTATAGAGTTCTTCGTCTCCAACATTGGTGATGTTGTGGGTGTGCCAGATGGGCATATCGACGAAGCTGGGTTGACTTCCATCCAAATTAAAAGACATCACTTTATCTGTTCCGATTCTTCGTAATTCAATCTTTGCTTTGCCTTTTATTACTGCGAAGCGTTCTGCTTTGCGGGTGTGGAAGTGGTTGCCGCGGGTAATGCCGGGGACAGTGGTGCTGAAGCTGACCTGGCCGCCGCTGTTGAGTTTGACGGTTTCTACGAAGCTTCCTCTGTTGTCGGTGTTGAGGTTGAGGTGGTAGGGGAAGAAGGTTGAGTGGTCGAGGTAACAGAGGAACGTATTCCAGAGGTTGCGGTCGAAAGGGTTATCCAGGTTGGGGATCATACCTTTTTCGAAGTAGTCGGTTTTATATTGTGTGAGTTTATTGAGTAAATCGGAGACTTTAATAGTTGAGGTATAAGGTATCTGTTTGGTTTCACAGTGTTTCACAGTGTTTTCCACAGTGTTACACTGTGTTTGACTCTGCGTGACACTGTGCAACTGAATATTTGAAATAATTTCTTTAACGAGTTCGCCGACATAGATGAGTTTGATATCACCATCAACCTCGATTGTTGGTGTTTCGTTATGAGTAAGCTGGTGACAGAAGGTAGCTACAACGGAGTTGTAGTATGGGTTGCCGAAGGGGCCAAAAACATTTGGTATAATTAAGCCTGTAAATTGGCTATTGTTTTTGTCAGCCCATTGTTCGAGGAGTTGACGGCCTTCTTTTTTTGATTTACCGTAGAGGTTGTCGCGTTCTTCCTGAGTGGAGGAGGAGAAGAGGATGTGGGGTGTTGAGTTGGTTTCTTCACATGCGTATATGAGTTGATTGACCAGCCCGATATTGGTGTTGTAAATTACTTCGGGGTCGTTGTGGCGGTTCATTGCTGCCAAATGCACGATTGCGTCACAAGAACTTACAAATTCTTTCAATGCATTTTCATTATTGAAAAATTCATCTTTAAATGGAATTCGTTCAAATTTATCAGGTTGTAAACCTAATGTATTGTAAAGATAAGTTCCAACGAAGCCAGATTGACCGGTGATGCCTATTTTAATCATGTTTTTTTGTTTCACAGAGCTTCACGGTGTGGGTCTTTGTTGCACAGTGTTTCACGGTGTTTACCACAGAGTTACACTGTGTAATATCTTTTTATAAAACTAATCTTTTGATGCCGTCTTTTAGGCTTTTGGTATAGAAGTTCAATAGCAATCCCACATGGTTACCTGAAAGGCGAAGGTAAGTGAGTACCTGAGCTGTATGAACATCTGTGAAAGCTTCAACGGTTTTTAGTTCAACTACTACTCTATTTTCAACCAAAATATCTATTCGGTAACCACAGTCAAGCTTTACTTCTTCATATATTAATGGTAGAGCTTTTTCTTCTTCTACTTTAAAGCCCTTTTTCCTCAATTCGTAAACAAGACAAGCACGATATGCAGATTCCAGTAGTCCCGGGCCGAGTGCCGAGTGGACTTTATAGGCTGAATCAAGGATTTCGTGGGTTATTTGATTAATTTCCATGGTAAGTTTCACAGTGTTTCACGGTGTTTGGCACAGTGTTACGCAGTGTTGTTCTCTGTGGTACTCTGTGTAACAAATTTCCAATAATCTAAAGCAAACCGGTAGTCATCATTTTTCGAGTCTTCTAACAACATATTCGAAAAGACAATCATTGTTGAATCGGGTTCGAGGGCCTTGAAGCCATTGACGTGGCCGGGTGGAATGATGAGGATTTCGCTTTGGGTGTAGGAGAGGGTGTGGGTATTTATATTGAGGTCTTTTGAGGGCTGCTGCCAGTTGTCGATTTGTATCCAGTTGATGAGGAAGCTGCCTTTGGTGACGTAAAAGTACTTGGTTTCGAGTTTGTGACCCTGCCATGCACGAATGGTGGTTGTGTCCGGGTGGGTGATGGTGTAGAAGCGTTTGATGCCATCGAAGGTGAAGTCGTTAACGAAACGGACAGTGCCGCGGTGGTCGGTGTGAAGATTGCCTTTGATAAGTTGCACAGTGTTACACGGTGTTTGTCACAGTGTTACTCTGTGTATTACTCTGAGTAACTCTGTGTAATAAAAAATCAGTCAGGGTATTGTATGGTTTCCCTATCGCCGAGGATGTCGTAGCGGATCATGGGCAACTTGAGCAGCAGATTTTTCATTCCTTCCACATCGAGTTGAGCGGTGTTGTGGGAGTGGTAGTCTTCGATTTGGGCTATTTCTGCCTGGCCTTCGACGAAGTATTTATCGTAGTTGAGGTCGCGGCTGTCGCAGGGTATGCGGTAATACGCTCCCATATCGATGCTGTTGGCCATTTCTTCGCGGGTTACCAGTGTTTCATAGAGTTTTTCTCCGTGACGGGTTCCGATATTACGTACAGTTACTTTTGCCTTATACAATTCAATCAACGCATTGGCCAATGTGTCCAATTTAGCGGCAGGAGCCTTTTGAACAAAAAGGTCACCATTCTTACCATGCTCAAAAGCATATAAAACTAAATCAACAGCATCTTCCAAGGTCATCATAAAGCGGGTCATGTTGGCATCCGTGATCGTTAGGTCATTTCCCGCTTTCATTTGATCAACCCACAAGGGGATCACAGAACCTCTACTGGCCATCACATTACCATATCGGGTGCAACAAATGGTGGTTTTTGCGTCCGCACCCAATGCACGCCCTTTTGCGATAGCCACTTTTTCCATCATGGCCTTGCTTATACCCATAGCATTGATGGGATAGGCAGCCTTATCCGTACTTAGTACAACCACATTTTTTACCCCATGTTGAATGGCCGAGTCAATGACATTCTCAGTGCCCAACACGTTTGTTTTAACCGCTTGAATGGGGAAAAATTCGCAGGAAGGAACTTGTTTGAGCGCAGCAGCATGAAATACAAAATCCACACCCATCATAGCTCCATCAACACTGCGTTTATCTCTAACATCGCCAATATAAAACCTTACCTTAGGATTGTTCAATCTGTGGCGCATGTCGTCCTGTTTTTTCTCATCACGAGAAAAGATTCGAATTTCTTTGAAACGGTCGTCATGAATAAAACGTTGGAGCACTGCGTTTCCAAATGAGCCGGTGCCTCCTGTAATAAGTAGTATGCTATCTTTAATAATCATCTATAAGTATTTCCTAGTTCAAAAAATCGATTATAAGCGGGCGGTAACCAATTCTTTTTCAATGATACCCTTTACGTCAAAAATTATAGCTCCTCTATCTTTCCATTGCTTCACATTTATACTTTTAAATCTATCGTGCGCAACAGCGAGTATCAATGTCTCATACTCACTTCCTTCAGGATATTCAGTCAATATATCAATTCCGTATTCAAGTTTCACCTCTTTTGGATCCGCCCATGGATCGTAGATATCCACCTGCATGCCATAGGAATGGAGTTCGTGGTAGATGTCGGTAGCACGGGTGTTGCGGATGTCGGGGCAGTTTTCTTTAAAAGTGATACCCAACATCAATGCTTTGGTGTCCTTCACCTGCTTGCCCGCTTTGATCATCAGCTTCACCACTTCGCTGGCCACGTAGGCCCCCATGGAGTCGTTGAGGCGGCGTCCCGCCAGGATGATCTCGGGATGATAGCCCACCTCCTGTGCTTTTTGCGCCAGATAGAAAGGATCTACACCTATGCAATGACCGCCTACGAGACCCGGTCGGAAAGGCAGGAAATTCCATTTGGTGCCGGCGGCTTCGAGGACTTCGAGGGTGTCGATGCCCATCTTGTTGAAAATCTTGCTCAGCTCGTTCACGAAAGCGATGTTGATGTCGCGTTGTGAGTTTTCGATTACCTTGGCGGCTTCGGCCACTTTGATGCTGGGGGCGAGGTGCGTACCGGCGGTGATGATTTCTTTGTACAAGGCATCCACCTCCTTCCCTATTTCGGGAGTTGAGCCGGAGGTCACTTTTTTGATGGTGGTGAGGGTATGGACTTTATCGCCGGGGTTGATGCGCTCGGGGCTATAGCCTACGAAGAAATGCTCGTTCATCTTCTTGCCTGAAACTTCTTCCAACACCGGCACACAGTCTTCTTCGGTAGCACCGGGGTAAACGGTGGATTCATAAATCACAATGTCACCGTCTTTGAGGACTTTGCCGACGGTTTCACTGGATTTGATAAGAGGGGTGAGGTCGGGGCGGTTGTTTTTGTCGGTGGGGGTGGGTACTGCCACTATATATATTTCACAGTCCTGGATGTGCATGAGGCTACTGGTCAGGAAGAGTCCTTTATCCACATCATTGCGGTTGCTGATGAATACAGCTTTGAGATCCTCATCTGAGACTTCGAGGGTTGGGTCGTGGCCTTCGGTGAGTTCTTTGATGCGTGAGGTTTTGATATCGAAACCTACGACGAGGCGGTGTTTGGCGAATTCGACGGCGAGGGGGAGGCCGACGTAGCCGAGGCCGATGATGGCTATTTTCTTTTTCATTTAATGCTGATGGTTAATTGTCAACGAATATTATTTGGTGGCGGATTTTTGTCCACTGATTTTTTGTCCACGAAGGTTGAAAGAGGGCTTCAGTTGTCCACGAATTCCACTCCGATAGTGATCGGAGGGCACCCCGTACAGTCGTGCCTCCTTACGGGGCAGGCGAATTTGTAATTTTCACGAATCCCCGATAGCTATCGGGGTCGCTGTGCTTCAGGCTTTTTTTTGTCATCCCCGCAAGGTCGTTCCTCCCTGCGGGGCAGGCGAATTGTGCTCCCGATAGCCCCCCCGATAGTTATCGGAGCCATCGGGGGGATAATCGAATAAGACTGCCTCTGTTAATTAGTGGATTTTAGCCCTCACCTTTGCCCCGAAAGTGTTCCCCGAAAGTGTTCCCCGAAAGTGTTTCCCGAAAGTGTTCCCCGAAAGTGTTCCCCGAAAGTGTTCGGGGTGGTAGCTAACGGGGTTGGGTGGGGTATTTTGTCCACGATTTTTTTCAGATTATTGGAATGATATTTTCCAATGTCCTCCCCTTGCCGGGCCTATGCGTGAGATAAGTTTTTTTTTCTGAAGCGATTTCAAATATCTCTGAACGGTTCGTTCCGTTAACCGAAGCTTTTCTGCCATTTCCAGTGCGGATATGCTTGGATTTACAGAAATAAATCCCAGTATTTGGGCTTCATTTTCTACGACATTTTCTACGACATTTTCTACGACATTTTCTACGACATTTTTAGGCAATCCGGAAAATACCGTTACCATAAAACCATCGGAAATATTCTGAAATACGGGGAGAGGCAGTTGTGCTTCTTTAAATGTGTTGATGACACGCCTGATACCGGAACCGTATTTTTCTATTAATCCCATATCTTTAAAAAAATCAGCCAGTAGTTTATTTCTGGGGGTTGACCGGTATGCATTGGTCAGCAGATCTTCAATGGTAATGGTAGCAGGCAGCCTGCCGGGATTATAAAATTCAATTTTGTTGTCGAATATCTTGATAATTGAATCAGAGGAGGAACGGTAATCCCTGTGTACTACCATATTGATAACTAACTCGCGTATGGCTTCCAAAGGATATTGCCATTTTTGCCGATTTTGTGCATTTCCGGTAATAATGACTTCTTTGTTGATGTGTTTTCTTACAAAATCGAGTACCTCTTCTATCTGGGTCAGGATGTCAGCCTTTGTCCGGGCAGTATCCTTTATGGTAATCTCATCTTGAAAACGGCCAAGTTCAATGGTGGTTATAGCGGAATCTCTTTTCTTAAAAAGTAAATAGGCAGCGTTTGTCAGGTTATTTTCCCTTAACAGATTATATTTTGTCAAAAACGAAAGCGGCGTTTCCGTTACAGAAAGATGATTTTGTTTCATCGTCTCAATAGCCTTCTGCACTTTATCCAACGAAATATCATCAACCGTGTATTCCGGGCCGCGATATGAATCCCAACTTGTGTTAATGGATTGCAAATGCATATCAACAACTTCCGAAACAGACAATTGATGATTGGAATTTCCAATGCGTTTATAATATCTTCCCCTCACAGAAACAGGCTTCACCGGATATTCAGTTACCCGGAAAACAGCAACTGTCTTATTACCAATCCTTTCTTCTTCTAAATCAGGAATAAGTATAGGAACGGTTTTGTTTTTTACTTCATTGAGCCATTTAGCCAAAGTTTCCTTTCCAACCTGTATCCCTTTTACTGCTCCCGAATCAGCAACCCCAACATAGACGGATCCTCCCAAAGAATTGGCAAACGCAACAAGAGTTATAATAACATCATCATTAAACGATGTTTTAAACTCTACTTCCTGAGATTCTTTTGCCGGTAAACTGGTGTTTTTTGTATTCATCTTTGGATGATCCTGTTTTAGTCTGACCCACTATGGAGTTTTTTGTTGCAGCGATAATTGTTAGACGAGAATATTTAACGAAGTGCAGGGATGTCCTTGTAACTTTGTACCTTCGTAACTTTGTTACTTCCCCAGATTCTCCCAGTACCACCCACTTGCTTCTTTCAACCCATCTCTCACTGAAAAATTCGGATTATAACCCAATAGCCTCCGGGCTTTGTCGATGCTTGCCAAAGAATGAGGTATATCCCCTGCCCTGTTGGGACCGTGGATGGTTTTCAGTTCCTTTATTTTAGAGTCGAAATTTGAAAGATTCTCTTGTAATATATCGAATAATTGATTGAGGTCGGTGCGCTCGCCGAAGGCAACGTTGAAGACTTCGTGTTTGGTTGTAGTCGTGTATAATTTATCATCGGGGGTAATGGCAGCGAGCTGGTTGGCCTGGATGACGTTGTCGATGTAGGTGAAGTCGCGGCTGTAGCCGCCATCGCCATTGATGACGGGGGCTTCGTGGTTCATCATCTGCATGACAAACTTGGGAATGACGGCAGCATAGGCTCCTTTGGGGTCTTGTCGGCGTCCGAAGACATTGAAATATCTCAGTCCGACAGTTTCGATGCCGTAGATGTCGGAGAAGTTGCGGGCATAGAGTTCGTCGGCGAACTTTGTGATGGCATAGGGTGACAGTGGGTTACCGATTTTTTCTTCTACCTTGGGTAGGTCGGGATGATCGCCGTAGGTGGAAGAGGAAGCAGCATAGACAAATCTTTTTACCCTGGCTTCTTTGGCAGCGAAGAGCATCTTGACAAAACCTCCCACGTTGACGTCGGTGGCGGTCATGGGA